>Ga0190270_10000263_pt1 | contig 23095 bp, 16 predicted proteins | sample Popmic320T_FD_133748 | JGI IMG/M metagenome (GOLD analysis project Ga0190270, IMG submission 133748) | Populus adjacent soil microbial communities from riparian zone of Weber River, Utah, USA - 320 T | ecosystem: Environmental > Terrestrial > Soil > Riparian zone | place: USA: Utah | collected...
ATCCAATTCCTGAAGTTCCACGAGCGTCACAATCGCCGTCGCAGCCGCGTGTGCATCTGCTGGGTAAAGCGTGTCATGGTAGTATTTCGGCCACCCGTCTGCAAGAAAGAAGCTATCTCGCCAAAACTTGAAACCACCCAGCAAAGCCAGGCGAAACTCTTCGTCTGCCGCCGCCGAGCACTCCGTGATGGCGGCCAGCGAACGCAGGACATAGGCAGTGTGGAAATTATCCACCCAAGCCTGATTGCCGTCTGTGCCATAAGCCCATGAACCGTACGGTTGTTGTTTACGGGCAACGAAACGGGCTGCACGCACCGCCACTTCACAGAGGTCAACCTCGCCCGTTGTTGAACCAACCAGGGCCAGAGTCTCCGCTGCGAGTAGGCTCGCATTGAAAATCTGCGTATGGTCCAGCGGTGAATAGCTGAAGCAAACTTCTGGGCCAGATTCCACCGTGCGATTTAGATCCTGCCGAATGAAATCACACGAGCTACGCGCTACTTCCAGATAGCGCTCATCATGAAAGGCCTCGAAGGCTTCCCTTAGCGCGCGCGCAGCAAAAGCTGTGGGAACGATCGTGGGCGTGCCTTTGGGGACAAAGAAGTGCCGACTTTGCCAATCGAAGTTGTAACCCCATGCTGCTCCGCTGTAACCAGAAAGCTGAAGGCCGAGCAACTCATCAACAAGGTCGCGAGCTTCGTTTTCAGCTTCGGCGGTTTTCAACCGGCGGTAGTTCGAGACGGCTGCCAACGCAAAAAGAGCAATGCCTTTTGAATTCTTTTGCTCGGGAACAAGTGCCAGCCGGCGAAGGTTCAACGGCGAGCGTTTATTGAGTTGAGTCCAACCGAGTCGACCTAGTCTGGAATTCCTCAAAGGTGTGGCCTGAAAAAGGCGGCTGTTCAAGGCATCGAATGGATCGTGTCCGGAAAAATGTCGGACCCGGCACCAGTGGAGCAGTTCGTTGAATGCCTGGCTAAGCGTGGGCTGATCCATCTATGACCTTCCTCACCGCGCCGTGATTAACCGTGGGTAGAACCAGCTCCAAAGGAGCCGAATGTTTATAGCATCGTTCAGGCCCTCCAGAACTAAAGCTCCGTTAGGAGCGACATGTCGCTCCTAACGGAGCTAAATACAAAAAGAATACTTGAAACTATAAACATTCGGTCCCTAACGGGACTTGAGCAATAGCTAAAGATTAGTCCGGACTGGCTTGGAAATGTTTTGATTTCGTGCTTTCTGCCGTCTGCTTACTGCCTAATGGTTTTATTGACTACTGCTCACCGACGTCTCAATTCGCCGCGCCGTTTCAATGAAGCTCTCGTGCCATAGCTCAAACATCAGCAGCGTCCAGAGTAGCTTGCGATGATTTGCCGCGCCGCGTTCGTGTTCGTCCTGAAGGCGGGTCACGTAATCCGGATTGAAGACGCCGGCCCGGCGCACGCGTTCCGGCGAAAGGAGATCTCGCGCCAGGGGTCGCAGGTTTTCTTTGAGCCATTCGGCTACCGGAACTCCGAAGCCCTTCTTTCCCCGGCGGATTACAAACGGCGGCAGGTAATCCTTTATCGCGCGCTTCAAAATGTACTTGGTCGTGCGGCCGCGCAGCTTATAACTGGCCGGCAACGACGCAGCAAACTCAGCCACTCGCGGATCCAGAAACGGCGCGCGCACTTCAAGCGACACAGCCATGCTCGCCCGGTCAACCTTCGTCAAGATGTCTTCGGCCAGGTAAAGCTGTGTGTCGATACTTTGCATGCGCTCCACCACGTCGGTTGAGTCACACTCATTCCAGATTTGGCGCGCGTCACGGTAGATGTCGCTGCTGCTGGCCGCGAGCACTTCCGAAGTTAATAACTGCTTTTGTTCTTCCGGTGTGAAGGAGCCAAACCAGATGTGGTGCCGGACAACCGGTTCGTATTTCGACCCGGCAATAAACCGCTTGGCTTTGTAGTCAAACGAAAGGTTTTTCGTTTTCACGGGCAGCATGCCCACCAACGGCTCGATTAAGCCGGCCCGCAGGAAATTCGGCGTGCGCGCGTAGATGGCTGCCAGTCGATGCCCTTGATACATCGGATAGCCCGCAAAAATCTCGTCGCCTCCATCGCCTCCGAGCGCCACGGTTACGTGCCTGCGCGTGAATCGCGACAACAAATAGGTCGGCAGCAGCGAAGGATCGCTGAACGGTTCATCCATCCATGAGCCAATCTCGCCCACAAGATTTGCCGCCAGGTTCGCGCTGAGACGTTCTTCATGATGGTCCGTGCCAAGAAACTTGGCGACGGCACGGGCATATGAAGATTCATCAAACGAGGATTCCGCAAATGAGATCGAAAACGTCTTGACGGGTTCGGATGACGCGCGAACAGCGAGCGCTGCAACAGTAGATGAATCAACTCCGCCCGACAGCAGGATTCCCAGAGGCACATCTGAAACCAGACGCATGCGCACCGAGTCGCCCATTAGTTGGAGCAGTTGTTCCGCAGCTTCTGCTTCCGACGGCGGTGGCTCCGGGGTTTTGTAGCTGAGTTGCCAGTAACGTCGCGTTTCGACCTTGCCATCTTCCAGGGCCAGCATGTGGGCCGCGGGCAATTTGTTTATGCCCTGGTAGATTGAAAGCGGAGCGGGCACGTAGTCGAACGAAAGATAGTGTCTGAGAGCTTCGAGGCTAAGCGAGCTGGTCACGGACGGATGCGCCAGCAGCACCTTAGGCTCGGAGGCAAACAACAACGTGCCGTCGAAGACGCCCCAGTAAAGCGGCTTTTCCCCGAATCGATCGCGGGCTAATAACAGCTTGCGTCGTTTCGCGTCCCACAAGGCAAACGCAAACATGCCGTTAAGCCGTTCCAACATTCCCTCGCCAAACTCTTCATACAGATGCGGAAGCACTTCTGTGTCTGACTGGCTGCGGAACGAGTGTCCACGCTTCTCGAGGTCCTGACGTAGTTCGCGATAGTTGTAGATTTCGCCGTTGAGTATGACGGCCACACTCTTGTCTTCGTTGCGGGTGGGCTGTTCGCCGGTCACCAGGTCGATGATCGCCAGTCGCCTCATTCCCAGGGCGACACTACCCGAAACCATTAAACCTTCGGAATCGGGTCCCCGATGGACCATACGCTCACACATGGAGTGGAGCAGCTCGCGCGCGCCCGCAGGCGGCTGAGCATATGAATCAAGATTGGCCCAACCGGTTATTCCACACATAAGAAAAAAGTGATGAGCGCTAACGATTATTACAGGAGTACAGAGTACAAGCTGAGCTTGCGGTGGTTGGGAAAAAGCTCGCGTGACTGATCGCGAAAGCAGCAACCTCAAGGTTGTACTCTATACGCCTGTTACTCATCATTCATCCCTATTCTATACGCTCCCTTACGGCATAAATCGCCTTTGCCTGCGACTCGTGATATGTGCGCACAAGCATTTCCGCCAACAAACCCATAAGTAAAAACTGGATACCCACGGCAAACATTACGATGGCCAGGATCGGCAGAGGAGTCTGCACAAAGTCGGCCTTGTGAAAGAGTTTCAGGAACACGGCGTAGATGGCCGCCAGCAACGAAGCCAGAAAAGCGAGCATGCCGAAGGTTCCGAAAATGTAGATCGGCTTCGTCTGATATGAAGCCATGAACTTTATCGTCATCAAATCGAAAACTACTTTGAAAGTACGCGACAAGCCATATTTTGACTTACCCATTGTCCGCGCATGATGGGCCACGGGCAACTCAGCTACCCGCGCGCCCTCCCACGACGCAAGTATGGGAATGAACCGGTGCATCTCCCCGTAGAGGCGAACGTGCTGTAGCGATTCGAGCCGGTAGGCTTTCAATGTACAGCCGTAGTCGTGAAGGGGAACTCCTCCAATCCACGAGATAAGGCGATTGGCTAGCATCGAAGGTAACTTGCGCGTGATGGCTTTGTCCTGACGATTTTTGCGCCAACCCGAAACAACGTCGTAGCCTTCGTCCAACTTCTCCAATAATCTGACAATGTCCGCCGGATCGTTTTGCAGGTCAGCATCCATTGGGATCAGAACTGCCCCGCGCGCCGCATCGATACCCGCGGCCATCGCCGCTGTCTGTCCGTAATTACGCTTTAAGGCGACTACTCGCACGCGATCGTCGCTTCGGGCCAACTCGCGCAGGACTTTCAGAGTCCCGTCGGTTGAACCATCGTCTACATAAATAATTTCAGCGGTGCGCCCCAGTTCGTTCAATGCCCGGTCCAACTTTTCATGCAACGGGCGGAGGTTTGGCTCTTCGTTGTAGACCGGCAGAAACACCGACAGCTCGGGCTTTTCAATCCGCGGATGCGGAGTGGAGGAGTTGACCGATAGAGCTTCTTCCTGGTCGTATATCTTCATCGAGTGATCAGTGAAGGTTGCGGATTCCCGGCTTAACCAATTCTTCTCGCGACGCAAACGATTGAAACTCCGAAAGGAAGGTTAACATGTCGAAGCAAGCTGCTTTCGGCCCCCAGGATCATACCCAGCATTCCATTTAGAAACCCAGGGGTGATGTTCGCTTCCGACTCTGGGCGCACGCCGGTCGCGCGCATCAGGATGCGGCCCAGGAGGGTCGGAACAAAGAAACTGATATTCCAATAACTCGCTCGCTCGATTTCAAAGCCTGCCTCGAGCACTGCCTTCCGGAGCTGGGGAAGGGTATAGCGGCGACGGTGATTACTTACGTCATCCTGCACTCCCCATAGAAACATAAATGCGGGGACCACGAGCAAAACTCGGCCATCGGCGCGCAACACTCGACGCATTTCTTTCAAACCCGCGACATCGTCATCCAAATGCTCCACGACGTCCAGCGAGGTAACCAACTCGAAAGATCCATCTTCAAATGGCAACGCCTCAGCCACTGCCTGCTTAACATTTTCAAGGCCGCGGGCGTGACAGAAAGCCACTGCCTCGGCCGAAACATCGACTCCCGATGCGTCGCCAAACTCCGAGAGCATCTCCAGATTTGCGCCTGTGCCGCATCCGACGTCGAGAATCTCCGGACGGGCCTTTGCCCCATCTCTGGAGGCGGCAGCTGCGTTTATTAATGGGCTAATTGATTCGACAAAATCCCTGATGATTCGACGCCGGCCGAGGTACCACCAATGGCTTTCCTCCACCCGGCGCATGATGGCGTAGGTATGCTGCTGCATCTCGCGCGGCAGTGGTTTGTCGATAATGCTGGTGTTTGTAGACATTGGCGATCTTATCAGGTGCGCATTGTAAAGCATTGAAGCGCGCATCCATATCGGAGGAGCAATTAGCGATGAAGGGATTCGTTTAGAAAGCGGACTTGTCCGCACGCGGGGCACAAGTGCCCAATCTAAACGGCAGAGTCCTGATCACTACTTATTAATTATTTCTACTCTTCTGGAACCATTCGACAAATCGCTTGATGCCTGCTTCGATTTGGGTTTGCGGATTGTACCCAAATAAGTTTTTAGCTTTGGATATGTCGGCATAGGTTTGCGGAACGTCGCCTGGCTGCAAAGGCTGTCGATCGATTGTCGCAGCCACCCCCAGCTCCTTTTCCAGAAGCGCAATCAGTTCGCGCAGCTCGACAGTGCGCGACTCACCAAGGTTAACCACTTCGTAGTCACTCGCTGAGTAATCAATTGCTGCTCGAACGCCTGAGAGAATGTCATCTATATAGGTGTAATCGCGGCGTGTGGTGCCATCTCCGAAAACAGGAATCGGCTTGCCCTCACTTATCAGGCGCGCAAACTTGTGAATCGCAAGGTCGGGTCGTTGGCGTGGACCATAGACTGTGAAGAAGCGCAGGCACACGCATCGGATTCCATAAAGATGGGTGTAGGTATGACAAATCAACTCGCCGGCTGCTTTCGTCGCAGCGTAAGGCGAGATCGGCTGTCGAATCGGATCCTCTTCACTGAAAGGCACCTTGGCGTTGATGCCGTAGACGGAAGACGACGATCCGAAAACAAACTGTTTCGTTCCATGCTGCCTCGCCAACTCGAGAAGGTTGACGGTACCGTCAACATTTGTTTGCGAGTAAAGCAGCGGCACTTCAAGTGACGGACGGACGCCGGCTCGCGCCGCCAGATGAACTATGCAATCGAATGCGTTTTCGCTGAAGACCTCAGCGAGTGCTTCGTTGTCTCTGATGTCTGCTTCGAACAGACGATAGTTCTGGTTTGCCTTCTGCCGGTTAACGTTTTCGCGTTTGATTGCGGGATCATAAAAGTCGTTGAAATCATCGACGACTGAAACCTGCCAATCGCCCTCGGAAAGCAAACGATCGACGAGACTTGATCCAATGAAACCTGCGCCACCTGTGACTAAGATGTTCTTCATAAAGTTTGCGAACAGCGGCTCTGCCGCCTTCCGTGCGGAAAGGCTCAGCCTTTCCGATATGCTCGATGGAATTCCGAGGCTGCGCCTCTGTTGGGAGGCATAGCCTCCTTAGTTTTGGGAGGCCCTTCGGAAAGGCAGAGCCTTTCCACACGGAAGGCGGCGAAAGCCTCACACGCAATCTATTTAGTCGCGTAAATCCATAAATGCCATCCCCAACGCGAAGCCAGGCTCGATTCCAGGGAACGCGGCAAAAGGCCCCCAATTAACGGTATCCATCTTTTATTCAGAAAGTAAGTCTTCGCCTCTATTTCCGAAAAATCTTTGAAAAGCTCGCGGGCTTCCTGTCGGGTATACACGCGCGCCAGAGGATTGCCGGCCCCATCCGTGTTCTGGCTCAGAAACTCATCTGGCTTTAGATAGGACTCCTTTTCAGTCCGCAATAGTTTGGCATGCTGCCGTAGTGAATCAAGCGGCTCGCCGGTAACCCTGTGGACCAGGCTGATGCCGGATTCCCAACGCAGCAGTTGCGCGCCCGCACGCCGCATCATGGAGATATTGACGCGATAGTTATAAGAATTCCGGTGGTAGAGCATAACAACAGCGCGACCGCCCGGTCGAAGCACGCGATGAATTTCCTGGATTGCTTTCCGGGTTTCCGGCGTGTGGTGCAAAACGCCGTGCGAGTAGACCACATCAAAGCTTTCGTCTGCGAAGTCGAGGTTTTCGGCGTCCGCAGTCCGAAAACTTCCAGGAAGATCGAAGAGCTCGAAACGTTTACGCGCGAGCTCCACAGCGGCTTCCGTGAGATCGACTCCGGTGTAATCCGCGCCAGCCTCGGCAAACTGCGCCCCATCGGTGCCGAGTCCGCAACCAATCTCCAGCACCTTCAGACCACGCGCTTGATCAAACTCTGCGGCGCCGGGAATATGCCACTCCTTCGTGTAACGATGCGCCTCGACCAACTCATAAAAGCGACGCGTTCCCGGCGGCGCATCGGCAAACTTTACCCCGCAGGGATTCGCCTGCCAAAAGGCGCGCACCCGTTCCTTAAGGTTTGTACCAGCGTCTGACATTGGACAAATGAGAATAGCAGAGGGCGGCGGGTAGCAATAAGCGCAGAGGCCAATCTAGTCGTTCGCGCGAAATACGAAAGCGATCCACCAACTACATGAGGTATCACTGGGACCGCGGGCGTCCCGCCCGCAACGCGTGGCTAAGAATATTCTGAAACTTGAGGACGAGTTGGCTAACGAGGCGGGCGAGACGCCCTTGGTCCCAGAATCAAGGTAAGTTCGCCAGTCGGCGACAATACCTATTTAGCGACCGACAGAATCCGCTCCATTATCTTGGGATCCTGCGGCAGGAGGTCGGCCATCGGCAGACGCGGAGTTAAGGTGACCCAATTCTTGTCCATCGCGAATACCTTCTTAAACAGCGGCAGCGACTCGTCTACTTTCCCCATGTTTACCAGCGCGACTGCGTGCCAGTAGATCATTTCCGCATTGTCGGGAATGAGTTTCTCCGCAGCCGAATATTCCCGCAACGCCCCTTCGTTGTCTTTGTTTTCCACCGCAACGTCGCCTGCGTTCATATGATTGTAGGCCCTTTGCAGGGTCACAAGACGGCGCAGTTCTTTTAGCGGGTCCGGACTATCGTCTACACGCAAATCGAAAATCCGGCCTTTCCATGGCTGGCCGGGAGTGGGTCTGGCCCTGACAACAATCAGCGCCGCGGATTGTCTACCGCGAATATCGCCGCCCGCCGCCTGTCCGGCGTCGAGTGCTGCCAGCATTCGCTCGGCCAGATCACCCTTCGCGTTTTCGTAAGCCTTGGCCATCGCCGGCCAAACTTTGTCGTTCAGCATCAGGTTGGCCTGGACCGCATACTCCTTGCCTACAATGTGACCCGCGGACTGGATATTCTTTTTGCCAGTCCACGCGTCTACCCGTCCTCTGTAATCAATCATCGCCACTTGTCTTAGGTCGCGCTGCTTATCACCGTCGAGTAATTGCTTCAGGATGTCTGGAGCGCTTCTTCCAAATTGCAACATCTGCAAGCCCATGCTCCCGTAGGTGGGCAAAACAAACGATTGTGTCGCTACGGCGCCGAGCCCGGCTTCAGCCCAAGCCACCGTTTGGCCCACCGCGAACCAGTGGGATTGGACAGCCACACCCATATCGCCCGTTTCAGGATCTCGCGCGACTATTGAAAAGGTGTGCATCGGGCGCCCCGGATAAACCCGCTCTCCAGGTTTTGCGCTCGTGCCTTGTGCAAAAGATGGAGCTATACAGCCCAGGACAAGAATTATCGATAGAAACAAACGCATAAACTCTCAACCTCCGATAATTTAGAGTGGTACATTTTCAGTCTGCCTTAACCACCCACTTAAAATTCAGTTTCGCAGAGCACCTGGAAAAATCTACGCCGCCGGTCGTGTTTCTTTAAACCAACGGATAAAAAGGTGTGTTGCGAAATACCCAAAACGACATCACCACCACGAAAAACATCCAGATGAATCTCGGGTCAAGCTGGTTGCTCTTGATTGGGCGATCGCGGAAAACCGCAATTGTGTAGCGCACCAATGCAAAAAGAAAGATTGGGAGCAGCAACATCATGAGCGGATTGAATTGAAAGGCGCCTATCAGATCACCGTGTAGCAGGCGGTGGAGTCCGCGCGTTGTGCCACAGCCCGGACAATTGAGGCCAGTCAACAGGCGAAAGGGACAATCAAGAAAGAGACCGTTTCTACCGGGCTCAAAAACAAAAAGATACGCGGCGCCGGCAGCGATCGTCAGCCAAATCAATCCGGCAGTCACACGGCGATTTACTATCCCAGCGAAATTCATGAGACAGCTAAACTAACACGCGTATGTTGGGAAGGAAAAACGGGAAGAAGCAATCGATGTGGGCCTAATACTGTAGGGGCGTCCCTCCGTGGGCGCCCCTTACAGCAAGGCCACATGGGGGTGCCCACGGAGGGACACACCTACAACTAAAACCAGCCCTTCTTGTTCTGAATGTACGTCCTCACGAATTCTTCATCAGACTTGGTGAGATAGATTATCCCTTCCACCAGACCCACGATCGAGCCGATGCCGCAAGTGACGAAGGTAATTACGATCTGAATGATTCCTTCGGTCGTGTATCCAAGGATAAATTTATGAACGCCAAAGCCGCCGAGCAGAATTCCGCAGATACCCGCAATGATCTTCTTATCAGCACCCATGGCTTTGTAGTCTGTCATACCTTGCTGCGCTCCCTGATTAACGGACTGCATCGGTTGGTAACCACTCACCTGACTTAAAGGCGTCTGGCAAGTGGTGCAGTATTGAGCATTGTCATCGTTGACCGCCCCGCATTTTGTACAGTATCTAGACATTAGTTCTCTTCTCCACCTTAATTAATTTTAGACGGCTCGAAGCGCATTCAAATCCATGCGCGAGCAAAACCAGAGGCGACACGCGGCCCTTATCCCTGCATTGCGCCTAAGCCAATCCCCAGGATCGTCAACAGCAGGTATATGACTCCCACTACCAACCCGATTCCGATCGAGATGTAACTGAAAAGTTTCGCCTTCTTTGAGGCGTCCTCGGCTCCGGCGATATCTCCGGAGGCTACTTTGCCGTTGACCTGGGCGGCAAAAATGACCGCGACTATTCCGAGAGGCCAACAACAGAAAATCGAAATGATGGCCGGCACCAGGTAGTTTGGAACATTTGCCGACCCTCCTGCCGAAGAGGAGGAAGGTGGTGTCCACGGTTCAGACATTAAGTGTTCTCCTAACTAAGATTCTAATTTTGCAGAGTAAAACTGAGGCCCACGCCGTACATTACACACCGGCTCCATAGCCGCCCGGTCCGCCAGGGCCTCCGAAATTCTGTGGCGGTTGCGGCGCTGCAGTACCTTTACGTTTCTCGAAGACCGAGATGCCTATCAATCCACCAAGAGTAGAAAAGACAATTAACAAGACCGCCAGGATAATTCCGTTGACGATATGACCAACGATCGATTGTGCCTCCAACTGGGCACGCATCAGTTCAGCCTGGGCAGGATTTACGCCCTCGAGAAAACCGACCAGGATCCCACTCATAACGCCACTAGCCAGATAGCTAATCGGTATTCCAAGGACGATGACTATTACGCCACCGACCACACCCGCAAGCGCGCCGACAATCGCGCCATCGCCGGCCGATGTTGGAGTGGGAGAGCTCTTCACATAAAGATGGGCGGCGAGCAGTCCACCGAGAATTGCCCATAAACAGCAGCAAAAGTTTACCCAGCTTACGAAGGGTATGACCGATAAAATGCCTAACACAACGCCGCCGATGATTGCGGGCTTCAATTTATTGTTCATTAGATCAGTGCTCTCTTGATTGAATTGACGATGGACAGTCCTACCCAGGTTTTTAAAAGCGGAGTGTCTACTAGAATGCGCGTGCATAACTAACAAAGAGGGCTGGGATTGTCAATAAAATTGACGATTGCGACGCGTATTTCATTACAAAACCGAGCGCGGTAGCGCCGGATGCCACAGTCTACTCACGCAACACCCCGATCCTTTGTCCAATCAACCTGTGCACCGCCCTGATACGGAGGCAAAAACGCGAGAGATCCGGAGCGGACATCTCGGATTCCGTAGTATGGCTGGTTAGAATCGGGCGCTACCCCCGACGCGTCGGGGTCTGCACTTGATCACGCCGATTTGTCGTCATTCGTATTGAAAAGTCCTGGGGTAAGCCGGCTTCTTCGTGACGCTTCGGATGAAACGTCTGCATGTCCTACTCGCTCGACAAACCGAAGTTTGTCGGACATTATTCCGTCATGTATGAATTTGCAGTAACCCCGGCAGTCACAAGCATTCGGCGCCGCGGCGTTGAGATAGCGGAAGTTTGCCCCGACAGCCTTGGATCCGAATTGGAACTCGAGTCGGGAGACCGGATCATCAAGGTAAATGGCCGGGTCGTCCGCGATTATCTCGATTTCCGGTTCCAGACGGGTGGCGAAACCGAACTTGTGATGGAGGTGCGTAAACTGAGCGGTGAAGATTGGGAGCTCCAAATCGAGCGCGGTGAGGGAGAGGACTTTGGACTGAGTTTTGAGCAAATAGTGCCGCGACAGTGTGCCAACGAATGTCTCTTCTGTTTCTGCAAAGGAAATCCCGAAGACGCTCGCCCGTCACTCTTTGTGCGCGATGAGGACGTCCGGCTTTCGTTTCTCTACGGTAACTACACGACATTATCCTCTATTACTGAAGACGAGATGCAACGGATAATTGAGCAGAGGCTCACGCCCCAGTACGTGTCTGTTCACGCAACTGATTTGGCGGTTCGAGCCTATCTCCTGGGAGTCGACGAAAAACGCGCCGACATCAGCGAAAAGTTGGGTCGTTTACTCGACGCGGGAATCGAAATTCATGCGCAGGTCGTGTTGTGCCCGGGGATTAATGACGGAGCAATTCTGAAAAAAACAATCGTTGATCTGGCAGCGGAGTTCCCGCGGATTACCAGCGTCGCGATAGTCCCGCTTGGTCTCACGCGCTACAACACCGATAACCGTTTGAGTGCAGTCACGCCTGATTTCTGCCGGCAGACAATTGCCGAGGTCACGATGATTCAACGCGACTTCCGCAAACGGCTCGGAACAACATTCGCGTATTTGGGCGATGAGATTTACTTGCGCGCGGGTCAGACCGTTCCCGGAAGAACGCATTACGGCAACTACCCACAGATCGAGGACGGGATCGGCATGGTCCGTTCATTCAGCAATGGCTTCGCTTCACTGATGAAACGTCTCGACCGGAACCCGCCTCAAAATTCCGGTAGCGTTGAAGGAACGATCCTGACCGGAACGCTCTTCGCGCCGGCGCTGAAGTCTCTCATTGACGATCTAAACGGTCGCTTCGGAACTCAGTTGAGTGTTGAAGGCGTGGGAAACAATTACTTCGGCGGCGATGTGTCGGTGGCGGGTTTATTGACCGGCGGGGATCTTCTTTCCAGCCGCGATAGAATTCGCGGTAATTTCGTGATGATTCCGAAGAGCACGCTTAAAAGCGACGAAGACATTATGCTGGACGGAATGAAACTGGAGGATCTTGCGCGAAGCTTTGACTTGCCCGTCTACCCACTTGATTTAAAAGGCTTCGGCGAGTTGCTGGTCAGGCAAAATTGACCTGTCGATTGCACTTGTAAGGCAAACTGTTAGTTTGCGGACGATGTGCTGAAGACGTTCTTGAATTCATAGAGGCTTATGTCGAACGGTCCGCAAACTAACAGTTTGCGTTACGTCAACGAACAGTTTGCTTTACCCGGTTTTCTGCGGCTGCTATGACTGCTCCCGTATCTCCATCCCAATCGGCGTCTCAGCCGGCGCGAAAAATTCTGGACGTCGGATGTGGCCAAAACAAATACCCGGGCGCGATAGGAATCGATTCGAATCCCAGGACCCAGGCAGATGTGATCCACGACCTGGGTCACGTGCCTTATCCTTTTCCCGATAACGAGTTCGACGAAATTATCTGCCGGCATGTGATCGAGCATGTTCCGGATGTCATGTCGTTTGTCAGCGAACTCCATCGCATAACTAAGCCTTCGGGATTGATCAATATCGTCACCCCTCACTACTCAAATCCGGATTGGGCCACCGACCCGACTCACCGAAACCATTTCAACTCCTATTCCTTCACCTGCTTCATGCCGGAGCGGACGCCTTTTCCGTTCTACACCACGGCAGAACTCCGTCCCATCCGCATTTATGTGTCACTGGCGAATCTATGGAAGGCACTCGGACTGGAGTGGATCACAAACCTGGACCAACATTGGCCGGCTTTTCGCTTCACACGAAAATTCTGGGAGTTTTACCTATCGAATATTTTTCGCGGTAAGGAACTCCACTATCAGTTTGAAGTGATTAAGAAGCGCTAGTGGAGCGATCTTTAGATGCGGCACTTGTGCCGCCAAGTTCCGGGCCTCGGCGGAGCCGATCTTGGTGAACTTCGCAGCGAAGCTTTGGGATAGAAACGATCGGGCATTTGGGGGCACAAGTGCCGCATCTAAACGATCCTGGGTTTTTGCTTCATTACTTCAAATAAACGATCCTGAGTATTCACTTCACTACTTCAAAATCAATCCATTGCGTGACTGTTCGGCGTTTCTCTTTATTCTTTTCACCGATAAGGGCGTCCGTCACTACTACCTGGATCATGTAATCACCAACGGGCATGTCTCCGGCAAGTTGCATGCGCCCACCGGCAACCAGTCGTTTCATATCAGATTGGTTCGCTAAATCGAGCGGCACAACACGTCCACTGAATACTGGCTTCTGGTCCTTGAAGATTCGCATTTGAGTAGTGACCTGCGGCTTGCGGGTGGCTTTATCGAGGGTAGCGTTGTAAATGATATAGCCGTATTCGAGAACCATCCCCTGTTTCAACCGGCGAACTACCGGACCGGCCTGCGGATTAAGTTCGCCCTGAACATTGCTCGTCGCCTCCGCCAGGGTCATGCCGTTGATAACAAGACCCGACAGCGTGAGGGCTCCTGCGGCCAGGTCGGGAACGCCTATGTACTGGCGCGCGGAGCCGGTCTTCTCGGAAGCTGCATCGCGAACAGCGACGCGCACCTGGTAGCCGCCCGGCTGTTTTACGGGGACGTTCAAAAAGTAACTCAGTCCATTATTTAGTATGCGTTGATAGGTGTCTGCCTTAGCCGCTACCGTTTCAATACGGCTCGCCTGATCCAACACGTTACCGACTGCGTCCAAAGTGAGAACAACCAGCTCCAGTTCGGCCTTGTTACTTCCGTCGGCTGCTTTTGAAAATTGGAGGTCGCGCGCGTCGACGTGGACCATCGCGCGCACAAACGATCCGCCGCCGGCTTCATCTCCGAAAAGAGAAGTCAAACGAACACGAACGTCGCCGGCAAAGGGTGTGTTTATAGCGGCTCTCAATTGTTCTTCGCGGGTTAGTTTCCTGGTGCTCTTCTCTTCATCAGTTAAGCCGTAGAAACCGCTACGTGAGCGGACGCGGAGATTGGGTCGCTTGACCTTTACGTTGATCTTCAACTGACGACGCTGTCCTTTCTGATCAAGTACGGTCTCATCGGGCCGGTAACCGATGAGGTAGTAGCCGGCCGTATCATCAAGTATGCGACCCAAACTGCCACTCACGTCGTTCGTATTTTTGATCGCGATGCCGCCTGTGAGTTCAGCCAGGTGTTTCAATACCTCCTGCGATTCGAAGTAGGTTGATCGTCGTGCGGTGGCTAAGTTGTCGAGGGCCCTCAGTCCCTCCTCCGGATTACCGATGGTTGTTCGGTCTCCGCCGGCGGTTGGATTGCGAGACTGCGAGGTAGACGGCATACTCCCGATCCGATCTGAAATTACTCGCGCGTTACCTGGACTTTGCGCCGCCGTAACACCGAGCGTTTGCAGTCCACTAGTGTCGACCGTGTAGACCACAGCCGAGGCACGGTTCGAAAAGTCTGCCATCTGTTTCATGAGTTGGATCAAACGCTCGCTGCGGGTTCCGGTAGAGTCAAAGAGTTGCGCATTCTCAGTGAACAGCACCACCGATTTGCGGCCGGGCAAATCTTGAAGCGCCTGGAGAATGTGGTTGAGCGTGCCTATCGTTCCCGCCGCAAGAATTTCATTGCGACTCGTATTCAGGTCTTGAACGGCTTCCCTCGTGTAGGAATCCGTAACCATTTCACCAGTGGGACTGATTGACGAATCAAAGGGTGAAATATCACCGCGCCCACGCGGCAACCAGCGAATGCTCTCGATGCTTGAGGCGAGCAAACGCTTGTCCGTAGTAAATTGTTGGAGAGCTCCGGCGCCTCCACTCGTACGAAGTGTGGCGACTAAATCTCCAGGCTCCATCTTCTCGTCTACGAATTCACGCAGAGCTTTCCGAACGTAATTCATGCTTTGGAATGAAATGCCCAGGTCATCAACAACCAGGGCCACCACCCGACGCACCCTTTCGGGTTTTAGCACGGCCGGCGGTAGGGAGGTGGCAGTGGTGGTGGTGGGCGCGGTCCCGGGCTGGATAGTACTGCTTGAGGTCGCCGTGCTGGTACCCACATTTGCCACGTATGAAAAGTTGGTGATCGTCTGACGCTTACCACTTTCACTTACCTCGAAATCTTCCGGGCGCAAGTCAGTTACCTGCCGACCATCTTTATCGGTGACCACCACGTCGAGCTGTACCAGGTTCGTAGTTATGCGAAGGCGGTCATCCTGTGGAGCGGTCTCCGGGCGTTGTTGCCCTCCGGCGGTAACGAACATTACGAAACAAACTATTAATGAAATTGGCGCTTGAACGTGCTTTAGCATTTTCGATCCCACCTTAATGAGCCGGTCCGTACTTAGTTTGATGGAGGATCCCCGGGGAGACGACCTTGTAAATTTTTAACTGCTGGAAGCGATCTCAGGCTCCGCAGTCTGCCTGCCTGGAGAAGTCAGAATGTGGGGAGCTTATTCGTTGTGATTCTCGAAATCAAGTAAGAAAACTTAGAACTGTTGCGAGTGTAGGCGTACGAGAGGTACGAGGGGATCGTGGTTTCCGTGACGAGTTACATGTCCCCTGCAGGTCATTGCAAACCAGACGTAAACACGATCCGAAAATTCGTATTCCCATTTGAATTATCGTAGTTACTGGCTCATTCACGCATTTGCATAGGAATCCAAAAACTCCAATCGCGATCGAGATATCGTAGTAGTGAAGACCCTATTTACTGGAGAAAGATGGCGTTTTGCCACCCGGTAAAAGCGGCATGACACTTGCTCGATTCGTTACGTGCAATCGTCTCTACTTGGCGAGTTTTACGCGACGTCCCTGACGCCGCGTTATTGGAAAGAGTTTCTGTCTTCAATTCGATAGTTCCCCACCAGACCTAAAGCACAACGAGGGGAACTAAGTACGTTCACTTTATTTAAGGAGTTTCACCTATGAAAAGATTCGTATTTGCGGTGCTGGCGCTGGTTGTTTTTTCAGCGTCAGCGTTCGCACAGTCAAACACTGGACGCCTCGTCGGAAGCGTTTCCGACATATCAGGCGTGATTCCAGGCGCCACTCTGGTGGTAACAGATAACCAGACTGGAAGGGAAAAGACCGTGACGGCCAGCGATGATGGGACCTTCAGCGTGGCCCAGCTTGAGGCCGGCACTTACACGGTAAAAATCACAGCTCCCGGCCACAAAACCTCCACAGTAACCGATGTCAAAATTGACGTAGGTCGCGAATACACGCTTAACACGGTATTAGAGGTAGGCGAGATCAGTGAAAACGTAACCGTGGTCGGAGGAGCTGACGTAATCAATGCTTCTACCGCTGAGTTGAGTAACACCGTCGGGCCGCGCCAGTTGGTAGAATTACCACTGAACGGTCGCAACCCACTTAACCTCGTGGGTCTCCAGGCTGGCACCAGCCAGAACGGTGCTCAGACCACACACATCAACGGCCAGCGTTCGACGTTCACCAACGTGACGCGCGACGGTCTCAATATTCAAGACAACTTCATTCGTGGTAACGCAGTGGACTTCGTGCAAGAACGTCCCAGCGTTGATGACACTGGTGAGTTTACAATTACAACCCAGAATGCCAACGCGGATAGCGGCTACGGATCTTCGCAGATTCAGCTCGTGACCCCTCGTGGTGAAAATGAATTTCACGGCGCGATTTTTGAATACAACCGTAATTCAAAGTTTGGAGCCAATAGCTTCTTCCGCAACCGTGCAGGCACGCCGCGTCCCTTCCTTAACCGCAACCAGTTTGGCGGCAAGTTGGCAGGACCAATCCTGAAGAACAAAGTGTTCTTCTTCTTTTCGTACGAAGGACTGCGGCTCAAGCAGTCTTCGAGCTTAACGAAGACTATTCTGCTGCCCGATGCGCGTAATGGGATCTTCACCTACGTCGATAACGCCGGAGTGCGACGACAGGTAAATCTGTTCACCACCTTTGGTGCTGCGACAGGAGTTACATCGGTGAACCCGACTATTCAATCGCGGTTCTTTGCAACCACGCCGACCGCTCCCAATACGAACACGGTCGGTGACGCGCTCAATACGTCCGGATTTACCTTCGCACAGAAGGGTGATCAGAAACGTAACGCGTATACCACGCGAATGGATTACGACATCAACGATAAGAACACTATCAATGGCGTGTTCAGCTATAAGAATGAAGAAAATCTGCGTAACGACGCAACCAACAACTTCGATCCGGAGCCGGACGTGGTCCAGCCATCGATACCGAAGTTTTTGGCGTTGGCCTGGCGCTATAGCCCCACGCCGACTATCACCAACGAGCTGCGTGGGGGACACTTCCGCGGCGGTCCGGTGTTCCTGAGAACGAATGCCACCCCGGCTAACTTCATCACGCCGACGCTGATCAGCACTCCTGAGACGACGTTCACTGATCAAGGTCGTTTCACCATCTATAACAACATCCAGGACAATGCCGAGTATATCCGCGGCAACCACTCCTTCCGTTTCGGCGGTTTGTATCAAACGTTCGACATCAACTCGTTCGTCAACTTCGGTGTCATTCCGAATTTCAATATCGGAACAAACACCTTGAGCACTCCGTTTATCTCCACAGCGCAATTCACTAATGCAGCGCTGTTTCCAGGCGGTATCTCCACCACTCAGCGCGGAACGGCTAATAACCTGCTGGCGCTGTTGGGCGGAATAATCAGCTCTGGTTCTCAGACCTTCAACGTCGCAACGCAAGACTCAGGGTTTGTCAACGGACAGGAAGAACGTCGTAAGTATCGTTATGACAACTTCTCGCTTTACCTGGCCGACCAGTGGAGAGTGAGGCCTTCCCTTACTTTGAACCTGGGAGTCCGTTACGAAGTCTATACGGCGCTCAGGGAAACTCAGGGACTCTTCATCGAACCGCGTGTTCCAGAGGGCACAGACCCGGTGGCGGCAATGCTTGACCCGGCCGGAACGTTCCAATTCGTTGGAGGCAATGCGGGCGGCGACAACAAGCTTTACAACACAGACAAAAACAATTTTGCTCCGGTTGTAAGCTTTGCCTGGACACCTCAGTTCAAAAATAAACTGTTGGGTTCGGTTTTCGGTGACGGTCGCACTGTTATCCGCGGCGGCTACAGAATGAGCTTCGTCAACGACGATTTGGTCGTGTCCCAGCAAAACTCTGTAGGCTTGAATCAGGGACTGGCCTTCACCTCGAACGCTGTCAATCCCGTAACTGGCTTAACAGCGCTTAATGCCCGCGCGAATGCGCTGCCTAGCGTACCGGCGCCTCCCTTCCAGAACCTCCCAAGGTCGTTTGCGGCGCAGAATACCGCGGCTAATGGTTTCTTCGCTACCGTTTTCGGTATCGATCCAAACCTGCAATCTCCGCGCGTAGACGAGTACAACTTCGGCATCCAGCGCGAAATCGGCTGGCAGACCGCCATTGAGTTGCGCTATGTGGGATCGCGAAGCAACAGTCTGGTTCGGGCAATTGACTATAACCAGATTGACATTCGCAGCAACGGCTTCTTGCAGGCCTTCGAGAATGCTCGTTTCAACTTTGAAACGACAGGTAACGCGCGATGCACAACTCCAGGTTGCCGCGACGTCAGCTTGTTTAATACGTTTGGGAACAATCCCTTCGCGTTTGCGGGATTTGGCGAGCAGTTTTTGGCGGCCGGCATACCAGCCGACTTCGCCCTCAACCTGATCGCGAATTCTTCATTCTTCCCAACTGCCCAGGCTTTCTTCCTGGATAACCCGGTTGCAGGCCCGGTAGACGTGGTGCAGAACACCGGCACGCTACGCTATAACGCGTTCCAGGCCGAACTTCGGCGCCGCTTCTCAGGTGGCTTGTATATGCAGGCGAATTACACCTTCCAGAAGACCCTCGGCAATTCGTCCGGTGGCGCTATCACAGACAACAACGATCAAACGCGTTTCGAGCCAAATCTCGACAACCTTAACCCCGCGCTCGAATACAGTCGTCTAAACTACGACCAGACGCACGTGTTCAACTTCAACTCGATTTATGAGTTGCCGTTTGGCAAGGGCAAGCGTTGGATCAATAGTGGGGAGTGGATGAACCGCATCTTCGGTGGATTCCAGCTCACTTCTATTCTTCGCGTTTCGAGCGGCGCACCGCTCAACTTTACCGACGCACGAGGCACTCTCAATCGTGCGGCGCGTGCAGGTCGTCAGACGCCTCAAACGTCGCTGACGAAGGATCAGATCAAAAACCTGATTGGTATCTTTGACACGCCTTGCGGGATCTTCTACATCAATCCCAGTGTGGTTGATATCAACCTTCAGACTTGCGCCGGTACCGGTCGCGCCGCCCGTGGCTTTGGCACGGCAGCCTTCCCGGGACAGGTATTCTTTAACAATAACCCAGGTCAGTTCGGCGGGATTGAACGTAATTTCATCAACGGACCTCTGTACCTGAATTGGGACGCTGGATTCATCAAGAACATCCAGCTGACTGAAAGGGTCCGCTTCCAGATACGTGGAGAGGCCTTCAACGTGCTGAACCGAGCGAATCTCGCAGTCTCAGGTGGTCAGCAACAGTCACTCTTCAATATCAATAGCGCGAACTTTGGTCGTCTTACGACCGGTTTCAGTCCGCGTGTTGTTCAGTTTGCAGGACGTCTGGAGTTCTAACTCTCCACGACCTTCAAACTTTTATTCGGGCGCGGCCTTCAAGGAGGTTGCGCCCGTTTTTTTTGCTCTCGCTAAATCAATTGTCTGTCCAGCGTGAGATGGAGTTATAATTCGTCACCACTATTGAATAAAAGACGGAGAGTTGTCATGCATAAGCATGTTGCCCGCGGACCTCATCTGGCCATTTCTATTGGATTTGCGCTAACGCTGATCTTGTGCCTGCCCATTCTGCTTGTCGCCCAACGAAGGATACCGATTAGCGAAAATGAGCGTAACGAACGGGATCTGGCTGAGCGCGAGTGGCTGTTAAGAACGATTGGCAAGTTCAAGAAGAAAGACCTTGAGGTCGGCGGCCAGAGTATCAACCTCCAGCAGGTTAAAAAAGACTTCGAGGGCATGCAGTTAGCGAATAACGATATTCTTGTCGCCCTGGCTTCGAATCGCCCCTTGGACCCTAAACAGATTTCGAACAACACCTCGAGGATCCGGCGTTTCGCTACTGCATTAAAGAACCAGCTTTCGCTGCCCGTACCGGATGAGGATAAGACCAGCAAAGAACAATCTGTCTTTGAGGGGCCGCTTCGAGCCACGCTGCTTCATCTTGATGCTTCTATTGCGAGGTTTGTGAGCAATCCAATTTTCAAAAGCACGGGACACGTTGTTGACGCTCAGCACTCGGTTAAGGCCAGCCGCGATCTGGACAACATCATCAATCTGAGCGACAGAATCAGGAAGACTACCGCCCAACGTCAAAAATAAGCGTGGATTATTCCCTCAGCGGCTAGCTCTCACATACCGCCTCGTGTTTCTCTGGCTTTGCTTTCGACTGTACCTCCTCACGCGGCCTTACCCCCCCTAAATTGAATACAGCTCTCCGTAAAAATGGATCAGTAATCCGCAAAAATGGATCGGCGGTAGAAATTAGCCACAAAAACTTCACAAATTGCAGGTTGGGCAGGATGGCATAAGTGTTGCCGCTCGGTGAACTGCACTTCTCTAAAGACGGTCAATCATCTCGGACATCATTACGCGTTGCTTCTATTAAGGACCCAGAATTCTTAAGTCACCTCGACAAGGGAGTACTCCGTAACCTTGTTCGTTTGGATAAACAAAGCAATCAGTCCCAGACATGCTCAGGGAGTACTTCCTTTGAGCGCTAAGTAAGCCTTTTTCTTGAAACAGCTCTCGATGAGAAATTACCTGCCTAAGGTTTCGCTCTATATCGAATTCGTCGATAACCGTCAGAACTGCTCACAGTTGGGCGCGGTGAAAATCACACCTGTCATTTCTTGAGGAGGAAAAATGCGAAAGTTTACAAATATCTTGATGGTTGTTTTGGCCGTATTTACGTGCCAGATTGCTCTTCAGGCTCAAACGACGACCGGTTCCTTATCAGGGACGGTTGTTGATCAGAAAGAGTCGGTTGTGCCTGGCGCGACCGTCACCGTTACCAACAACGCTACGGGCGCGGAGCGTAGTGCGGAAACCAACAGCAACGGAACTTTCGATTTCCAGGCTCTGCAGCCAGGCACATACACCGCCTCAGTGGAGGCGGCTGGCTTTAAGCGGGGAGTGGTCCGGGATATTGTTGTCTCGATTTCATCTTCCGCCCAGGTGTCCATACCCTTAGAAGTCGGACTGGCGAATGAAACAGTTACGGTTACGGCTGCTCAGGATGTCGTTAACACCACCAGCCCCAGCGTCACGAACGTTATCAACACCAGACAGGTAGTTGATCTTCCGCTTGGTGGTCGAAATCCGGTGGACCTTGCTGGATTGCAGGCGGGTATCGCGGTAGTCGGAACCGATGTACGAGGTGCGTCGGTAAGCGGTCTTCGACAGACGGCCGTCAATCTCACACAGGATGGCATCAATGCGATGGACAACTTCGTGAAAACGAGTTCGTTCTTCGCCATCACTACACCCTCGCTCAACTCCACTTCTGAATTCAGCATTACCACCGGCACGGTTGGATCGGATTCTGGGCGCGGCGCCGCACAGGTCAACCTGGTAACCAAGGGTGGCTCAAACGATTTCCACGGTGGAGCCTTCCTTCAGATTATTAATAATTGGACCGACGGTAACACGTGGTTCAACAATTTCAATGGCACGCCAAGGCCAATCCTGCGGCAGCATTACGATGGTTTTGACATTGGCGGGCCGGTTTACATCCCGAGGTTTGGCGAGGGGGGACGCAGCCTTTACAGTGGGAAGGACAAGGCATTCTTCTTCATCTCATACGAAAAGTTTGTCCAGAGTGACTCGCGTTCGCGTAACCGCACCGTCCTGACTCAGGAGGCCCGGAACGGTATATTCAGGTATACGTCCGGCGGTGTCCTTCGGACGGTCAACCTTCTAACGCAAGCCAGCGTTCCCTTCCATACGCTGAATCCGCTCATGACGGCCCACATGGCGCAGATACCTCTTCCCAACAATGATTCAGGCTGTGGCGGCGATGGTTTCAATATTAGTTGCTACACTTTCAACGCCGAACAACTTACCACTAATGATAAATACGTAGCCAGGTATGACCATCAGCTTGTAAAAGACACGCGTCTGGGTTCGCATAAACTTGAATTTGTTTTCAGCCGCGTCATTACGAGGACTTTTCCCGATGTCACTACAAACTCAATCGAAGCACCATTTCCGGGCGGCGTTCATGGGTTTCAGGGGTCAACCCGAAATCTAGTCACGCCGGCACTGGTGTCAACATTTGGGAGTAACGTGACAAATATCCTCCGGTATGGTCGCCAATGGGCTCCGGTAGATTTCAACCGCGACCAGCCGCAGCTCGTTCCATTCATATCGCTACCGGGGGTGCTCACGAACTATGACAACACGTTCCTCCCCCAGCCTCGAAATACCATCGTTAATCAGATAACCGATACGCTTTCGTGGGTCAAAGGTAATCACCTCTGGAAATTTGGCGGGGATTGGCAGAATGTTTTGGGCGTCAGCCTGAACGACGCCGGTATCGTCCAGTTGAACCAGCTTGGGTCGGTGACACGTCTCGCTACTGATCCGGTAAACACGGCTAACACCAGCGGTTTAACAATAGCTGGTAATTTGCCCGGCGCCTCCTCTGCAAACTTAACCGCTGCTAATACAGTCTATGGCGCGATCACCGGGCTTTTAGGAATA
>Ga0190270_10000264_pt1 | contig 23059 bp, 21 predicted proteins | sample Popmic320T_FD_133748 | JGI IMG/M metagenome (GOLD analysis project Ga0190270, IMG submission 133748) | Populus adjacent soil microbial communities from riparian zone of Weber River, Utah, USA - 320 T | ecosystem: Environmental > Terrestrial > Soil > Riparian zone | place: USA: Utah | collected...
CCCGGGCCGCGTGAATTCGACGGCCGCGTCGTCATGGTCACCGGTGCCGGTGCCGGCATCGGCCGCGCTGTAGCCCTGGCGCTGGCGGCGGCCGGAGCCGAAGTGATCCTGCTCGGGCGCACGGTGCGCAAGCTCGAAGCGGTGCACGCCGAGATCCAGAAACTCGACGCACCCGAAGCCAGCATCGTGCCGCTGGACCTGGAGCGCGCGCTGTCGGCCGAATACGAGGCCGTGGCAGCCGCGGTTGAGAAGCGTTATGGACGGCTCGATGGACTGCTGCACAACGCCGCCTTGTTAGGCACGCTAACCTCGATCGAACAATATGACGTGCCGACATTCATGCGCGTCATGCACGTCAACGTCACGGCGGAGTTCGTGCTGACGCAGCGACTCCTGCCGCTGCTGCGCGCCTCCAGCGATGCCGCGGTGCTGTTCACTTCGAGCGGCGTCGGCAATCGCGGGCGCGCCTACTGGGGCGCGTACTCGATTTCCAAGTTCGCGGTCGAGGGCATGGCGCAGGTGCTGGCGCACGAGCTCGAAGGCACGTCGCGGGTGCGAGTGAACGTGATCGATCCGGGCAAGGTGCGCACTCCGATGCGCCGCGCCGCCTATCCTTCCGAGGCGCCTGAATCCCTGCCCACGCCGGAATCGGTGACTGGCGCGTACCTCGCGCTGCTCGGGCCGGCGAGCCGTGGCATCACGGCTCAACGTTTTCGGGCGCAGGCTCCCTGAGCAGCGACTCGACTTCGTCGTCGGTGAGCTGACGGAACTGCCCGCGCGCCAGGCCCTTGTCCAGCTTGGCCGCGCCGATGGACACGCGCAGCACGCGGCTCACCAGTGCGCCCTGGCGTTCGAACAGCTGACGGATGTCCTTGCCGCTGGCGCCGCGAGCCACCACCGCATACCAGCGATTCGCGGCTTCGGTCATCGCCTCGTTGGAACCGAGATGTTCGATGTCGATCCGCGCGGGGCGGTCGAGCTTGCCGCTCTTCACACCTTCGACCTGGTCGGGGCCCAGCTGGCCGCGCACTCGCACCGTGAATTCGCTGGGCAAGCGGTGGACAGCGCGCTGCAGTTTCGCGGCCAACCCGCCATCCGAGGTCACGAGTTCGGCACCGCCATCGATGCCCGGCATGGGGCTCACGGCGACGAAGCGGCGTCCCGCGGACTTCGGCAGGCGTTCGATGAGCGCGGCGCGTTCGGCAGTGGAATCGCGCAGCGGATCACCCGGCGAGCGGTTGAACAGGAACACCTGTGCGCCCGCCGCGGCGCGCGTACGGATGGGCCGCCCGTCGAGGCGGATGTCATCGGCCGAGGTGACTTTCTGTCCGAGCTCGGCGACGCGACCGTTGACCGTCAGTCGCTGTGCGCGGATCCACTCTTCCACGCCGCGGCGCGATGCGAGGCCGCGTTGTGCGAGATATTTCTGCAACCGCTCGGCGACGCCGGCGGGCGTCGAACGCGAGCGTGGCATGGATATCCCCTGTGTCTGCCTTCAGGTTTCGTCGGAGGGCGGCGCGGCCACCAGGCCGGAGGCGGAATTGCCCGGCGCGACCAGTTCCTCGTCGTCGGAATCATCATCGGCCGCGGCATCGAGCTTTTCGGCGTTGTCGTCGGCCGTTGACACCACGGCAACTTCACCATTATCAACAATGGAATCCGGGGCCAGGCCTTCGGCGGCCGGCTCCACCCCATCGACGGACGGCGTGGTCCCCGGCAGCGGCAGCTGCAGGTTGAGGTCGCTGAGCGACTTGAGCTCGGCCAGCGGCGGCAGGTCCTCGATGGATTTGAGCGAGAAGTAATCGAGGAACTCGGCCGTCGTGCCCAACAACTCGGGATGCCCGGGCACGTCGCGATGTCCGACGACGCGCACCCAGGTGCGCTCCATGAGTGTCTTGACGATTTCCGGATTCACCGCGACGCCGCGCACGTGTTCGATTTCGGCGCGCGTGATGGGCTGGCGGTAGGCGATCAGCGCCAGGGTCTCGAGCAGCGCGCGCGAGTACTTGCGCGGACGATCCGGCCAGAGGCGCGACACCTCGAGCGCGAACTCGTTGCGCACCTGGAAACGGAAACCGTTGGCGGTCTCCCTGATGGTGACGCCACGTCCGTCGTAGTCGGCGGCAAGCGATTCAAGAATGGCGCGCATTTCCTTTGCGGTGGGACGCGACTGCTCCTCGAAGACCTGCAGCAGCTCGGACACGGACACGGGTCGCGCCGCGGCCAGCAGCGCCGCTTCCACGACATTCTTGAGGTAGGAATCAATCATGCGTTTCTCCGTCCTTCTGCGGACCGGCGTCGTCCGCAACCTCGGGCTCCAGCACCGATTCGTTGGCGGCCTCGCCAACGACTTCCACGATCGCCTGCTCCTCCGCGGCGTCATTGTCGACCGCCAGCTTCAGTCCGCGCGCGCCCTGGGCGCCGCGCACGTGCAGCGGCGCATAGGCCTCGGTCTGTACGATGTCGATCAGGCCTTCACGCACCAGCTCGAGGATGGCAACGAAGGTCACGGTGACTCCCATGCGGCCTTCCTCGGGGCGGAACAGCTGCGCGAACTCCACGAAACTGGATCGTTCGAGCGTCGCGAGAATATCAGACATGCGCACGCGCACGGACAGTCGCTCGCGCTGCACGTGGTGGTGGGCGAACATTTCGGCGCGCCCCACCACGTCGCGGAATGCCAACAGCATTTCCTGCATTGCGACCTGCGGCAGTGGCCGCGAGGACTTGCGCTCGCCGAGTTCGGCGCTGCCCACCCAGGTGTCGCGGTCCATGCGCGGAATGCGGTCGATGCCCTCGGCTGCGCTCTTGAAGCGCTCGTATTCCTGCAGGCGGCGCACCAGGTCGGCACGCGGATCGCTCTCCTCGCCCGCGTTCGGATCGGTGGCGCGCGGCAGCAGCATGCGCGACTTGATCTCGGCCAGCGTCGCGGCCATGACCAGGTATTCGCCAGCCAACTCGAGCTGCAGCCCCTCCATCAGGGTGATGTACTCCATGTACTGCCGGGTGATGTCGGCAATCGGAATGTCCAGGATGTCGAGGTTCTGCCGCCGGATCATGTAGAGCAGCAGGTCGAGCGGTCCCTCGAAGGCATCGAGGAACACCTCGAGCGCGTCCGGCGGGATGTAGAGATCTTTTGGCAGCTGCGTGATGGGCTCGCCGTTCACGAGTGCAAACGGCATTTCCACCTGCTCGGGGGATTCGCCGTGTTTCTCCGCGGCGGCTTCGTCCCGCTCCACGGAGTTGTCGACGACGATGCGTAATTCCGGCTTGGCGGCTTTGTTGGCCATTCAATCCACCCTGAGATTCATGACACGGCGGACTTCATCGAGGGTTGCGCGAGCGGCGTCGCGCGCCTTCTCGCCACCCTCGGCGACGATGTTACGCACCAGCTCGGGATTCTCCTCGAATTCCTGGGCGCGCTTGCGGATGCCTGAGATCTCCTCGACCACCTTTTCGATCAGCGGCTTCTTGCACTCGAGGCAACCGATACCCGCCGTGCGACAGCCATTCGCTGCCCAGGTGCGGGTCTCCTCGCTCGAATAGATCTTGTGCAGGTCGAACACCGGGCAGATATCCGGGTTTCCCGGATCCGTGCGGCGCACTCGCGCCGGGTCGGTCTGCATGGTCTTGAGCTTCTTGGCAACCTCGTCCGGATCTTCGCGCAGGCCGATGGTGTTGCCGTAGGACTTGGACATCTTGCGTCCGTCGAGTCCCGGCACCTTGGGCGTCGCGGTGAGCAGCACCTGCGGCTCGGGCAGGATGCTGACGCTGCTGCCCTCCAGGTAACCCAGCAGTCTTTCGCGGTCGGCCACCGTGAGGCGCGTGTTGGTCTCGACCAGTTGTCGCGCCTTGTCGAGCGCGAGCTGGTCACCGTTTTCCTGGAATTTCTTGCGCAACTGCTTGTACATGGTGCTGTTGCGGCCGCCGAGCTGCTTGATGGCGTTCTCGGCCTTGGTCTCGAAATCCGGCTCGCGGCCGAAGAGATGATTGAAGCGGCGCGCAATCTCGCGCGTGATCTCCACGTGAGCCACCTGGTCCTCGCCCACCGGCACGAAGGCCGGGCGGTACAACAGGATGTCGGCGGTCTGCAGCAGCGGATAACCGAGGAAACCGTATGTGGCGAGGTCCTTTTCCTTCAGCTCTTCCTGCTGGTCCTTGTAGCTTGGCACGCGCTCGAGCCAACCGAGTGGCGTCACCATCGACAGCAGCAGGTGCAGCTCGGCGTGTTCGGGCACATGCGACTGCACGAACAGAGTGGACACGCCCGGATTGAGTCCGGCAGCGAGCCAGTCGATGAGCATCTCGTGGATGAACCTGGGCAGGGACTTGGTGTCCTCGTAGCCCGTGGTCAGGGCATGCCAGTCCGCGACGAAGAAATAGCACTCGTACTGGTACTGGAGCTCCACCCAGTTCTTGAGCGCACCGTGATAGTTGCCGAGATGCAACTGACCCGTCGGCCGCATTCCAGAAAGAACTCGTTTTGCTTGCGGATGACTGCTCACGGGAAGCGCGCAGTATACAGATGGATGGGGGCGGTCCCCGTTTCGCCGCGAACGGGGTCAGCCCTTTTTTTAGGACTGACCCCGTTCGCTAGGAAACGGGGGCTGCCCCCATTCTTCTACAGCGCTAAAGACCCAGCTTTTCCAGTGATCCGCGACCAATCCGTGTCACCGTGGGCGGCGTGACGGCGAGGTCAACGACTGTGGTTGGTTCGATGCCGCAATGACCGCCATCGAGCACGCAATCGACTTGATGCTCGAGGCGATTTCTGATCTCGCGGCCATCGGTGAGCGGCAACTCGTCGCCGGGCAGCAGCAGCGTGGAACTCATCATGGGTTCGCCGAGTTCCGCGAGCAGCAGCCGCGGCACAGGATGATCCGGCACGCGGATGCCGATGGTGCGTCGTTTCTCGTGTTGCAGGCGCCGCGGGGTTTCACGCGTAGCCGGGAGCAGGAAGGTGTACGGTCCCGGCGTCGCCGCCTTGAGCATGCGGAACTGCCAGGTTTCCACACGGGCATAACGTCCGATTTCCGCCAGGTCGCGGCACACCAGCGTGAAGTGATGGTGACGATCCGCCTCGCGGATGCGCCGGATGCGCTCCAGCGCTTCCTTGTCGCCGATGTGGCACCCAAGCGCGTAACAGGAATCCGTCGGATAGACGATCAACCCGCCCTGACGCGCAATTTCTGCCGCACGACGAATCAGCCGCAACTGCGGATTCTCGGGATGTAGCTCGAAGTACTGGCTCACGGCGGCGCTACGCGCTCGCGGGACACGGCGTTGCGCGGGGCCGTTATCATACGCGCCCCGCCTCACACGTCAGACACATGCAAGTCGCCATCGAATTCGCTCCGTGGGTCATCTTCGGACTCGTATACAAGTTCGGCGGCGGGCTCTACCCCGCTACCGCCTCACTCATGGCGGCTATTGTTCTGCCGCTGGCCTACGGCTGGCTGCGCGAACGCAAGATCAAGCAGATGCACCTGGTGCTGGCCATCCTCGTGTGGGTGTTCGGCGCTGCGACCCTGATTCTCCACGATGTGCGCTTCCTGCAGTGGAAGGCTTCGGTGTACTACTGGATCTGCGGTCTCGCGCTCATTGGATCGACGTTCATCGGCAAGCAATCGCTGCTGGAGCGACTGCTTGGCAAGGCCCTCGCCGAGGGCGACATGAGCCTGCCCGCAAGCACCTGGCGCACTTACACGTTGCTGATTGGCGTCGCAAACATTGTCTTTGGATTGGCGAACATCTGGGTCGCACTGAATCGCTCCGAGGCCGACTGGGTCACGTTCAAGGTCTGGATGCTCACGCCTTTTGCCATCGTGACCACGCTCGGCCTGTTGTTCTGGATGCTGCGCGGCGCCGTCAGCAAGGAGAACACTGCGTGAGCGATTCGCCGCGCGTCGAGCGCCTGCGCGCCGCGCTCGAACAGGCGTTGCATCCGGCCATGCTCGAGATTCGCGATGACAGTGCCAAACACATCGGTCACGCCGGTGCCCGCGAAGGTGGCCATTTTCACGTGACCATCGCCGCGTCCGCCTTCAACGGCGTGCCGCAGGTACAGCGACATCGAATGGTCTATGCTGCCGCCGCTGAACTCATGGGCCGTGACATTCACGCGTTGTCGATCGACGCCAGGCCCGTTTAGCCTCTGTACGAAGAAAATCATTCAACTTGTTGAGAGATCAAATGAAATTTACCCGTTTCCTGCTGGTGGGAATGACATTGGCGCTGGCCGCGTGCGACAAGCCCGCCGCCGAAAAACCCGCCGCGGTCCCCGCGACTCCGGCCAAGCCGCCGTTTGTCACCGTGAACGATAAGGCGATCAGCCCCGAGCTCTACGAGGACTTCACCAAGATGCTGACGCGCGGCAAGACTTCGGCCGACCTCACGCCTGAAGACCGCGAAGCCATTCGTGACCGCCTGGTGCGCATGGAACTCATCGCGCAACAGGCCGAGAAAGACGGACTCACCAAGGATCCTGAAATCGCGGGGCGTCTCGAGATCACCCGCCTGCAGATTCTCCAGCAGTCGGTGGCGCAGAAGTATCTGAAGGATCGCCCGCCCACCGAGGCCGAACTGCGCGCGGAATTCGACACGCAACTCGCCACCACGCCGCTGATCGAGTATCACGCGCGCCATATCCTGGTGAGTGGCGAAGACGTCGCGCTGAAGGTTATCGAGCAGCTCAAGGGCGGCGCCGATTTCGGCAACCTCGCGCGCCGGGTTTCCATCGACAAGGCCACCGCGGTTCGCGGCGGCGACCTCGACTGGTTCCCGCCGAACGCCATGGCCAAGCCCTTCTCCGATGCGATCTCGCTGCTCAAGAAGGGCGAATTCACCAAGACTCCGGTGAACTCGCCGGACGGCTGGCACGTGATCCAGATGCTCGGCACGCGCGATCGCCCACCGCCCGCCTTCGAGGCCGTGCAGGATCAGCTGCGCGAGATCGTGCAGACCAAGAAGTTCATCGCGTACTCGGATGGGCTGGTGCGGGCCGCGAAGATCACGCCGGCGCTGCAGAATCCTCCGGCCCCGGCGCCCGGCGCGACGGCACCTGCGGCTCCTGCGGCACCCGCCGCTCCGGCTGCGGCGCCTGCTGCAACACCTCCGACCAACTAACTGCCGAAGATCAGGGCCGCCGGTTCCTCACGCGGGATCCGGCGGCCTTCTTGTTTTCAGGATCTGCTCGAGCGCGGCCTCGTCGAGTATGCGCACGCCGAGTGCCTGCGCCTTGGCGAGTTTGGAGCCGGCATCCGCCCCCACCACCAGGAAGCTGGTCTTCTTCGAGACGCTGCCCGACACCTTGGCGCCCAGCTCGCGCAGCGCCTCTTCCGCCGTTTCGCGCTCCATGGCTGCCAGCGTGCCGGTAATCACGAAGGTGAGGCCGGCGAGCGGCAGCTCCTCCGCCAGCGCGACGTCGATCCTGGGCCACGTCACTTTGGCGTCGATGAGCCTGGCGACCACCTGCCGCGCGTCGGGGTTGGCAAAGAATTTTGCGATTTCCTGCGAAACGACCGGACCCACGTCGGGAGTTTCCTCGATCTTCGCGGCGTCCGCCTGCATCAGCGGCTCGAGGTCGCCAAACTGTTCGGCCAGCGCACGCGCCGTCGATTCGCCAACCTGCGGGATGCCGAGAGCAAACAGCAGACGCGGCAAGGTAGTTTGTTTGCTCTTCTCGATGGCCTTGATGAGGCTGGCGGCATTCTTCTCGCCGAAGCGCCGTTCGGCGGGTTTGCCATCCTCGGGTTTCTGCGCAATGAACTTGAGCGCACCCAGCTCCGCTTCGGTGAGTGAATACAGGTCCGCCGGCGTGTTGAGGCGGTCGTCGTTCACCAGTTGTTCGACCAGCTTCTCGCCCAGTCCTTCCACGTCCATGGCACGCCGGCCGGCGAAATGCAGGATCCACTCGGCGCGCTGCGCGCGGCATTTGATGACGCCACCCGTGCACTTGTAGACAGCCTGGTCCTCCTGGCGGACCACCGGCGAACCACAGACCGGGCAAGTCGAAGGCATCACGATTTCGCGGGTGTCGTCGGGCCGCTTCTCGGGCAGGTAACGCACCACCTCGGGGATCACGTCGCCGGCGCGCCGCACGACCACCGTGTCGCCGATCCTGAATCCCTTGCGAGCCACCTCGTCCATGTTGTGCAGCGTGGCGTTGCTGACGGTCACGCCGCCCACGAATACCGGCTTGAGCTTGGCCGCCGGCGTGAGCGCGCCGGTACGCCCGACGTTGAAGATCACGTCCTCGAGCTGCGTCATTTCTTCATCGGCGGGATACTTGTGCGCCAGCGCCCAGCGCGGCGCACGTGACACGAAGCCGAGTCGCTCCTGGTCCGCGCGACTATCTACCTTGTAGACCACACCATCGATCTGGTACGGCAGCTTGCCGCGGCGCGCGCCGATGTCGCGGTAATACTCCAGGCAACCTTCGACGCCCACGACCTTCCTGCCTTCCGGGCAGGTGCGCAGCCCCCAGGCATTGAGCTGGGGCGCGAGTTCGCTGTGACGCTCGGGCATGGCGCCGCCTTCGACCACGCCGACTTCGTAGAAGAAGAGATCGAGCGGACGTCGGGCGGTAATACGCGAATCGAGCTGGCGCAGCGACCCCGAAGCCGCATTACGCGGATTGACATAGGTCTTGTCGCCGCGTTCCACGGCATCACGATTCATCTTCTCGAAGCCCGCGTACGGCAGGAACACTTCGCCGCGCACTTCGAGCACGGCGGGGGGCTTGCCGCGCAGGCGCCGCGGCACCGAGCGGATGGTGGCGACATTCGCGGTCACGTCCTCGCCAGTGACGCCATCGCCACGGGTGGCAGCGCGAAAGTATTCGCCGTTGCGGAACATCACGGAGATCGCGAGACCGTCGAGCTTTGGAGTCGCGGAGTAGTCGATGGGACCCTCTCGACCCAGCCGTTCGCGCACCTTGCGATCGAAATCGGCGAGGTCTTCATCGGTGAAGCCATTGGCCAGCGACAACATCGGGATGGCGTGCTGCACGCTGGCGAATTCCGGTGCGACGCTGCCCGACACGCGTTGCGTGGGTGAATCGGCAGTGACCAGCCCGGGGTTCTCGGCTTCGAGCTGCTTGAGCTCGATCATGAGCCGGTCGTATTCGGCGTCCGGGACCGCAGGCTCGTTGAGAATGTAGTAGCGGTGGTCGTGGCCGTTGATTTCATCGCGCAACTGCGCGACCCGCGCGGCAGCCGCCGATTCCGCCATGAATCAGGCCTCGCCCGCTGCGCGTGCCTGGGCGGGACCTTCCAGCGACTGGCGCAGACGCGAGATGCGCTGGGGCGTCAGTTCCTCGCCGTGCTGGTCGGTGATGGAACCGTCGACGCGTTCGGCCAGCATGCGCGCCGCGCGCACCAGCTCATCGAACGTGTCGCGCTCGGAGAGCACGCCGGGCAGCACCGAGAAAAGGTTGAGTCCCGAGAAACGCTGCGAGTCCATGATCGACGGATCGAAGGTGCCGGGTTGCGCCAGCGCCGCGGCACTGACGATGACACGACCGCGCGAATCCGGCAGGTGATAGATGTCGAGCGGACCATGCCAGAAGCCGGCGCTCGCGAATGCCTGCCGCAGGGCGCGCCCTCCGAAACTTGGTTCGCGGCGTGGGACCATTCGCATCGTGACGATGCGGCGTTCTGCTTCCTTCGGCCATGCGAGCACCAGCTGCGGTCCGTGCACCGGCTGCTCGTCGAACACGCGCACTTCGGAGATTTCGTCGTGCTGGCCTTGGTTGCCAAGGCCGATATACGGCTCGTTGCGCGTTGCCGGTGGCTCCGCGCCGCCCGTCGCGACGTCCACGGCAACTTCATCGGAGATCGCGATGCCGAGGGCGCGGCGCGTGCCGGACGCAGAGGTACTCGAGAGTTCGATGACCGGAAGGTTGTCCGATGCCGCCACGCGTGCGTCGCGCACCACGTTGATATCCGGCAGCGATCCCTTCGATGCCGACGAAGACATTTCCGCCGGCAGGTCCTCGCGCGTGCTTGCGCTCAATGCGCGACCACGCCGTCCACGCCACCATTCGAAGCCCGCGATGCCGGCGATGAACAACACGCCGGCGACCAGGAGAATGAGGCGCAGCTCGGTCATTACGCCGTCGCCATGCGCACCGCCTCGTCGACGTCGACCGACACGAGCCGCGAGCAACCCGGCTCGTGCATGGTGACGCCCAACAACTGCGAGGCGAGCTCCATGGTCGCCTTGTTGTGCGTGATGAAGATGAACTGCACACGTTCGGACATCTGCCGCACGATGTCGCAGAAGCGGCCGACGTTGTGCTCGTCGAGCGGCGCATCCACTTCGTCCAGCAGGCAGAACGGCGCGGGATTCAGGTCGAAGATCGAGAACACCAGCGCGACTGCGGTGAGCGCCTTCTCACCGCCCGACAGCTGGTGAATGCTGCTGTTGCGCTTGCCAGGCGGGCGCGCCATGACGGCCACGCCGGCCTCGAGGATGTCCTCGCCGACGATCTCGAGATACGCATGACCGCCGCCGAACAGCTTGGGGAACTTGTCTTTCAGGCCGGCGTTGATGCGGTTGAAGGTGTCCTCGAAGCGGGTGCGGGTTTCCTTGTCGATCTTGCGCATGGCCTCTTCGAGCGTGGTCAGCGCCGAGGTGACATCGGCGAACTGGCGATCGAGGTATTCCTTGCGCTCGCTCGATTCCTTCAGCTCGTCGATGGCCGCGAGATTCACCTGCCCGAGTTTCTCGAGGTCCGCGCGCGTGCCGTTCAGCGACTCTTCCCAGGCGGTGACCGCGGAGTCCGCGGCGAGCCCGGCGAGGATCTCGGTGAGATCGAAACGGGTGGCGGCGAACTGTTCGATGATGCCTTCGCGCCGCACGCGCGATTCCTGCGCCAGCAGGCGCGCCTGTTCGACACCGGCGCGCGCCGCGTTGACGCGTGATTCGGCATCGAGACGTTTTTCATCGAGAGCGCGCAGGGCAGCGTCGGCTTCTTCGAGCGCGCGCCGTTCGGCCGCGAGCTCACCTTCGACGTCGAGGCGACGCGCGAGGAAATCCGCGAGCCGGGATTCCAGCTCGACGATGGGCTGGTCGCCATTGGCGAGCGTGGCTTCGAGCTCGTCGCGGCGCGTGTGCGTCAGCAGTCGCTGATCGGACATGCGTTTGAGGCCCACACCCATCGAGCTCTCGCTCGAACGGCGCGACTCGATACGGATCAGGAGATCGCGGCTGGCGAGTTGCGCGGCCTGCGAGCGCGCACGCGCCGTCTGCACGGCCTCGCGACAGTCGTCGCGATCGGCCTCGAGGCCGGAGCGCCGTGAATCGAGCTCATCGAGGGACACGAGTCCGCGATCGAGCTCGGCCCGGGCGCGCGCCAAAGCATCCTGGGACAGGCTGATGTCGCGGCTCACATCGGCGGCTTCTTCTTCCAGCCGCTCACGCCGCAGGGTCGATTCCTGTGCACGCGCGCGTTCACCTTCGAGCTGACCCAGCAGGTCGGCATGGTCACGATGCGCGCCCTGGATGCGACTCTGCGCCGCATCGCGTTCGCGTTCGGCCTGCGCCAGGTCGTCGCGGCAGGTGGCGAGGCGCGCTTCGGTGTCACGCGCGTTCTCTTCGGTGCGCGCCAGCTCGGTGCGCAACTGCTTGAGGCGCTGCTCGCGTTCGAGCACGCCCGAATGCGGATCGCCGCCGCGATTGACGCGCAGCCAGTCGCGTCCGATCCACTCACCCGTGCGGGTGATGACCGATTCGTCGTGCGAGATCTCGCGGCGCAGTTTCAGCGCCTCGGTGAGGGTTTCCGCGAGACGTACTCGCGACAGCAGGCGCACGATCGCGGCCGGTCCGGAAACCACGCCGGACAGCATGCCCGCGGCGCCATCGGCTTCCATGTGCTCGCCGGCCTGCAGCAGCGAAATGCGGCCCACGGGCAGCGTCGGCAGGACATCCACCAGGGCATCGAGCTCGTCGACACACAGGGCTTCGAGATAGTCGCCGAGCGCGGTTTCGACCGCGCGTTCCCAGCCGTCGCGCACTGCAAGCTGCGCCGCGAGCCGCGGCCGCTGCGCCAGTCCCGAATCGTTGAGCCATTCGGCAGTGCGCGAGTCGCCGCGGCCCAGCGCCGCTTTCTGCAGGGCTTCGAGCGACACTACCTCGGCGCGGCAGCGTTCGCGCTCGTTGCGCGCAGCTTCGAGGCGGCTCTCGGCTTCGAACTGTGCCGCACGCAGCTTCTGCGAGCGGTCGAGCGCCGCGGTCAGCGCGCGCGACAATTCATCGGCGGAGCTGCGCGCCAGGGATTCCTTCTCGGTGAGCTGGCCCAGCAGCGCCGACGATTCCTGCACCATCAGCGCATCGCGTTCCAGGCCCAGGCGATCGGTCTGTGTCGACAGGCGCCGCAGCTGGTTCTCCAGCTGCTCGATGCGGGCGCGCTCCACCTGGGTGGTCTGGTGGGCGGAGCCCTGTTCGCGGTTGAAATCTTCCCAGCGCTGCTGCCAGCCGGCGAGCGCGGCTTCCGCCGCGGCCAGTTCCTCGTTGAGCGTGCCTTCAGCGGTCTGCGCCTGCGCGAGCTCGGGACCGATCTGTTCGATCTCGGCGCGCAGGTCGGCGATCTGCCGCTGGTCGCGTGAAATGTGCGTATCGAGTTCGGCGAGCGTGGCCCTGGCCTGCGAGAGCTCGTTGCGCTGCTGATCGCGCAACTCGCGCGTATGGGTGATGGATTGTTCGGTGCGGCTGATTTCCGCGCCAACCTCGTAGTAGCGCGCCTGCACGGCGCTCACGCGGTCGGACTGCTCGGCCTGGTAGACACGCTGCGTTTCGATGGCTGCTTCCGACGCGCGCTGATCCGCGAGCGCCTGTTGCATGGTGAGCTCGCACTCGCGCACCGCGCTGTCCTGCACCTCGGCGCCGGAATCGATCTCGCGCAGCCGCAGTGCCAGCAGCTCCGCGGTCAGGCGCCGCTCGGTTTCCTTGAGTGCCTGGTAGCGGCGCGCAGTCGCGGCCTGGCGCTGCAGGTGACGGATCTGCTTGTCGACTTCGTCGCGCACGTCCTGCAGGCGCTCGAGGTTCTCGCGCGTATCGGAGATGCGCGCCTCGGTCTCCTTGCGGCGCTCCTTGTAACGCGAGATGCCCGCGGCCTCTTCCACGAAGGCGCGCATGTCGTCGGCCTTGGCCTCGATGACACGCGAGATCATGCCCTGCTCGATGATGGCGTAGCTGCGCGAGCCCAGGCCGGTTCCGAGGAACAGCTGCGTGATGTCCTTGCGGCGGCAGCGCGCGCCATTGAGAAAATAGTTAGACGTCCCGTCGCGCGCCACCTGGCGCTTGAGCGACACCTCGGCGTAGTCGGCATACGGCCCGGAGATCTTGCCGTCGCTGTTGTCGAACACCAGTTCGACCGAGGCGGTGCCCACCGGCTTGCGCGACGCCGAACCGTTGAAGATGACATCGGTCATCGAGTCGCCGCGCAGGTGCTTGGCCGACAACTCGCCCATCACCCAGCGAACCGCGTCGATGATGTTGGATTTGCCGCACCCGTTGGGGCCCACGACGCCGGTGAGATTGCTTGGAAATCCCACGGAGGTCGGGTCGGCGAAAGACTTGAAGCCAGCAACTTTGATCTTGGTCAGGCGCATCTATTTTTTCCGAAACGGGCGAGCGGAAGAGCTGGCGTCGTAGTGTAAAGTAATCGCAATATTTTTCAGGTCGCTTCGTGCGAGCGAAACACCACGACAAATCCCGGCAATCAAGATGTCCACGCAACCTTCGACACGACTTGAGACTTTTGCAAATCCCTCGCGCGAGATCGATTACACGATCCGCATGACGCTGCCCGAGTTCACCTGCCTGTGTCCGAAAACCGGCCAGCCGGACTTCGCCACCTTCGAACTCGAATACGTGCCCGATGAGCTGTGCGTCGAGCTCAAATCGCTCAAGCTCTACCTGTGGTCATTTCGCGACCTCGGCGCCTTTCACGAAGCCGTCACCAATCAGATCGCCGACGACCTGTCCCGGGCCTGCCAGCCCCGCTTTCTCAGGCTGGTGGGGAAGTTCAATGTCCGGGGTGGGATTTACACGACGGTGGTCGTGGAACGGCGCAAGCCCGGCTGGCAGGCCCCCACAAGCGTCCAACTCCCCTGATTTCACGTAAGAAATTGGCCCCCGTGTCGCCAAAAACACGCGGCTGTACAGGCGTGAATCCGCCGCTATAATCCCGCGTCCTGCAAACCGGCCCCGTTCAAATCAAGGGCCTGGAGCGACACACAAATGCCAACCAAGCGAGCGGCTGCAAAGCCCGCCAAGCCGAAGAAAGCCGAGAAACCAAAGTTGACCGCAAAGAAGCCGGCGACGAAGCCCGTCGCAGCGAAATCCGCAGCGAAATCTGTTCCGACCAAGGCCACTCCAACGACCAAGGCTGCCGTTCCGGCGAAGCCCGTCGCCCCCGTAAAGCCGGTTCCCGCTCCGAGCCAGGCTGCGAGTGCAACTCCAGTTGCCCAGGCCATCCGCAAGTCGCCGCCGTCCGAGCGCATCGTCGTTACCGCGAACGGAATTCCGTCCGCGGGCGGAATCACCGCGACACCGCGTCCCGCACAGGCCGATGGTGAAGGTGAAGAGTCGCTCGACGCCGGCAGCCTGCTTGCAGGGCCCCGCAATGTAACGCCGTACATCGCCAAGCGTGGCGAGGCGTACATGAACAATGTGCAGCTGGACCACTTCCGCAACATCCTCAACAGCTGGAAGCGCGACCTCATGGAAGAAGTCGACCGCACCGTCTCGCACATGAAAGACGAAGCGGCCAACTTTCCGGATCCCAACGACCGGGCGACGCAGGAAGAAGAGTTCAGCCTCGAGCTGCGCACTCGCGATCGCGAGCGCAAGCTGATCCGCAAGATCGACGAAGCCCTCAAGCGTGTCGAAGATGGAAGCTACGGCTACTGCCTCGAGACCGGCGAAGAGATCGGCGTGAAGCGCCTCGAAGCGCGCCCGGTCGCAACCCTGACGCTCGAAGCTCAGGAACGCCGCGAACGCCGCGAACGTCAATACGGCGACCGCGACGATCGATATCGCTGACAACGACAGTTCGAAATGACTTCGACCCTCACGGACGGCGCCGCATCGGCGCCGTTTTCCGTTGTCGGCCGTGAGGCCGTGGCAAGATTCGCGCCCTCTCCCACTGGCCCCCTGCACCTCGGGTCGCTCCTCGCTGCCGTGGGCAGCTACCTCGACGCGCGCACCAACGGCGCACGCTGGCTGGTGCGAATCGAGGACATCGACACGCCGCGCGTCGTTCCCGGGTGCGCCGCTGAAATCCTGCGCACGCTCGAGACCTTCGGTTTCGAATGGGACGGGGAAGTTCTCTCCCAGAGCACGCGACGCGACGCCTATCGCGCGGCGCTCGCGCAACTCACCGCCGCGGGACGTCTGTTCGATTGCAGTTGCACCCGCAAGGATCTCGGCGCGGGAGGCAGCGACGACGCGCCCGGCTATCCCGGTACCTGTCGCAACGGGCCAACCCGACCCGGCGCTACTTCGCGACGCTTCCGCGTCAGCGATACGCGCGTCGAGTTCGAAGATCTCTTCCAGAGAAAACAGGATTTCGACCTGACTACCTGCGGCGACGTCGTGGTCGAGCGGCGCGACGGTCTCGCGAGTTATCAGCTCGCGGTGGTGGTCGACGACGCGTTCCAGGGCGTCACGCGCGTGGTGCGTGGCGCGGATCTCATCTCGAGTACGCCCTGGCAAATTGATCTGCAGGCGGCGCTGTCACTGCCGCGGCCTATCTACGGACACCTTCCACTGCTGCTGGAACCGGACGGCAGCAAACTATCCAAATCGAGGCGTGCGCTTCCCCTCGATCCCTCGCAAGTGGCCAAAGGGCTTACAGCCACCCTTACGCTTTTGTCCCACACGCCGCCGCCCGATTTGGAGCATTCCTCTGCCAAAGATGTGTGGAAATGGGCGTTTGCGCACTGGCGCCCGCAAGCCCTTGCGGGCAGCGTCAGGTGCGAGCTGTCCGCGGCGGGCGACAAATAAGCAAATATTGAGCAGGAAATTGTGAGGTACTGGAAGGTGTACTAAGGTAGCGCCACACGGAGGGTGAAGGCATGAGCGAACCACGCGTCATCAAGAAATACCCGAATCGACGTCTCTACGACACGGTGCAGAGCAAATACATCACGCTCAGCGACATCCGGTCTCTGGTCCTCGAACGAATCGACTTCGTTGTCATCGACAAGAAGTCGCAGGAAGACATCACGCGCAGCATCCTGCTGCAGGTGATCGCGGAACAGGAACACGGCGTCGACCCGGTGATGAGCCGCGACTTTCTCTCGCAGGTGATCCGCTCATACGGCGGCACGTTGCAGGGAATGTTGTCTAGCTACCTCGAACAGAGCATGAAGCTGTTCAGCTCGCAGCAGCGCGAACTGCGCGACAAGGTCAAGGCAGTCGTCGGAATGGATCCGGTGGAGACCGTTGCTGGCGTCGCACAGCGCAATTACCAGCGCTGGCGATCGGTACAGGATGAGATCTTCAAGACGCTCATGAACGCTGCGAGTCGCAGCGGTCGCGACGGCGAAGACAAGCCGGCCGAAACTACCAGTCACCAGTAGCGCCGCTCCGAGAAGACACGATCCTGCGCCTCATCGGGCGCGGGATCTTTCCACGCACGACCAACCACTCGACACCTATGGCCCTGTGCCCGCAATGCGACCACTCGGTCCTCGTACACACTCTCCTCACTGACAACCTTGCTGCCTACAGCTGCGGCAATTGCCTCGGCACGCTGGTCAGCCTGGTGTCGTATCGCGCCTGGCGCGAGAGCGCGGCGGGCCGTCATGCGCTCCGCGACACGCCGACTGCGGTCGCCGACGTCGATCCGCCCGATTCCACCGGCGCGAAGAAATGTCCGAAGTGCCGCTCGCTGATGAGCAAGTACCGCGTCACCGCCGACAAGGCCAACCGGCTCGATTACTGCCCGCACTGCGAAGAGATCTGGCTCGATGAAGGTGAGTGGCAGCTCGTCGAGGGGCTGGTGCTCGCAGGCGACTTCACCAAGGTTTTCACGCAGGCATGGCAGTTCGCAGTGCGCAGCGGCGTCACGACGGCCATGGAAGAACAACGGCTGCGCGATATGTTGGGTGGCGACTATGAACGGGTCGCGCAATTTGCCGAGTGGCTGCAGGCGCAGCCGGCGAAACAGGAAATCCTCGCGCGACTCGTCCGTCGGAAGTGATGCCGTCGGGGTGCGCCTCCAGGTCCGCCACATTCGTGCTGGTCCATGGCGCCTGGCATGGTGGCTGGTGCTGGCCGCCCCGCTTTCGGCCGAACTGTTTGCAATCAACCTGGAGGATCGGCCCTGGGCGGACAGCAAGATGACGCCTCAGCCGACCGCATGCTTCACCGAGAAGCTCGAGGTCACTGGCGCCTATCAGACGATTGCGAGAAAAATGTATATCCGCGCAAAGGGCTTTCCGGTGCCGGCGTTCGCCTCGGCTCTTGAAAAGGTGCGCAAGGATGCCTCTTGGCAATCCTTCGAGATCGAATGCGGGCACGACATCATGATCGACAAACCCGACGAGCTCTCAGACCTGCTGATGCGGGCAATCTGAAATGAAAAGGGGGACTTCTCAGGGGCTCACGCCCCACAAATGAAAACGCCGCCCTGAAGGGGCGGCGTCCGTGCAGAAATAGATCTGCCCTTCTCGGCCTAGGCGGCGTCGACGTTACGCATGGTCAGGCGCACGCGACCCTGGCGGTCGACTTCGAGCACCTTGACGCGCACGTTGTCGCCTTCCTTGAGCTTGTCGGCGACCCTCTCGACGCGCTCCTCGCTGATCTGCGAGATGTGCACCAGGCCGTCGCGACCCGGCAGGATGGCGACGAACGCGCCAAAGTCCATGAGGCGCACGACCTTGCCTTCGTAGATACGGCCGACTTCGACGTCCGCCGTGATCAGCTCGATGCGCGCCTGCGCTTCGCGACCGGCGGCGCCCGAGACGCTGGCAATCTTGACCGTGCCGTCATTCTCGATGTCGATGGTGGTACCGGTCTCTTCGGTGATCTGGCGGATGACCGCGCCACCCTTGCCGATGACGTCGCGAATCTTTTCCGGGTCGATCTTGAGGGTGATGATCGACGGCGCCCACTCCGACATCTTCTCCTTGCTCGCGGAGATGACTTTGTTCATCTCGCCGAGAATGTGCAGGCGGCCTTCTTTGGCCTGGGCCAGCGCCACTTTCATGATGTCGGCCGAGATGCCCTCGACCTTGATGTCCATCTGCAGGGCGGTGACGCCGTCTTTCGATCCGGCCACCTTGAAATCCATGTCGCCCAGGTGATCTTCGTCACCCAGGATGTCGGTGATGACCTTGAAGCGCTCGCCTTCGAGCACGAGGCCCATGGCGACACCGGCCACCGGCGCCTTGATCGGCACGCCCGCGTCCATCAGGGACAGCGAAGCGCCGCAGACCGAAGCCATGGACGAGGAACCGTTCGACTCGAGAATTTCCGAGACGATGCGGATGACGTAGGGGAATTTCTCCATGTCCGGCATCACGGCCGCGATGCCGCGACGCGCCAGGTTGCCGTGGCCGATTTCGCGGCGCTTCGGCGAGCCCATCATGCCGGTCTCACCGACGGAGAACGGAGGGAAGTTGTAATGGAACATGAACGGCTCGCGGCGTTCGCCTTCGAGCGCATCGATGATCTGCGCGTCCCGGCCGGTGCCGAGCGTGGTCACCACCAGCGACTGCGTCTCGCCGCGCGTGAACAGCGCCGAGCCATGGGTACGCGGCAGCACGCCAACCTTCACGGTGATCGGACGCACGGTGGTCGCATTGCGACCGTCGATGCGCGGCTCACCATTGAGGATGCGCTGGCGGACAATGTTGCTCTCGAGCTTGAACAGTGAATTGTCGACGTCGTCGGCAGTGAACTTGGGGGCGTCACCACCGGCAAGCGCCAGCGTGCACGCGGCCTTGATCTCGCCGACCTTGGTGTAGCGCGCCTGTTTCTCGGTGATGAGGTAGGCATCGGACAACGCCTTCTGGGAACTGGCTGCAACGGCGGCGTCGAGTTCGGCGCTGATCGCCGAGGGCTTCCAGTCCCACTTCGGCTTGCCGACGGCGGCGACCATTTCATTGATGGTCTTGACCGCAATCTGCATGTGCTCGTGGCCAAACACCACGGCGCCCAGCATCACGTCTTCGGAAAGGCCCTTGGCTTCGGATTCGACCATGAGCACCGACTTCTGGGTGCCGGCGACCACCAGGTGCAACTGCGATTCCTTGAGATCCTTCTGAGTCGGGTTCAGCAGGTACTTGCCGTCCTTGTACCCGACGCGGGCGGCGCCGATGGGGCCGGCGAACGGCACTCCCGCCAGCGACAGCGCGGCCGAGGCGCCAATCAGCGCGGGGATGTCCGCGTCGATGTCCGGATCCATCGAGACCACCGTGGCCACGACCTGGACTTCATTGAAGAAGCCGTCGGGGAACAGCGGGCGGATCGGGCGATCGATGAGGCGTGAGGTCAGCGTTTCCTTCTCGGTGGGCCGGCCTTCGCGCTTGAAGAAGCCACCGGGGATACGACCCGCGGCGTAGGTCTTCTCGATGTAATTGACGGTCAGCGGGAAGAAGTCCTTGCCGGGCACCGCCTTCTTGGCGGCCACCGCGGTAACCAGGACGACGGTGTCGCCCATCGACACGACCACCGAGGCGCTGGCCTGGCGGGCAACTTCGCCGGTTTCGATCGTTACTGAATGCTGACCATACTGAAATGTTTTCTTGAGAACGCTCACGCTTGTTTCCTTCACGGAGCCCTATGCCCCGAGTGCGTTTGAACAGGTAAAACGAAAAAGGCCGCGCGGGGAGCGCGGCCTGCAGGGTTCGGTAGTTAGCGCCGGAGGCCCAGACGCTCGACGACCTCCTGATACTTCGAGGGCTTGGTGGCCTTCAGGTAGTCGAGGAGCTTGCGGCGCTGGTTCACGAGCTTTACCAGCCCGCGACGCGACGCGTGATCGCGCTTGTGCGCGCCAAAGTGATCGCCGAGTCCGTTAATGCGCTCGGAAAGCAGCGCGATCTGTACCTCGGGCGAACCAGTGTCGTTGGCAGCGCGACGGAAGTCGGCAACCACACCGGATTTTTTTTCAGTGGCAAGAGACATCTTTGTTCGATCCTTAAATCGTTAAATTCGGTCTGTATTTTGCGGGCGCGAATTCTACAGAAAAGCATTCACAAAGCATAGGCTTAGGGAATGCCTGAGGTGATCAGGCGACGCGGCTGCAGTCGGCCATCGGGAAGCACCTCCGCCAGGCCCATAAATGCCCCGCTCGGCTCGTAGAGGCGTACTCGTCGTCCGACCGGTACGCCGGTGAGGTCGGTGTCGACAGCCTGCCCCTGACGCAGCGCGACGGCCTGGCTTGATCCCACGCCGGCGCGCGGCAGGTGCCCCAGCGCGGCATCGGCTGCCAACAGGTCAGTCCGATCTGCAGCCCCTGCCAACGCGGCCTCGAGGGTGACCATCGGCATGTCGCGGAATGGCTCGACCCAGGTCCGCCGCAGGCGGGTCAGGTGGCCCAGCGTGCCGAGCTTGCGGGCGATATCTTCGCCGAGCACCCGGATGTAGGTGCCCTTGGCGCATTCGCAAACCAGGTCGAGCGCGTCCGGGCGCAATGCCAGCGGTTCGAGTCGCCGGATCTCGATGGTGCGCGCCGCGCGCTCCACTTCCACGCCCTGGCGGGCCAGTTCGTACAGCGGCCGGCCGCCGCGTTTCAACGCCGAATACATGGGTGGCACCTGCGAATGGATGCCACGAAAGGCCACCAGCGCCGACTCCACCGCCGCCGCGTCGAGCGCCGGCACCGCGGCCTGCTCGACCACCTGCCCCTCGGCATCGCCGGTATCGGTGCGGGCGCCCAGTTGCACGGTGAATTCGTAACACTTGGCGCCGGATTCGATTTCGGCGATGACCTTGGTGGCTTCGTCCAGGCACACGGGCAGCATGCCGGTGGCCATGGGATCGAGGGTGCCGACATGCCCGGCGCTGAGGGCTCCAAAGGCCTTGCGTACGCGCTGCAAGGCGCCGTTCGACGTCAGCCCCTGGGGCTTGTCGAGCAGGATGATGCCGGTCGGCATGATCGAACTAGTTCTTGCCCTGATCGGATTTCACCGCGCCATCGATGAGACGCGTGAGTTTGTCGGCGTGTTCGATCTGCTGGTCGTAGACGAATTCGAGTTTTGGCGCGTGACGCAGCGCCAGCGCGCGCCCCACCTCGCCACGCAGGAACCCGGCGGCGCGGTTCAGGCCCTCCATCACTTGCGCGGGCGCGTGCTTGTCGCCGAAAGGCACGAAGAACACACGCGCGCTGGACAGATCCGGCGCCACGTTGACGGAGGTCACCGTGACATTGCCGACACGCGGATCGCGCACTTCGCGCGATACCAGTGTCGACAGGACGCGCTGCATCTCGCCTTCGATGCGGGCGAGGCGCTGGGACTTGGCGTTCATGTTCTGACCCCGTCGCGCTACTGGATGGTGCGCGCAACCTCGACGCGGGAGTAACACTCGATCTGGTCGCCCACGCGCACGTCCTGGTAGTTCTTCACGCCGATGCCGCATTCGGTGCCGGCACGCACCTCGCTGGCGTCGTCCTTGAAGCGCCGCAGTGATTCGAGCGCGCCTTCGAAGATGACCACGCTCTCGCGCAGCACGCGGATCGGGTTGTTGCGCTTGACGACGCCCTCGGTCACGAGGCAACCGGCGACCACGCCGAACTTGCTCGAGCGGAACACCTCGCGCACCTGGGCCGTACCGACGATGGTTTCCTTGATCTCGGGCGCGAGCAGGCCGCTCATCAGCTGCTTCACGTAGTCGATGGCTTCGTAAATGATGCTGAAGTACTGCACCTCGACTTCGCCATCCTTCATGGCGTCGCGTGCGGCTGCGTCGGCACGCACGTTGAAGCCCACGATGCGCGCCTTGGAGGCCGCCGCGAGCTGCACGTCGGAGATGGTGATGCCGCCGACACCGCTGGCGATGATCTTCACCGCCACTTCCTCGGTGGAAAGTTTGTTCAATGCATCGCGCAGCGCTTCGGCGCTGCCCTGCACGTCGGTCTTGAGCAGGATGGGAATGCTGCCCGCTTTCTGTTCTTCCATCTGCGCGAACACATCGCCGATCTTCGAGGCCTGCTTCGCGAGCTTCACGTCGCGGAACTTGCCCTGGCGATACAGCGCGACTTCGCGCGCCTTGCGTTCGTTTTCGACCGCGAGAATTTCGTCACCGGCGTTCGGCGTGCCTTGCAGGCCCAGCACCTGCACCGGCATGGACGGCGCGGCGCTGTCCACCGGCTTGCCGTTTTCGTCGAACATGGCGCGCACGCGCCCGAATTCGTGACCCGCGATGATGGGATCACCCAGCCTCAGCGTGCCTTTCTTGACGAGCACCGTGGCCACGGCGCCGCGGCCCTTCTCGATGGACGCTTCGATGACGAAGCCGGTGGCGAGGCCGTCGGCCGCCGCCGTGAGTTCGAGGACCTCGGACTGCAGCAGGATGGCGTCGAGCAGCGAGTCGATGCCCTGGCCGGTCTTGGCCGACACCTGCACGAACATGTTGTTGCCGCCCCATTCCTCGGCGATGACTTCGTGCTTCGAAAGCTCGGTGCGTACGCGATCCGGATCCGCATCGCCCTTGTCGATCTTGTTCACGGCTACAACAATGGGGACTCCAGCCGCCTTGGCGTGCTGAATGGCTTCGATGGTCTGCGGCATGACGCCGTCGTCGGCCGCAACCACGAGCACCACGACGTCAGTCGCTTTCGCGCCGCGCGCACGCATGGCGGTAAACGCCGCGTGGCCGGGAGTATCCAGGAAGGTGATGACGCCCTTGGGCGTCTCCACGTGATAGGCGCCGATGTGCTGCGTGATACCACCGGCCTCACCCGCCGCCACCTTGGCGCGACGAATGTAATCGAGCAGCGAAGTCTTGCCGTGGTCGACGTGGCGCATGACGGTGACGACGGGAGGACGCGGCTGCTCATGCTCGGGCACGTGCTCACCCTGCAGGTCTTCTTCGACCTGGTCGC
>Ga0190270_10000265_pt1 | contig 22961 bp, 18 predicted proteins | sample Popmic320T_FD_133748 | JGI IMG/M metagenome (GOLD analysis project Ga0190270, IMG submission 133748) | Populus adjacent soil microbial communities from riparian zone of Weber River, Utah, USA - 320 T | ecosystem: Environmental > Terrestrial > Soil > Riparian zone | place: USA: Utah | collected...
ACATCGACGACACCGACAGCTCCGAACGACCCGCACACTCCCGCCTACTCGATGCGGGAATCCCGATCGTCGAGCACCTGACCGGTCTTGATCAGCTACCACCAAGCGGCGCTCGCTTCACCGCAGTGCCACTCCGCGTGGAAGCGCTAGGGACCATCCCGGTCCGCGCCTTCGCGCGACTCCCCGCAGCAGCCACACCTTGACCGTCCCGGACCAAGGATCCGAACGACGCAAGCCTGGATGCCGCGGCTAAGAGACCAGTGCGAGTCAATCCGGCCCCGTACGCCGATCGTCGAAGAACTCGGCCAGGACGGCTCGGCACTCGTCGGCTCGTACGCCGGCGATCACCTCGGGCCGATGGTTGAGTCGCCGGTCGCGTACGACGTCCCAGAGCGAACCGACGGCACCGGCCTTATCGTCGTACGTTCCGAAGACCAGCCGGTCGACTCGGGCCAAGACGAGCGCGCCGGCACACATCGTGCACGGCTCGAGCGTGACCACGAGGGAACAGCCGTCGAGCCGCCATTCGCCTCGGGCCGCGGCGGCGTTGCGGAGGGCGACCAGCTCGGCGTGCCCGGTGGGGTCGGCGTCGCGCTCGCGTACGTTGTGACCGGCCGACACCACCTCGCCGGCGGCGTCGACCACGACGGCACCGACCGGTACGTCGCCGCCGTCGAGGGCCGCTCGCGCGTGATCGAGCGCGACCCCCATCGCGTCGTGCCAGGGTTGGGTCGGCGTCACACCGAGACCGAGTCGACGACGGTGTCGAACTGCGCGCCGATCCCGAGTCGGCGGGCGATGTCGCTCAACGCCTCGTCGGGATACATCTCCGGGTCGTCGCAGAGCACGCCGAGGTCCATGGCCGAGACACCAAGGTCTGCCAAGAGACCAAGGTCGCCGGCAGGCTGGCGTTCTTCTTCGTCGTCAGGCTCGGGCAGGTCAAGCAGGTCGACCACCCCGCTGGCCAAGGGCCATTCGGTCGCCGCAGTCACATCGGAGAGCAGGACTCGAGCATCCGGACCCTGCACTCGTGCGACAACGAAGAAGTCCTCGTCGACCGAGACGAAGCCGATGGATCCGACGTCGGACGGCAGGGGTCGGAGGATCTCGACCAAGGCATCGATGTCGGTGCCGACCCGATCCGGCAGCGACTCCACTTCCCAATCGCCGTCGTCGTGATAGGCCACGACCGCGAAGTCGACCGCGCTCTCCGTCATCTCGCCTCCGTTCCGCTCCTCGTGGGCGTCTGTCCTTACTTCGATAGTCGCAGAGGACGTCGCTCAGCGCGATCCAGTTCCAGGCGCCGATGCACTACCGTGACGCAGCATGCGGATCCACGTCGCCGATCACCCTTTGATCGCCCATAAGCTCACCGCACTTCGTGACAAAAACGCCGACTCTCCGACGTTTCGCCGACTGGTCGAGGAGTTGGTCACGCTTCTCGCGTACGAAGCGACCCGCGACGTGCGTACCGAACCCATCGAGGTCGAAACGCCGGTCGCCCCGTCAGCCGGCGTACGGCTGAGCAACCCGCGGCCGCTGATCGTGCCGATTCTGCGGGCCGGGCTCGGCATGCTCGAGGGGATGCAGCGGCTGCTGCCGACGGCGGAGGTCGGCTTCCTCGGCATGATACGCGACGAGGAGACCCTGCAGGCATCGACCTACGCCGAACGACTGCCGGAGGACCTGGCCGGCCGCCAGTGCTACATCCTCGACCCGATGCTCGCCACCGGCGGCACGCTCGCATCGGCGATTGACTTCCTCGTGCAGCGCGGCGCCGACGACATCACCGCGGTGTGCCTGCTGGCCGCCCCCGAAGGCATCGACCGGGTCGAGCGGTCGACCGCCGGCACCGCGATCCCGGTGTCGCTTGTGACCGCGGGGCTCGACGAACGGCTCAACGACAAGGGCTATATCGTCCCCGGCCTCGGCGACGCCGGCGACCGCCTCTACGGCCTCGTCGACTGACCCCCAGCCCACTTCCTTCGCGCCGACCTTGCGCATCCCGCCCGTTTCTTCCCGCCGACCTTGCGCGTCCCGCCCGGTTCTTCCCGCCGACCTTGCGCGTCCCACCCACTTCTTCCCGCCGAGGTTGCGCGTCCCACCCACTTCTTCCCGCCGACCTTGCGTGTCCCACCCACCTGTGGATATCCGACGTCGTCGATTGAGCGAACCGACCATCCTGTATGGCCGTGGAGATCTTCACGCACGCGCACTGGCGCGCCCGCGGACTGAGTGAGCGAGCACTGCGCCGCGCACTCGAGTCGGGCGCCGTGTGGCGCGTACTCAAGAGCGTGTACGCCGACGTGTCCGTCCCCGACTGCCTCGAGACACGGGCGCGCGCCATCGCCCTGATTCGTCCACGCGAGACCGCGGTTGGACGACAGACGGCCGCATGGCTATCCGGACTCGATGTGCTGCCACCGGGACGGTCGGTCGTGGACGAGCCGATTCGACTGATCGTCGCGCCCGACGTCACCCCTCCTCGCCTGCCGGGCTGCCGCTCTTACCAGGCGCCGCTACCCGAATCGGACATGGTCGAGCAACACGGCGTGACACGTACGACCGACCTGCGGACCGCCCTGGACCTGGGCCGCTTCTGTCAGCGCGAGCAGGCAGTAGCGTCGCTGGACGCCTTCCTCCATAGCGGCCGGGTGTCGCTGATCGAGCTGTGGCAGCGGGCGAGCATGCTCGTTCGAGTACGAAACTGCCGCATCCTGCGGGCGAACCTCTCTGATGCGGATGCCGGCGCGGAGTCCTACGCCGAGAGCGTCCTGCGCGTGGTCTACGTCGACGGCGGTCTGCCACGGCCCGAGACCCAGATCGCGGTGTCGGACCGGTCGGGCGCACTGATCGGCTTTCTCGATCTGGGGTGGCTGCGCTATCGCGTGGGTGCGGAGTACGACGGCGAAGAAGGACACGACACCGACGAGCAACGTGAGCATGACGAGCGCCGGCGGGCAACGATGCGGCGCGAGGACGACTGGGTGGTCGCAGTGGCTCGCAAGAGTGAGCTCTGGGGGCATCGGGCCGCGCTGGTGAAACGTACCGCGGAGTTGCTTCTCGAGGCCGGCTGGTCACCAGACGACGCCACGATTCTGGAGCAGATCGTTCGCGCCGATGAGTTCGAAGCCCGGACCGGCCAGCGGTGGCAATGGATGCCGGTCAAGGGCGGTCGGGTGGCCTGACACGCGCTCGCATAGCGGGCGGGACGCGCAACCTCGACGCGAAGAAGTGGGCGGGACGCGCAACCTCGACGCGAAGAAGTGGGCAGGACGCGCAAGGTCGGCGGGAAGGGGTGGGCTAGAGGGCCTTGACGGCGTTGAGCAGCTTGCCCATCGAATCCTTGGCGTCGCCGAACAGCAGCGACGTCTTCGGGTCGAACAGCAGCTCGTTCTCGATCCCGGCGAAGCCCGGCCGCATCGAGCGCTTCATGAAGACGATCTGCTTCGCGTCGTCGGCGTTGAGGATCGGCATGCCGTAGATCGGCGCGCCCGGCGTCGTACGCGCGGCCGGATTGACCACGTCGTTGGCGCCGACGACCAACACCACGTCGGCGTTCTTGAAGTCACCGTTGATCGAATCCATCTCGATCAACTGGTCGTACGGCACCTGCGCCTCGGCGAGCAGCACGTTCATGTGCCCGGGCATCCGGCCGGCTACCGGGTGGATCGCATAGTCGACCCTGACGCCGCGCTCGCCAAGCATGTCGACGAGCTCCCGAAGCGAGTGCTGCGCCTGGGCGACGGCCAGTCCGTAGCCCGGCACGATGATGGCCCGCTCGGCGTAGCCCAGCAGGATCGCCACATCATCGGGCGTCATCGACTTGACCGGCCGGTCGCTGACCTCGCCACCGCCGAGCGTCGACCCACCCTTGAGCGCGCCGAAGAGGATGTTGGGCAGCGACCGCCCCATCGCCGATGCCATCAGCTTGGTGAGGAACGTGCCGGACGCGCCGACGAGCGTGCCGCCGACCAACAGCAGCGTGTTTTCGAGGATGTACCCGCCGGCAGCCACGCTGAGTCCGGTGAACGCGTTGAGCAACGAGATCACGATCGGCACGTCGGCGCCACCGACCGGGAGTACGAGGAGGATGCCGAGCACCAAGCCCAGCAGGCAGATCGCGACCCCGATCCACAGCGCGGCGTCGAGCACGATCACGACGGACAGTCCGAGCGTCACCAGGAGGGTGGCGCCGAAGGCGAGCGGCAGGCCGTTGAAGATGACCGGACGTCCGGTCATCAGTTCCTGAAGCTTGGCGAACGTCACCATCGAGCCGGAGAAGCTCACCGAACCGACGATGATCGTGAATGCCGTCGCGGCCAGGGTGAACTCCTCGACGCTGTCGGCGACCGGCACCAGCGTGTCGAGCTCGAGCAAGGCCACGAGCGCGGCAGCGCCGCCACCGACGCCATTGAACAGCGCCACCAGCTGCGGCATCTGCGTCATCTTGACGCGGCGGGCGCCGACCGCACCGACGACGGCGCCGATCGCGATCGCGATCAGGATCGGCGTCACGTGCTCGAGGTCGTCCCGCTCCCAGAAGACGACGACACAGGCGATGAGAGCGCCGGCGGCGCCGATCAGGTTGCCGCGCCGGGCCGTACGCGGTGACGACAACGCTTTGAGGGCGACGATGAAACACACTGCCGCGAGCAGGTACGCGAGCTGCACCCAGGTGGGGGTCACGCCGACTCCTCACCTTCGGCGCGGGCGGCCGGTTTCTTCCGTACGCTGAACATCTCCAGCATCCGGTCGGTCACGACGAAGCCGCCGACCATGTTGAGCGTCGCGAGCACGACAGCCGTCAGGCCGACGACGAGGGCGCCGGTCGAGTCGGCCGTCCCGGCGACGAGGATGGCGCCGATCAGGATGACGCCGTGGATCGCGTTGGCTCCCGACATCAGCGGTGTGTGCAGCGTCGACGACACCTTGGAGATGACTTCGACGCCGACGAAGACCGATAAGACGAAGATGGTCAGCCAGACCACGGACTCGGTCACGCTTGGGTCCCTTCCGCTGCTGCGGTCGTCTCGTCGGCTTCCGGCTGTTCGGCCGCCGCTTCGTCGGTAGCGCCACCGGTCAACAGCTCCCGGGTCGGCCCATGCCGTACTTCACCGTTGTGCGTGACACAGCATCCGGCCACGACCTCGTCGTGGAAGTCCGGTGCGAAACCGTTGTCGCCCGTCATCAGGCTGAGGAGGTTAACGATGTTTTGGGCGAGCAGTTGGCTGGCCGGGCCGGGCATCTGACTCGGCACGTTGAGCGCGCCCCAGACCTGAGCGTTGCCGATCTTTACGGTCTTGCCGGGCTCGGTGCCCTCGACGTTGCCGCCGCCCTCGGCCGCCAGGTCGACCACGACCGATCCGGGCCCCATCTTTTCGACCATGTCGCGCGTGACCAGCACCGGGGCTCGCTTGCCCGGCACGGCGGCCGTCGTGATCAGCGCGTCGGCGGCCGCGATGTACGGCGAGAGCAGCTCGCGTTGGCGGCTGGCCCGATCTTCGGTCATCTCGCGCGCGTACCCGCCGGCGCCTTCGAGCGTGTCGAGCTCGAGGTCGATGGCCTGGGCACCCATCGACTGGATCTCCTCGGCGGCGGCCGCTCGTACGTCGTAGGCCTTGACAACCGCACCGAGGCGCTTGCAGGTCGCGATCGCCTGGAGTCCGGCGACACCGGCGCCGAGCACGACGACCTCGGCCGGTGGGACGGTGCCGGCGGCCGTCATGTTGAGCGGAAACATCCGCCGCAGCAGCCCGGCCGTGACGATCGCGCAGCGATAGCCGGCGACCAGTGCCTGCGACGACAGCGCGTCCATCGACTGCGCGCGCGAGATCCGCGGCACCAACTCGAGCGAGAACGAGGTGATCTTGCAGTCGCGCAGTTCGACGACGCGGTTCCATTCGCCGACCGGCAAGAAAGAGATCGTCGCCGCTCCGGCTCGGAGCCCTCGGACCTGATCGGCCCGCAGCGGCTGCACCGACAAGACGATGTCCGCGACCGAGACGGCGGCACCCGTGACGGCCGCGCCGGCGTCGCGATAATCCTGGTCGGAATGGCCCGCGCTGAGCCCCGCTCCGGGCTCGACGGCGACGTCATATCCGAGCCCCGTCAGCTTGCCCACGAGCTCCGGAACGAGCGCCACTCGATGCTCCGCGTCGGCGGTCTCCTTCACGACTGCGATGTTCACTCGCCGAACCGTAGTAGAGCGTGTACGCCCCGACTACCTATCGAGACGCTCGTCTCACCATAATGTGAGACAAATTGAGCACAACTCACGATCGCGTTGAACCTCCTCGCCGCCTGCTGTGTCTGGATCTGTAGATCGCAGTGAAGGAGTGACGATGCGCAAGCCGAGCTGGGAGGCCGACTTCGTCGCGTTTTACCACGCGCGGAGCCGCTCGCTGCGACGCACGGCGTACGCGATGTGTGGCGACTGGGCGCTGACCGACGACCTCGTGCAGCACACGTTCACGCGGCTCTACACCCACTGGCCACGGATCAAGAACGACCGCCCCGACGGATACGCCCGGCGCACGCTCGTCCCAGATCGGCCCCGGCACCGACGCGGGTCAGCGCCCGACGCAGCCCGGGCCGGTCGCGGGGGGCCGGAGCAGCCCGACGTCGACGCCGGATACCAGCAGATCGCCGATCGCGTCGAGACCGTCACGCGGAGCCACCTGCCGGGCATCGAGCCACGGACCGACGACATCTACCCGAGCGACTGGACTCGCGACACGGCCCTGCCGGAGCAGCGGTGGGAGGACGCGACCGAGTGGCACGGTCTCTTCACGGTCGCCGCGGCGGCCGGCGATCAGGACCTGTGGGTGAGTGCGATGTACATGCCGGCTGGTGATCGACCGAGCCTGGCGAGCGATCGCGCCTATTGCGACAGGCAGCAATCGACCCGATGCGAGGTCGACGGGACCGCCAACGCATGGACGACCATCGACGAGATGCTCAGCAGCGCCGATGGCGTCAACACCTACTGGCTTCGAGTACGCGCAGCCCGGGACGGCGGGGCCTACAGCAACCTCGTTCGCATTGGGTTGCGCACCTCCTCGTTGCAGCAGGCCCGAGAGCTCTGGGCCGTCGACGCCGCACAGCTGCGGGCGATCGCGACCGATCCGGATCTCGCGATCCCGCGCCCGGCGGCGTGGCCTCCGCCGCCGCACGGCGACTAGGGCGACGTACGGTCGGAGCGACCGCGCCGGGTCGGGTCGACGGTCGATGACAAGCTTGCTTGACATTCGGTGCACGCGCCTGCAGACTCGGAGTTGTGACAAGCAAGCTTGACATCCGGTCGCGACACTGATGCGCAATCGGGTACGGGAGCTCCGGCACCAGCGCGGACTGTCACAGGCCGCGCTCGGCACCGCGCTCGGGGTGTCCCGACAGACCGTCAACTCGATCGAAACCGGGCGCTATCTGCCGTCGCTACCACTCGCCCTCGAGATCGCCCGGCACTTCGAACTGATCGTGGAGGAGATATTCGATGTCGACGAATGACACCGCTCGCCGATCCGTTCAGCAGTGGGCCGTCCCCGGATTCGCCGTCGCGATCGGCATCGCGTACTTGGTGGCCGGCATCGTCGGAGACGAGACCACCTTTGGCGTTTTTGGCCTCGTGCTCATGGTGTCGATCGCGATCGGCGTTCTCCTCGTACGGCGACACAGCGAAACCGTGCAGGGCATGCTCGACCGACGCGACGAGCGCATCGTGCAGATCGACGTCAAGGCCACCGCGTTCGCCGGCAGCGTGGTGATCATGGCGATCCTGATCGCGTTCGTCGTCGAGATCGCCCGCGGTCACGACGGCGCGCCGTATGCCGCCCTCGGAGCCTTGGCCGGCGTCGCCTATCTGGTCGGCGTCGTCTGGCACCGACTGCGCGGGTAAGGCAATGCGCGCGACACCGGATGCGGCGACCCGTACCGTCGGGGCGTGACCCACCCGTACTGGCCGCTGTTCGACCTGACGCTCACGACACCGGATCTCGAACTGCGGGTCGCGACCGAGCCCGTCCTGCTGCGGCTTGCCGATGTCATGCCCGACGATGTCGACGTCGACCCGTCGCTGCCCCGGTATGGCGACCCCGACTCACGGATGGCTCTCGGCGCCGGCCTCTTTCAGTCGTATTGGCGGGCCTTCGGCACCTGGCGACCCGACTCATGGGCGATCCCGTTTCTCGTGTTCCGGGGCGGCGACCTGATCGGGATGCAGGCGCTCGAGGGCGACGACTTCGCGACGCTGCGTACGGTCGACAGCTTCTCCCTGCTGGTACGCGAGGCTCGCGGCAAGGGGTACGGCAAGCAGATGCGCGACGCCGTACTCGCACTCGCCTTCGGCCCACTCGAGGCGGTTCGCGCCGTGACGTCGGCTTGGCACGACAATCACGCGTCGCTCGGTGTCTCGAAGGCGCTCGGCTACGTCGACAACGGCGAGGTGCTGCACCGACGTGACGACGGCGTCGACGTCATGGTGCACCTGCGCCTGTCTCGGGAGGCGTGGCTGGCCCGATCGGATCGGCCGCCGGTCGACATCGCCGGCTTCGAACCCTGTCGACCTCTCTTCGGCGCGTGACCAGCGGCCCTCTCATTCGCGCCGAGATTGCGCGTCCTGCCCGCAGAAGTGGACAGGACGCGCAATGTCGGCGCGAAAGAAACGGGCGGGACGCGCAATGTCGGCGCGAAAAGGTGCGGACCACGGCGTACGACAGATGCGGCACGTGCCGTCCATGCGTGTGCGATCGCAACCGTCAGTACGCCGAGGTCCTCGAGCCGGTCGCAGAGGGCTCGCACACACCGCGAGCGCCATCGTTCGTCGGCTCTTAGTAGTAGTACGGGAATCGGGACCAGTCGGGATTGCGCCGCTCCAAAAACGCGTCGCGGCCCTCGACGGCCTCGTCGGTCATGTACGCCAGCCGCGTCGACTCCCCGGCGAACAACTGCTGCCCGACCAGCCCGTCATCGATCAGGTTGAACGCGTACTTGAGCATCCGCTGCGAGGTGGGGCTCTTGCCGTTGATCTTGCGACCCCATTCGAGGGCGACTCGCTCGAGCTCGGCATGCGGCACGACCGCGTTGACCATGCCCATCCGATGCGCGTCGTCGGCCGTGTACGTGTCACCGAGGAGGAAGATCTCGCGAGCGAACTTCTGCCCCACCTGACGCGCGAGGTACGCCGAGCCGAACCCGCCGTCGAAGCTCGCGACATCGGCATCGGTCTGCTTGAACATCCCGTGCTCGGCCGACGCGATCGTCAGGTCGCACACGACGTGCAGACTGTGCCCGCCGCCTGCGGCCCACCCCGGCGCGACGCAGATGACGACCTTGGGCATGAAGCGGATCATCCGCTGGCATTCGAGGATGTGCAGCCGGCCGAGTCGGGCTTGGTCGTCGGTCGTGGCCGGTCCGGCGCCTTCCTCGTACTGATAGCCCGACCGACCGCGGATGCGCTGGTCACCGCCGGAGCAAAACGCCCAGCCCCCGTCCTTCGGCGACGGGCCGTTGCCGGTGAGGAGTACGCAGCCGACGTCGCTGGTGGTGCGCGCGTGATCGAGTACGCGCAGCAGCTCGTCGACCGTGTGGGGTCGGAAGGCGTTGCGTACCTCGGGCCGGTCGAACGCGACCCGGACGGTGCCGTGCTCGACGGCGCGGTGGTACGTCAGGTCCGTCAGGTCCTCGAAGCCTGGCACCGGCCGCCAGGCGGCGGGATCGAACAGCTCCGAGACGGGGGCGGCAGCGTCGGTCATGCGGACAGGTTTCCACACTGCCCCGCACCGACAGATGTCTGTGCGTGCCGACCGGATTTCGTTCAGGTGTCCGGTGACTGCCGGCCGGTCCGTCCGTAGCGTCGCCGACATCGGACGAGAGGACCGGCCATGCGGGCGACCATCGCGGCCATCGCGGCAATGACGACGACGGCCGTGACGGCGTTCGTCGTGACGACGCCACTGCCGACCCAAGCAGCCGAAGGGCCGGAGATCGTCGTGGCAGGCGGGGTGACGCAGCCGGTGTTCGGCTACTCCGACGCCATCCGCGAGCGGGTGTGGGTCGACACCGACGTCGACAGCGACCGCGACGGCGTCGACGACGTGATCCGCGTCGACATCATCCGGCCGGCCGCGACCGAGCAGGGACTCAAGGTCCCCGTCATCATCGACGACAGTCCCTACTTCACGACGCTGTGCCGCGGCAACGAGGGCGAGTGCAAGGCCGACGTCGATGGTGACGGACTACTCGACCGCTGGCCGCTCTTCTATGACAACTACTTCGTGCCGCGCGGCTATGCGGTTGCGCTGGTCGACATGACCGGCACGGCAGGCTCCACCGGCTGCCCGACGATCCAGGGGGCGAACGAGAACCTCTCCGGGCCGGCCGTGATCGACTGGCTCAACGGCCGCCGATCGGCGCACGACGCCGCCGGCGATCCGGTCAGCGTCGACTGGCACAACGGCAGGTCCGCGATGATCGGGAAGTCGTACGACGGCGCGATGGCGATGGCCGGCGCAGTGTCCGGTGTCGACGGCCTGTCCACGGTCGTCCCGATCTCTGGTCCGTACAACTACTACGACTACACGCGCAGCAACGGGATCGTCATGCGGGGCAACAACTATCCTGTGTCACTGGCGCGAGCCATCACCGACGACGACCCCGCTCGCCAGGCCCGCTGCGCACCGGTCTGGGACGAGCTGGCAGCCAACGACGGTGACGAGCACGGTGACTACACGCCGTTCTGGAGCGAGCGCGACTACCTGAAGAACGCCGACGACATCGACGCAAGCGTCTTCTTGGTGCACGGCATCCAGGACGAGAACGTCCGACCCGACCACTTCAGCAAGTTCTGGCGCGCCCTCAAGGACAACGGGACTCCCCGGAAGCTGTGGCTCGGCCGGATCGGCCACGTCGAGCCGTTCGACTTCCGACGCGCCGTGTGGGTCGACACCCTCCATCGGTGGTTCGACCACTGGCTCCAGGGCGTCGACAACGGGATCATGGCCGAGCCCAAGGTCGACGTGGAGACCTCGATCGGCGTCTGGGAGCAGCACGCCGACTGGCCGATTCCGCGGACCGCGAACGTCAACGTCTGGCTCCGCGCCGACGACGAGGGCGCTGGGTCGCTGGCGCTCGCGCCGCCCGCGGGAGGACCGCGGACGCAGTCGTTCGTCGACGACCCAAACCAGTTCGAGACGGCGATGGTTGACAACCCGGACCAGTCGACCGGCAGCCGACTCGCCTATCTGTCGCAACCACTCACCGACGACCTGCGGATCTCGGGAACGCCCGTCGTCGACCTGACCGCGTCGTCCAGCCTCGACCAGGCGTACTTCGGGGCGATCCTCGTCGACTATGGGCCGAGCACCCAGAACGACCGAGCCGGCGACGGAGTACAGCAGACGACGCTGCCCGAGGAGTGCTACGGCGCGTCGAACCAGTACGACGACGGGTGCTACCGGCCGATATCGTACCGACCGATCAACGTGACGCAGTGGCGGGTGACCAAAGGAATCCTCGACGGACGGAACCGCGACTCGATCACGACCCCGGAGCCGATGGTGCCCGGCCAGATGTACGAGATCAGGTTCCCGCTGCTGCCGAACGACTTCACCTTCTCGGCGGGCCACCGCATCGGCGTCATCGTCGTGGGGAGCTATCGAAGCTACGGAGCCGAGCGGATCTTCTCCCGCCCGACGATCACCGTCGACACCTTGGTCAGCCGCATCGCGCTGCCCATCCTCGGTGGGCGGTCCGCCGCTCAGAGGGCCGGGATCCCGGTCAACTGACGAGTGGTGTCACCCCGCACGGGTCGAAAGCTGATGCGGGCCGACCCTGCGCCTGACGTATCCGTTGGCGCCGTCGTAGTCCCCCGTCATCCGGGCGATCTTGATAGTGAGGTGCAGGGCCAGGCGCTCCAGGCCGTTCTTCAGGTCGGTGTTGGCAAGCTGCTCGACGCGCTGCAACCGGTAGTAGAGCGACGTCCGGTGGAGGTTGAGCCGCTCGGCGGTGACCTGGGCGTTGCCCGCGACATCGAGGTAGGTCTCCAGCGTCTCGATCATCGGCTGCGCCTCCGGCGAGTCGAGGAGAGCGTGGAGTCCGGCATGGAGGACGGGCGGCTTCTCGCCCATGCTGGCCAGCTGGACGACAATCTGGTTGACGCCGAGCCCGGACCAGTACGCCAGATCGGCCATGCCAGGCAGCACCGTCGCGGCGTCGACCGCCATCCGTGCCTCTCGGTACGACTCGGCGGCGAGCTCCAGCCGGGGTCGGTGACCGCCGACTCCGACCAGCACCGACGCCCGCGTGCCTCGAACCCGAAGCTCGGACTCGACCGACTCCGTCAGGGCCGCGATCAGGCCGCCGAGTCGATCGGGGCCATCCGACGGCGAGGCAATCAGCAAGACGCCATGGTCCTTGCGGACCAGGTGCAGGGACGGATCTCGACGCCGTAGGCCCACCCAGCCGACCAGCGCCTCGGCGAGCGCGTCCTCGATGTCGACCGTCCAGTCCGGATCCGTCGTCGCGCCCTGCACCACCGCCACGACGACGCCATCAGGTGCCGCGAAGTCTCCATCGGCCTCGAGGATCCGAGCGGCGTCGACCGCGTTCGACGCGGAGGACAAAAGAGCCTGGACCGCATCGGTCAGCCGGGCCGCGGTCAGCGAGCTGGCCACGCCGTCGCGATGCAGCAAGACCCCCAGCTGGTCGGCGTGTTGGACGCACAGGGCGATCTCGTCCGGTCCCATCGACTTGTCGGCGTCGACGAGCCAGAGGTGACCCAGCACCCGCCCCTTCCACGGAATCGGAACGCACAGCCGCGACAACATGCCCAGCTCGAGATTGGCCGGCACTCGGGTCGGCCGCCGGGCCTGGCCGACGCCCAGATCGGTGAGCCAGCGAGTGACCTTGGGCGACGCGCGCCGGCTCAAGATGGAGGCTTCGCGGACCTCGTCGACGGGCTGATCATGCGCGCTGTAGGCGATGAGGCGGAGCGCCCGGTCTTCCATGACGACGGGCCGACCAAGTCGTCCAGCGAGGCTGTCGACGATCTGCTGCACGGTGGGTTCCACGGCGCCTCCGGGACCGGCAGAGCACGGACGCAACCCGAGAGACATTGTGAAATGTCACATGTCGCATCCGAATTGTATGAGGCCGGCCACCTGCCGACAAGGTACGAAACGGACGGCGAAGGCACTCTGTCCTGTTGTCAGACGCACACGACACATTCGTCAGCGCCCGCTCGGTCAGTCCGCCCCGCCCACCCCGCGTCGGACGTGACCGACATGGGTCCGAAGCAACGCCTCCAGGGCCGCGGGTTCGCGGGCCGCCAGATGGTCACACATCGCGACGTGCTCTGCGGCCGAGGCCATCAACCTCTCCCGGCGGGGCAGCTCCGCCAGTCCGTACAGGCGGGTCTGCGATCGCAGGTCGCGGACGATCCGGACCAGCCGCGGGTTCCCGGCCAGTGCGAGGAGCTTGGCGTGAAACTCGCGGTCGGCATCGATATAGCTGATCAGGTCGTCGTTGGCCGCGGCCTCAACGATGGCGTCGGCCACTGGCCGGAGCTCGGACACTTCCCTGATGGTTGCTCGGCGGGCCGCGATGGCACCGGCCGGCGGCTCGAGTAGCAGGATGATCTCGGTGATCTGATCCAGCTCGTCGTCGGAGACGGCGGTGACCCGGAAGCCTTTGTTGCGGACCACCTCGATCAAGCCCTGCTTCACCAGGTCGAGCATGGCCTCGCGTACGGGAGTCGCCGAGACGCCGAACTGCACGGCGAGTGCCGGCGCCGAGTAGATCCTGCCGGGCTCCATCTGGCCGGTGACCACGGCTGCGCGCAGCGCGTCGGCGACCTGGTCGCGCAGGTTGGTCCGGTGCGAGAACGACGGAAGTCCGAGCTTCGCCTCTGTCGTCATCGCGTGGTCTCCGGCCGCGATCTCACTCCTCCTAGAGGCCGGCGCAGTCACCACTGTGGCTGCCGCGGATCACGTTGTCGGCTCCGAAGTCCTTGGCGTCGGCGCTGTTGCCGGTACAGGCCATTTGACCGTTGATCGTGTTGCCGGCCAGGACCGGGCCGTAGGCTCCGGCGAGCCGGCTGTAGCGCTCGTTGGCCGACACCTGGGTGTTGTCGGTCATGCTGACGTCGCCGTTGAAAATACTGCCGGCGACGGTGACGTCCCGCGTCGTACCGGCGATCCGAGTCGCACGGTTGACCGTGCTGCCGAACAGCTGAACTGCCTCAGCTCCCGTTGTCCGCAGCACTCCGGAGATTGTGCTGTCTGTGACGACCAGCGACGCGCCCGCTCGAACGGTCACGGCACCGGCGACGATCGCCTCCTCCAGACAGGTGACACCGCTCGACACCGTGACGGAGGCCTGAGTGCCGGTCAGTGTGCGGGTGCACTCGGGCGACCCGCCGGGGAGCACGGTCGCGCGGTACGACTCAGCATCGCCGTAGTTGCCCGCCGGGTCGATGGCCCGGTGCTCGACGAAGTGGGTGCCGAAGCCGGGGATGAAGCCGCCACTCGGATGGTCGTCCGGCAAGGTCTGCTCGAACGCCGCCCGGGACAGCCCGCCGGTCCCGAGGTTGCCGTACGTCAGCGCCTTGATGACCGTGCCGGAGTGGCGGAACTGGAACGGAGCGTCCTTTTGCTCGGGGAACCCGAAGTAGTTGAACCAACCGTCCCGATCCAGCCGGAGCTGGCCGACGACGAACCGCTCCTCGTCGTAGCCGGTCTGGTCATCCTTGGGATCGAGGCGCATGTCCCACCCGTTGAAGTAGACCGGGTGCTCCAGATCGTCATCGAGAGTTGTCACCGGCTCGGAAAGCTCGCGATGCGCCGTCGGCAACACGTTGTCGATCGTCCACTCCACGGTGTCGGAGACGCCACCGGGATCGGCCGGGTCGGTCACCGTCGCCGTCAGCGAGTACGTGCCGGACGCGAGGTCGAGTTCGCCGAGGTCCAGGGTCCGGTTATTGGTCGGGTTCGGGATCTCCATGCCACTGAGCCGCCACGTAACGTCGAGAACCCGATCCGACGGGTGGTTGGTCTCGACGTAGACGATTTCGTCACGCGCGACAGGCTGCGAGGTGATCGACGACAGCGTGATCTCGGCCGCCGGAGCAGATGGCTCGACAGTTCTGCCGCTAACCATCCACTGTCTGCTCTGGACGAACCGCGGACCGTTGTAGCCAGAGTCGGTGGGCGTGTTGCCCGTCGACGGGTTGCGCACCCAATCGATGCCGTCCGGGCCGACGGGATCGCGAGCCTCGACCGACACGACCGTGCCGGGCGAGAGGTTGAGCTCGCCCAGATCGAGACTGTCGCTATCGTCGGTCTCGACGACCTGGCCCTCGACCCGCCACGTGACGTCCACCTGGTGCCACCGGGGATGAGTGGTGTCGACCCAGAGCACGCTGTCGCGGGGAACCGTGCCTTCCGGAGTGCTGTCCAGCGCCATCTGGCCCTTGCCGCGTTGGCCGGTGATTCGGGCGACCATGTGCTCGAGGCCGACCTGGTCCAAGTCGAAGCCGATCCACCGCATCATCGAGTGTTCGCTCGGTCTCCGTACTCCACACGGCCGCATCCGGCCGCCCTCGTGAAGGCCGATCGTCCCGCCCGACAGGCTCTCCTCGCCCAGCCAGCGCCACCACTTGACCCGGTCCTGGATCATCTGCTGCTCACTGGTGTAGAGCGTGTGGTGGAAGCCGGCCTGCGCCTCGGTGCCGTTGAAGCAAGGCTCGACCACATCGCGCGATGAGTACGGATACTCGTCGACCAGGGTGCCGAGTGAGTGGCCGAGCTCGTGCATCGAGATGAGCGGACCCTGGGGCGAGCCGCCCGAGGTGGTCGCCTGGGTGCCGCCGATGCCGCCGTAGGTGAACGTGTTGAAGATCGCCAGGGTCTGTACGCCGTTGTCCGGAGTCGGTTCGATGCCCAGCTCAGGCTGCACGTAATCCCGCAGGATGCGCTCGTGTGCCGCGTCGCCGTCCTCGCACGGATCGACGCCTTCGGGGTAGTAGTCGGCGTAGTCCGCGCAGTTGAGCGGCGCCGGACCGTACGTGGTGCCACGCGCCAGCGGGTTCGTCAGCCCGTCGGAGTACCACAGCCGCAGGGCCGTGTTCTTCTCGTCGATCGGCCCCTCGCGTACGCCGGTGTCGCGAATCGTGCCGTCTGGGTTGCGGCACCGGCCGTCCGGGTCGCGGCGAACTCCGTAGTCGATCGAGGCGATCTCGACGGCGTACACGTTGATGTAGTTGCGGTAGGTGCGGTACGGCTCGGTCGACCACAAGACCGCCAGGTTGCGGTCCACATCGCCGAAGAAGAGGCTCTGCTGGTCCGCCTGGTAACCGTCGCCGAGGATGATGAGATTCAGCCGCTCCGACGGCGGCCCGGTGACCTGGATCTCGTGAACCTTTGGCTCCGGCAGCGGCAACGGCGGATCGGTCGGTTGCGCATTGCAGACGGGCGGTGGGTCGGCGAGTGTGGCGGACACTGCCGACGCCGCCGACCAGTGGGCGCTGCTCAGGAAACCGACCAGCAGGGCGCCGATCGCCACAACGGAGGCCGAGCGTCTCATCGCCATTCCTTTCAGCGTTACACCAGATCGCGGAGGTCATCGGCGACCGACAGCAGCGCCGCCTTCGCGAGCACGTCTCGCACCTCGGCGGATACCCGGGTCGAGAACTGGTCGAGAGCCTCCAGTGCGTCGTCCTGGTCGCCTCGCTCCGCCACGGTCAGCTTGGCCTTCAGCCAGCGCTGCTGCGTCTTGTTCAGATCGCCGTCAGCCGCGTAGGCGTCGACCAGCCCGCGGGCTCCGTCGAAGCTGACCTTGACGTCCGTGCTGGTCAGCTCGATCTCGGTCGTTGCCGACTTCGACGGGTCCGCCTCGCTGGTCGCGGTGATCGTCACCGTTGCCGACTCCGACGCCCCGTCGCCTGCGGTGGCGTAGATCGGCGCGGTCACGGTGTCGCCGGCGGCCACGGCCTTTACCTCGTACGGCAGGTGCACCGACCATCCGTCGCCGTCCACAGTGGTCGACAGGCGGTAGACGTCGGAGTCGAAGAGACCCGCGCCGGCCGTGCCGGTGTTGGTCAGCGGCACTCGGACGAGCCCGGTCGAGTTTCCGACGGCGAAGGTCGCCGGGTCGCCCAGCGCCACGTTGCGATTGAAGTTGCCGGCGCCTTGCAGGTTGCGAACCGCGATGTCGTAATAGAGCACGCCGTTCGCGTTCCGGTACGCGTCCAGGACGTAGAAGTGCAGGTTGTTGGGCGCGTCTACGTACTCGTACAGGCTTCCGGAGTCGGTGCCCGCCTGGAAGGTGGCGTCGTCGAGCTGACGCGGGTCGCCGCGGACCACCGGCACCACGGTCCCGTCTGGCCGGACGAAGTCGACCCGGTGGATGTCCTCCGGGTTCGCGTCGACGACCCACTCCCTCGGAGTCCCGGAGTCCTTTGTCTGCGCCAGGAGCACACCATGACCGGCGGTGAACGAGTCATTGCCGACCCGGTCGACGACCTCCATCGTGAAACGCTGCCAAGTGGTGAGGTTAGGCGTACACCAGAACGCATCGGATACCCGCTCCCTACACGTTCCCGGCGTGAACCCACCGGCACCGAGGTTGACGGTCAGGCCGACATTGTCGTTGCCCGGCACGTACTCACGGGCCTTGATCGTCGTGACAGCGATCCCCTGCTGGGGCAATTCGTTGCGCTCGAGGATCACCTGTTCGTCGTTCCGTACGACGCCAAGCCGCTGGTTGCCGACGCTCTTGAAGTGCAGCATGTGATGCGGGCCCAGCGCCGAGCCGCCGGCATTGGGAATCTGCCATCGGTTGTGGGTCCCTCCCGGACCGTTGAACGAGCCGCGACTCATCATCTCCCAGTAGCCGGTGTAGGCCCTGGTGGCCTGGTCAGGCTCGGCGAACGGGTTGTTGTAGTTGTCCGGCAGGTTGCGCAGATGGCTGAACTCGTGGGCGAACACCGACAGCCCCGAGCTCTCCGCCTGTGTCGAGGTGCCGCCACCCGCGTTGGGCCAGTGGTTCGCCGCCGCCAGCCACGAGGTCCACTCGACGTATCGAGTAGCCGCCCAGTTGGGCAGGGCCGGGTTGGGGTTGCCGAGCACGTCGGGGACGTCTTCCTTGTCTTCGAACTTCATCTCCCCGAACTCCTGCCAGGTCGACGACTCGTCGTGCCCGGCGGTGACGTAGAAGCCGTTGTCGAAGCCGCACAGGCCCTGGTCGCAGCCGATGTCGTTCCGCCAGGCGGCACCGCCGTCGGTGCGGATATCGAGGTCGCAGTCGTGCACTCGCGCACCGTCGCGGACCGTGGGTACCGGCTGGTCGAGCACTAGGGTGTGGTCGTCGGGGATGGCAACGACGTTGCGATCGACCGGATCCGGCGCGGCATCATCGTCGAACGCGTCATGCCGGATCGTGACCTTGTCGCCGACATAGAAGAAGTCAGTGGTCTCGACGTTGAGGTTGGTGACGTCCGTCCCGCCGGTCGGGATGTCCGACTGCGCCGGGCACGCGTTCGAGCCGATATCCGTCGCGCCCCACTCGCTCAATCCGTACTGCCACCAGTGGTACGGCATCTTGTACGGCCCGAACACCTCGACGTCGACGCCGATCCGGCCGTGGCTGTCCTCCATCCAATAGCCATGCAAGGTCTGGCCGCCGTTGTACTGGTTCGGGACCGCGTAGTAGTCGTTGAACCACTGGTTGACCTGGTCCTGCGGCACCGGATCCCAGGGGGCCTGCGGGTTGCCGAAGGCATGGGAGCCGGCCTTCTGGGTGATGAGGAACGGCTGGTCCTTGAAGTCCATCAGGATCACGGCCGTCTTGTACTGGACGTCGCTGCCCTGGCTGGTCTCGGCGGAGTTCCATGCGTCCGGCCGGATCGGCTTGTAGTCGTCCCAGGTCATATGGGCCTGCTCTTCCCAGACCTGCTCGTCGACCGGAACGATCGGACTCGGGTCGTCGCCCGCGGCGGGACCGCTCGCGGACGCGGTGTCGACCGGGCCGAGCGTCGCCAGCAGCCCGACCGACAGCGTCACCGAGCCGACGATGCCGCCGACCCGCTTCCTCGAGAGTGACCGGCTCATCGTCAACGGCATGTCGTCTCCCAGCCTCGAGGCGGGGTCACCGCCACCAACCGCCAGGCCACCGTAGGCGGCCCTCCGGCCTGCGGTCACCGAACACCTGCACGGAGTTCGGGCCGGCGATTAGGACATCCGTCGAGAGGGTCGCCCCGGCTACGGTGGTCGGCGTGCGGCTGCCGGACGATCTGCCCGTCGTCGAGCGCCAGGTCCTACGGCTCGTGGTGCTCGATATCGACGGGCGCGTGCTGCTGTTCCACACCAGGGACTCGACCGATCCGAGCCTCGGCACCTGCTTGGGAGCTTCCAGGCGGCGGCATCGAGCCCGGCGAGACGCAGGTCGACGCGGCGGTACGAGAGCTCCGCGAGGAGACCGGGATCGCGGCCACGGCCGGACAGGTCGGCCGATCGACGTGGCGTCGCGACGCGACGTACCGCTATCGCGGCGAGCGCCGGCTGCAACACGAGCGGGTCGTCACCGTACGACTGCCTAACCCAACCCCTGCGGTCGACTCCTCGCAACGCGACGACGACGAGCGGGCGGACAGCTTCGACTGGCGATGGTGGGATCTGCGCGACGTCGTCGAGAGCGATGACCTGTTCTATCCGGGCCGACTTCCGCAACTGCTGCCGCGGTTTCTCGCCGGCGACGAGATCGACGAGCCGTTCGAATGCTGGTCATGACACCCGGACGCGGTGGTGCGGGGCCCCGGCACCGAACCCGTCGATGCCAGGACCCCGCCGTCGATGCGGCCCGCGCCGCGCCGCGCGGGCCGGTGGGCGTCACTGCTCCCGAAGCGCGCCCTCCCGAGTCGCCGCAACCCCGGAGGCGCCAGTGCAGGTCAACATCGTGACGTCGTCGACGTACCACCCGTCGACACCGGTGCAGCCGTCGCGGCCGAAGTCGAACCGCAGGCTGACCGAGTCGCCCGGGCTCACGCCGACCATCGACAGGTCGATCTGCGACTGACCCCAGCTCCCGGTGACCTCGCCGCCGTCGGTGCCGGTGAAGCCGGCCTGGCCGGCCAGCGGGTTGGTGTTACCCGCCTCAGCGGTGTTGAGGGTCGAGTTGTAGTCGTTGAAGACGTACGCGCCAGCCGGCACCAGCTCGAAGCCGCCGCCGTTGACGCTGATCTTCAGGTTGCCGCCGTCCCAGCCGGCCTCCGTGGCCACGTAGTGGTCGAAGGTCAGCCGCAGGGCACCGTCGCCGACCGGGATGTCGACCGCGGGACTGGTCAGCTGCGAGAGGCCGGAGGCGTCGCCGGCGCCGCCGCTGCAGTTGCCCTCCTCCGGGTCGGGAGCGAACGCTGCCGCACCCTCGCGACCGCCGGGCAGCGTGCTGCTGGCCTCCCAGGCGATCGCCTGCGTCGGGTCGAACACCGCCGAGCTGTCCAGCGTCCAGCCCTCGAGCCCGTCCTCGAAGCCCTCTTCGAAGAACGCGCTCTGCGTACCCGAGCCGCACACGGGCGGTGCGTTCGGGTCGAGCAGTGGCTGGAAGTTACATTGCGTCGGCTCGGTACGAAGCTCGACCGCCTCCGCCATGGCGCCTACGGCGGCGCAGTCGGCGGCGCCGATGACCTCGCCCGACACGGCGCTTTCGTTGGGATCCGTGCTGAGCTCGTTGATCGGCTGACCGACCAGGTCGGTGCAGGAAGCTTCCAGCGCGTCGGCGTGGTCGGTGAACTTGGTCGTCGGCGTCTGGTACTCCGTCATCGCCCGGAAGTAGATCGCGGCCGCCTTGGTGAGCCCGATCCCCGGTACGGACACGCCGTTGTAGGCGCCGCCATCGACCAGCAGGGCGTACCCATGGTTCGGGATACCCGAGTTGCTGTGGACGCCGCCGCCGTCGTCGACGGCGCAGTGGTACTCGGCGTCACTGACCTTGCCCGGGTCGTTGATGCAGGTCGGCGACCACATGTCACGGATCGCACCGCCGAACGCGGTCGCGTCCTCGCCGATAAGCCAGCGGAAGCTGTCCTCTCGCGGAGCGGCGTCCGGCCGCAGCGTCACATTGACCGTATCGCCGGCGTCGAGGGCGTCGGTGATCGCCAGCCGGTTGGCCCGCGAGATCGTCAGCGACGGGATCGTGATCTTCCGGTCCGCCCCACCCATCGTGGCCAACGCGGCACGCGGGTCGATCTGAGCGACCACGGCCGCGATCGCGCCGGCCCGCTGCGCGTTCCTGACCTTGACCGCGAAGCCGCAGGTGCCTCGGTCGACCAGGGCGATGTTGCCCTTGATCTGTTTGCTGTTGGTCAGCGACGTGCAGGCGTCGGTCGGGCTCGGCCCATTGTTGTTGGCCACGTCGCGACCGAGGACGATGTCGCCGGTAGTGGCCGAGTCGATCAGGGGTCCGAAGGCCGCCCCAGCCGCCACGCAGGTGCGCGCGATCGAGGCCGGGCTGTTGATCAGCAGCTGCGGTCGCGGCGTGGTGTGCGTCGAGCAGGCGCCGTCGGGTCGCTTGGCGGTGATGTCGCCCTCGTCCTCGTCCATCCGGCCGTTGATCAGGTCGACGGTCTCGCCCCAGATGTCGGAGTACGACTCGTTCAACGCACCGGGCTGCCACTGGTAGATCAGGTTGTGGGTGAACTCGGTGTACGCGTGGCCCCACTCGTGGGCGACCACGTCGTCGGACGTCACACCGTTGCAGTAGTTGGTCGTGACGCCGTTCCAGTTCGCGTTGGGGCAGTTGATCCGGCCGTCGTTGTTGACCGTCGTCATCGAATGCCCGGCTCCGTCGTAGGAGTCACGACCGAAGGCGTTGCGGAAGAACCAGTACGCCTCGCCGGTGCCGACGACCTCGTTCTGCTGGTCCTCGTTGAGGTCTCCGGGGAACGGGTCGCCCTCCTGCCAGACCTCGACGAAGGTCGACGGGTCGGTGCGGCCGCCGGCCTCGATCAGGTGCCGCTCCAGCGCGTTGTCGACCATCGAGTAGCGGTTTACTGGCTTGCCGGTGACCGCAGATATGAGGACCATGTCGCGAATGTTCGACCGGTTGGTCACCTCGACCTGCCACGCCAGCTCGCTGTCACCGGTGACGCCACGAACCAGGCCGTCGCGGTAGACGATGAGGCGGCTCGATGCGGCCCGGATGCCCGTCGTGTCGGTGCGCTTGCCGCCCGGCGGGTCGGCCCGAACCGTACGGACTGCTCGACCGGCGGCCGCCGCTTTGCCGAACACCGGGTCGACCGAGAGGTCGAGGTTCGGAACGGCGACTCCGTTGACGCTCGTCAGGTCGCCGCCCCGATCGAGGTGCGCGAGCAGCATTGCTCCGAAGACGGGAACGCCCTGGTAGCGCTGGGCGTAGGTCACCGTCGAGCCGTAGCGGTCGGTTCGCACCGACTGGCGGACGATCTGGCCCGCGCCGGCGCCGACCAGGGCGCCGTACTCGTCGATGAACGCATCGGCCTTCGCCGCCGGTCGGGCATCGCTGGTCGGCAGCAGGTCACCGTTGCGACCGGCTCGGATGAACCCGATCCGCTGGGTGGCACTGTCGCCCGAGACTGTCACCGACCCATCCGCACTCTGCCGGAGCTGACGAAGCAGGCCCGGCTTGCCGTCATCCCCCTGCTGGGGCTGGGCGCCGACGGGTCCGGTCGCGGAGACCGCCGTCAGACCGGCGCCCAAGAGGGCTAAGCACGTGAGTTGTTTGAGCAGTCGCAACGTGTCCTCCCAAAACCAAGCGGAGACTGGAGTCCCGCGTACGCCTTGCCGCCACTGCGGGCCCCTGCAGCGACTGTGCCGTGAGTCACAGTATGGGTACGGAGCGTGTTGGTCTAGGGATTGCGTCGGATCAAACTCGTTCGAAGCGACAGAAGGGGCGATAAGGATCGGACTACGCGTCCTAATCCGTACGACCCGACC
>Ga0190270_10000266_pt1 | contig 22738 bp, 27 predicted proteins | sample Popmic320T_FD_133748 | JGI IMG/M metagenome (GOLD analysis project Ga0190270, IMG submission 133748) | Populus adjacent soil microbial communities from riparian zone of Weber River, Utah, USA - 320 T | ecosystem: Environmental > Terrestrial > Soil > Riparian zone | place: USA: Utah | collected...
GCACACCCAGCCTTGCGCGTTGTACTGCAGCGCCGCGTTCGGGCCGGTGCAGAACGGTGGCGTCCAGGCCTGTGCCAGCGCGCCGGTGGTCGACAGCAGCAGCATGATCAGGATCCACATTTGGCCTTCCTCGCCCGGTATTTGCGCTTCTGCAGCTTGACGTATTCGCGGTTGGCGGCGTGCCATTCCCGCTGGTAGTCGGGATGCAACCTGCGCCAGCGAGCCTGTGCAGCCCGCTGGCGTTTCTTCTTCTCGGCCTCGGTGAGCAGAGGCCGCTTGCGCATTTACGCCAAGCGACGACGACGTAGCCGGTTGAAGCCAAACAATCCCAGAACGCCGGCCAGCAACGCAGGCAAGCCCGCGCCGACCGCTGGTCCCGGCACCGCGAACGGCAGCAGGAAAAACGAGTCCGGCCCGTCGTTGGCGTTGGTGATCCTGGCAAAGAACCCGATGCGATCGCCGGCGTTGATGCCGGCCAGCGAGAAGCCGCTGATGGTATAGTCAGGGAACCCCGTGCCGTTGTTCAGCGGGTCGATGTCGTAGCCGCCCGGTCCCGGCGAGAACACCGCGAGCACGGATTGAGTTGTGAAGTTCAAGAACCAAAAGCTCTCCAGCACCTGCGTGCTGGTGCCGGCTTGGTTGCTGTCGACACCGACCGAGAACGTCAGATTGCCGCCGAGCGCCTGCAGGAACGGTGAGCCGGCGTTGATGGTGTAGCCAGAGTTCACGCCGCCGAACACGTCGGCACCCAGCGAGCCGCCGACCACGGACGTCGAGAAGTACGGCAGCGTGGTCAAATTCCCCTGATTTCCGAACAGGTTATAGCCGAACCCGCTAGGCTGTTGAGGTTGGTTGGCCCCGCAGATGAGGCATGGCAGGTTGGTGACCTGCTGCCCTGGTGCCGTTGGCGACACCGTCAGCACTGCAGCGCCGGCCAAATTCCAATCGATGCCGCCGAGAATGTCCGCTTTCGCGCCGCTGGCGAGCGCGCAAAGCATGGCAGATGCCAGCAGTAGCTTCTTCATAGGCTTCGTCTCCTCTGGGGTTGGTAGACACTCACGATAGCACCTTTAGCGACGGGCAGGACCGCACCGCGTGCACCCAGCAGTACGAGCTGCTGCCGTGCCTGGGCTCGCCGCAGAACAGGAACGGCGCGCGGTCGCCCTCCGGCCACCGGCAGTCGTTCGGCTCGAGCTGCTCGAGCGGCACCCGCCCGGCCGACGGTCGTGACATCGGCCTGAACCGCGGCGTCAGCCGGATCTTGGCCACGTAGGGTTTTGGCTTGCGGTTCTTGCGGCCGGCGTACGAGCGCGGCGGCTGGCGCTTCGGCACCCCGGCGTGCCGGCCGTGCCCGATGCAGGCGTTCTTGGTCAGCGTGATCTTGAACTCCAGCGACAGCCGCTGCGCGATCGCGGTGTAGCTCAGCTTGGGGTCGATCCTCAGCAGCTCGTGGAAGCGCGCGTCGAGCTGCGGCGTCCTGCGCCAGATCCCGGTGGTGGCGTTGGTCTTCATCGCTTGCGCCTCGGCTTGGGCCGCATCGCCCACAGATCGTCGCGGACATCGAGGCCCATCTTCTTGATGCGGGATCGCAGGACATCGGCGGTCGCCGCCGGCAGCTTACCCTTGCGCCAGTTGCTGACCGCGCTGGGGGTCGAGCCGGTCAGGGCGGCGACCTTCTGGTTGCCGCCCAGCACGTCGATCAGGATCCGGGTCGAGGTAATTGTGGACATCCTGGGGTTTCCTCCAAATCGTTTGGACGTCCAGATTAGTTGGATTAGCGTGCCGGTCAAGCACAGGAGATGGCAAAATGACAAAAGAACAGTTCAAGCAGCAGGCGCGCGAGATGCTCCAGGACGGTCGGGTGCTCGAGGCCGGCTGGATCGTTAACCTGCGAATGGGGGCCCCGCCGGAGGCCACCGAAAACGAGCTGTACGTGGCGCGCTGCGGGTTCTTCTTTGGCGCGCGCTTCATGCTGGAGATCATGGTCGACGCGCAGCGCGCCTCGGAGCAGGATCTGCGGCGCACCGTCGCCAACCTGCGAAAAGAGCTGGAGACGTTCGGCGCGCAGCTGGTCAAGGACGCCGGCCAGGACGAGGCTCTGCACTGACGGTTTGACAGGCCTGCCGTGGTGGCAGTATAAGGGCCGCCCATCACAACGGAGGACTGACAATGCAAGCATCCAACCTGCTCGCCGCGGCCGCGCTGATCGCGTTCTGCGGCGCGATCCTGCTGGTGATCCCATGAGCCGCTTTCGCGCCTGCCCATGCGGCTCCGGGCTCGCCAGCGAATGGCAGTGCGACGCCCGCGGCATCGAGCTGACCCGGACCTGCCTGAAGTGCCACAAAGAGAAAATGCGGCGCTACCGGCCGGACGTCTTGACCGACCCGAACTATTGGCACGACGAGCCGATCGAGGAGGACTGACATGCACACCTATTTCAAGACAAAGGGCGAGGATGTTTGGACCGTCGGGCACTACAAGCTCGTCGGTGACGAACATTGCTCCTCGGAGCACGTCTGGGAAGCAATGAAGGATTTTGGCAGCGAGGTCGAAGCTGCCGCCTACGTCAATTACCTGAACGGCGGCGAGGGAAGCTGGCGGGCGTCACGCTGACAGCGTTTCTATGCCACCCTGCCAGATTGACAGGGCTGCCGGGGTGGCATAGACTGCTTCCGTTCATCAACAACGGAGGTTTTCCCATGATGAAGCCAAGTCGACGCGACCGCCGCCGCCGCGAAGCCCGCGAGGCGCTGTACCGGGCCGAGCTGCGACGCGACCAGATCCTCGCCATGCTGGTCCTCAACACCAACCGCATCAAGCGGCTCCGCGCCGCGCTGGCGCGGCTCGACAAGCTCGATCCGCTGCACATCAGCAACCAGCCGCTGTCGGTGGCCGAGGGCAAGCTGCTCCACCCGGAGACACTCGCGCTTGTCACAAGGATGGCCCGCGAGCTGAACGACGACATCCCCGACCTCGGGGGCGACCGATGAGGATGCGCGTGACCCTGACCGACGGCGGCCGCAAGGCCGCCGGGTTCACCGCCAAGGCAAAGGGCGACTGCGTCGCCCGCGCCATCGCGATCGCCAGCGGCCGGCCCTACGCCGAGGTCCACGCCCGGCTCGCCGCCGGCCGCGGCTCTCAGCGCGCGACACCGCGTACCGGCAAGCAAGAGGCCAGCGCCGACAATGGCGTCCACGTCCGGCGCAAGTGGTGCCAGGACTACATGCGCGAGCTGGGGTTCGTCTGGGTGCCGACCATGGGGATCGGCACCGGCTGCACGGTGCACCTGCGCCGCGGCGAGCTGCCGAACGGCCGCCTGATCGCGTCGCTCAGCAAGCACTGGACCGCCGTGATCGATGGCGTGATTTTCGACAACCACGACCCGTCACGCGGCGGCACGCGCTGCGTGTACGGTTACTGGAAACTTAATCAGTAGTCACGCGAAAGGACGTTTCCTATGCCAAGCCTACCAAAGCACCGCGCAAGAGCCGTTGAGGCGATGGCCCGGCATTGTTGCGCGACTGACAAAACGGACGGGTTTTGCTGTCCGCGTGACGGTAAGTGCCAACAGAACCTTGATGGCAAGCACGACCATCTGGACTGCATGAGGTCGGCTGAAAACCTGATGCGGACAATGGAAGGGCGCGGCATGTCCGTGGTATGGGACCACGATCCGGCCAACCATCCAGACCCCATAGTGAACGCGGCTGAACTCGCTGCAATCCGGGGCCTCTAACATCACACTATGGACCCGAAGGCCATGAACAAAAACGACCATCTGGAAATGCTGTGGCTCTGCCTGCGCTGCAACGACAAGTTCAAGGCGGGGCAGATCATCGTGAGATACAGATTAACGTGCCCATCATGTGGTGGCGAGGATTTGCGCTGCGTCGATGAGAGCAAGCATTAGCATCACAATAAAGCATCCGCCCCGGCGAGGGCTGCTCAGCCGGGGCGGAACGCCTGCATGCGTGACAGGCGGGGTGCTTTGTTCATCACAACGAAGCACCCGGAAGATAGGGCCGCGACCGTCCACCGTCAATTACAGCCGGATCGGGCCCACGACGCCCAGCAGGCTGGCGATGATCCAGACCACCACCAGCACCACGACCACCGTGATCAGCACGTTGACGATCAGGCCGATCGGGTGCGGCATCGGCACCAGCGGCAGCAGCTGCTGGACCGCCCACAAGATGACGCCCAGCACAATCAATATCAGAATGACGGAAATCAGGGTCCCGATCATTGGTCGTCCTCCTCCTCGGCATTGATCAGCGGCACGCCGTTGATGACAACGGTGACGTTGACGCCTTCCGGCACCGTCAGCTCGATCTTGAACACCTCGGCCAGCGTCTTCTTTGGCTGCGACGAGATCGTCAGCGCGTGCAGGAAGTGCTCGTGGTAGCCGGCGATCAGCTTGCCGATCGAGACGCCGTTCGACCAGCTCGGGATGATGTGCTTGTCGCCGTTCACGATCTCTCGGCTGCCGTAGACGTCGTCTGCTGTGGCGCTGAAGAACAGCGGCAGCGCGTTCGGCGGTCGGAACCAGCCTTCCAGCATGCCGGCGTACAGCACCGCCGCGGCGATCTTGGGATCCAGCGCGCGGTCGGCGTGCCACTCCAGATCGTCGCTGCCGCCCAGCTTGAGCCGCTGCGTCGCGAAGCTGTAGTTCTCGCGCCACGTGAGCTGCACAAAGCCGCGCCCGTAGTAGGTCTGCCCGGTCTGCGGATCCGGCACGCCGTAGGGCTGACCCTGGCCGAGGCCGAACTCCCGGATCGGGAGCATCTCGTTGGCCGTCTCATGTTTGGCGTTTGCCAGGGCACAGGCCGCGTGGCGCAGGTCATCGGTTGGCTCCCGCGTCTCCCAGGCCAGCAGCAGCGCCTCCTGGCCCATCACCTGACCCTCGGTCATGCTGCCGCCGAACAGCGTGTGCCGGACGCTGTCGAAGTACGTCTCGCGGTCGAAGTGGATGCTCATGGCAGCCGCTCGATCACACCGGCAGCCTTCGCCTCGTTCTCGATCAGGCGGCGCACGCCGGCCTCGAAGCGATCGATCGCCTTCGACGTCGAGGCCTCGGCCATCAGTACCAAGAACAGCGTGATGAACTGTTGCCTGACCGCAGCCTCGAGCGCCTCGTCGAGCGATGCCTTGGTGCTCATGTTTTTGGTCGATCAATCGGCTGGCAGCTTCGCGCCAGCTCAGCGATCAGTGTGTCGCGGCGCTCGATGGCGTCGCTGACCTTGTAGAGAACGTATCCAACGACGGCCAAGCAGATCACGTTGATGACCACCAGCGGCAGCGCCAGCGGCCCGCCGGCCGCCAGCCCCTTCACGGCATCGCTCGCAAGCTGGCCGGTCTTCTCGATCATGGCACCGCCGCGTAGGCCTGTTCGATCTGTTCCTTGGTGGTGACAGTCTCGGCCTCGATCCCGACCTGCAGCTCGAGCTGCACCCTGGCGCAGCCGCTGATGCGGTTTTCCATGCGCTGCTCGATCGCGACCATCTGCGCCTCCGGCACCGAGATCACGTCGCTGCCGCCCAGCTCGTCCCGGAAGTCGTGGATCACCGGCTTCGGCGGATCCGGCCGCGCTGCGATCACCCGGTAATCAAAGAACACCGCGCGGGTCGCGGGGTCGGTCGGGATCTTGCGCACCTTGCCGGCGACCGTGTGCTCGACCCCGGCCAGCTCACGGTATTCGCGCTGCTGGCGGGAGTAGGTCTTCAGCCGCGGTTTCATCTCGTCGGGCGTGTAAGGCGTCGCGATCCACGTCCAGGGCGCGTTCGGGTTCGGGTAGACGTTGGCGTAGAAGCTGTCCGGCTGCGGCTCGTCGGCTTCTTCTGTGATGCCGGCAGCGGCGCGCGCCTGCGGCGTCGCGGTGCGCACCCAGCCGGGCGGATAGAGCACGCCGTTGCTCTCGAACGCGTCGTCGGGCGACAGCGGGACACCATTGAGCAGCAGCATGCATCACCTCGCGCGCGCGTATTTGAACGGGCACTCTGCAAAGGCAGCATAGACGATATTGTTGCCCGATCCGTTGTTGCTTACTGAATTGCGAATGAGCTTGAAGCCGTTGGACGTGAAATCAATCCAGTCCGTGCCGGGCACTTCTGCAGAGTTGATGTCGTTGTAGAGGGACATATCCACCGGGTTGCGCGGGGTGCGCGAACTGTCAAAAATCTGCCAGCTTGCGACAACGGCGCTGTTTTTGGTCATCACCCACTGCGGCCGGAAGCCGGTCCAGACAAACGGCCCGTCGAGCAAACCGTTGCCCAGGTAAGAACCAAAGGCGCTGAACCCCGGCACCGGTGCAAACACGTAGGCGATGTACTGGTCGCCGGCCTTGTTGTGCTGTGCAGCTGGCCCCAGGCCAAAATCCTGGGTGTCGGCCTCCATTGCGGCCCAGTAGTTGCCGCTCGACGTTTTGATGTCATTGGTATCGAACAGCAGCCGCTCGGTCGCCGGCGTCGGCATGCCGCCGTGATAGACCACCCAGTTCACCGCGGCTCCGACCGTGTTGTAGGCCTTGATGATGATCATGCCCGGCTTGACGCCCATGCCGTGGGCGACCTTGCGGCCCGGCGGGTAGGCCGTGCCGTCGCCGGTGTAGAGCACCATGTTGAAGCCGCTGGCCGGCGACTTGCGCCACATCCAGTGCACCATCGAGCCACCGGCCACATTGAGCCGGGACGCGGTGCTGCCATCGAACCCGTCAGGATGAAACGCCGTCACGCCGGTCGTCGAGATGACTTGATCGGCCACTGTCGGGTAGCCCATGTCGGCATTGGCCCCGCGCGCGGTGTCGAACCAGACGTGATCGAGCGCACTGGCCCGTGATTTTGTCCAGATCAGGCCGGGCGGAAACCGCATGCCGCTGACCGTGAACGGCGCGCCGGTGCCGGCGCGAAGAAACGAGATCATGTGCTCGTCGCCGCGCTTGATCGGCGGGGTCGGGAAGCTATCGGTGCAGATCGGCACAGCGCCGGCCGGGACTGCGCCGACGTAGGGCAGCTGGCCGGCGTTGAGCGACGAGACGGAGCTGGCCGTCGGCTTGATGAGGACAAAATAGATTTTGCTGGTCCCCAGCCCGAGCCCGGTCGAGATCTGCGTCCATGTCCCGGCGTCGGTGACGTTCCGGTAGGAGATCGTGCCGGTGGATTTGACGAAGTGAAACCCGTAGGTTTTCCCGGCCGCAATGCTTGGCACCGTATGCTCGACCCCGAGATCGTCCACGATCCCTGCGGTGCAGCCGGCGACCGCCGTCGACACCTCCCAGTACGAATTGAAGTAGTGCACCGGGATGGTGCCGTTGGATGCAACGCCGCCGGCGACCGGGCAATCAAGGTTGCCGTTAAGCGGGGCGGCGACGCTCGCCACCAGCGGATTGATTACGCAAAAATTGTTGGACGGACTGTCGAGCGAGCTGTCGTAGCCGGAGCCAGCGCTCAGGCTGATGTTGAATGGCGTCCAGTCTTTGCTGCCGACGGTCGACCACGTGTACATGTGCTCCTTGGGGACCCTGGGACCGTTGGTCAGGCTGGCGCGGAAGAACAGCAGCCCGGCGTTGAGCGTGGTGGTCGGATCGTCCAGATAGACGGTGCACTGTGCCGGAGTGCCGGCACCGTTCTTGACCGTCACCGAGCACTGCCACCAGCCGTCGGCCGCCGCCGTAATGGCCGCCGCGACCTCGGAGCCGGTACCGATCGGCACGATGTCGGAAACCGTCCCGGCCACCAGATCGAACTTGGCCGAGCCGCCGTTGGTGCTGTTGTTGTAGAGCACGACCTTGCTGATTTCCTGCGGCTTCAGATACACCGCGAAGGTCGTGACGCTGTCGGCGATCACCGCGACGTTCTGCGCCGCGGAGGGGTTTGCCAGCACGTTGACGTTGATCTCGTAGGCGCGCTGCGTGCCGTAAGGATCGAAGGCTCCGACCGGGACGAGACTGGCCCCGTTGCCGGGCAGCCAGGGGGCCTGCGTCAGGTCGTCGGAGAACACCAGCAGGTTATGCATCCCGGTCTGGTCTTTGCCGATCGTGGTCGATGACGCCGGCGCAGTGTTGTTGCTGAAGTCCAGATGGAAGCCGTTCACTCCGTAGAGGCCGTTGTACTTGGCCGGTTGCCAGACGTTGTTGGCGTCGTACTTCGCAAAGTAGCCGGGCTCCAGCGCCAGCCCGTCGATGAAGTGGATCTGCGCGAGGTAGCCGGAAAAGTGGTTGAGGTTGTTGTACGCGCCAATGATGTGAGTGTTCACAGAATTGACGGGGCACTGCGCGTTGTTCTGTGCCGGGTTGGTCAGGATCGAGAACGACGGGACGCGCCTGCCGTTGTAGTACATGCGGATGCGATCGTTCGCCACCGCGTTGGGCGTGTCGAGCACGAGCACCACGTGATACCAAGCCGCCGGGTCGCGCCACATCATGGTGGTGACCCTGCGCCCGATCGACACGCCGCCGCTGACATAGTTGAAGTCCAGATCGTCGTTCACGCCAGATCTGAATTGAAGCAGCGCGTACTCGGTCCCAGAAACGTACACAGCAAAGACGGAATTGTTCGCGGCGGGGCTGATCGCACCGCGCTTGACCCACAGGCTTAGCGTCCAGCGCCGGCGATCAGAGGCATGAAACAGATAGCTGCTGCTCAAGTACGCCTGATCCGGCGTGTTGAGCCGAACCGACCGCGCCACCTTGACGATGTTGCCGGTGTCGGTGCCGGGCTCGTCGAGGTTGCGCCAGATACTGACCGGAAGATTGAACATCAGCCAATATCCTGCGCCCGGCCGATCTCCTCCAGCACGGTCGCACTGCTGGCGATGAACGTGAAGCGATCGACCGCGTTCTCGGTCGCCGTGATGGCCGGCGCGTCGCCGTCGACGAACTTGAAGTTGGCCGCCGTCCACAACACCGCCTTGTTGGCGGCCGCGGCTTGCTTGACCCGCAGCGTGTAGACGTGCCCGGTCACCGCCCCCGTCACCGACAGCGTGACGTCGCCGGTCAGCGTCACCGTGGCGACCGGCTTGGCGAACACATCCCACGCCACCGCGCCGGTGGTGCCCGGCAATGCGCTCTCGATGTAGCCGCCGGCCTTCTCCAGCCGGCACGCGCCGCCCTTGACGAACAGCGTTGCCGTGATGTCCTCGTCGACGCCGACGACGCCGTATTCAAACGTGGTGACGCCGTTGACCAGCATGCCACCGCTGCTCGGGATCCGCACCCGCTCGACCGGCGCGCTGTCGGCGCTGGTGCGGAACACCAATGCGGTTGGCGTGCCGGCGGCCGTGGGCGCGCCGTCGACGACCGCCGCCGTCTCGGCGCTGTAGCGGAAGTCCGTGGTGTCGCGGAAGTAGAAGTAGTGCGCGCCGACCTCGTCGTCGATCTCGACGACCAGTGGCGCTTCCTTGGTGCCGCGCCCGTAGGTGTAAGACGCCCCGCCACCGACCCCGCCGTCGCCGTAGCCTTCGGTGCTGATTTCGGCGTAGCCCGAGGGATCCTGAAACGTCCCGATCATGTAGTGGGTGTCGTACAGGACGTCGGGATCCGCCGTCAGATCGTCGGCGCTGTTGGTGATGACAAACCCAACCGGATCCTCGGTTTCGATCGACAGCGGGCCCGTCATGGTGCCGCCGGTCTTGGCAACCGCCGACTTGTCGCCGATCGACCAGCTGCCCCACGTGCCGGCCACCTTCTGTCGCGTGTAGCGGAAGCCGGTCGACGTGCTGTAGGCCTCCAGCGTGATGTTGGCGGTGACGCCGGACGTCGCGGTGTGCATCAGCACCGTGCCGACGAACAATTCAGTGGCCGTGCCGCCGGACGGCGGCGCGGCGGTCGCACCGGTGTTCGACAGGAACGAGCCCGGCACCCAGGCGTGGCTGTCGTAATTGGCGACGACCTGTTTGCCTTTTTCGGCTCCCAGCGCGATCAGCGCGGTGTCGGGGCTGGTCGCCCCGGTGCCGCCGGAGCTGATCGGCCGCGGCGCGTTGAGATCCTGCTCAACGTCGGCGACGAAGCCGTTGTAGACGACGCTCTCGATCGTGGTGTCGCCCACCACGTCGGGGAACGGCTTGCTGTAGATCCCTGAACCGTCGCGTGGCATGCGACCCCCCTATTGTCTGTAGCGTGGCGGGCGATTGCCCCACGGGTCGACACCGCGCCGGCGCAGCTCCCAAGCCTTAACACGATCGGCCAGCGCCTGCGCCGCGGCGGGGTCGCGCGACAGCAATGCGTTGGTGATGGCGACGCGCTGCGCTTCGCTCTCGCCCTTCGCCACCCGGCCGGCCATCTCGGCGGCCGACCGCATGAACTGGAACGGCCGCCCCGACGCAGCCGAACCCAACAGGCCGAGCAGCTCGCCGGCTCCAGGGCCCTGCGCCATGTCGGCGAGGTTTTCGGCCGTCGGCGAGCCGCCCTTGGCTGCGGTGTTGGTCCGCAACATTTCTTCTTCGCGGTTGAGAAACTTGCGGAGCTGGTCCGGCTCGCCGGGGCGGCGTGGCCCCTGGTACATCGACAGGTCGCGCAGCTCGGTCGAGCCCTTCAGCGATTTCTCGCGCAGCAGCCCTGGGAAATTGCCGCCGCGCTCCAGCGGCGTCACGGCGGCGTCAGCGTAGCCGATCCGCACGCCGTGCTTCTGGGCGTCCGGCAATGCGCGGAACGCCGGCACTGTGTCGGCGGCGCGGCCGCGCGTCGCCATGCTGCGGCCGACGTCGACCGCCTCGCGCACCGAGGCCGGGCCGGCAAACGTGCGCCGCGCCGCGGCGTAGGTCGGGTTGAGAGCGTCGACCTCCTCGAGCATGGCGCGCCGCACCTGATCGATCGCGCGCCCCCTGGCGTCGAGGTTGAGCCGTCGCGTCACCGGGTCGCGGTACTTCTCCAGAATGTCGTCGAGGCCGATCTTGGCGAGATTGATCGTCCGCATGTTGGGGACGCCGCTGATGATCGGGTCGCCCGCCTTGTCGAAGCTGGTGATCGCGTAATCGTTCGGATCGAACTTGCGCCCGGCCGCGAGGCTCTCCAGGCGCTGCACCTCGACGCCGGTCTTGAGCCCCTGCTTCATAATCGGGTCGTCGAAGAATGATTGCAGACGGTCCGTCCACACCACGCCGTGCCGCTCAGAGGCGTCGTACAGCGGCCGCGACGCCGCCCGTGCCTGGGTGATCAGCTCCTCCCGCGCCTGCCGGGCGGTGCCGGGCGCGCCCAGTGCCTGCCCGACCTCGGCGCTGACACGGTGCGGCATGTTGATGGTGCGGCGGTCGATCACCTCGGTGATCGCGTCACGCTGCACGCCAGGGGATTTCGCCATCGCCGCCAGCTTGCGCTGGCCCTCGACGCCGATCGCGTCGGCGATCGTGTAGTCGGTCTGGCCGGCGGCGTGCGCGTTGCGCACGCTCTGCGCGATGTCGTCCATCGAGCGGCCGCTGGCGCGGACCACGTCGGCGACCTGCTCGGTCGCAATCTTCTGCGGATCCCGCAGCCGCGGCAGCTGCAGCGCCCGTCCGGTCGCCCCGATCACCGAGGTCACCGCTGGCAGCGCCGCGCCGACCCCGGCACCGATGACACCACCCATCGCCATGTTGGCCGGCATGTCGGCGATGGTCGGGGCCTCGCCGCCACCGACCGCAGCGCCGAGCGCACCAGCCTTGGCGACGTTCGCGCCGTAGGCCGTGACGCCGGCGGGCAGCGTCTTGTTGATGATCGGGATCGCCACCGGTGCGGCCCGCGTCCCGGCCCCCAGCACGCCGGCACCACCGGCCAGACCGCCCAGCACCTCGGTGGCACCGCCCAGGAAGCCCGCGGTGTTCTCGTCGATCTTCTTGTTCTTGAGGTCTTGGTAGGCCTTGTTGTAGCGGTACGCCTCGGTCGGTCCGACGCCGCGCCGGATCATCTCGAGCGGCACCGATGCGCCGGCCGACAGCTCGTCCAGCCAACCGAACCCGGCACCGCGCGCCAGCCGATCGGTGTAGCCTTCGTTCATCGGCACGCCGGCCTTCACCAGCCGCTCACGCTCCTCGAGCGCGGCCTGCTGGTACTTGTCGGGCGGCGGCGGCGGCGCAGCGGCGTCTCTCCGCTGCGCATCGAGGTCGCCGTACAGGCTCGGCCGCGGAGCCACCGGCACCGTCGGCTCGGTCGACGCGATCGGCGCGTAGGCCGGCGGCGGCGGTTGCTGTTGTTGCGCGTCGAGATCGTCGTAGATGCCCATCACCCACCCTGGCGCTGGCGGCGCTTGGCGCGGGCGATCTCCAGCTCGGCAGCGCCTTCGCCGAACCGCTTGTCGAACTCGTCACGCGCCTCGCGATTGGTTCTGAACTCCAGCAGCCGCTCGATGTACGGCTGCGGCGCTGACGGCGGGGCCTTGACCTCGAACGCCTTCTCCGCGCCGTGCCCGGACAGGTAGTGGTGGTGCTGGTCCTCGTAGTCGGCGATCTTGGTCCGCGCGACGCGCTCATTCTCGTTGATGATCTTCTGAATGGTGGCGAGCTGCAGCTTGGGATCCGCGCCGATCGTGCCGCTGGCGACCTTGATGTCGCTGTCGGTGACGCGGCTGTCGGTGCCCTGGATGTTCTGCACCGCCACGCTCAGCATCGACTTGACCGCCGCCGACATCAGCTCGCTGTTCGAGGCGAGGTCGCCCTCGACCTTGTTGTTGAACATCCAGTCGCGCAGCTTGGCGAGATCGATCCGGCGCTCGGCCCCGAACCCGGTGATGATGCCGTTTTTGATCGCCTCCTTGGCGAGCTGGCTCTGCCGCAGCACGTTGGCGTTCATGGCGGCGGCGTCTTTTTGCTTGCTGAAGTCGGTGAAGAACTTCTCCGGCTCGCGCCCGAACCGCTTGGTGTCGGCCGCCTTCTGCTGGGCGTCGCTGGCCTCCGACCACGCCTTGCCCAACGCCGCGGCGTTCTTGTCGCGCTCGCGCTGGAACGTGTCGTAAGTCGTGGTCTGCTGCTTGTAGATGTCCATGTCGGCTTTGTATTGCTCGACCGACCGCGCGTAAGCGTGCGACCGCTTCTCCTTCTCGCTCGTGATCACCTGATCGGCGATGCGGGCGACATCCGGGTCGCCGGGGTTTGCCATCTTCCACTGCATCGCCTTGCGCTCGCGCTCGCCCATCGGCGGCTCGGGCGGCAGCGTCGGCTTGACTGGCGGCTGCATCTCGTAGGGCGCGGCAGTCTGCTGTTGCCCGACCGGCGGCGGCGCGACTTGGGGCGCTGCGCCTTGCCCGCCACGGGCCTGTGCCAGCACGTCGCCGGGCCGGATCCCCGCCGGCATCGGCTGGATGTCGGTGGTGATGGTCGCCGGCTCAGAGCCAGTCGAGGTCGGGGGCGAAATCGCCCCCGATTTCGTAGGGTCCGGTTGCGGCACCGCCGGGGCCGGGGTCTGCTGCTGCTGCTGGATGGTGTTGGTGATGGCGTTGCGTCGCGCCCTGACAGCATCGGCGATGCCGCCGCCGGTGATCGGCCCGACGTCGACCGGCGGCGCGTCACTGGCGACGTCGCCACGGCCCAGCGCTGCGGTCTGTACGCCGCGGCCGCCGCCGCTGCCGCCGACCACCTCGGCCAGCAGCGCGTCGGACAGCAGCTCCCGCGGGGAGGGCTCGTCCTGCTGCATCAGCGCCGCCGCCACCCGCTCGCGCGGGCCGGCATTGACCGTGATGGCGGTGCCGCCACCGCCGGGCTCGCCGGGCAGTCCCATCCGTCTCGTAAAATCCTGACCGTAGCCGGCGACCGTCAGGCGGCCATGCTGGTCGGTCTTGGCGAGGTTCTTCATGCCACGCTCGCCGGCGTACCACGCCCGCGCCGCGCCCTCGTCGCCGTACTTGGGGATGTAGTCGCCCTCGAACTTCTGCCGGAACGTGATGTCCTGGGCGTTCCGGTTTCCTCGGAACTGCTCGGGCGTCATTCGGTAGCCCAGCGCCTTCTCGGTCCACGGGCCGACGTTGCGGCCCATGATGCCGTAGGCACCGACAGCTCGATCGCCGGTCTTGGTGACCGCATGCAGCATGTTGTAGGGGTCGCGGTTGCCGCCGCTCTCGATCCCCCTGCTTGCCGCCATACGGGCCTGCGACCGCGGGTCCATCTGTGGCCCCTCGAACGGGATCCCACTAGGTGAGGGAGCTGCAGCCGCCTGCTGCGGCTCCGGGATCTGCGGCCGCGGCCGTGGCATGGCCATGGGGCCGGGCTGCGGGGCCCGTGGATCGACCGGCGGATTGACCGCGGCAGTCGGCAGCGTCATCGGCCCACCAGCGCCCTGCGGCGGCCCCTGCGGGGCCTGCGCCAGCTCCGGTGGCGGCTGCACTGGCGACAGCGGGGCGTTCAGCGCGGCGAGCTGCGGGTCGCTGTAGGTGCGACCGGCAAAGCTGGCCGCGGGTAGATTGCTGACGTCCGGCTGCACGCCGCCCTGCGCCTGGGTTGGGTCGAACACCAGATCGTTGCGCGACGGCATCGCCCGCGTCAGCGGCTGCTGCATTGCTGGAGCGAAGCGGCTGGCGACCTGAGCGTTCGGTGACGGCTCGGGTGCCGGGGCGGTCGAGGTGAACGCCGCATTGAACCGGTCGGCGACCGGGCTCTCCTGCGGGGCCAGCGACGCCGCGCCGGGCGGCGGCCCGGTGTCGGCGACAACATCCGGCGGCACCTCGGGCGGCAGCGCCGCGGTGCGCATCGGCGGATCCGGGAACGCGCCTGGGTCAGCGCTGCTGACCGGGGCCGGCGCGACGTCGACCGGGGCCTCGGTGCGCGGCGCAACGGAGGGCCGCTGCGGCGTCGGCTCTGTCGTGACGGTCGGCTCGGTGAATTGCCGGCTCTCTTTCGCGAGCTTGGCGTCGCGCGCCCTCTCGGCCTGCTCGAGCCGCCACATCAGGCCAGCCTCGCCGATCCCCTCGCCCAGCGCTGTGAGGCCCTCGCCGAGGTTCTTCGGGTAGCCCTTCTGCCGCGCCGCCAGGGCGAGCGCGATGCGGCGGCGCATCTCCAGTGAGCTGTAGCTCATGCCAGGATCCTGGCCGCCGCCGGGCCAGATCAGGTAGCCACCTTCTTCGCGGGCCATGTCACGCCACCTTCAGGATTGAGCCCAGCTTGGCTTGGTCGATGTACTTGATGCCGCCGCGGGTCTTGACGGCGCGCTTGTCGATCTTCTCGACGTCCTGCGCCATCGGTCCGACGTGGCGCTGCTTTTGCGGGTCGTGCTTGTAGCTGTACTCGTAGACCGGCAGCTCCTCGCGCTCGCCCTTCGGGTCGGTCGCGAACACGCTGGCGATCGGCACCACGTTGTCCTTCATGCGCTCGTCGGACATCTTCATCATGCCGCCGAGCATGCCGAATATGCCGCCCATCAACGCGTTCTGGTTGGCGCTCTCCTGCTTGTAGACGTCCATGTCCTGCGAGAACCGCGTGTTGATCAGCCCGGCGACGTCGGTGGTCGGGATCTGGTTGTTCGGCGTGTTGACAAAGTTTGGGTTGCTGATCTGCGAGCCCGACAGCAGCGAGCTGATCTCGTTGATCGGCTGATTGCGCAGCGCGTACTGCTCGTTCATGTACTGGTTGCGCGACATGTTCTGCGCGTTGAACGCGGTCTGCGCCTGCGCCATCTGCTGCGCGAGGCCGGCGTTGGCGAACTCACCACGCGCCGCGGCCTGCGTGAAATCGTTGATCTGCGCCTGATTGAAGAATTGCCCGCGGCCCTGCGCCTGCGTGTAGGCCTGCTGCTGCGCGGCATTCTGGAAGCCGGCGCGCTGCGCCGCCATGTCCATCATGCGCTGCTGCTCGGCCCCGCCGGCCGCCGTCACACCAAGCCTCGTGTCGGTGGCCTGCCGGTTGTAGTCGTCCATCGCCGACGCGTAGGCCTGCGAACCATAGCGAATGCCCTGGTCGGCCAGCCGCTGCTCGATGTTGCCGCGCTCGCGCTCGAGCTGCGGATTGAGCCGGCCGAACAGCGCCTCCTCGACGCGGCTACGGTCGGCGCTGAAGTTGTCGGCCGGCCCGTAGCTGCGCGTGATGTCGCCGGCATCGCCGAACGTGCGCTGCTGCGCGCCGACGTCGCCGAACGTGGTGGCCGCCTGCGGGATCCCGCTGATGGTCGAGGCGTCGCCGGCCTCCGGGGCCGCCTTGAGATTGATGTCGGCACCGAGGTGCTTCGACAGCCGCGCCGATTGCGCGTTCGCCATGCCAGCCAAGTTGTACTTGGTGGCCATGGTCTGGTCTTGGATGGCTTGGCCTTGCGGCGACAACACCTGCGTCGCCGTGAAGGTCGGGATCCCGACCGAGAGGTTGGTGTAGGGGTCGCTCCAATTGTATTGGCCCGTCACGTCATAGCGCATCGAGCCTTCGGGCGTGATCTGGTTGGTGTTGTTGAGAAACGCATTGGCGATCGACGTCGCGACGTTGGTCGACGTCGAGGCGCGCGCGGTGTCGACCGGGTTCGGTGCGGGAGGTGGTGAGGACTTGCCGCCCATCTCAGTACAGCCCCTGCCCTGGCACTGGTGGCAACGGCAGCTGGGTGCCTGGGACCTGCCCGAGCTGCGGCGGCTGGCCGCCGACCACGCCCGGCACCGGCGGCACCGGCGGCAGCGGCGCGCCGCCCATCTGCGGCGGCGGTGCCTGCGGCGGTCCGACCGTGGGCTGGGCGATCGAGCCCGGCGGTGGCGCAAACATCTGTCCTGGGCCTCGCGCGGGGCCGCCACCCGGCATTGCGGTCGGCATTGCGCCCGCCATGCCGGGAGCCGGCGGCGCGGCGGTCGGAGGCATCGGGCTGCTCATGCCCGGCATCCCAGGCATGCCCGGCGGTGCAGCGACGCCGGCGGGGACGATCGGCGACTGCGTCGGCGCGCCGGCACCGCTGCCCGGCATCGCGGTGCGCGGCGGCGGGTTCTGCACATTCATCAGCGCCTGCGTGATCTGGTTGCGCATACGGTCTGCGCCGTAGCTCGGGACTGGCATCACGCGGCCTCCATCATGGTGGCAGCCTCAGGCAGATGATGCTTGAGGCGCTTGTTGAAGCGATTGTTGGCCCAGTCCTCGACCGTCAACGTGCACAGCACGCCGTCGCGGTCGCGGCCGAACATGCGAGGCACTTTGATGAACGCGTAGTCGTAGGCCGCCAGCATCCCCAGCAGCTCCTCGTTGTCGGCCGGCGTGCGCTGCCAGACCATCTGGCACCCGCACGTCACGAACGGGTACTGATACATCCGCGCGATGGTGCCGCGCGTCAGCCAGCGCTTGTCGACCGCCGCGCCGTTGATCTCGATGGTCGCGGAGAGCGGATCGTAGTTCGCGTACACCAGCCCGGCGATCAGCTTGCCGTCCTCGTCGATCACACCGATCGCGCGCGCGCCAGGACCGAACGAGCGGCCGCCGACGTGCGGGATCATCGCCGAGACAAAATCGGCGACGACGTCGTGGTGATCGTAGACGTATCGCAGCATGCATCACCCGTACTGGAACGCGTACTGATCCGGCTGGCCGCTGTAGGCGTCGTCGCCCAGATACCAGGGGTCGTCTTGGATATTGCGCGCCCAGTTGTTTCGGTTGGTGGTGTTGTCCATTAGCCGCTGCGCGATCGAGGCGCGCCGCGCGCCCATGTCGTAGCGGCCGCCCTGCGCCAGCGCGCGCAGCGCCTCGGGATCCGCAGTGCCGCGCTGATCGGTAAAGCGCAAGTTGTCTGGAACGCGGGCCGCCCCGTAGGGCCCGACGCCGCCGGGATAGACGCCGGACACGCGGGTGTCGGTCCACGCCTCCGGCATCCGGGTCGCCTCGATGTCGGCGTGCGTCAGCCCGCGGTTCTCGGCGCGCCACGCGTCGACCGCGCGCTCGGATGGCCGGAAGCCACGGATGTAGCCGGGTGCGAACATGTCGGTCGGCGCGCCGGGGTCGTACTGCGCGAACAGTTCGCCCAGCGCCTCCGGGCTGGCCTGGGACACCGGCACCTCGGGGATCGGAACAGCAACAGCAGCAGCAGGCATGACACGCTCCTAGACGTTGACGCCCAGACGCTCGAACGTCGCATCGATTGAAACCAGCTCGACCACCGGCCGCGCGCCCTGCGCCACCATCACCTGCAGGATCGGCGCGTGCGAGTAGCCGGTGCGGCCGACCGAAACCCAGCCGGTGTTGCGGATGCTTGGCGCGGTGCCGGCGGTCGCCTCCTGATCCCACTTGGCGTCATCCCACAGACCCTGGTCCCACAAATCGGAGACGCCGCTGTCGATGCCGGCCAGCGGCGGGGTCGGCAGCACGACGACGAAGTCGGTGGCGGCGCTGAGCTGCGGCAGGAACGGCTGGCCGGTCGGCGCAATGAACGACGCCCGCGCCTGATGCCAGACCAACTGCGAGGGCTGCGATTGCAGCGCGCCCCAGCCGCCGACCATGGTCGCGACGTAGGGCTGACCGTTGTCGTAGCCGGTGCGGTCGGCCTGCATGATCTGGCCGGTCTGCGTGCCAAAGAACAGCTCGCCGCGCATCATCATGAAGCACGTAGCGTCCCAGCCGGTGAAGCGGCACCACGCGTTGGTGCTGGTGTTGACGACGGCGCAGCGTTGCTGGCCCGGCTTGCCGCCCGGCCATGTCACGAACATGCCGCCGTACTCGTCCCAGCGCTGCATCGTCCACGGCCACTCGCGCTTGTCGATTGCCTCGGCGCGCCACATCGAGCGGATGTTGAACGTGACCGCCGCCAGATCGAGCTGGCCGGCGTCCTTGGAAATCGCAGCGCTGGTCGGGATGATGCCGTCGATCGTCGCGATCAGCAGATCGCCGCCGATGTTGATGTGAGCGTTCATGCCCATCGGGGCCGGCACCTGATAGCGACCCTCTTGCCGCCAGCTCGCGGCGTTGCTGGGGTCACTGCCAGTGAACACCAAAATTTCTCCGAGGTCGGTCACGAAGCAACACTTGTCGTCGGTGCCGTCGCCTGCATCCAAAGACCAAACCGCTCCGAACAGCAGCTTGCCGCCCTTGCTGGCTGCGCCCGACAGCGGGATCATCTCGAGCTGGCCGCCGACCGCGTTGATCGGCAGATACCACGCGTTCATCGAGCTGGCCTCGATGAAGAAGAACCGATTGCGGTACTTCCAGACGTAGACGAGGTTACTGCCGTTCTCGATGTTGGCGTCCGGGTACTTGATCATGTCGACGGTGATCTTGGACGGCTTGCCGGCCGGCGGCATGTAGGCGGCGTCCATCACCTCCCACAGCGAACCGTCAAAGCGCAGCGGCGGGTCGCCGAAATCGTTGACCGCAATCAGCCAGTCGCCGGCAGCGTTTGCCACCTGCGAGGCGGCGTAGTTGCCGGACAGTTGTCCGGCCTTGACGACAGCAGCGACCGGCGAGGTGACCTCGTAGAGCGTGTCGAGCGTGGCGGCGAACATTCGCTGCACGCCGGCGCTGGCGTACTCGAACGACGACACCACCGGAGTGCCGCCCGGCAGCGTCGCCCATGGGATAAAACCAGCCCGCAGCTTGATGCCGCGCGTGGTCGGCACCCAGTTGTCGAGCACCACCGCAGCGCCCGGCTTCATGAAGGCAAGATTGTCGTTGGTGTTCAGCCCGCGGGTCGGCGCGGGGAGCGTGGCCGCCGTGTGCTTCTGGGCGACCTGCTGCGGGACCGGCTGACGCCGGAAGGCAAGATGCGCGCTCATGGTGGTGTCGGGGCTGGCCACGGATAGGCGACCGTGGCGGCGACCGAGATCGGCACGCGCCCGACGATAATCGGCGACGGCTTGTCGTAGCCCATCGCCATCGCCAGCGCGTCACTGTAAGTCCCCATGTCCTCCGCGTAGGGCGAGCCTTTGTGGGCCTTCCATTGCCACGTCATGCCCAATTTCAACAGCCTTTCGCTCAGCACAAAGCGATCATCGTCGGCCGCAAAGGTATCGCCGAACCCGCCGGCGCTCAGCTCCACGCAATTCTTGTCGATGTAGACGAACGACGCGGTCTGGCCGACCGGCATCACCGGCGAGATGTGCATTTGCCCGCCGTAGATCGTCCACTCGCCGCGGCCGTCGGACGCGTCGTTGGTGCGGCGCTTCACCCACTCGTCGGTGTCCGACACGAACCGCATCGGGGTCTGGGTCTGACCTGAGTTCCAGACGTTGGACGTGATCGGCATCCGCAGGTAGTTGTCTGGCAGGTCAAACGCCGTGGCGACGCCGTCGCCGACCAGCGTTGCCCGCACCTTGAGCCGGGTCCAGTCGCGGGTGTCATAGGCGATGCGCCGGGCCATTTCGTTGGCCAGCGCCAGCATCTCCAGCATGGTGCGATTGGCGGTGATCCCGGAGAACACGCTGGCCGGCACGACGACGCCGACCGTCGCGCAGACATCCTTCGTCACCGACAGGATCGTCATCGCTAGACCTTCTGCTGTTGCACGTCGCGAGCCATGCGGGCCAGCGTCTTGCGACCGATCGAGCCGTGCGGCGCGTGTCCGCTGTTGACGGTGATGAAGTCGCGCAGCTGCTCGAGGCTCATGTTGTCAAACGTGAGATCCGCGTCGCCGGGCTGCTTGTCCTCGTCATCGCCGACGCGATCGCGACGCGCCCTGGCGTCCTCCTCGAGGATGGCATTGCGCGCCTTCAGCGCCTCGACCTCTGCCGCCATCATTGCGCTCGGCGCAGCGGCCTTGGCCTCAACGATGTATTCCTGCGCCATGTTTTTCAGCGTACGGCCGTTCTGGCCCAGGTTCTTCAACTCCTGGCCGTCGATCGCAGCGAGCTGCTCGACCGTGTAGATGTTGAGCGCACGCAGCTCAGCGCGGCGCGCCTCGGTCAGGAACGGTGCAACCGCCAGCGGCGTGCCGGCCTTGGTCTGCTGCTGCTCGCCCTTGAATTGCTGGTACTGCCGGCGAAACCGCTCGGCGTAGGTCACCGCGGTTTGCTCGCCGGTCTGCGGATCGTTGCGCCAGTGCGAGAACGCCGTCGCCGGGAACACCGACACGCTGCGCGAACCGGGAAAGCGGATCTCGCAGATCTCCATGTCGTCGTAGATCGGACGACCCTCGGAGGCAGACTTGGCTTCGTTCTTGATGGCGTGGTGACGAAACAGCGCGACGATCACCGCGTCCGGATCTTGCTGCATCATAGCCATAGGCAGTGTTCTCCGTTGCTAACATGAGAAGCCGCCGCCCGGTGGCTGGGAGGCTGCGGAGCGGCGGCTCAGGACGGCAGAGTAAAATTACGCTGCCGGGTTGCTGTCGTAGAAACGCCAGTTGAACTGCGGATTGACCATCGTGAGCTCGCCCATCCACCCTATGAACTGGGCAACCGCGTCCTTATCAATGGGCATCTGCCCATCGCCTTCGAACACGCGATCGAAGTTGCGGTTTGGATGGTAGCGGATGCGCAGGCTGTCGGTGTTCAAGCCGAACGTGGTGTTGGCCGGCATGTTTGATCCAATGCCGCCGTCGAGCACGATCTCGGCCCGCTTGCCGCCGCCGACATACTCGACCGACGAGAAGCCTAGCTTCGCCATCGAAGTCTCGTTGGTCTGGCGCTGGATCGCCACCGCGGCCGCGTCGTAGGCCGCGTAGTGCTCCGGCGACATGATCAACAGATCCGCGTAGTCCTTGCCGCGGCTCTGCTTGGTCATCACGTAGTTCAGCATCGGCCGGATCGTGGTCGCGCTGACTTGCGTGCCCAGGGCGACCGCCATCGATTGCGCGTCATAGGTCTTGGTCTGCCAGATCGTGGCAGTGGCGCGATCGATGCCGCCGTAGATCCCGGTGTTGGTGACGACCGGCACCGCGGTGGCAAGGCCGGTGAGCTGCTTGCCGCCGTTGGCGGTGCCGTCACCGTACAGCGCGGCGTCCATGACGTCTTCGAGCGCGCGCTCTGCCGCGTCGATGTATGCGTCGTAGACATCCATCAGCTGGTTGTCGCCCTCGTTGTTGAGGATCTCCTGCATACTGAGAATGACAGGCACCACGACCATCTTGGGGTCGAAGTAAGCGTCGTTGAACAGATCGATCGCCGGGTTCAGCAGCTGATCGTAGCCGCTGTACCATTGCGCGACCTGCTTGCCGATCTGCAGGGTCTGGCGGATACGCGGACCAGAGTAGGTCTGCCACAAGCCTTTGCGCTTGAGCACTGCAAGCAGCGCGTTGTTGTTGGAGACGAGATCCTGATAGCCCGAGGACCGCGTCTCAAGCGACATCGACAGTATCTGCTGATACTGGGACAGTGGTGCGATATTGGGCATCGTGCCCCTCCATTACGGGTTCAGATTAGACGCCGCCGTTCACACGCCTGATGGCGTCCTGAATGGCTTCGCGTCGACCAATCGGTTTGCCGTCTCGGCGCGGCTTCCCGTTTGAGGGGCCGCTGTCTGGTGCGCCAAAGATCGACTTGTCTGACCGGGTCTGAGCCGGGTTGGATGGGTCACGGGTCTGAGCCGTGTGGGAGGCGGGACGAAGCAGCTCTGCGCGTTGGTATGCCGTTTGAAGGTCAAAACCAAACTGCAGTTCGTGCTCGATCAGGTCCCCCAGTTCGTCAAACCGGGGATGCGCGTCAGCGAACTGATCGACCGCAGACCGGGTGTGAACGAATTGCTGTTGAGTATGCATCTGATGCAGCTGGTTCTTCAAGCCCGATAGCTCCTGATGCAGCGCCCCAATTTGGTGCGACGCCGCCTGCTGGGCGTTGCCCTGCTGGACCTGCTTAAGCTGCTCCGGCGATTGCGACAGCACGTGGTACGCGACGTCGCGCAGCGAGATCCGCTGACCGTCCGGCGTGGTCAGGCCCAGGTTGTTGACGATGACGTCGAGCCCACCGAC
>Ga0190270_10000267_pt1 | contig 22664 bp, 23 predicted proteins | sample Popmic320T_FD_133748 | JGI IMG/M metagenome (GOLD analysis project Ga0190270, IMG submission 133748) | Populus adjacent soil microbial communities from riparian zone of Weber River, Utah, USA - 320 T | ecosystem: Environmental > Terrestrial > Soil > Riparian zone | place: USA: Utah | collected...
CCCGACCAGATGATCAGGAACTGGGAAAACGAGAAATAGGTCCAAAGCATAACCAGCGCCAGCAGCAATTTTCCGAGATCGTGAAAGTGAAGCTGCGCCACAAAATTACTAGCCGGTTCGTGTTTCGAAAGCGTCCCCAGGACGGCAATAACAAACGCTAGCGCACTCACGGCCCACGACGCCACAAAGACCAAGCCGTAAATCGTGGAATACCACTCCGGATCGAGCGACATAAACCAATCGATAGATCCAAAAGTGACCGTGAAAACCAAAAGCACCATCCCTGGACCACTGAGCACGCGCATGTTCTTCGTGTACCTACGATCGGCGGTTTGGTCCTGTAGCGAGGACCAACGCGTCAGCAGATAAGCCAAAAGGATCCAGATGGCGAAATAGAACACGGACCGAACACTAAAGAACGGCAAGTTCAAATATTTCGTCTTAAGCGCCAGCACCGGATGCTTGGCAATCTCTTCTTCATGCGTCCAGCTATAGATCGAATGAGCGCCGAGCACGATCGGCACAAAGAGAAGCGCCATTAGAGGAAGAGTTTGCGTAGCCGCTTCCAACACCCGGCGAATGACCAGGCCCCAACCGCCGCCTGACAAATGCTGCAACATCAAGAGCGCGAGCGAACCTACTGAAATTCCCACCCAAAAAGAGAAAGCAAACAGATATGAATGGAAAAACTGATCGCGATTTAAGAGATACCCCACCATCAGGAGTGCCACGAATAGAGCTCCGACAACTAACGCTATCTGTTGGAAGCGCTTCAAGCCGGCAGGCGGATTGTAGGAGGTTACCTTCACTTGTGCCGCCCTCCTTCCGGTGTTGCTGAAGCATTTGGGACGGAAGTTTGAGTGGGCGACTGCATTTCGTTCTTGAGTTGCAGCGCTCTGATGTAAGCAATGATGGCCCAGCGATCCTGCACTGGAATTTGCGGCGCATAACTCGGCATTGCGCCCCAGCCGTTGGTGACGGCGTCGAAGAAGTGGCCTACTGGCGCCTGTCGCAAACGATCGTCATTAAACGAGGCTGCCCGGCGAAACCCTCGTCTCACAATCATTCCGTCACCATCGCCGGTTGGACCATGACAGGCCGAACAGAAAATCTCGTAACGTTCCCTCCCGCGAGTGACCAACTCCCTGGTCACCGGAATCGGAAACACCTCAACGTCGTCAGGATAGGCGGCAGCGCCAATCGGAACCCCGCCTGGAGGAGCTGCTGAGCTCGCCAAAGTTTGTACGGGAGGTTGTGCAGAAGGTCGCGGGCCATTGGGGAGCATGGACGCGCCGGCGTTTGCCCTGCCCGCCTTCTTCCCCGTGAAATATTCCGTATCCGCCTTCAGAAATCCGCGCGGCACAGTGCCGTCAACCAGCGGCCGCGACGAAAGCCCGTCGTTGAAGAAAGTTGACGAACGGTAAGGCTTCATCTTCGGCTGATCCTGCATGTCGGTGCGGCAGCCGGCCGCGGCCAGAAGGCAGAAGGCAGAAAGCAGAAGCATAAACAGAGAGTTTGGTGTACCGAGGACAGTTGGCCGCAAGAAGCAATGCCTCGCAGTTGGCTTTGTGGCTTTGCCGCCGCACCGTGCGGAAAGGCCCAGCCTTTCCGGCAGCCCGATTAGATTAGATTTGGAGGCTACGCCTCCCCGGCAAGGCGTAGCCTTGGCAGGTAGAGATATAACAGCAGACGGAAAGGCTAGAACTTTCCGCACGGTTCGGCGGCAAAGCCGCAAAGCATCGACGGCAACCCGTTTTCTGCATGCAGCTCTCTGAGCCCCGTCTGCTCTCTTGCTACACCTCGACATCAATAACTTCCCGGCCCCCAAGGGTCTTCATAAACTGCGTCGCTTCATCCTGCTTGAACAATGGGTCATTCGCCTCAATCACCAGGAAGAAGCGATCGCGCGTCGCCAGCGCAAAATTCGGTGCGTTGAAAACCGGATGATAGGGTTGCGGTAGTTTGTTCAACGCCAGCATCCCGAACACGGCCGCAAGCGCGGCACACAAAACAGTCGTCTCAAAAGTGATCGGAATAAACGCCGGCCAACTGTTGTATGGCTTGCCGCCGACATTCAGCGGATAGTCGATTACTTCCATCCAATACTGCATGAAGAATCCGCCGACCCCGCCGAGTATGCCGCCAATCAAAACGATGAGCGGCAGACTGGTGCGCGTAAATCCGATTGCCTCGCTCAGTTCTTCAATCGGATACGGCGAGTAGCCATTAATTCGGCGATAGCCGGCTGCGTAGGTGGCACGCGCCGCCGCAACCAGATCGGACGGGTTATCGAATTCCGCCATGATCCCGTAGAGCGCCGGCACATTACGCCGGCGAAGATGTGGAGTCACTACGGCCTCATGATGAAAAGGCTCCGGGTCCTCCAGGTCGTGCTCCCAGGGTTCTTGTTTGTCGTCGTCTTCCGCCATCTTCTCTCTAACCTCAAAGCAAACAAACGGTCTGCCCCGATCATTCTTCAACTTCCGCTTCCGGCAGAATCGTGCGCATCTCAAAAATCGAAATCATCGGCAGGAAGCGAATAAACAGAAACAGCAGCGTAAAGAAAAATCCGATGGTGCCGAGAAACATGGTCCAGTCCCAAACCGAAGGCTGATACATGCCCCATGATGAAGGCACGAAGTCGCGATGCAGACTGGTGACCACGATCACGAAGCGCTCCAGCCACATGCCAATGCTCACGACGATGCATATCAACCAAAGCACCAAAAGGTTCGAGCGCACTTTCTTAATCCAGAGAAACTGCGGCGTCACGATGTTGCAGATGATCAACGCCCAGTAGTAACCCGCGTATGGCCCATGCATTCGGTTCCAGACCATGTAGCGCTCGTAGCGGTTGCCGCTATACCAGCCGAAAAACGCCTCCATGACGTAGCCGTAACCGACAATCAAACCCGTGGCCAGCATCACCTTCGCCATGTTGTGCATGTGGCGCATCGTGATGAAACCTTCGAGGCCGTAGAGCTTGCGCAAAGGAATCGTCAACAACAGCACCATCGCGAAGCCTGCGTAGATTGCTCCGGCGACGAAGTAAGGCGGAAACATCGTGGCGTGCCAGCCGGGTATGACGCCCACCGCAAAATCGAAGCTGACGATTGTGTGCACCGAAAGCACCAGCGGTGTGGCCAGGCCAGCCAGCAGCAGATACGCCATTTCATAGCGATGCCAGTGACGCGCGGATCCACGCCAGCCCATCGCCAGGAGGCCGTAGAGTATTTGCCAGGGTTTACTGCGGGCGCGATCGCGTAGCGTAGCGAAGTCGGGTATGAGCCCGACAAACCAAAACATCGCCGACACGGTGGCGTAAGTGGAAACGGCAAACACGTCCCACATCAAAGGGCTGCGAAACTGGGGCCAAATGCCCATCGTGTTGGGATATGGAAACAGCCAGTAAGCGAGCCACGGCCGGCCGAGGTGCATGATTGGATACATCCCCGCCTGGGCCACCGCAAACAAAGTCATTGCTTCAGCAAATCGATTGATGGAAGTTCGCCATTTCTGCCGCAGCAAAAGCAAAATCGCAGAGATCAAAGTGCCCGCGTGACCGATGCCGATCCACCAGACGAAATTCAGAATGTCCATCCCCCAGGCCACGGGAATGTGACGCCCCACAGACCTATACCCACAAACAGAAGGTTTGTGATTGTCAAAAGCAGGAGTTGGAACAGGATGAACGAAATGCCAAAGCCCAGGAACCACCAGAGGGGCGTCTTGCGCTTCAGAACGATCGAGCTGATCTTGTCGGTGACCGAAGCAAAGGTCAGCTCGGGCGCGACAACAGGATGTGTCGTGTGGTGCGCAGGATCTAAATTGTGTGGTTCGTCCGCCATGCTAATCGTTCATCAGTAACAGGGTTCAAAGTACAGCCTTCAGGCTGCTTCTCACGCAAGAGGCAAGCTGAAGCTTGTACTCTGTACACCTCTTCTCAAACAGGTCTCCTACTTAATCTCCGGGTTCGGGTTCTTCAGAGCCGTCAAATATGTCGTGCGCGGCCGCGTGTTCAAGTCCGCCAGCAGTGAATAATCCCGTTTGTCTGCTTTCAACTTCGAAACGCGGCTGTTGGGATCGTTGATGTCGCCAAAAACGATCGCCTCGGTCGGGCACACCGCCTGACACGCCGTCACGATTTCACCGTCACGGACCTTCCGGCCTTCCAGCTCCGACTGAATCTTCGCGCCCTGAATTCGCTGCACACAGTAAGTACATTTCTCCATTACGCCGCGGCTGCGCACCGTCACGTCCGGGTTGCGCATCAACTGGTACGTCGGGGTGTCCCAATCCTGATAAAGATAGAAATTGAAGCGGCGGACCTTGTAGGGGCAGTTGTTTGAGCAGTACTTGGTGCCCACGCAACGGTTGTAGACCATGTCGTTAAGGCCTTCCGAGCTGTGGACCGTGGCATGGACCGGGCAAACGGGTTCACACGGCGCGTTCTCGCAATGCATGCACGGCACCGGCATGAAGTTGGTCGCCTCGGGCTTGCTGGCGTCGTCGCCTTTAAAATAAGTGTCGACGCGAATCCAGTGCATTTCGCGGCTGCGGACCACTTCTTCCTTACCGACAACTGGAATGTTGTTTTCTGACTGGCAGGCGATCGTGCAGGCGTTGCAACCGACACAGTTGTTCAGATCAATCGCCATTCCCCAGGCGTAGCCCATGCCCTGGTTTTTATAATCGTACGGCTCGTAAAGCGTATCGTGCGGGCCCGGCTCATGAGTCAGGTGACCTTCGTGCTTGTCGTGCAAGTAGTCTTCGAGCGTTTGCGAACGCAGTATGTCGCGGTCTTCTTTGCTGAAGTTGTGGTCCTCCATGTTGAAATGGAGTTGCGTCGCCGCCAGAAGATAATCGCTGCCTGCCTTTTCAACCTGGACACCAGAGGCAGACCATGGAGATGCCGCGGAGCGAATCTCGTAAGCATTGAAACCGTGACCATTGCCCACCTTACCCGCCAGCCTGCGGCCATAACCCAGATGCAAAGTAATCACTCCGTCCGGTTGCCCGGGTGTTACCCATGTGGGAACAGGTACGCTGATGCTTCGCCCGTTGCTCGTTATGCGGAGCGTGTCGACGTAAATGTCGCCGCCTTTTTTGCCAATCGTTTTTCCGAGGCCGAGTTGTTCTGCCGTCTTGGGGCTAACTAAGGCTGCGTTGTCCCAGGTTAGTTTCGAAAGCGGCTTGGGTAACTCCTGCAACCAGCCGTTGTTGGAAAAGCGGCCGTCGTAGATTGTCGGGTCGGTGCGGAAGACGAGCTCAAACCCCGACGCGTCGGGGTTGGGTGTTGGGATTTGGGTGTTGGTGATTGCTTGAGTAAGACCGCCGGCATTAACCGCGACCGTTTTGGTCGGCAGCGCGGTGTTTGGGATAAATCCGTCATGCACCCACTTGCGCCAACTACTATCGAAATCTCCGGACGTCGCGACGGGCTGATCGCCAGCGCCCTCCCTAACGGTCGGGCTACTGCCCCGATCCGGCGCCACTGGCTGCTGACCTGGTTGTGGAGTTGTTCCTGCCTCCTGCCTCCTGCCTCCTGCCGCCTGTCCCTGCGTCTGCCAGTATTCGCGAATGATCTCGTAGGGATTACGGTCATACTGCGGCGTAAACAATGCCAGCAACTCATGAGCGCTTCTACTTTGATAGAGCGGTTGAATCAGTGGCTGGACGATTGAAACGGTGCCATCGTAAGAACGCGTGTCGCTCCAGGCCTCGAGATAGTGACTCTCCGGAATGTGCCAATGACAAAGCTCCGACGTTTCATCTCGGTACTCGCTGAGATGAACCCGCAGCTTCTTCGCTTTGAACATACGGTCCTGGTGGAAACTCATCTCAACCGGCGCGTTGTAAACCGGATTGCCGCCAATGATCACCAGCATCTCAACCCGGTCGGTATCCAGATCGTTTACCAGATCTTGAAGCGACTGACGCTGATCGACTGAGTTAGCTTCCAAGGGCTCTGTGTAGAAGACAGTCTTGCCCACGTTGCCAAGTGCGTTGTTCATCGCATGGGCCAGAGCGTGGACCGCCGGTGGCGCTTCCCTTCCAGCGATTACGATCGTCGCGCCTCGATGCTGCTGGAGGTCGGGCGCGATCGCATCAAGGCCGCTGGTTGATGTCTCAGCAGAAACGCCGCTCACACCAACTGCCGCCGCGATTGCCATTGCCGCCTTTAACAATTCGCTTGGCTTAATTGACCATTGATGGTCGGCGCTCGCGCCCGTAGTCGACGGCGTGGTTTCGACTACATACAGCCGGTTCATATCTTTCTTTTCTTCACTGACCCGACGACGGGCCATGAAGTCGCGCGCATATTTCAACGTGCCCGGATGTGCGGCGAGAAAGTCGGAATCGAGCGAGAGAATGCGATCAGCTTTGCTGAAATCGTAGATAGTGTTGACCGGTTGACCAAACGCCATCATCGCGCCGGCACGCGCGCTGTCGTTGTTGACCGGTTCATACTGATGCCATTTCGCCTGCGGAAACTCAGTCAGGATTGCTTTCAACTGCGCCGCAAGCGTCGGCGAAGTAATCGTCTCAGTCAGGAAACGCAATCCCGCGCCCTGCTTCGGACGCTGTTCATCAAGCGCCGTGCGAATTTCACCGACAAAGGTGGTCCATGGTCGTGTCTCGTCACGGAAGAGCGGCGTCTGCGAACGATCCGGATCGTATAGGGAAAGAATCGACGCCTGGGAAAAGTTGTCTGTCGCACTGGAACCGCGGTCAGCAGGATCAGCGCTACGGCTGTTGGGGTGATCCGGATTTCCCTCGAGCTTGGTTGGCCGACCCTCATTACTTCGGGCGAGCAACGGGGTGGCCACTCCGCCGAGCGATAAGGCAGTTGCGAAGAAGAGCGCCTTGCCCGGTGTGCCGTGCTCCGGTTGCTTCACATATGGAACAATCTTTTCGGAGGGCTGAAACACGCAGCCACTGAGGCCCGCCAGCGCCAGCGAGGCGCCCATCAACTTTAGAAAAGTGCGACGCTCGACGGGATCGTCCCAATTCTCGGCATGCTGCGGATACTCGCGTTCGACAAACTCACGAAACTCCGGTGCGTCTGCCAGTTCTTCGACACTGCGCCAGTATTTCTTCGCAGACACCACCTTATCGCCCGCAGCGTCGTCTTGCTGATCGAGGACGTACTGGCTGAGCAGCTTAAAGTTTATGTGTCTGGCGTTACTCATTGACGCTTTCGGACTTCCACTCATTTACGGAACCGAGCGCGGTAGCGCCGGATCCTGGGAGCATGTTTAGAGAGACTGTTTTGCACACACCGAACACCACGGGTGATGCTAACCGACGTCGCCTTTGGCATCCGGCGCTACCGCGCTCGGTTCTGTAAATCACTATGAGTCACACGAAACTACTCCTAACGATGACATGTCGAACAACTAGTCAATACTTCCTTACCCTGAATGTGATACTTGCTGACCAGCGATCTACCCTCTGCGATTTCTTCTTTGGTCTTATTCTCCGGCCGCCACTCCATGTCAAAAACCTTGTCCTGCCGGCGGACAAATCTTTCCGGCGCCCGGTGACACTCGAGACACCACTCCATCTGTAGCGTCGACGCCTGGTACGCGATCGGCATCTGATCGACGCGACCATGACAGGTGGAACAGCCCACACCTTTCTTCACATGAATGCTGTGATCGAAATAGGCGTAGTCAGGCAGGTCGTGTACCCGAATCCATTCGATTGGTTTGCCTGTTCTGAAACTTGCACGCACCGGCTCGAGATAAGGGCTCTCGGCCCAAATCTGTTTATGACAATTCATGCACGTGTCTGTTGAAGGCAATCCGGCTGAGGCAGCCGTTTCAACTGAGGTGTGGCAGTAGCGACAATCAACACCGTCATCGCCGACGTGGTGCTTATGACTAAACTGGACGGGTTGCTGACGCTCAACCCATTGGCCGGTGTTCCACGAGGAACGATTCAGCTCAGCGGTCACCCAGAGAGCGGCTACCAGAATGAAAACGGCGCCGTAGATCGTCAGCTTTGCGAGCGCGTTGGTGCTGTGATGAAAAATCTGTGGCATCGCCGCAGGTTTAATCCTTGATTACCGATTACGTTCGTGCAACCGAAAGGCGACACAGCATGGATTGCACGAGAAGCCTTGCTAACCCTCGCTATGCCTGGGCAGGAAAACGCACAGCGCCGCAAAACTTCACTGGTCTAAACTATTTTCTTGCAAAGTTGAGAGTACTTTAGCAGATGAGCAAATTTTTTCAACTGCCCTAACGCGCGCTGACGAAAGAAAGTGAAATCGAAAAATTATTTTGACTGGTCTTCGTGTGATATAAGCACGAGATCAACCGCGATGTGCTTAGACTGAAATGGTTATTTCACAAAACTGTGCCAGCCTGTGCACGGCCCGGGACTGGCGATGAGTGATATTTGGTCTCAGCGCCTAAGGCGCGAAATGTGAAAGCCTGGGGCAACGCCCCAGGGTGGAGGTGATTAAATCTTTGAAGCGCTGAAGGCGCGAAATACGAAACATCCTAAAACAACAGTGATTGTGCTGCGTCCAAAACACATTTCGCGCCTTCAGCGCTGAATGTTTTTAAGCGGTCCACCTGGGCCGCTGGCCCAGGCTTTCACATTTCGCGCCTGTGGCGCTGATTGCTGAACTAGAAGTTGGACACAATTGGCTCATGTTTATTGGACACTACGCCGTAGGCTTTGCTGCCAAACGATTTGCGCCGCAGACATCTTTGGGCCTACTTATCGCTGCAGGTCTTCTTCTCGATTTGTTGTGGCCATTGTTTGTGCTCGCCGGTTGGGAACAAGTTCGCGTCGAACCCGGTAACACCGCCTTCACGCCGCTTAACTTCGTTTCTTATCCCTTTTCACACAGTCTGATTGCCGCCATTGGTTGGGCCACGCTCTTCGCCGTGGCCTATTACTTCGTCAAGCGTTACGTCGCCGGCGCAGTAGTCCTTTGGATCGGGGTCGTCAGCCACTGGGTTCTGGATTTCATCACCCATCGACCTGACATGCCGTTGTATCCCGGTGGACCACTTATGGGCCTGGGCTTATGGAACTATCCGGTTGCAACCGTCGTTGTCGAGGGATTGATGTATGCGGTTGGAGTCTGGATGTACTTACGGGTTACCAGGGCCAAAGATGGAATCGGACGCTGGGGACTCTGGACTTTCGTAATCCTCCTGGCGGCGCTCTACATCGCGAACATTTTCAGCCCGCCGCCGACCGAGGTAAGACCAATCCTGATCGCGACCACCCCGATCGTTTGGTTAATTATCGTTTGGGCCTGGTGGGCCGATCGGCACCGGGAAGTTCGTTAGTAACAGGTGTTCAGAGTACAACCTTCAGGTTGCTGCTCGCGGTGCCACGCAGTTCGCCTCTTTCACCACGACGCAAGCTAAAGCTCGTACTCTATACTCCTTCTTGGACTTCTTTAGGCATTCGCAGCGTCGCGCGCCAGCATGGCGGCGCCGATGGTGGCGGCATCTTCGCCGAGTGAGGCAGCGATTATTTCACTAGCTTCGAAGCAGGGCTGAAACGCGCGCCGCTTTGCTTCCTGAATGACTGGATTCAAAATGAGGTCGCCCGCCTTCATCACCCCTCCACCTAAAACTATTCGCTCGATGTTCAGCAGGTTAATTACGCTCGCGACTCCGGTGCCGATGTATTTCCCGGTACGCTCAATCATCATCGCAGCGAAGTCGTCGCCCTCCATTGCCTCGCGGGCCATATCGTCGGCTGTGAAATCTTTGTTCAAGGCCAACCTTGAAAGTGACGAAGTTGAGTCACGATTTAAACGTTCGTTCGCCCGGCGCACAATGTTTGGAGCAGAAGCAACAGTTTCCAGACAGCCCGTGTTGCCGCAGGCGCATTGCGAGCCTTCGGTATCGATTGTGATATGTCCCACTTCTCCGGCGAACCCTGACGAACCGGTCCAGAGTTTTCCGTCCAGAATAATCGCGCCACCGATCCCTTGTCCGATTGTGATGTAGAACATGTCGCGGCTGCCGCGGCCGGCGCCGACTTTAAATTCGCCATAGGCTGCGGCATTGGCGTCGTTCTCGAGTTCAATGCGCAAGCCTGTCGCCTCCATCACCTCGGCATGGAGATTCTCCCGAACTTTCGGCGAGAGATAGCTCGAAGTAATAACCCGGTCGCTTTGTCTGTTTACTAATCCGGGAATCGCGATACCTACAGCGCCTACGTTGTTCCCAGCGCGTCTTAAGGTGTTCACTAAATCGCTGACCTGCGCCACGAAGCTTTCCGCTTGGACTACAACTTCCGTTCGCTCGCTGATTACGCCCTCATTATCGACCGCGGCCCCGCGCAGCTTCGATCCGCAAAGCTCGATTCCAATGAAAGTGGGGTCTGTTCCTGGGGGCATGGTCGTCTGGGACCTTCCTGCGATTAGTTGGTGTTCGTTGGACACGCGAAGCATAAAGGGACGGTAAGGGGGGTGTCAAACCGCTCTTTCTGCGTGTAGAATAACTCGCCATACTAAGCAGGAGTCGGTTTCGCGGGATTGTGGTTTTTTCTCGGTAACCTTTCTTTGTGCTTTGCCCTTGGCTTTTTCAGTTCGACACAGCCGAGCCCGGCAACGCGATGGTGAAGTCAATTAAGCCATGCAAATCCGATCAATACTCCTGCCTACGGATTTCAGCGAATGCGGTAACTACGCGCTCCCGTATGCCGCATCCCTGGCCAGAAAATTTGGCGCGTCGATGATTTGCGTTCATGTCATTGAACCAATGGTGCCTACCGTCGGATATTCCGGCATGACTGAGCCTCTGCCCATTGCGGATATCACAGGTCAGTTGGAAGACTCGGCAGAGCGCGAGTTACCAAAAATTGCTGAACGGGATGAATGCGCGGGCCTGGAAGTTGAAGAGTTGATCGTTCACGGCGAGGCGGCTGCTGAGATTGTGCGTGTAGCAAAAGATCGCAACGTGGACTTGATCGTCGTTTCCTCGCACGGCCGGACAGGTCTGGGCCGGATCTTGTTTGGCTCTACGGCTGAAGCCGTTGTGCGACATGCTTCATGTCCGGTGTTGGTAGTTAAAGCGTCACAGGAACAAGCTCCGAAGTAAGCAGTAAGCAGTAAGTAGTGAGCAGAGAGCAGATGAGGCCGGCCTAACTGCTCACTGCTCACCGCTTACTGCTCACCTTTTAATATGCCTCTGGATTTTCTTTATGACCTTCTCGGTCGGTATGGAATCTATGCCGTTTTTCTGCTTGTGATGATTGAGGGCGACATCACCCTCTTGCTTGCCGGGGTTCTCGCGCACAGTTATTTTTTTGGCGATCATAGTTTTGCCTGGGTACTTCTGGCTGGAACGCTGGGCGGCGCAGCTAGTGACAACATCGCCTATTTCGTAGGCCGTCAGTGTCACAAGCGCGTGCGCGACATTCGTTTCTATCGAAGTGCTCAGCCGCGCATGGAGCGGCTAACGAAAAACTTCGGCGCCTTGTCGATCTTCCTTTCAAAATATATTTACGGGCTCCGTTGGGCTTCGTGCATCTTCTATGGCGTCACCCGAATGCCGTATTTGCGGTTTGTGATACTGTCGCTGAGCAGTTGTTTTGCCTGGGTCCTGGTCCTGAGTGGCGCCGGATACTTTTTCAGTGGTGCGGTAATTAGTGTCATCGGCGACTTCGAACGACTGGGCAAAGTGTTGCTGGTGATAGTGGTGCTCGGCATCGTGGGCTTTTACCTCGCCGAGCGGTTTTGGTTGTCGCCGAAAGTTGAAGAGGCCGATCCTGAACGCTTGCAGGAACTGGAGCACGAAATGCAGGAGAAGCTGCAGGACCTAAAGCAGGAATTTCAGGAGCATATCCCTTTCAAGCAGCCGCGGCATGAAGAACCGAAAGAAGGTGTTGAGCCAAAGGCAAGCAAGAGGAAGATCGATTAAAGTTGACCTTTGTACTTGGTTCTTTGTTCTTTGTTCTTAAGACTGGCTCGCCTTCTTATTTCGAGAGCCCAAGTTCAAAGCACTAAGTTCAAAGCACAAAGATCAAGCGTACTAAGTCAAATTGAAGGGACTTACTATAAACTAAGTGCTTATTGAATCTTCAGCGCCTACGCGCGTGGATCTTGCCGGCGGGACGATTGATATCTGGCCGCTTTATCTCTTCCATCCGGGCGCGGCGACGGTAAATTTTGCGACGTCCCTGCGCGCTCACTGCCAGATCAAGACCCGCGATGACGAACGGATCATACTGGAGTCGCGCGACCGCAAAGTCGCCTTTGAAACCGAACTCGCCGCGATGGAAGACCTCATTCGCGAAGAGCGTCTGGAGTTAATCTCCAAGCTGGTACATTTCTTCAAACCGACTACCGGGTTTCACTTGATTACAAATAGTGAGGCTCCGGCCGGCGCCGGTTTGGGTGGATCGTCTGCGCTGGCAATAGCTTGCATTGGCGCGCTAAACCGGCTGGTCGGAGATCGCTATGACGAGAGGAAGTTCATTGCGATCGCGGCCAATATCGAAACCACAGTGATTCGCGTCCCGGCTGGTTTTCAGGATTACTATTCCGCTCATTACGGCTCAACTTCCTGCGTCCATTTTCGCGCCGAAGGAATTGAACGCGAACACTTGAGGGTGGATGAAAAACAACTCGAAGAACGTATAGCGATCTGCTACACCGGTGAACCCAGACTTTCAGGAACAAATAATTGGGAGGTCTACAAACGCCACATCGACGGCGACCCACAGTTGTTTACAATCTTCGATGGCATTCGCGATACCGCTCGAGCAATGCGGGCCGCTTTGTTAGCGGGCGACTGGAACGAGGTCGGGAAAATAATGCGTGACGCTTACCCGAACAGGAAACGACTGGCGCCAGGGATCACCACACCGCAAATGGACAAGCTGGTTGAAAAGGCATTGGCTAACGGCGCGGAGGCAGCAAAAGTTTGCGGCGCGGGCGGTGGTGGTTGCATCGCGTTCCTATGCAGCGAAGGACGCAAGCAGGATGTTGAGCGCGCACTTGCCATGGAACAAGGTGCGGAGATTATTGATTGGAAGTTTGCGGAGCAGGGGCTGACTGTTTCCTGAGCCTGAAAGATCTGAGATCTCAGATCTCAGAAGACATGATTTGCAGAGAACATCTCGCTATCTTTCTGACTTCTGACTTCTGAACTCCGTCCTCCGTCCTCCGACCTCAGAAAGCGCCGGTTAACATCACCATGAACGAGGCTGGGAAGCAGTCGGACAGAGTGCTAGCCCCACGCGCAGCGAAGCCTGCGAAGCTGGCGACAGAAGACACTACGCTGGGCCGCTGATCTCTGCCACCAGCTTCGCAGGCTCCATGTCTTTCGTGCACGCTCCCCACGCGCCGCGAAGCGAGCGAAGCTGGCGACAGAAGACACTACGCTGGGCCGCTGATCTCTGCCGCCAGCTTCGCAGGCTCCATGTCTTTCGTGCACGCTCCCCACGCTCCGCTTCGCTGCGCGTGGGGCTAGCACTCTGTCCGGCTGCTTCGCAGCCTCGATTCGCATTGACTTCAAGAGCTTCCGACATCTGATCGCCTTCTGACCTCTGACCTCTGACCTCTGACTTCTGACCTCTGCTCAAAGCATCCACTGCCTCCGATTGTCATAATACGCGGGCGACCGATCCGGATACCGCTTCTTATACTTCTGGTAACGCGCAAAGAGTTTTTCATATCGCTTGTCTGAAGAAATAATCCGCCGGTGCGGCAGCTCCCGCAAGTAGTTTTCAATCTTCGTCATCTTCCTCGGTGAGAAACGCCAATCGTAATTCCCCAAATCATAAAGATTCGCCAAACCATAACCTTTGATCCGTCCGGAGAAGTCAACGTATGGATCGAAGTAACTCCACGTCAGGTCTCGCAGCGATCGAAACAGCGGCCGTCGGCCGTGCAGTCCAATGTCCCTGGAACGTCCGATCGAACCCCACAAACCATTTTCCTGAAACACGAAGATTACGTGGTCGAGTAAATCAACCGATTCGATATCCAACAACAGCGGCGGATACCCATGTTGCTCCAGAATCACCGCAGCCCCCACCGCCGCTTCCAGGCAATGGACCTGGTTGTGCTTTACCACATCTCGAAACGACCGAAGCGTCGCACCTCGCCGCTCCCAGTTATAAGGCATTGAAGTGAAAAACCGTTGGACCTGCGCTGGTGTACGGAGCGACTCGATCAGTCGCCACTCTTTTTTGGTGAAGGCTTGCGGCCCCGGTTTGCTTTTCATCTAATGAGCTATTACCAGACCGGTTGGGGAAAGGCAAAATCGCGGTAGAGAATCGCGCGTCAGGAGTCCTGGCTCGCTTGGGCTATAAGGAGCTCTGTGACAATGAAGTCGGTACCATCTCGCGGTAGCGGGTGGCCTGATCGATTCGTGAGTGTCGAACTCGGATTGCTGCTTCGTTTTAGGCAGATCACCTATCGGCATTCCGCGATCCGCAATCCCCCGGACCCCACCCGCTACCCGCGAGGTGGTACTGACTTCATATCGCCGGATAGCATGGTTCACCCGGCACTATCGCGCTCGGTTCTGTATTCTTGCGCCCGCTTGCTTCGGGCGCTTCGGTAATGTAAGACTCTAAACCAACAGATCAGAATAAAGGGTCAGGTACAAGCATGAAACAAGATCTTCCAACTCGCCTACTCAGCCGCGGTGAAAAAGAAACAGAAACCGAGGCTGCCAGGCTCGCCGAATTCGTCGAACAAGCGCTCGCACTGGTCGCCGTCCGTTCCGACGCGGATATCAATGCGCTCGAATCAATTGCTAATCGCATCGAACGCGCTGCCCGCGACTTGTCAGTTGCCTTGCGCGAGTTGGCGCGCGAGCGGCGCGCCGCGCAGGACGAAGGCGACCGAATGGCCAGTTAGCGTAAGCTTCACCATTGGAGAAATTGTAGGGGTGTCCCTCCGTGGGCACCCCTTTTTCCGCCCAATCAGGGCGCCCCTGGCGACACGCCCTTACAATATTAGGGCATTACTAACGACCTTGCTTAGCTTGCCTCACTCGGCCCTGATGTTGTAAGAGATGCGTACTATTCGTGATTAAGTTCCGGCATTACAACTTTAGAATTCTCAGTAGGACCGGACACTCCTGTCTGTCTGACCGTCGCAAAAGCATGACACGTCGATAGCGATGTCTCGCTTGTTTGCCAACAAATGGAGAAACCATGAGCTCAACTCCTTCTCAAAAAACAGGGACAGAATCCGGCTCCATTAACACTGACGCCTCTCGCGGCGCGATAGTGAGTCGTGACGTAGCCGTTCCTCTTAGCCGGAACACCCACCTTCTAAATTGGGTTGAGAAGATGGCGGCCTTGACGAAGCCGCAGGCCATTCACTGGGTGGATGGGTCGGTGGAAGAGGACCAGGCGCTGAAAGCGCAGATGGTTGCCGGCGGCACCTTCGTCAAACTAAACGAAGAGCTGTGGCCGGGTTGTTACTACGCCCGATCTGACGCGAGCGATGTTGCGCGGGTTGAGGATCGAACCTTCATCTGTTCACTGTCCAGGGACGCTGCCGGTCCAACCAACAACTGGGAAGAACCCTACCAGATGCGGCGGAAGTTGAAGGAGCTGTTTGATGGGGCGATGCGCGGCCGAACCATGTATGTGTTGCCGTTCAGCATGGGACCAGTCGGTTCACCAATGTCTCAGATCGGCGTGCAGCTAACTGACTCGCCCTACGTCGTGGTCAATATGCGCATCATGGCACGCATCGGTCTGCCCGTTTACGGTGAGATCGACAAAGACTATAAGCGCGTCGTGCCGTGTATGCATTCGGTAGGTGCGCCGCTCGCAGAGAATCAGAAGGATGTTCCCTGGCCGTGTAACAAAGAGAAGTACATCGTCCATTTTCCGGAGACGCGCGAAATCTGGTCCTACGGTTCCGGCTATGGCGGCAATGCGCTGCTCGGCAAAAAGTGTTTCGCGCTGCGCATTGCGTCCAACATCGCGCGTGATGAAGGCTGGCTGGCAGAACACATGTTGATCGTCGGAGTGGAGAATCCACAAGGCGAGAAGACCTACGTCACGGCCGCGTTTCCCAGCGCTTGCGGCAAAACGAATTTCGCAATGCTGATTCCGCCTGATGGTTTCGAAGGATGGAAAGTTTGGACCGTCGGAGACGACATCGCATGGATCAAGCCGGATGCCGACGGACGTCTGCACGCCATTAATCCTGAGGCCGGCTTTTTTGGAGTTGCTCCCGGAACGTCGGAGAAGACCAACCCAAACGCGATGACCTCCCTGGCGCGTAACTCCATCTTCACCAATGTTGCACTCACACCTGAAGGCGGTGTGTGGTGGGAAGGAATGACCGAGGAACCGCCGGCAGAGTGCCTCGACTGGCAGGGCAAGAAGTGGACACCGCAAATCGCGAAAGAGACCGGCGCCAAAGCTGCGCATCCGAATGCTCGTTTCACGGCGCCCGCATCGCAGTGTCCGACGATCGATCCCGATTGGGAGAATCCGAACGGAGTGCCCATCAGTGCAATTATTTTTGGTGGACGCCGCGCAACGACAATGCCGCTGGTCTACCAGGCATTCAACTGGAGCTCGGGTGTTTACATCGGGGCAACGATGGGCTCAGAGATGACAGCGGCCGCGGCCGGCACTATCGGCAAAGTACGTCGCGATCCCATGGCCATGTTGCCCTTCTGCGGCTATCACATGGGCGACTATTTCCGGCATTGGATTCGTATGCAACGGTCGCTGAGCGAAACGCCCCGCATCTTTCATGTGAATTGGTTTCGCAAAGACACGGAAGGAAACTTCATGTGGCCGGGCTTCAGTGAAAACATGCGCGTGCTGAAATGGATCGTCGACCGCGCTCATGGACGCGCACTGGCCAAAGAGACCCCGATAGGCTGGATGCCAAACTACGAAGATATCGAATGGCAGGGACTCGATTATCCGAAAGAGAAGTTTGAAGAGTTACAGGCCTTCGACCGAGATGCGTGGCGCAACGAAGTGCTCGGACATGAGGAATTGTTTCTCGAGCTGCACGATCGTCTACCGCCGGAAACAATCTACGAACGCGAACTGCTGATTTGCCGGTTATAGGCAGGGAAGAAACACTTGCTTGGGTTTGGATCGGGTTCTTGCACCGTTGGCTTAAAGCCAGCTTAAACGACGCCCGACATAGTCGAACAGCTTTTTTGTTACGGAAGTGCACTCATCTCACGCGGCGACTCTCAGGCTTAAGTGAAACAACTATCCCACACCCACCTTCATGAAAGACTTTTTTGTTAGTTACGCGCACGAAGATAAAACCTGGGCCGAGTGGATAGCGTCCACCCTGGAGGACGCCAAGTATAGTACCGTCATCCAAGCCTGGGACTTCCCACCCGGCTCGAATTTCGCCGCGGAAATGCAACGAGCAGCAATGGAGTGTGCGCGAACTATTGCCGTACTGTCTAAGGAGTACTTAGCATCCATATACACTTTGTCCGAATGGCTGGTTGCTTTTACAGATGACCCTGCCGGCCATCACCGAAAGTTAGTTCCAGTACGAGTAAAGCCCTGTGAGATTGTGGGATTCCTTAAGCCGATCGTTTACTGCGACCTCGTAGGACTCGACCCATCAAAGGCGAAAGCGGCGCTCATAGATGCGGTCCGCACCGATCGGCGGAAGCCTGTAAAGCCGCCCGCTTTTCCAGGAGAACAATCGGTCGATGAGTATACAGAGGTTGAAATGCCGGCAGAAGAGTTTGAAAAAATAGCCGCGGTGAAGAAACTCCTCCGTATTTTGCGGACTTCGTACACCACCTTTGTCGCCCAATGCCGCGTAAGAAATGAATTAGTTGCGAACATGCATGAGCGCCTAAAGATTAAAGAGGATCTAGAGTATGAACGGTTCTTCAACCGCTATTACTCGCAAATGGATGACGAGGAGCGGCAACTCCACAGTATTATCAGGGCCTACACCGAAAATGTAATGAGTGAATATAACAAGCGCGCCCTCGAAATCCTGGACCAGCATCCCGATTTAGTCGATCAAGTGAAACTATTGCCTGAACTACAGGAACACCTTGCCATTTGGTTAGGCAAGTATAAAGGTATTCTTGAGAAGTCTCCCTCGGTGTCGCTGGTTTATGTTGGAGTTGAAGAAGGAGTGCCGTTTCCTAACAAGGTCGAAGAGAAGTTACAGTCCTACTTAAAGACGCTCACCACAAAAGGCAAATGAATCGGGCCCTACGCCGGCATACCGACGGATAGCACGTTAATTTTATCCGGGAGGCCAAGTGAATGAGCGCCCACCGATTATGTGGACATGCAGATGAAATACTGCCTGACCAGCGCCCGCCCCTGTATTAATCACCGTGCGGTAACCGCTCTCGCCAAGTCCCTGATCATTTGCGACGCGCGCTCCGACGCGAAGCAGGTGGCCCAGCAAAGCTTCGTCTTTCTGTGAAGCATCGTCGAGCGACTCAAGGTGTTCTCTGGGAATGACGAGCACGTGAGTTGGCGCTTGCGGGTTAATGTCGCGAAGCACTACCGCGCGATCGTCCTGGTGAATGAAGTCGCCCGGTATCTCCCCGGCAATGATTCGACAGAATAAGCAGTTTTTATCTGGCATGTTTTAGGTAGCGCAAACTGTTAGGTTGCGGACGGTTGATAATTTCAAGATAGGCGCCTTTAGGCGACGAACGCAAACTAACAGTTTGCTTTAAAACCGGCAAACACCGCATCACATCTCCGCGACCATCCCAGGTTGCGAAGACTGCGGCAGCGGCGCCGTCACCGATTCTCGCAATCGCTCAATGTCCGCTCCCACTGCACGCAACTTCGCCTCTATTTTTTCATACCCACGATCGATGTGGTAAACGCGATCAATAATTGTTTCGCCAGTTGCCACCAGGCCCGCCAGTACCAACGATGCCGACGCGCGTAAATCAGAAGCGATTAACGGTGCACCATTCAACGGCGTGGGTCCGGTCACGGTCGCGGTGCGGCCATCTATGGAGATTCGCGCCCCCATTCTCTGGAGCTCGGAAGCGTGCATGAAGCGGTTCTCGAAGATCGTTTCCTCAATTGAGGCGCGTCCTTCTGCCTGGGTCATTAACGCCATGTACTGCGCCTGCATGTCTGTAGGAAATCCTCTATAAGGTTGCGTGGTCACATTCTTCGCAGTGAGATCCTTGCCGCGGGTCACCTGAAGTGTGCTCGGATTAATTTCTTCAATCTCCACGCCTACTTCGCGAAACTTTTCAATCACGCTGGCAAGATGTAGCGGCTGGCAATCCCTGATTTCGAGTTTGCCATCGGTAATTGCCGCCGCGGCGATGAAGGTGCCGGTCTCGATCCTATCGGGAATAATTGTGTGCTCAGCGCTGCCCAATCCTTCGACGCCTTCAATTTCGATTTGGCTTGTCCCCGCACCACGTACGCGCGCGCCCATTTTGTTCAGCAATTCTGCCAGGTCGGTGATCTCCGGTTCACACGCGGCGTTCCGAAGTGTTGTCAGACCTCGCGCCAGGCTCGCGGCCATCATCAGGTTCTCAGTGCCGGTGACGGTCACCTTCTCGAAATTGACTTCGCCGCCAGTCAACCGTCCCCCTTTGGGCGCCCGCGCGATGACGTTACCGGCTTCAAGTCTCACCTCGGCGCCGAGTTTCTCGAAGGCAATTAAATGTAGGTCTATCGGCCGCGTGCCGATCGCGCAACCTCCCGGAAGAGCCACCTTGGCTTTCCCAAAGCGCGCAAGCAATGGCCCCAACGCGAGCACGGAGGCGCGCATGGTCCGCACCAATTCATATGGCGCTTCAAAGAGTTCAACATTGCTGGCAGTAATTTTGTGAGTGCGCAGTTCAGGAGTGAGTACTGTGGCGCCGATGTCCTCGAGCAGGCGTCGCTGCGTAATGATGTCGCGCGCGTAAGGAAGATTGTGCAGCGTAACTGTTTCCGGACTAAGCAGGGCTGCGGCCATGCAAGGCAGCGCCGAATTCTTCGCGCCGCTTATCGAAACGCGACCGCTGAGTGCCTGGCCGCCGGTGATGCGAAATTTGTCCACGCCGGAAGTAAAGCAAAGTCCAATGTCCAAAGTCCAATGTCCAAAGTCCAAGTCATGGTTAGAGGTTCTTTTAAATAGTTAGAAGGCTCTTGAGTGGTTAGAAGGTTTTTTGAATAGTTAGGAGGCTCTTTGAATAGTTAAAGTTCAACCTATTCAAAGTTCAACCTGTACTTTTCAAAGTTCAATTCAACTATTGAGAGTTTGCCTAATCGAACCATTAACAGTCCGACCTGGGACCTTGGACTTCGACTTTTCATCCAAGTTTCTGCAGCAGTACGGTGCGCGAGATACCCTGTAGGTCTTTGTAAATATCCAGCAGCTTCCAGGTATTCCTATCAACCATCTCATTCACCAAGCCACTTTGGTCGAAACCAATTTCAAACAACAGGTAACCTCCTGTTTTGAGGAAAGCGCCGGCGTCTTTCAACAGTCGTCCTACCACTGACAGCCCATCGACCCCCGCCTCAAGCGCCATTCGCGGTTCGAAGTCTCGAACTTCTCTCTGCAGTTCCTCCATCGCGTCAGCCTTTACATAAGGCGGATTCGAGACTATCAAATCGAATTGGGCCACTCTCGGGTCTAACTCGGCAAAGCAATCTGAAACGACAAAATCGATTCGCTCCCCCACGCCGTGACGCGCCGCATTTCGTTTGGCGACTGCCAATGCTGCTTCGCAGATGTCGATGGCCGTGGCGCGAGAATCCGGGAACTGACGCAGCTCATGAAGCAGAGTGATCGCGATACAGCCGGAGCCTGTTCCGACATCGCAAATGAAGGGCGAACTATCCAACCCTGTCGAAAGCTTGAGTGCCGTTTCAATTAGTAATTCTGTTTCCGGCCGGGGAATCAAGACGTCGGTATTAACTTCAAAGTCCAGGCCAAAGAACTCCTGCCGGCCCGTTATGTATTGCAGTGGCTTCCCTTTCTTTCGCCCTTCGAGGTACTCCCGAAATCGGACTTCCTGCTCGGTGGTGATTAAGTCGTCGGCGTGTGCGAGTACAAAGCTTCGGTCCTGTTGCAGCGCATGTCCCATCAACGAACCGGCTTCGCGGCGCGCCTCTGGTACACCCGCTGTGCGCAGTTCATGCGCCGCTTGCAATATCGCTTCGGCAATTGAAGTAGCCATATAAAAATTCGTAAAAGCAAACTGTTCGTTTGCTCTAGATGACCTGCACACCATCCGGGTTATAACAAACTTCTGTCGAATCCTCGAAAACTAAGAGTTTGCGTTACAAGTTCGCGTTTTTTGTGTTACCTGTCTCGCAGTCCGAAGAGTGCTTTTCGATTTACGTTATACTACTCAGCGTAACGTTAATTCAAAACGAGGTTAGTTAACGCTCGAGATTCTTGAGCCGGATTTCGGGAACGCTAATCTGATTGCGAGTTTCTGTTAGTACAACGGTACGAGTCTCGTTCCTCCCGTAGTACGACAGGACCTCCAGGCCATTTCGGTTTTGGAGGTTCTGGCGTAAAAAGGGACCGAAGTTTAACAGCGTTAGCCCAGGAGCAGGTGGTGGGAGCACTTACTAAAGCACTTTTGTTGTTCGCGCTGAATTGGCTGGATGCGCAGCTGACGATAGTTTGGGTGCGCATGAATGTGGCCACCGAAGGAAACGCGCTCATGAGTCGTCTCCTGGACCACAGCGAAACATCTTTTCTGTCCGTCAAACTCGCCGTCGGCGCCCTCGCCGGTTACGTTCTCTACCGCTGCGCAGAACTTCCGATTGCGAGACGCGGCATGAAACTCGTTCTGGGACTTTATCTCGCGTTGATGCTGGTCCATGCGGCTACAGGCTTTTCAGCCTTGGGTTGGGAGATGCCGGCCAATATCCTTGGTTTTATCGCCGGTTTGCCCAACAACTTTCTCGCCTTCTTTAGCTGATCCAATCTTCAACTGCACGTCAGGATAGCGCGACCTCCTTGGAGTGCGCCGCCACGCCAACTCAGCGCGGCTGCCGCGCGGGGGAACCCGGTTGTCGGCGCTTTGGTCCGATGCGACTTGTCCATCTTTCGCCTGGTCACAGACGGCGTTCGATACTCGCCGAAGCGGCGCCAAGCCGCCGGGGGCCAAAGCGGCGCCGGGCAGCCGCACTCCAACGAGGCGCCTGATTGCGCCACGCTTCATAAATATCGGACAATCCCTACTCCAACAGTATTCTTGAAACTTGCCGCAGTCTCGCTGCGTCTAAACAACTTGCATCGAGCGCGTCAGAAATCCTAAATTCCGGACGGTACCTCATTTGGCCGGAGGCGGTAGGCGCGCAACTGCAGTAAACTGGCCTGCATCCTAAAAACAACGGAACTTTTTATCAGCAATTGATTAACTTAGAAGCAAGCGAGAACAAATTATGTATAGAATTTCAGCCCGTCAGATCTTAGTCATTGCAATGATTTCGGCCTTGTTTTCCGCGGCCGCAGTCGCTTTGGTCCAACGCTTTTCGAATGGCCTGCAGCCATCCAGCGCCGCTTTCATGGAAACAGCGCCTCCGGTAATAACCAACGTTGCCGCTCCCGACGAACTAAACAACATCGAGGTTTACAAGAAACTATCGCCGGGCGTGGTGAACGTGCACTCTACTTCTTACGCACGCGACTTCTTCGGTTACGTTGAGCCGCGCGAAGGCGCCGGCTCCGGGTCGGTCATCGATCAGGAAGGCCACATCCTTAC
>Ga0190270_10000268_pt1 | contig 22646 bp, 16 predicted proteins | sample Popmic320T_FD_133748 | JGI IMG/M metagenome (GOLD analysis project Ga0190270, IMG submission 133748) | Populus adjacent soil microbial communities from riparian zone of Weber River, Utah, USA - 320 T | ecosystem: Environmental > Terrestrial > Soil > Riparian zone | place: USA: Utah | collected...
CTGGTCCAGCTCGCCTATCTCCTGCTGATTGTCTGGAGCCTTCGTCTGGTCTGGAACCAGGGAGGAATTTATCGGGTCTTCGCAATAGGCGCGTTATTGACAGTCCTCTACTTTTGGACCATGACCTTTCTCGTTCTTTCCATTCTGAGGTACATGGCGCCCGCCACCGGTCTATTGTTCGTTCTGGTGGGCGGCGCCTGCGCCAACCGGTGGAGTTCAAGGATCTTTCGGTTGCCGAGAACGAATCCTTAGCCGTCACACGCGTTAACTTACCAATCCTGAAAAACACGCAAGAAGAGCAACTGATCAAATAGAACGGTTCGATTAGATCACGAGGTGAGATCTGAGCAACTTTAGTTTGCGGGCAGTGTTTGGCTCCTTCGAGGCCCGGTTGTTTCTGGTTGTATGGGTCATCTACGCCTTGCATGTTGTTCCGGGTGGTGGCGTCAACCCAAATCGCTATTTTGACTTGACGCACAGCCTCGTTGACCAGCGTTCTGTAACGATCGACGCTTACCACGAAAACACCATCGATAAGGCCCTTAAAGACGGCCACTACTATTCACTCGGTTTGCCTGGTCCAAGCATCGCCGCCGTACCGGCATACCTTTCATTCAAGGTGGTCTACCGTCTCCTGCCCGACAGGTTGATGAAGTCTCTTGAGCAGGTCAAGTCTTTCAAACAAGGTCAACACGATGGCTTTTATCAAAAGGACAATACGGCTTTCTTCCTTTCGACCCTCTGGATCACCTGGTTCTCGCTCGCTCTGATATCGGCACTCTCTGCAGTGGCTTTGTTCAGAGTATTTCTTGGTTTAGGCGTCTCCGGTGCAAACGCCTTAATCGCCACATCTGCCTACGCTTTTGGAACGCCGGTGTTTTTCTACTCGACAACCTATTTCAGCGCCGGCTTTGCAGCATCCTTAGTGACGCTTTCACTGTATCTCTTGATGAAGTTGCGGTCCTCTGCCCGCACTTCGACATTCTTTCTTCTCGGACTGGCGGCAGCATCGAGCGTGCTCATGGAATATCAGGCGTTGTTTTTGGCAGGCGGTGTCGCGATCTATGTATTGCTTAATTGGAAACTCAAGGCGGCGTGGAGTTTCTTCCTGGGGGCGTTCGTTCCGTGTGCCGTGCTCCTTACTTACAACACGCTGGCATTCGGAGGTCCCTTCCATAGCGCGTATGAATTTGTGGTTGGACCTAACGCGCAATTCCATAACGTTGGTGCGCTCGGCTTCACGTTGCCTCGCCCGGAACGATTGTTCGGATTGACTCTCTCGGCCCATAGAGGACTCTTCGTGTACTCTCCCGCACTCTTGCTTTGTTTCGTTGGCTTTGTTTCCACATTGCGCCAGCGGAAGCATCAAGCGCACGGAGTGGCCCTGCTCTCCCTCGTGGTAGCAGGCGCTATCTGGTTTTGGATTGCAAGTTTTCAGGCCTGGGATGGAAGCTCAGCCTTTGGCCCGCGTCTGCTCGTTTGTATTCTGCCGCTACTGGCAGTCGGGGTCGGACTTTCGCTTTCCAAAGTTAGCAGGACGATTTTTATTCCGCTTATTGCGCTGTCCGTCGCAACGAACTGGCTCGGTGCGCAGTATGGCTTTGCGGAAAACATTTGGGAACCCTGGCGCCGGTTTTTGACAACCGGATTCACTCTCCCCGCACTTACCGCCCTCGCCACGCATTCACGAGTAGAGAATCCGCTTAGTCTATTTGTCGCAAACTGGATGTGGCTGATTACCGCGATTTACGCTCTGCTGATGATTGGCTGTTTCATGCTGATATTTGGCCCAACCCTGCGACTGCGCACGAATCTGATTGCGGAAAAAGTCCTTACCGAACGTCGAGTCTAACTTTCGGAACAAAACGTCTTTGCGCAAACAAAAGACTTCAAACATCGTGGTTGCTGGAGGCATGGACCAGCCGGGGCCCGCAGTTCCGTTTGTGTCGGTATTAATGCCTGTGCGCAACGAGGCAGCTTTCATCAAGCGCAGTGTGGGCTCGGTCATCGCGCAGGATTATCCGTCGAAACGCATGGAAATATTGATTGCCGATGGCATGTCGCATGACGGCACGCGAGAGATAGTCAGAGCGTTTCAGCAAAAACATCGGCACGTAATAATCGTCGACAATCCCGGGAAGATCGTGGCGACTGGCCTGAATGCGGCCCTGGTGCAGGCTAAGGGCGAGGTCGTCGTTCGCGTCGACGGTCACTGCGAGATAGCGCCGGATTATCTCAGTCGCTGTACGGAGCATCTGCTGAGCGATGGCGTTGAGGCGGTGGGTGGACCAGTAGAGACAATCGGCCAGTCGTACATGGCGCGCGTTATCGCCGCGGCGATGAGTTCGTGGGTTGGCGTGGGGGACGCGGCTTTTCGCATCGCCACCAGCAATACTCAATTTACTGACACAGTTGCTTTCCCCGCGTACACACGTGACGTGATGGATCGAGCCGGCGACTTCGACGAAGAGTTGGTGCGCAATCAGGACGATGAGTATAACTACCGCCTACGCAAGCTCGGTGTGAAGATCCTTTTGGCTTCTGATGTTCGTTCCCGGTATTACAGTCGCGCCACTTTGAAAGGGCTCGCCAGCCAGTATTTCCAGTATGGATATTGGAAAGTTCGCGTGATGCAGAAGCATCCGAGGCAGATGCGGCTGCGACAGTTTGCGCCACCGCTCCTGGTCGCCGCTTTGTTGGCTGGTCTCGTGCTGCTGCCGCTGTTTCCGGTCGCAAAATATCTCACGGCATCAATCGCAAGCCTTTATGCAGTCGCGGTTATCGGGGCCTCGATCCTTTCGTCGCGGCACAGAACTTGGCAATTGCTACCGCTGCTCCCGGTCGCCGTTATGATTCTGCATTTAACGTACGGCTTTGGTTTCCTGATTGGTTTGGCAAAGTTTTGGAATCGCTGGAAACAGACTGCGCCAAGGTCGCAATCAATGGGTTCGATTCCAGAGGCGGATCAGGTATGAGCGCATCCGATCCGGCTGATTTCGTCGCGGCCGAGCGCAAGCGCGTACGGCTTGAATACCAGCGGAGAGCGCGCGAGGTAAGCGCCGATCTCTACGCGCCGTGGCAGCCTTCCTCTCGATTTATGTTGGAAAACAGAAACCGTACGGCCGCCCGGCTGCTGCACGATTCGGGTGTCTTTCCGCGCGCCGGCGCGCAATGTCTGGAGGTGGGATACGGCACGGTTGGATGGTTGAGCGAGTTGATTGGTTGGGGCCTAACGGAATCCGATCTTCATGGCATCGAGCTGGATCCCGCTCGGGCCCGCAAGGCGCGCGAGATACTGCCTGCTGCCGACCTTCGCACGGGCGATGCGGTCGAGCTACCCTGGGACAACAACATTTTCCACCTTGCTGTTGCTTCCACTCTGTTTACTTCGGTCCTCGATGACAAGGTCCGTCGCCTGATGGCCGATGAGATTGTTCGAGTACTGGCGCCGGGCGGGGCCCTGCTCTGGTACGACTTCGCCTATGACAACCCACGGAATCCAAACGTGCGCGGAATCCGCCGGGCCGAAATCAGAAGACTTTTTCCGACGCTGCAAGGGACGATCAGAAAGATCACTCTGGCGCCGCCTTTGGCGCGCCTGATAGCCCCGCGTTGGTGGACGCTGGCAACGTTCCTTGAAGCGTTTCCGCCCCTGCGCACCCACTTAATCGCAGTTCTTATCAAGGCCAGATCCTGACCAATAGCGATCTCATCATCACCAAAGCTCCGGCAATCTCCACCGATGTGCGCCGGCAAGCCGTGTTTCTATCGGTCGTAGCTCTGGCTGCCGTCTTGAGAATCTATGCGATTTCACTCTATCCGCTGGCCGGCGACGAGTATGGCAGCATTGTGGAAGCGAAGTCGCTCGCCTTGAATTGGAATTCGATCATTTATTCGGGGTTCATGCATTTCTGGATTCGCCTGGGCGAAAGTGAGATGTGGCTGAGATTGCCTTCGGCGATTCTCGGCATCGCTACCGTGGGCGTTCTCTTTAAGATTGGTGAGAAACTGGGCGGATGGACCACCGGCGTTGTCGCCGGGCTATTAGCAGCGACGTCGCCTTTCAACATTCATCACTCGCAAGAGGTGCGGTTTTATTCGTTGTTCATGTTCGCTTCGGCCGTCTTTATTCTTGCATCGGTTCACTATCTTGATAGGCGCCGCACTCCCGGCACACGCGCTGCGCTGGCAATGACCGGAATTGTTTTGGTCCTGTCTCATTTCCTCGGCGTGTTGGCGCTTTATGTGCAAATCGCCGCCACGGCCTTCGCTGCAAGATCCAGCTGGTCAAAACGCAGGCTGGCCCTGGTTCTGCTTGGTTTGCCAATTTGCATATCCGGGTTGCTTTTGACACCTGGTGTGCGTCAGGAACTTTGGCGTCTTTATCACGTCTATGGCAACGCGCCCAGCTCTTTGGAGCCAGTGATGACCTCAGTCTCGATCGTCAATCTGGCCAAGGCTGCATTTGCCGGCTTCGTAATGGTGTTTGGATATCATGTCTATCCCCTTCGATTGCTCCTGGTAATCCCGGGTCTTTGTCTGGCTTCCGTACTCTTGCTCGCCGGGGCCAGACGCTTGTGGAAAGAAACGCGGTGGAAGCTCCTGCCTGTCGCATATCTGTTGGCATTGCTTGGCGTTTATGTCGTGCTCGATAGTGTGGGCGGGCGTGTTGCTGCCGGAGTTAGCCCCCGTCACGTGGCTTTTATATGGCCAGTGCTCCTAGTGATGATGGCTCTCGGCGCGGCGTCTTTCAGGAAACCCTTTCTTTACCTTCTGGTTGCCGCAACGTTGATAATAAACGCGTCGTCGATTTGGGCAGCGTGGCAAAAGGACTGGACTTATGGTCCAACCACCGATTATCGAAGCGCCGCCTCATATGCGTCGCAATGGATTGAGAATGACACGGCCGTCATACACGACGGACGTTCACAGCCCGCGATCGACTTCTATTTCCCAAAAGGGACTTCGCTGATCAACTCGTGGCCCTATCTGCAGCAAACTGATTTGACTACTCAGCTTAATCATCAGCGTTTGATCCTGGTTACAGACGATTGGGGGCCGGATCGCCGTCGCGGTTTTGATAGGTTGATGGAGCGTTTGAGAGAACGATACTCAGTGGTCCATGGCCGTGTTGACTATCCTTTGTTTGAATACGTCCTCGACCGCAAATCTTCCCTGGGCTCGCCCGGCTACGCGTTGACTCCGGATCACAAGCAGGTACTCCATCCACCGGCCTTCTATGGACTCGAGTTTCAGGACCTGCGTTTGCCGGTATCCGTAAGAGTAAAGGACGTGACCCTGAATGTGCTCGGCGCCTCTCGCCTGCCTGATGTTGAGGGCCGAAGCCAACTTAGTCTTCCACTCGCGCAGGCGACGATCGCGAGGCGCGTGATTTTCTTGAGCGACGTTGTCGGGGCCGGCGGGCTTCAACCAGGTGAACCGATCGCCGAGGTATCGCTGGAGAGCAGTAATGGCAGGATTCTCAAGTTTCCTCTGCACCTGAACAAGGAAACGGCATCATGGGACACGCAGTGTGCCCCTACCGCTCAGTGTGCAACGGTTTTTCAATGGCACAAACGCATGGCCATAGTGGGCCAGAATAGTTACGAAGGAGCGCTTCGCGATTTTCCAGCGGGACTGCATGCCGTGGTTTTCGATCTCCCTGGTCCGGTGGAGGTCGCTAAGATCGCTATTCGTTATAAGGGCCGGGCCGGACATCTTTATGTTTGGGGAATTGCGCTTCCGAATAATGATCGGCTGCCGTCAGACCAATTCATATCAAGCCAACCTGATTAGTTTCGGCTAAATCCTTATGAGCAAACTTCAGGTCCCATTCTTTCGCGCATTTCTTCAGGAGCAGGAAGTGAACGAGGTGGTCGATACGCTGCGCTCGGGGTGGCTGACGAGTGGCCCCAAGGTCAAGCGTTTCGAACAGGCGTTCGTGGCCGCGTTGGATCCGGCTGGCCGGCGGTTGGGTTCTAACGGCAAAGTGCACGCTGTGGCGGTCAACTCAGGTACCGCGGCTTTGCACCTGGCTGTTGAGGCGCTTGGTTTGAAGGCGGGCCAGGCAGTACTAGTCCCGACGATGACCTTCGCTGCCACCGCTGAAGTTGTGCGCTACCAGGGCGCGATGCCGGTTCTCGTCGATTGCGATCCAGTCACGCTTAACATGGACCTTGACGATGCGCGGCGGAAGTGTTTCCAGCAAACGGCGAACGGCAAAGCGCCCGGGGCAAACGTGAGAAATCAGAAGTCAGAAGTTAACGGCCAGAGATCAAAAACGGCGGATATAGTTGGCATCATGCCCGTTCATGTGGGCGGAGCGATGATGGATCTCGATCAACTGCAGCGGTTTGCCACAGAGCAAAAATTGTGGGTCGTTGAGGATGCAGCCCATGCCTTTCCAGCGGGCTGGCGCCGAAGTGCTGAGGCGCCGTGGCAACATCGCAGTAACGGATCAAAGGCCGTCACGTGTTATTCCTTCTATGCGAACAAGACCATCACAACCGGCGAAGGCGGCATGGCGGTCACCAGCAATGCGAAGCTGGCCAAAAGAATGCGCCTCATGTCTTTACACGGGCTGTCGGCCGACGCCTGGGATAGGTTCTCGAGCAATGGCAGTTGGGACTATAAGATTGTCGCGCCGGGTTACAAATACAACCTCACGGACATTGCCGCAGCGATCGGCATTCATCAAGTCGGCCGCGCCGAAGCGATGCGAACCGAGCGCGAAAAGGTAGCCCGGCGTTACTGCGAAGAGCTGAGCATCGATCAGATCGAATTGCCGCTCAACGACGGCAACCGGATCCAATCATGGCACCTGTTTGCCATCCGGCTGCGATTAGAGCGGCTCAAGCTTAGTCGCGATGCATTCATGGCTGAACTCAAGCGTTCAGGCGTTGCTTGCTCCGTCCACTGGCGTCCGCTGCATCTGCATCCCTATTACCAGAAGACCTTTGGCTACCGGGCGAAGGACTTTCCAAACGCTACCAGGCAGTGGAGAGGTTTGGTTAGCCTGCCAATCTTTCCGGGAATGCTTGACGATGAAATCGAACATGTCATTCGCAGTGTCCGACAACTCTGTATCCGCCATGCGCGCTGAAGTATTCAACCGGGAAGAAGGCCCCTCAGTGCCTCGGATTAATAGCGGACTACCGCGCTGGATTGATGCCGTAATCGCCTTTGCCGCGTTGATCGTCGCTGCTCCATTCATTGTGATCATCGCGCCAGTGATTGCGGCTACCTCTCGCGGGCCGGTCTTCTTTCGCCAGGGAAGAGTGGGCCAATACGGACGACTGTTCAATCTCTACAAGCTGCGCACAATGATTACTGCGGGCGACGGACCGCAAGTTACCCGCCGCGATGATGCGCGTATCACACGAGTGGGTCGTTTCCTGCGCCGCACAAAGTTGGACGAGCTGCCCACATTCTGGAACGTGCTGCGAGGCGATATGTCACTTGTGGGCCCACGCCCGGAAGTTCCGCGTTACGTAAAGTTGGACGATCCAATATGGCAAACGATTTTGACAGTCCGGCCCGGATTGACCGATCCCGTTACTTTACGCCTGCGAAACGAAGAACTGCTGCTGTCTCAGATCAAAACCGACACGGAGAAGTATTACGTCGACGAACTGCAACCCGCGAAATTGAAAGGCTACGTCGACTATCTTGAAGAGCGGGATTGGCGCAGTGATCTTAGTATTCTGGGCCACACCCTGGCTGCGATAGTCGATCCGGCCGATGCCCCACCTGACCTGGGCCAAGGCCGGCACGCCCCGCAAAAGGCGGACTTCCAAACGGCGTCAAAAGACTGAAAGGATTTGACGCATGAAAGTGTGTTGGAGGAACCCAATTCGCACTTTCTAATAATTGGCTGAGTTTATTCGCACCCTCTACCTTCAGCCCAAAAGGAAACTCACATGAGAGAAATGCCCCCAGGAAAACATCTGCTTGCCTACGGCATCCAGGTGGTCCTTGATCTGCTGCTGTTGCTCGCGGCTTTTGTCGCGGCTTATCTGCTGCGCTTTGATTTTCGGATTCCGCCGGAAGAAGTCTACAACTTCCTTACGCAGATGCCCCTCGTGGTCCTGTTGCAATTCGTCGCCCTGACGATATCGGGCGCGCGTGCTTCCATCTGGCGCTATACGGACCTGGCCCACGTAAAATCATTTTTGTACGCAGCCTTGAGTTCTCTCGTCGTTGTGGCGGTGTTGCGTCTGACCTTGCCGGCCTCGCTTCAAGCTTGGAGAGTACCGCTCTCAGTCAATCTAATCGATGTTTTGCTGGCATTCGGCGGAGCTTTCGCCATGCGTGTGATACGTCGCGCCGAATACGAACGCACACAGAAGCAGCTCCAACAAAAAAGGCATAACAATGGCAACGGCAAAGGCAGGCGAAAGCACCCGGTCCTGTTGATCGGCGCCGGCCGTGCCGGTTTGCTCGCCGCCAAAGAGATCGAAGCCCGTGGTGATCTGGATCTCGAGATCAAAGGATTTGTGGACGACGATCGCTCGAAACTTGGAAGGTCGGTAGTTCAAGGCCACAAGGTTTTGGGTGCAACTCAGGATCTGGGTCGATTCGTCGGCTCTTTAGGGATCGATCACGTGATCATAACCATCGCCCACGCCTCGCGACATCAAATTCACCGCATAGTAAAAATATGCGACGGGATTCCGGTCAAAGTCAGAATCATTCCGGAACTCTACGAGCTTATTGAAGGCCGGGTGGAGATTTCCCGCATCCGCGACGTGCAAATCGAAGATCTGCTGGGCCGCGACCCAGTGCAGCTCGACAACCGGGCGATCAGCGAAGAGCTCGCGGGTAAGACCGTGATGGTGACGGGGGCCGGGGGCTCAATCGGCGCGGAGTTGGCCCGGCAGGTACAACGCTTCGGACCGGACAAACTGCTGCTCGTGGATCGCGCAGAGTTTGCGTTGTTCGACATCGATCATGAACTGACAGCAATCAATCCCGACCAGGAAATCGTGTCGCTGGTGGCTGATATCGGCGACGACTCACGGATGCGCTCGATCTTCAAAACGTACCGGCCCGACGTAGTGATTCACGCCGCCGCCCACAAACATGTGCCACTGATGGAGTCAAATTCCACCGAGGCCATCCAAAACAATGTATTGAACGCTCGGTTCCTGGCGCGATTGGCGGGCGAGTTCAAAGCCGGAGTCTTTCTGTTGATATCCACTGACAAAGCTGTGCGTCCGACGTCAATCATGGGCGCCAGCAAACGAGCAGCGGAGCTGGTGGTCCAGGATCTAAACCGGTACTACGATACCCGCTTTGTCGCAGTTCGTTTTGGCAACGTAATTGGCTCAGCCGGGTCGGTGATTCCAATCTTCCGCGAGCAGATTCGTAACGGCGGCCCGGTAACGATCACTGACAAGCGAATGAAACGATACTTCATGACCATTCCAGAGGCTGCACAACTAGTTTTGCAAGCCAGCGTGTTGGGCAACGGTGGCGAGGTGTTTATCCTGCACATGGGTGAACCGGTGCGCATATTGGATCTGGCAGAAACGCTCATTACGCTTTCAGGCCTCAAGCCATACGAGGACATTCAGATTCTAGAGACAGGAATGCGGCCGGGTGAAAAACTCTATGAGGAACTAAGGTTCGAAACCGAGGAAACAGTCCCCACCTCGCACCCCAAGATCTTCATTAACAGGTTAGCGACGGCTAATTCGGAAACGGTCGAGACAGCTTTGAGAGTGTTAGGCAGATTGGTGCAGGACAGAAATGAGGAAGAACTGCGGAGATTCCTGAACGACTTACTTCCGGAGGCCCGGCTACGTTCAGCGCCCGCCAAAAACGGTCGGGAGAGAAAGAAGCTGGTTCTGGTTGCAGGGCAGGGAAAATGGAATTCCGGGAAACAACTGCCGGCATTGATTGAAGGGGTAAAGTAACCCGACTCCCACGCTGGCCGGCGGCAAAGGGTCCCAGCTGTGGGGACTTTCCAGCTTTATCACCATTGTATCAACACAGGATTTTAAGCATTGACACGTTCGAACGACTCCTATAAGTTTTGGCGATTACGTCGGTCTTCACCTTCACCAAATATGAACTCTAAGTCAAAACCTCCGCAGTTATTCGGCTCGGTTAAGCCCAACCCAAATGTGATTTTCCGCCGCCTTGGCGACGAGATTGTTCTGTTTGATCTGGCAAGCGACAGGTTCTACGAATTGAACGGCACTGCGGCGAGATTCTGGGAATTACTGAATGCAGGAAATGATGTCACCCAGATTCAAGAACAAATGCTCGTTGAGTTTGCCATTGATCCTGAACAGCTGGCAGGCGAAGCTGCAGCTTTGCTTGACTCCCTCCGCCAGGAAGACCTGATCGTCCATGACTAAGAAGGGCTACTGGAAAAAACAGGCAAGGAAGTCCTGAACCAAATGAACGTACGTTGGCTGGCCTTACTCACTAACGCCATCGAATCAGCGGCCTCAAATCCCCGGTTTGTGGCGTGTGGTCCATCGCGGAGGCTATACGTTCACGACGAAATAAAGTCTAGTTCGGCCGAGGCCGTCGAGAACGCTCGGTGCACAGTGATCTTCGACGGTGCGCTATACAATCGCGACGATTTGAAGTCCGAACTGGGTGCATTTCCGGCGCCCATCGGTAGTGATGCAGAAGTAATCGCCACCGGCTATCAGCGATGGGGCGAAGGGATGCTGAATCGTCTCAGGGGTTCCTTTGCGCTGGTTATCTGGGACACAGAACGAGAGGTCTTGCTATGTCTGCGCGATCCGCTAGGAACGTTTCCAATGTTCTACGCGGACAGCAAATATGGGTTGATGGTATCCACCTCAATCGACACGTTGACCCGGCAACGAGGGGTTTCATCTCCTCTAAACAGGGCAGCGCTGGCTGACTATTTTCTGGGTCGCTTTCCGCGGCTTGAAGAGACGTTTTTCGAAGGTGTGAACCGAGTGCCGCCTGGCCATGTATTGCACGTGTCGGTTAACGGTCGCGGGACATACCGCTATTGGGATCCCGCGCCTGAAGGTAACGTTAATTGGCTGAGCGCCAAAGATCTGGATCAGTTTGACGATTTTCTCGATCGAGCAGTCAAGCGCTGTTTGACCCTGGGACCGGCCGGCATCTTTTTGAGCGGCGGTCTGGATTCGGTTTCGGTCGCCGCAGTCGCCGCCGAACAATGCCAGGCAGAGAGCCTGCCTAATCCGGTGGCCCTCTCGTTGGTTTTTCCCGACCCTGAAATGAGTGAGGAGGTCGTGCAGCGGAGCGTAGCCGCGCAACTGCGGTTGCCGATGGTCGTAAGGCCCTTTTATGAGGCCGTGGGGGCCAAACAATTACTAAGGCCAGCCCTTGAAATGAGCCGCTCCCTGTCGGCGCCGCTAATGAATACCTGGCTTCCGGCATATTCTGGACTTGCACTCGAGGGCAAACGCCGCGGCTGTAGCACGATCCTCACGGGAAACGGTGGAGACGAGTGGTTAACGATCACACCTTACCTCTCGGCGGATCTTTTACGTGATCGGAATTTCTCAGATTTGTACCGCCTTTGGGCCAGCTTACGCCGCTCGAACAACAGGTCTGGATTAACCCTGATGCGGAGTTTGCTCTGGAGATTTGGCGCCCAGCCACTTATGCTTCCGCCTCTCCATAGGTTCGTCGAAAAGAAAGCACCGGTGGCCATCAGAGTAAAGCGCCGAATGTTTTCAGATTTTCCCGCGTGGCTTGCCCCGGACCCCGCGCTGCGTAGAGAACTCAAGCAACGGCGAGAAGAGTATGCCGCGAAGAAGCAGAAAAACAGATGCCGCAGCTTTTATGTTGAACAGATGCGGCAGGGTTTATACCATCCCTTGATTTCGTGGGAGCTGGAAGAATATTTTGAGATCTATCAGAATATTGGTTTGCGGATTCTGCATCCCTACTGGGACGCCGATTTGGTAGACCTATTGTATCGAACGCCGCCTTTAATGTTGGACCACGGTGGACGCAACAAGGGTCTGGTGCGAGCATCGCTTGGCCGCAGATTTCCGCAGCTGGGGTTTGAGCGTCAGGTAAAGATGGAAGCAACCCGTTTTTATGCTTCGACCGTCCGACAGGAAGCTGGAGCGATTTGGCAGGAGTTAGGCGGGGCACGGACGCTTGCGGAGATGGGGATTATCGATAAGAAAGTTTTGAGTTCCTTATTTGAACGGCTTCAGACACGGCGCCAGGAAGGACTAAATGCGCACCGTGTTTGGAGTGTGCTAAACCTTGAAGGCTGGGCGCGAGCTCAGGCTTCGTGAAAGGAGGATCGGCCATTGACAGAGGAAAATCGGTCAGTGACATCCGAGAAGGACGCGGATTCTAATCCGCGCGACATCGTAGTCTCAAAGAAGAGTTGGAAGCCCATGAGGTTAACTTACACGGGCGAAGCGAAAGACGTGGTCCGGGGCGGCGGTGGGAAGACCAGCCCATCACCCAACGATCCCGGCGATATTCGCAAGCCATCGGGTTTGGGCTAAATAAGCGCGTACATCTGGACTTTCCGGTCTAGCTGGTAACGGAGTGCGATGCTGAAACTGAGTCTTGAACGGGTAGGGGCGATACCGCCCCTGCCCTTTCCAACATTGGATCGTCGTGTCGAAGTGTGGCGAGACAACGAAGGACTAATCGCAGCGTATGGCGAGGTGCTGGGTGACGAGTATCGGATGCACCTGCCGGGTCTGGCTACATTCAGCTTCACAGGTCATCGTGATGAGATTTCGGCGTGCCTCACCGAGGATACGCGCGAGGACTTAGTCGTAGATGCCTATTTCAGGAAGGTGCTTCCGCTGGCGCTACAGGTCCGCGGTAGGGAAGTGCTCCACGCCAGCGCAGTCCGGTTCCCCACAGGTGTGGTAGCTCTGTGCGGGGTTTCGGCAACTGGTAAATCGACGATAGCTTTCGGACTGGGTCGCCGTGGCTATGGGCTCTGGGCCGATGATTCGGTGGTTCTGGAACTCTCGGATCGTATTCGCGCGGTTGCGCTGCCGTTCAATATAAAGCTCCGCAGCCGGTCGGCCGAGCTCTTCAAAATTGATTCTTCGGCAACCTCGTATATTCAAGGTCGCAAGGAACCTTTGCCTGAAGAGCATGCGCCGTTATCGGCAATTTGTGTGCTTAGCAAAGTCCCCGAAGCCGCGTCGCCTGTTAGCATTCGCCGTCTTGCATCGGCGGAGGCCTTTGCGAATGTTCTGACACACGCGTGCTGTTTCACGTTTGACAACGCCGAGAGAAAGCGCCGAATGATGCATCATTACCTCGACCTGGTTGCCACGATTCGCATTTTCGAGATCCGTTTTCAAACTGGCCTCGCAAATCTGCCGCCCATTCTCGATGCCATTGAGCGGATCGCAGAAGAGAATACTTAGAAATCATCACGACCATCCGCCCAACGAAAAGATCCGCGCACCCGCTCACCAGTCCAGAATTCCGTTTCTCCAACCTAAAGCAGCAAAAGCCACGGCTCGGAAAGGCTTGCGGAGCCACTCCGCGTAAGTGTCGGCCCACCTTAACTAATGCCCGACAATCGAATCTCGCTTCATGAGTTTTTGCTCCTTGCAACAGTCGTAACTGCCCTTACTCTGGGGGCAGCATGGGTATATCCAATCTGGGACGATGCTCGACTAATTGTTTTGATTAGAGAATCGGGGAATGGTGCAATCCTGGCTAACATCGATAGTCGGCTTCTCGTTTCCAGGTTCCTTATCTTTCTTTCCGATCACCGCGTGTTTCTCCCAGTCGGGTTAGCTGTCCACTGGATCGCGTGGCTGGGTATGGGCCTGGTAACAATGCGCCTGTGGCGGGTACTGTTTCCCGGTCGCGCCCGATTTGCTCTGCTGCCAGGCCTTCTTTCCGTTGCGCCCATCCTCTGCAAGGTCCAGTTGGTGATCGTAACAGTGGTGTTCATAGTTCTTATCGGTCCGGTGTTGATTTACCTGGCAATTCTGATGTTCACGTCAGAGCATCCCTCGCCGCGCCGCAAGATCGTCGCTGACGCCGCTGGTCTAGTTCTGATTATTCTCTCAATCCTGCTCTCAGAATATGGTGTATCGGCGGCCGCTGTAGCTTTCACACTTGTGACTGCGAAAGCTTTTAACGAGAGGGGAGAACTAAGGCGTGGACCTCGCACACTCGCAATGCTGATTGCTGTTTCTTCGTTGGCCTCGTACATCGCTTTCTATGTCCTGGCCAGATCAACAGTCAGCCCACCTTATCGACCGGGTTTTGCGCTTCAATCCTTGCCACGGAAAATACAAACGCTCCCGTTCGATTTGTTGTCGGGACTCTGGCGAGGCACGATAGGAGCGTTTTTGGAGGCCTTGGGATCGATCACGCTCAATACTAAAGCGACTCTTCTGAGTTTTGTTTGCGGCGCCATTTTTTCCGCGGTTGTCGCGCTGGGAGTTTATAGGAAAGCTGAGAGCCCTCCTGCACCTAATCGGGAGTGGCTTTCAGTGCTTACTTTGTTGGTGGCTACGCTCGTTGCCATTTTCCCTGTCTTGCTGATGGGCCGAGACATGGAATCCAAGTGGGATTCAAGATTTTGGTTGCCTGTGTTGCCCGTGGTGTCGAGTCTGACTGTCTTCATCCTGCTCTCGGTCGTTAGGGCGCGCCTGTGGCTACTAGTGCCCATCGTCTGCGGATTTCTGGCTGGATATTGGACGACACTGGAAATAATAGATACCCGGCAGCACCCGGAGCCTGTATTCGCCGCGCCGCCGGAAATGAAAACTGGGTTAAGTTCCCGGTCCGTCATCGGCACAATTTTCGGCCAACGCGCGTCGTCTAATTCGGTGGAGTAGCATGCAACCTTTCGCGGAACTTGGAGCGGTCGTTGAGAGCCGCTGGCGTGACAAGAACTACCACGAGGATCTGTTTCCAGACATTGCTGCCCAGGCCCTTTCGGAAATGAAGCTTCCTGAGCGCCTCACCGCCTGGGATATCATTCGATGGCTTTACTCAACTCCCGCCCTGCCCGAGCAAATGGATGTGGAGGCGAAGTTTGGAAATCCGCCGATTACGCTCTTTTCGGGGCCGAGATTTTACATAGATACTTATTTTTGGCTTGATGGCACAACCAGCATTCATCAGCACGCGTTTTCCGGTGCATTTCAGGTCTTGCTTGGAAGCAGTGTTCACGCCAGATACGAGTTCGAGAAACAGACCGAGATTAATCCACATTTACTAACCGGTAAGATTTCACTGCGCGAGGTCGCGCTGCTTAGAAAGGGCGACATTTGCGAGATAGTTGCAGGGCCAACGTTCATCCATTCGCTATTCCACCTTGAAAGGCCCTCGGCAACCATCACCATCAGAAGCTACAAAACGCCGAACGCGCCAGTTCAGTACTCCTACCACAAACCCTTCCTGGCGCGAAATCCATTCTTCACCGACCCTTTACTCAAGCGAAGAGTCCAGACAGTAGAGCTGCTGCTCAGAATGAAGCATCCTGAAGCCGACACATTCATCGGCGAACTGATTGACTCTTCAGATTTTCAGACCGCCTATCTAGTGCTAAGCGGCGCCTTTGAGTTTCTGTGTCATAGAGAATTAGAAGAGATGCTCGACGTGTCTCGCAGCAGAGACCGATTTCAGGCATTGCTGGATCGCGCGCTGGCGAAGCATGGCGAGCTGGCGGGAATGCTGTTGCCATCGTTTGAGGAAGAATGGCGAAAGAATGAAATCGTCCGACGGCGCGCTGAAGTAAAGGGAGAAGACCACCGGTTTTTCCTTGCCCTGCTTTTGAATGTACCCGATCTGCCAAATACTCTAAGGCTCGTTCAAGAGCGATTTCCTGAGAAAGATCCCGTTGAGCTGATAGTAGAGTGGGTCAAAAGGCTGGCGGCAACTAAAAGTTTTGGTTCACGGGAAGCGAACGTTCTGGGCATCGGAGAATTTGATGATAATCATCTCTTTGTTTTTAAAGGGCTGCTTCAATGCCTCACGATAGAAGAGATCGAGGCCCAAGCTACTGCCAGCGGTATCAGCGGGAATATTCCGGAGTTGGCCGATCACATCAAAGGCATCTCGCTGTTCAAGTCATTATTCGCGAGTGATGGCGTGTGACTGAGTGCTTGTTCCTACCTAACGGCTGCCAGGCTATCGGGCGAAGGAATCGCGCCCCGCTTATCCCCCCTCCATAGGCTCCCCGCCAATGAGTGCACTAAATCCCCCGATACAACAAGGCGTCCTCGAGCGTTAATTCGAACAACTTACCTGGGTCGGTCAGCGGCGGTGAGCTATCATCGTCACCAGGCGCCGTCCAACTCGTAACACATGAACCGTGCCCTTTTGAGAGTCAGCACTCGCCTTGAGGGGTTTGCGAGGTTATGTTAGTTCCACGCCCTGAAGACCAAATACTGATTTGCGTGGCTCGCCAATCGCTGGACGCAGCCGCGACAGAGCGTCTGCGCGAATTGCTCAAACGAGAGCTGGACTGGAAATACCTGGTGGCCACTGCCCACCATCATTGCCTCGCTCCACTTCTAAATCTGCACTTGAAGGCCGCACCTCCATCGTTGGTTCCACCGCACGTTATGGACCGGCTTCAGCGAGACGATGATCAAAACACCAAGTCTAACCTCTCCCTTGCGGGAGAATTGCTGAAACTGCTGGATCTCTTCGAAGGGCAGGGCATTGAAGCGATCCCTTTCAAAGGTCCAACTCTCGCTGTGTGCGCGTATGGCGATGTTGGGCTAAGGCAGTTCGGCGACCTCGACCTGCTGGTGCGCAAGCGTGATGTTCCGCGAGTGATCGAGTTGCTAGTTAGTCGTAACTTCAAACCAACACCCGAACTGACCGACTCGCAGCGAGCAGCTTTACTGCGATTTGATTGCGCCCAAAATTTCAAAAACGGGAACAATGTAGTGCTTGATCTGCATTGGAACTTTACCGCACCTAGCTACGCGTTTGCGTTTGACGTTGATAGCTTATGGAGTCGTCTCGAGACGGTAAACATAAGCAGCCGCCCAATAGTAACCCTCACATCTGATGACCTGCTTTTAATACTGTGCCTTCACGGCGCCACACATTTTTGGGAAAGACTGGGATGGATCAGTGATGTTGCCGGCCTGATCACTCGGGGAACGAACCTCGACTGGCAGAGGGCGCTAAGTAGTGCCGCAGCGCTGGGAGCGCAACGGATTCTTCTCCTCGGACTCTTCTTGGCGGGTGAGTTACTGCAAGCACCAATTCCTGAGGGAGTTTGGAAAGTAGTGATGGCTGACCCTACTGTGAGAACGATAGCCGGGCAAGTGCAAAAGCAACTATTCGCAGAAGAGGATGCGGCGCCTGGAATATTTGATAGCACTCGCCTCCATCTCAGCATGAGGGAGCGGAGGCGAGACAGGCTAAGATATTGTCTCCATTTGGCAGCGACCCCCAGGGTTTATGACTGGATGGTTCTGCCACTGCCCGATCGGCTCTTCTTTCTCTATTACCTACTACGACCCCTACGGCTCACCGGAAAGTATGGGGTGGAATTATTGAAGGGTCCTCGTGGTCCAGAACAATCCACCAGGACAACAAAGTAAGTAGTAGTCCCGCCACAAGTCACTTTTGCGGTCAGTTCAGCGCCGCACTGTACCTCGAACATCTAGAGCGCCTTCGGTAGTTACGGCGGAGAAACTACCAGCCACAGCGGCGGTCCGAGGGTAAGGATTGCGCTACGGTAAGAAAGCGTTCTTCATAACCTGGGGCATACAACTCGATACTACGTTTGATTCTGCTAAATAGCAGGCATCGCAAGCTGTCCTCGGCGAAACGATCGCGAAGATAGAGCATGGCATTGGTTTCGCCCCAGTATTCCCGATCTTCCCAGATCTCGACGGGGGTGGCTCCCATCCTTTTTTCCAACTCAATTAGACGTGGATCGCGGACATCACGCCCGTTGCTCAAAAAAATGCGGTTGTATTCAGGCATCAATTGGATTTGAAGTTGATAAAGAACAGAGTCACCCTGTGCTGTGCGGTTCACGTGTCCGAACTCGTGGGCCATCTTGGTTGCCGCCATCGTTTCTCCGCCGATGTTGCGGGTTGTTTCGGTGGGCAATAAAGAGTTCATCACCGGAAAATAGATTGGATTAGGTACGCCCTCATCAAGACGGCAGCCCAGCGTAATCGTGGCTGCTATCAATTTGCCCTCCTCGTTCCACTCATAGTTACCGGTCGTTCCACCCTCTGCATTGGTGCGAGTGACGACCACGGTCAAGGTGAAGTTGGGATTGTTTTGATAGGAAACCCATTGCTGCCGGCCAGTTTCGGTAGAAAGAAATTCCTGTTTCCAACGCTGGTAACGAGCAAGGTATTTGTCCGGGACCCGCTCATAAATTCCGCCCGGATTGTCGGCAGACGGCTTCTCAACACGCGTCGGGGAATTCATATTCGGAATGACGCCGTGATACTCGGAGACCAAAGAAAGCGAACCCTCAGACTTGAGGGAAGCACTCCGGCCGGCAGGAAAGAAGGGAAACACGAGCAAGGCCAGCGAAATTGGAATGACAACAATGCGTAGCCATCTGACTTGGCCCATCAGGGAACCTCATCTTAACGCTGTATGTTTATCAGGAGCGGGGGGTGAATACGGAACGACGTGTTTCTAAACCATCCGTGATGAGAAGTCAACAAAATCGCTAAGCCGGGGTAGTCGTCCGTAGTGTCTGGATCAGAAAGCGACCATCTTTGGAAAAACAAGTGAACGATTTGTTCACAACGGCCACGCCCCAGGCCCACCATTAAAATCAATCCAGTGACCTAAAGAAATTATGCGCCGAGCAGTACAGACCGACGTGGTGGGGCAAAAAAAATCGTCCAGAACGAATAAAACACTTGACTGATCGGCTTTGGAGGATTATGTTCCCACTCCGAACAATATCGTTACCCTAAGCGATGCGCAAAATAAACACCCGAGATTTCCAGCTTGCAACCCGCAGCACATCGCGCGACATAAACAGGCAGATTGCTCTCAATGTTATCAGGGAGCATCAGCCCATCTCGCGAGCCGACCTGGCGCGACACTTGAATATCACCAGGGGGGTGGTTAGCACGCTGGTGCAAGAGTTGATCTCCCAAGGCGTAATCTATGAAGGCGCCACAGGCGAGGCCGCGCGGGGCAGGAAACCAACTTTTCTTCACATCAGAACTCGCGATCGTTTGGCAATAGCGGTCGATGTTCGCTTCAGCAAGACCTACCTGATGCTTTGTGATTTCTCGGGACGAGAGCTCGCGCTTGAAGCTCACGACACTATTTTCAATGTTTCGGAGTTCATTAAGGATCTCTCGGCGCGAATTCGCAGAATGTTGAAAACCCACAAGGCAAAGGCCACTTGTGAAGGAATAGGCATAGTCGTACCCGGCATGGTGGACCAACGCACCGGCTTAATTTTGAACGCACCGGCAATGGGTTGGCGGGGTGTGGATTTGCGCGACAAGTTGGCCGCCGCTACAGGACTTCCGGTGCATATTGAGAACTCCGGCCGCGCATGTTCGCTAGCGCAGCTTTGGTTAGAACGGGGCGAGGTAACTGGTTCGAATAGTTTTGTTTTCATCAGCGTCTCCGATGGTGTGGGTGTGGGCATGGTGGCCAATGGTGAGTTGGTGCGGGGCCACGATCATATTGCCGGTGAATTCGGACACATGCCGCTGAATCTGGATGGACCGAGATGCATGTGCGGTTCTTCCGGATGCTGGGAAGCTTACATTTCCAATCTTGCTACTCTCTCCCGTTATTTTGGGTGGAATTTGTCCAAACTCAATCCAAATACCCTGCGCGATGCTGAACAAAGTTCCTTCACTGTTCTTGATTTGATCACGCGAGCGCGTGGGGGCGACGCGAAAGCGATCGGCGCGATTCAGTCTACGGCACGCTTCATCGGCCTCGGGTTGGGGACCATTGTCAACGTCATTAATCCAGACTGCATTTATTTGGCGGGTGAAATCACGTCAGCATGGGACTTGATCGAGGGGACAGTGCGGCAGGCTCTGGCCGAGCGAGCCTTGACGGAGGCAGCCGGTCGTACGCCACTGCGCGTCAGCGTCACGCAGGAACCATTCCGATTAAGGGGAGCGGCTGCGCTGATTGCGGCGCCAAGCTTTGCAGCACCGAGAGTAGCTTAAATTGTATTGACAGCACCAAGGGGGTCGCAGCTTAAACGTGCAACCGGATCGCCACCGACACGGCGAGGTTGCTTCGCGGGTTTCTCTTACTAATTTGGAGGTCGCTGAAATGTTAAGCGTAAAAACCTTTGATTCACTGAAAAGGGCGTTCGGTGTATTGGCACTGTTGTTCGCTATTCCACTGGCAGCCTTGGGCCAAGTCACAACCGCCACGATGGTTGGTACCGTCACGGACCCAGGCGGTTCGATTATGCCGGGCGCCGAGGTCACGGCACGCAACGTTGACACTGGCCTCACCCGCACCGTGAAATCCGGTGACGACGGAGCCTACCGGATTGAATTTCTGCCAGTCGGCCATTATGTGCTCGAGGTCACCGCCGCCGGCTTCAAGAAGGCCTTCATCAGCGACATACATTTGCAGGTCAACGATACGGCCCGCGTGGACGTCCCTCTCACCGTAGGCCAAGTCACCGAAACCGTGACCGTGACAGAGGCAATGCCTCAGATAAACACCAGCACCTCTGAAATTGGGCGCACCATCCAGTCCGCTGAGATCGTCGCGCTTCCCCTCGTGGAGCGCAACGTTTACACGCTCCTGGATCTAACACCTGGGGTGCAGTCTAACAACAACGGTGTAGCCGCCGCCTCCACCGGCACTAGCTCACTCATCCTTGGCTTTCCCGAGCAGCGTACTCTGATCAACGGCGGTACCGATGGTGGTACAGGCTCAGTGAACTACTTCCTTGACGGTGGTAGCAACATGACCAACCTGCGCAACACCGGGAACATCCTGCCCAACCCGGATGCCATCCAGGAATTCCGTGTTCAGACCAACAGCTACAACGCCGAGTATGGCCGGTTTGCCAGCGGCATCATCAATGTTCTTACCAAGTCCGGGACCAACCAGTTTCATGGCTCGGCTTTTGAGTTCATCCGCAACACGGTCTTCAACGCGAATGACTGGGGTTCTCAACTGGAAAGACCACCTTTTCGGCGGAACCAGTTTGGCGGCACACTCGGAGGCCCGATCAAACGCGACAAAACTTTCTTTTTCGCTTCGTACTCTGGCCTGCGGCAGACCACCAGCACATTTCTGAGCGGTGCCATCGTTCCAACTGCGTTGGAACGGGCCGGCAACTTCACCGCCTCTGGGACTAAGCCTATCGACCCTGCCACCGGCGCTTCATTCGTTTGCAATGGCGTCACCCATGTGATCTGTCCAAACCGTATCGATCCCGTCTCAAGGAAGATCATCGACACCTATATCCCCCTTTCCAACGTTGCCGGCAGCAGGTGGCAAGGGAATGTTCCCAGTCCTTTTAATACTAATGAGTTTCTGGGGAAGATGGACCACCAGCTTAACGCTGACCATCGGTTAACCGTCAGCTACTTCATAACTCAGGGAAGCAACACAGTCAGGGCGGGCGGCGGCAACCTTCCCTGGGGAAGCCAACAATTCAAGTGGCGCCAGCATAACGTCAACCTGAGCGACGTCTGGCTCGTAAGCGCCAACAAGATCAACCAGGTCTGGCTGACTTACACGCGCAACTTTGGCGGTCGGCTAAACCTGCCCGCGACGTCGCTTGGCGACCTGGGTTCGGCGTTTACGATCCAGGGCGAGCCTTCTTTGCCTCAAATCACCGTCAACGGCTTCTTCCAACTGACAAACTCCATCGGCGGCCCCAGAGCAGGAACAAACTTTTACTCCATCCGCGACGTGTTTAGCTGGGTCAAGGGGAGCCACTCCCTGAAGTTGGGCGGAGAGTTTTCAATCAACAAAGACATTCAGCAGACGTTGCTCAACAACTATGGAGTCTTCACTTTCAATAACGGCGCCACCAGGAACGCGTTGTCAGATTTCCTGCTCGGTATTCCGAGTGCGGTTAGTCAGGACGCGCCCGTTACTGCTTACACCGATACCAGGTACATAGCGCTCTTTGCGCAGGATGATTTTCGTGTTCGTCCACGTCTGACGCTTAACTTGGGAATGCGATGGGACGTTCAGACGCCTCCGACTGACCCGCAAAACCGCGTTACCAACTACCGTCCCGGGCAGAAGTCCACAGTTAACCCAATCGCGCCCGTTGGAGCGTTGTTCTTTGGCGACCCGGGAGTGGAACGAGGAGGAATACCGGTAAGTTATGCCCACTTTTCGCCCCGTCTTGGCTTTGCATGGGACCCGACCGGCAGCGGCAAGACCTCGATCCGCGGAGCCGCCGGACTTTTTTACGGCAGCATCTCGGGCAACGAGTGGAACACAATGACTAATTTCCAGCCCTTTTCCACCAGGCTCTCATTCTCAAATATCAATCAAACTACTACCGCTGCCGGAGTGCCGCGTGGAGCTACGCTGAGCAATCCCTATAACGCGTTCGTTGGTGGCAACCCCTTCCCGTACAGGGGAACATTCGTCACCGGCGGCGGCCTATTCGCAGTTGCGGAAGATTTCAGATGGCCGCACTCTTACCAGTTCAACTTCTCAGTGCAGCGCCAATTGACTAACGATCTGACTGTGGGTGCGGCTTA
>Ga0190270_10000269_pt1 | contig 22262 bp, 15 predicted proteins | sample Popmic320T_FD_133748 | JGI IMG/M metagenome (GOLD analysis project Ga0190270, IMG submission 133748) | Populus adjacent soil microbial communities from riparian zone of Weber River, Utah, USA - 320 T | ecosystem: Environmental > Terrestrial > Soil > Riparian zone | place: USA: Utah | collected...
CCGGCTCGAGCGGCGCACCGACCGAGTGCAGACACGGCACGTAGTCGGCTTCGAGCTCCTCGATGCGACGGAGTACGGACGAGCCGGTCCGCGCCATGACGAGCATCGACACCGCGACGTAGGCCGAGTCGGTGAGCTCGACGCCGAACATCGGGCTCTCGGCCTCGAGGTGACCCATGACGAACGGGATGACGTACATCGTGCGGCCGCGCATCGAGCCCCGATAGAGGTCGGTCAGCGTCGCCTTCATCTCGTCGGGGTCGACCCAGTTGTTCGTGGGGCCGGCGTCGGACTTGTCGCGGCTGCAGATGAACGTGCGATCTTCGACGCGGGCCACGTCGGACGGGTCAGAGGCGCACCAGAACGAGTTGGGCTTCTTGTCAGCGTTGAGCCGGACGAACGTGCCGGTGGAGACGAGCTGCTCGGTGAGGGCGCCCCACTCCGCGTCGGACCCGTTGATCCAGTGGATCCGGTCCGGCTGAGTCAGTGCCGCAGTCTCCTCGACCCAGGCGCGCAGCCGCGGATGAGTCGTCTGATAGGTGCTGCTGAGTGCGGTGGTGCTCAGCGGAGTGTCGGTAGCCGTCATACGTCTCGTCAACCTCTCGCGTGGGTACGGGGAGCGCCCGCGACCCTGCGAGCTTGCCCACACCGTACGCGTTGAATGCTGATGTAGCGAACTATTGTCTCGTGAAGCGAGTCACAAATCTAGTGGGTCCGCGAAACCCCTTATATATAAGGCGTCTGAGCGAGGCGCACGAAGACAGACTTCCGTCTTTGTTGGACGGAAGTCCGATCCTGGACTGCAAATGGTCCCCTCGCGGACTCCCCGATGAGCGGGTCGCGAGGTTATGGTGTGGCGCACCGGCTTCGTGCCCAGACCGGTCGCGGTCGCTCGGGAATGCCGTCCTCCCCGGACGAGAGGTGTGATCTCCTGTGCCCACGGAGCCGCCGCCTGCACCCGATCGGGGCGAGATCTCGCGGCCGCGGTTCGTCGGCCGACAGCGCGAGCTGACCGAGCTCGCCCGCGTGCGCGCGCAGGCATCGACTGCGGTCGTCCTGGTCGAAGGCGAGGCCGGTGTCGGCAAGACCCGGCTGGTCCGGGAATACCTCGCCGCCCGTCCGGATGTGGGCGCCCCGGCGATCGAGGCGGTCTGTCCGCCGTTTCGGGAGCCGTTCAGCCTCGGCCCGGTCGTCGACGGGCTCCGCACCGCCACCGGGTCGGTCGCCGACCTCGACCTGACGCCGCTCGCCGGTGCGCTGCGCCCGGTGTTTCCCGAGTGGGCCGAGGAGCTGCCGCCGGCGCTCGAACCGCTGCCTGACCCGACCGGCACCCGTCACCGGCTCTTTCGCGCTCTCGGCGAGCTGATCGCCGCCCTCGACGTTCGGGTCCTGGTGCTCGAGGACGCCCACTGGGCCGACGAGACGACGTTGGAGTTTTTGCTCTTCCTCGTCTCGACCCAGCGACACGACGACCTCAGCATGCTCGTCACGTACCGGCCCGCCGAAGTGCCGGAGGGCTCGCCGCTGCTGCTGCTCTCGTCCCGGCTGCCGGACCGGGTGGCGTTGTGCCGGCTCGAGCTCGGCGGCCTGAGCGAGGACGAGGTCGCCGGCCTCGTGGCGTCGATGCTCGACGGCGACACGATCTCGCCGGAGTTCGCGACGTTTCTCTATCGCTACAGCGAGGGCCTGCCCTTGGCGGTCGAGGAGCTCGTACGCCTCATGCACTCCCGTGCGGACCTGACCCGGCGCGACGGCAGCTGGGTACGCCGGCACCTGACCGACATCGGGGTCCCGCGCAGCATCCGAGACGCCGTGCTCGAGCGATTGAGCCGGCTCGAGCCGTCGGTACGCGAGGTGCTCAAGTCTGCCGCCATAGTCGCGGACCCGACCGACGAAGCCACGCTCGTCAAGGTGAGCGGGCTGTCGACCGGCGAGGTGGCCGACGGACTCGCGGTCGCGCTCGAGGCCGGCTGGCTGCAGTCGCACGGCCAGCAGGTGGGCTTTCGCCATGTGTTGGCGTCGAAGGCCGTCTACGACTCGATCGCCGGGCATCGCCGGCGGGCCATGCACTTGCGGGCCGGTGAGTCTTTGGAGGGACACAGCCCGGGTCCACTCGTACGCCTCGCGCGGCACTTCCGAGAGGCGGGCGAGACCGAACGCTGGTGCCGCTACGCCGAGCTGGCGTCGGACCGCGCCGCCGAGTCGGGCGACCAGATGACGGCGACGACGCTTCTGCACGAGCTGATCGTGCACGCCGACCTGCCGGCAAGCGCGTTGGCACGGGTGGCGAGCAAGCTCGGCGATGCGGCTGTCCGTCGGCGTGAGACGGTCGACGAGCTTCATACCCAGGTTGTCGCGACGCTGCTCGACGTCCTCGACTCGGCCGAGCTGACTCCTCAGGAGTCGGCCGAGATCCGCGAGCGTCGTGGCCGTCTGTTGCTTCAGATGGGCGATCTGGAGACCGGCTACCGCGAGCTGGAATTGGCGCTGCCGCAGCTCGACCACGAACCCGTCGAGGCGGCGCGGGCGATGACGTTTCTCGGCTTCCCACTCGCCGATCCTCGGCCGGCCGCCACGTATCTGGAGCGCCTCGAGCGCGCCGCCGCGGTCGCCGACCGCGTACGCGAACCGGCCGAGCGGCTGGCGCTGATCGGCGACCGTGCGACGGCGCTCCTCGTGTTGGGTGAGGACCGCGGATGGGAGGTTGCCGAGGAGCTGCCCGAGCGGGTGTCCGGCCTGGAGCAGCAAAAGCAGCTCGCCCGCGCCCATGGCAACCTGGGCTATGCGGCGATGGTGTGGGGCTGCTACGCCGAGTCCGATCGCCGGCTCACGGCGGCCCTCGAGCTCGCGGCCGCGACCGACAATCAGCGGCTGCACGCCAACGTCCTGCACTCGCAGGCCCGGCTGCATTGGTGGATGGGTCGATGGGACCGGATCACCGACGACGGCCACTCCTGGACCGATGACGGCGATGGCTGGCCGGCCGCCCTGGAGCTCGAGGAGCGGCTCGTTCGTGGGCTGCACGACGTGGCCACCGGCCTGTGGGACAACGCCGAACGGGCCTTGCGCGAGGTCGTCGACGAGGCGAAGGTGAGCACGACCGCCGATGTGCAGATGACCGCCGCCGGTGGTCTCGCTCGCGCGATGTTGGACCGAGGCGAACCGGTGGCCGCGTTGGAGGTGACCGACGAGCCGATCGCGATCCTGCGCCGATCCGAGATCTGGATCTGGGCGACCGACATCGCCGAGCATCGGGTCGACGCCCTGCTCGGGGCCGGGCGGGATCGCGAGGCGGTTGAGTTGGTCGATGCGTTTGCTCTGGGCATCGAGGGTCGGTCGGCGCCGGGGCCGATGGCCGCGCTCGAGACGTGTCGCGGACTACTCGCAGATGCGGCCGGCGAGGCGGAGACTGCGGCCGCGACGTACGAACGAGCCGTCGCCGCGTGGACCGCGTTACCGCGTCCGTACGACGCCGAGCTCACCCGCGAGCGCCTCGGCCGGAGTCGACTCGCCGTGGGCGACGTTTCCCGGGGCATCGAGATGCTCTCCGAGGCATGCCGCAACCTGCATGCCCTCGGCGCTCGCCGCGACGCCGACCGGATCGCCCACGTCCTTCGCGAGCACGGCGCCGAGGTGTCGCGGCCCTGGCGAGGCGGACGACGCGGCTATGGCGACGCGCTCTCGCCGCGCGAGCTCGAGGTGGCTCGCCTCGTGCGCGACGGCCTGACCAACCGCGAGATCGCCGGCGCGCTGTTCCTCTCGCCGAAGACCGTAGCCCGTCACCTCAACTCGGCGATGCGGAAGGCCAAGGTGACCTCTCGAACGGCGCTCGCCCTGCAGCTCGCCGGCGCCGGCGCCGAGGTCGAGTCGGCGCGGAAGTAGCACTGCAACCGCTCGGCCGGTCCGCAAAGTGGGTCATCTGACTCATTGCTAGCGCGGCGGCGCCGGCCCAAGCATGAGGGCGTTATGACGCGCCCCGATCCCACGGCTGCCCAGCGGCCCGACGACGACGCCCGGACGGACGATCCGTCCGCCACGTCGGCGACCTCCGCGGCACCACCGAAATCGGCGCGACCGCGGCCCGCGGACAACGAGCCACCGGACGAGTACGAGCCGGTCTGAGTCGGCGCCCGCCCGACGAGAGGAGACACCGTGACCCGCAAACCTCCGAGACGGTGGGCGGCCCTGGCGGCCGCACCGGTAGGGCTGGCTGTCGTCGCCATGTCTTTGACCTCGGTCGACCAACCGTTCGCTCAGGCTCAGTCGTTCGGATCCGAGGCCGCCGCGCAAGGGCCGGACCTGGCGCTCGGCGCGTACTCGGTGACGCTGCTCACCGGCGACCACGTGTACGTCGCGGTTGACGGCAAGGGGCAGCCGGCGGTCCGGGTCGAGTCGGTCAAGCGGCCCGACGGGTCGAAACCCGAGATCGAGGTCACCCAGACCCAAGACGCGATCTACGCGGTGCCTGACGACGTACGACCCGCGCTCGCCGCCGGCCACCTCGATCGGGGCCTGTTCGACGTCGCGACGCTGATCTCCAACGGCTACGACGATCGATCGTCGAAGACGCTGCCGGTGATCATGCAGTACGCGAAGGACGCCACGAAGCGCGAGCTCAGCGCGCAGGCCGACGAGATGCCGGCGACACCACGCGAGGCGACTGGGCTGACGAGCATCAACGCCGCCGCGGTTGACTTGGCGAAGGGCTCGGTCGACAACTTCTGGAGCGAGCTGCGGCCCGGTGCGAAGCCGCGCGCGGCGTCACTCGCCGCCGGAGTCGACAAGGTCTGGCTCGACTACAAGGTGACCGTCACACTCGACGAGAGCGTGCCGATGATCGGAGCGCCGGAGGCCTGGGCGGCCGGTTTCGACGGCACGGGAGTACGGGTCGCTGTGCTCGACACGGGCATCGACCAGACCCATCCGGACCTCGAGGGCAAGGTCGTCGCGAGTCAGAGCTTCGTCGGCGACACCGTCACCGACGGCCACGGGCACGGGACACATGTCGCGTCGACGATCGCCGGCTCCGGAGCTGCGTCCGACGGCAAGTACAAGGGCGTCGCCCCTGGCGCCGACCTGCTGATCGGCAAGGTGCTCAACGACGCGGGCTCTGGCGACACCTCGCAGATCATCGCCGGCATGGAGTGGGCGGCGCTGCAAGAGCACGCCGACGTCATCAGCATGAGCCTCGGCTGCGCCGACTGCCCGGGAGACGGCACGGACCCGGAGGACCAGGCGGTCGACCAGCTGACCGAGCAGACCGGCGCCCTGTTCGTCATCGCGGCCGGCAACAGTGGGCCGGGCAGCCAGACGGTGGCGTCGCCTGGCTCGGCCGACGCCGCCCTGACGGTGGCGGCCGTCGACAAGTCCGACCAGCTGGCCGGCTTCTCCAGCCGCGGGCCGCGTCGGGGCGACGGCGCCATGAAGCCCGAGATCGCGGCGCCGGGGGTCAACATCACGGCCGCCCGTGCCGACGGCACCGCGCTGGGTCCGGTCGTCGACGACAACTACACGACGATCTCCGGCACGTCGATGGCGACGCCGCACGTCGCGGGCGCCGCGGCGATCCTGGCGCAGAAGTACCCCGACTGGGCCGCGTCGCAGCTCAAGGCGGGTCTGATGAGCACGTCCAAGGACGATGGCTACAGCGTCTACCAGCAGGGTGCCGGGCGGGTCGACGTGGCTCGGGCGATCGGACAGACCGTCTTCGCGGCCACGGCCAAGCTCGACTTCGAGAACGTCCAGCCCACCGACGCGCCGGTCACGAAGTCCGTGACGTACACCAATCTCGGCGACACGGACGTGACCCTCTCGCTCGACGTGTCGGCCGAGAGCGGCAACGGCCCGGTGCCCGACGGAACCCTGGCGGTAGGCCCGTCGACCGTGACGGTGCCGGCGGGCGGCACCGCATCGGCCGACGTGACGCTGACCCCGCCGACCGACGCGTCCGGCGCGTACTCGGGTGCCCTCCTGGCGACTGGGACCGACGACGTGCAGCTGACGACGCCGGTCGGATTCACCGAGTTCAGCGAGGTCACGGTCACGCTCGACCGACGGCATGACGGCGCCGACGACACTGCGGGACTGGTGTGCGCGACGCTGATGTACACCGGCGTTGGCGGCGCAGCGGTCGGCGCCGCGGGCGATCAGGATCTGTGCTGGCAGGGCGGGAGCACCGACGCCAAGCTCATCGTGCCGGCCGGCAAGTACTTCGTCGCGGCATCGATCGACTGGACCAGTGGCGGCCAGCCGCAGTTGGGTTACGTCTTCCGACAAGAGGTGATGGTCGGTCCGGATACGCACCTGGCCCTCGATGCCGACGAGACTCGACCCCTGTCGATCGGCACGCCGAGGCCGGCCGAGTTGACGTCTCAGCAGGTTCAGTTCAAGCGCACGGCAAACGATGGAAGCGGGTTGTTCCATCGAGGGCCGTCGGTCAGTGGTGCGACGACGACCTGGCTGTCGCCCGCGGAGGACCCGGCGACCGGAGACTTCGTCTTCAGCGCGAGGTGGAGTCTGGCCGCCCCCGGCGACGGTGCCCCGGGTGCGCGCGACTACGCCTACATCTTGCAGCCGTACGAGGACGAGGTCCCCGCGTCGGCGCGCTTCGCCTACGACGACTCCGAGCTCGCGCTGGTTAAGAATTACGTCCACGCGAGCCCGGGCGATCCCAGCACGGGCACCTTCAACCTGGTCTCGTTGCACGAGGAGGACTACAACCTCACGACTCAGGGCGCCGTCCTCGATATCCCCGCTCCTCGTGTGATGCCGGTCTACGTCGGACCGACGTCGAACGACGACCCCAAGGTCGCGTACTACACCCCCGATGGCACCAGCGGCACACGGGCGGTCGAGCGCGGGGGGTACTCCTTCTCGGAGGCGAAGACCTACCGGGTCGACTGGGGTGAGAAGCCGGTCGTCCCCGGGCCGATCTATACGCCGCCGGACGCCCGTCTGCCGCTGTCGTACCTCTATCAGTTCGCCGGGTTCCTGTTCGGTGGCTGCTCCGGCTGCCGTGAGGGCGACCAGTTCAACGCCATGGTCCTGATGGCGACACCGGACGGGCGTAACGAGGCCGGGTACGCCGGCGCCGCGAGCGGGTTCGAACCGGTCCAGAGCGGTCTCGACGGCCTGCACCTCTACGGGCCGGACGGCGAGGAGATCACCGGGCGCATGCACTACCCATGCGACGGCGTACAGCACATCTGCACGATCGGCGTCGGGTGAAAGGGAGCACGATGATGACGACGACACACCAACACAGCCGTCGATGCGCCGGCCGGATCGCGGCACTGGTCTCGATCGGTGCGCTGGCGATCGGCGCCTGTGGGTTCGGCGCCCCTCGGTTCGCCGACTACAACCTGCCGGCCGAGGAGCAGCGCTACACGATGACGCTCGACTACAACAACACCCACACGACTTGGCGCTTCTTGTCGAGTCGGGTGAGTGAGGACGAAACTCCGGAGGGGTTCGTCTGCTCCGAGCAGATCCACGCCGCCTGGATGGGCAACGAGATCCCGCCACCGTGCCGTGCCGAGCCGCTCATCTTCCTGCGGTACGACGCGGGCGTCGACCTAATTAACGCGGTCTCGGCGGCCGGCGTACATCGGTTCGACGTCACCGCGTACCGCCAGGCCACCGACGGGCCTCGCATCCAGGGTCTTCGGCTATGGACCAGCGTTGACGGCGGCGAGACCTGGCGGCCTGCCGTGGTGATCCCGTCGGGTCACGGCCGCGACGGGACACAGGACTATCGCTGCGTCGCGGTCTATCCGCCGGCGAGCAAGACCAACGGCTCGGTGAGCCTGCGTGCTGAGTCGTGGGACACCGACGGCAATCGCATCGAGCAGCGGGTCGATCACGCCTTTTACCTTCGGTAGGGCGGCGACCGCGTACACGTGGTGCGTCGGCGCCGGCCGGATCGGTGGCGATTTCAACTCCGATGCCGGGACTGGCTACACTCAGTTCGGCCTACACACCTGCGCTCGTAGCTCAACGGATAGAGCATCTGACTACGGATCAGAAGGTTGGGGGTTCGAATCCCTCCGAGCGCGCCCCTGACCTGCATAAACGCGGGCTACACCTCACCCCGATAAGAGGGTCTTGGAATGAAACATGCCAGGAATGTTCTTAGGCCGAGCGGCGGCGACCTTTGTCGGTGACGAGCCCGAATCGCTGGTAGGCGGCTTGGCGGCTGGTGTCGAGGGCGGCGCCGAGCACGGTCCAAAACTCGCCGGCTTCACCGGCCCGCCGCGACCGCGTTGCGTAGCTCGTCTTCGGCTGCCGCGACTCCCTTGCGGGCGGCGATGATGCGGCGGAAATGCACCGCGTCGCGGATCGGCTCCGGGCCTTGGTCTTGGTGATCGTCATCACTCAAGTAGTCATGGAACCTCGGTCGTAGCTTGTCGGCGTGGATGATCCGGGTCGGCTCGTCGACCGGTACGGCGACCAACTCCAGCACCGCACCGGACGTGGACGGGCCGATCACCAGCAGGCGGTCCTCGCAGTCGTAGTTGTATACGACGTAGCGGATCGCGTTCTCCCACGCGCGGAGAATGTCGGTGTCGGCGACGCCGTGATTGCGGGATCTCCATGCGGTCAAGGACGCCTCGACAAGCGAGCCTTGTCGAGGCGTCCTTTACGGCCGGGAATCCGCTGTCACTGAAGCTGCTGGTGGACCCGGGTCGCGGTGGTGTGTCCGAGCTGGTAGCCATCATCCATCGCGTCGCGGAAGTGCAGCCCGCCCCATACCCGTGCATTGAGGGCGTCATTCTCGATGGCGGACAGCGACGGGTAGCTTCTGGTCGCAACCACCGACCCGTCGGGAGCCCTTGAGAGCAGGACCAGCGACGTGTCGTCGCCGAGCGTGCGGCGTACCACCTCGGCGAACGGCGCGGTAGCGGCCGCGTGTCCACTGGTGTAGTCGCTGTAGGCCGGGTTGGGGATCAGGGGTGCCCAGCCGGACTCGGGCGTGGTGTCGGGGTTGTTGTCGTCGGCCGCCTCGGCGACCGCCTGGAATGGACGCCAGAAGCCGATGTCGAACTTCAGCTGGAAGGTTCGGATCATCGCGTCCGCGACGGCCGCGTCGATTCGGGCGAACAGCCGCGCGGATCGCGCCACGCTGAGCGTGTGGGTGTCGAGGTAGCGGCACAGAGCGTCGCGGTACATGAAGGGTGGGTTGCTCGCGAAGAACCTGGCGATGTCGGTCTGTTCCTGTGTCCGGTCGGGCGAGGCCGACGAGCCCAGTCGCCGTACCTCGTTGTAGTCGGTGGCGTAGGCCGCGCTGGCCAGGGGGTCGGGACCGTCGACCGGGATCGGTCGGTTGATGACCAGCGGCTTCACGAATCCCAGCCATGCCGTGGCCATGCCAGTGGCGGGCGGCTGCCAAATCCCTGGCAGGTCCGGCTTGGCGTACGCGATGGTGGTGTCGCTCCTGCCGTCGTCGACGCGGCTCGCGATCATCTCGGCAGCCGCGGCGCGGCCGATCCGGATACCTTTGGTCTCCCTCGGACCGTTCGGGACGGCAGCGAGGCTGCTGGTCAGGTCGGCGTCGAGGTTGGCCCGCGAAGCCGGGAAGTACTCGCTCAGCACGTCGTGGGCGGCCGTTGCGATCGCCGCCTGATCCGAGGTGTTACCTCTCTCCAGTGAGGTCTGGACCGCGTCGTGCACGGCCAGCGAAGTGAAGCCCAGATACAGCGTCCCGACCTGGGGCGGGGTCGCACCCTCGGCGAAGATCGTGCGCAGCGCAATCCGCTGCCAGGCCACGACCACCGACGGGCCGGTCGCCGCGGGGTCGGCGGAGGCGGTGGTTACCGGACTCGCAGATACAGCCAGCGGGAGAGCGAGCACCAAGGTGGAGGCGCACCCGACAACCCGTCGGCGGAGCGTTACCGAAGCCTTTCGACCGACGCCAACGTCGGTCTTGGTCTTGTTGTTCATGATCGTGCCCTTTCGTGGGAGTGGTGTGCTAGCAGTACGCGAGCCAGTGCTCGGCGGCGTCCGGAGTCGTGGGACCGGTGTACTTGCTGCCGGTCTTGAACCAGCACTCGGCGGAATCCGGAGTCGTCGGACCGGTGTATGAAGCCCGCGGCCGGCGCCAGTGCTCGGCGGCGTCCGCAGTACGAGGACCGGTGTAGTGCTGTGCGGAAGGGGCCGACTCGTGGCGTTCGACTGCTGTCGAGTCCGGGGTGTCGGCGGCCAGCTCGCTGACCAGTACGGTGGTGGCGGCGATGCCGGCTGCGAGTCCGACGAGGCCAGCGACGGCGGCTTTGCGGGTATTGGTCTTGTTGTTCATGATCGTGCCCTTCATGGGGGGACTTCGACCTGACCGTTGTCCCGCGCAGCGGTGCCGATGGGGTCGCGTCCCGGTATCAGCCGGGTATTAGTGCCCTTGACCGGTATCGATGGCGCGGCGCACGGTGGCCCTATGCGGATCGCGTTACTTGGTCCGCTTGTCATCGACGGGGGCGTCGGCAAGATCGGACCACGCGACCGGGTGGTACTGGCAGCGCTTGCAGTGCGACCCGGTGAGGTGCACACGCCCGACCGGCTGGCCGATGCGCTGTGGGGAGACCGCCCACCGGCCTCATCGAAGAAGGTTGTCCAAGGCTGTGTGACCCGGCTCCGCAAGGCCCTCGGACCGGAGACCATCGAGACGCTGCCCCAGGGCTATCGACTGAGGATCTCCTCCGACGACCTCGACACACTGCTCTTCGAGCACCTGGTCGGCCGCGGCCGCGAGCTGCTCACCGTCGGCGAGGCGGAACGAGCGTCGTACACGCTCGACCAGGCAGCGGATCTGTGGCGGGGGGAGGCGTTCGTCGATCTGGACGGATGGGAACCCGGTCGGGTCGAGGCCGGCCGCCTCGACGAGCTCCGACTGGACTCGGAGGAGATCGGACTGGACGCCGCGCTGCGGGCCGGACATCACCTCGAGGTGTTGGCGAAGGCACAGGACATGGTGGCCGCGGCGCCGGTGCGTGAGCGGCGGTGGGGCCTGTTGGCACTCGCCCAATACCAGGCCGGGCGTCAAGCTGAGGCGCTTCGGACCCTGCACCGGGTCCGTACCGTGCTCGCGAACGAGCTCGGGATCGATCCCAGTCCGGATCTCGTCGCGCTCGAGCAGGCCATCTTGCACCAGGATCCCATGCTGCTGGTGGAGCCGGCGTCTCCGGCGCCGAGCGCGGTCTGCCCCTATCGGGGTCTGATGCCCTACGACATCGACGACGCCGACAGCTTCTTCGGTCGCGACGCCGACCTTGCGGCATGCCTGGAGCGGCTGTCCACCGTCGGCGTGCTGGCCGTCATCGGGCCGTCCGGCAGCGGCAAGTCCTCGCTGGTGCGGGCCGGTGTTGCCGCGAGGTCACGCCGCGACGGTCACCGGACCGTCATAGTCACGCCGGGAGCGCACCCGATGGATGCGCTCACCGTCGTCCCGGACAAGGGTCCGGCCCCGCTTCTGGTCGTGGACCAGTTCGAGGAAGCCTTCTCGTTGTGCGAGGACCGAGACGAGCGGGTCCGGTTCTTCGCCGCGCTGGCTGCACACGCCGACCGGGGGCAGTTGGTGGTGGCGCTGCGCGCCGACCGGATGGGCGAGGTGTCTGCCTATCCAGACGTTTCACGGCTGATCGAGCGAGGGCTCTATCTGCTGGGTGCCATGGCCGAGGACGATCTGCGGGCCGCCATCGAGGGCCCGGCCCGCCAGGCCGGCCTGCCGATCGAGCCGGGCCTGGTCGACCTGCTGGTCCGCGAGGTCGAAGGCGAACCGGGTGCTCTGCCGCTGTTATCCCACGCGCTGCGGGAGACCTGGCTGCGCCGAGAGGGCCGCACCCTCACCGTGGCGGGCTACAAAGCCACCGGAGGCATCCGCGGCGCGATCGCCCAATCCGCCGAAGACATCTACAAACGAGTAGAACCCGACCAACAGGACGCGTTCCGCGATCTGCTGCTACGCCTGGTCATTCCCACCGAGGATGGCGAACCGGTGCGCAGCCAGCTACCCCGCCGACTGATCGCCACCGACGAAGAGCGCGAACAGTTGATCGAGCGGCTCGTCGGCGCTCGGTTGGTCACCAGCGACGACGGCGTCGTCGAACTCACCCATGAGGCACTGGTCCGCGCCTGGCCCCGACTACGGGAATGGCTCGACGAGGACGCCGACGGACAGCGCATCCGACACCACCTCACCATCGCCGCCGATGCCTGGGAGGAGCTGGACCGCCCGGACAGCGAGCTCTACCGCGGCGTCCGGCTCACCCGCGCCCTCGACTGGCGCGACCGCGCCGCCCCGAAGCTCACCGCGGCCGAGCAGACGTTCCTCGACACCTCGCAGGAGCACGCCGACGACGAGCTACGCGACGCCGTGCAGCGCGCCGAGCGAGAGGCCCGGGTCGGGCGACGAACCCGCCGATTGGCTACCGGTCTGGCCGGTGTACTCGTCCTGGCGTTGGTCGCGGCAGGGCTTGCGCTGCGCTACCAGCACGACGCCGCCGCCCGCGCGAACGAGGCCGCCGAGGCGACCACACTCGCGGATGCGAACCGGCTGGCCGCGCTGTCCAAGTCGGTCGGCTCGTTGGACCTGTCCCTGCTGCTGGCCGCCCAAGCGGCACAGATGGCGGACACCACTTCAACGCAGGACGGGCTGTTGTCGTCGCTCGTGGAGCACCGGCGCGCGACCCAGGTCGTCCAACTGGGCGGCCAGGCCGATGACGTCGAACTGGCCGCCGACGGACGTGTCATGTTCGTCGCCAGGCACACCGGAATCTTCGCCTGGCAGCTCGAGAATCCGCGGCGTCCGCAGCCGATCAACAGGTGGGACAAGCCGCTCGACATCGCTGCGTCGAGTTCGGGAGACCTGGTCGCGGTGTGGGCGTGGATCAGGCTCTGGGATCCGAAGGTGGGCGTCTTCGCGCCCGACGGGACCGAGCGTCTGCACCTGGTCGGCCTGGACAAGATCGGGGGATATCCGCAGAATCTCGGGTTCCGACCAGATGGACGTCGACTGCTCATTTCGGCGAACGCTGGGACCGACACGGGATGGCTCAACCGCATCCGTGAGTTCGAAGTCGCTACCGGCAAGACGATTCGAACCTTCTCCACCGGGCTGCGGACGACCGGAGACGTTGTCCCCACTGCGACGATCGCCGACGACGGGTCCTCGGCGGTCGCCTGGGCGCCGTGGGAGCCGTCGCTGACAGAACCTACGACCGCCCGGCGGGTCGACCTGAACACCAGGTCGTCGGTGCGAATCCGCGTCCAGAACCGACCGGTTAGCACGCTCGGCTTCGTCCCGCTCTCCACCGGCGCCGCCCAGCGCTGGAGCGACGGAGCCGTCACCCTGTACGACACCCGGGGTCGCGTCACCCAGGTGCTCGACGTCCACCAGGCAGAGGTCAACGATGTCGTCGTCGCCCCCGACCGCACCTGGGCCGCCAGTGTCGACGACCTCGGCACCGTCGTCTTGTGGTCGATCGACCCGACGACCGGCATGTGGTCGCAGCAGGAGTCGCTGGTCGGGCACAGCGGCGCCGTCAACGGGGTCGCGGTCAACCCGAGCGGGACGAGCCTGGTCACCGTGTCGCGCGACGGGACGGCGATTAGCTGGGACGTCACCCCAGCCGCGGGCTTCGGGGATCCGGAGCCGATGCCGGGCCTCCGGGACCGATGGATCTCCAACAGCCCGGCGACGATCATCCCTGGAGAGCTCGTCGTTGCCCCGACCCGGCCGGCTCCAGCCGCTGGCGTGGAGCTTCTCGGTGGCGACGCGCCCCAGTTCGTCTACGCCACGTTCCTGAACCCATCCACCGGCCGCGTGGTCGACGACGTCCGCGTCGCACGCACCACCTCCGGGTACTTCGGCTCGTCCGTGGTGGTCAGCCCAGACGGATCCGCCGTGGCGGTGACCCACGGCTACGGCGTAACGGTGCTCGACAGCCGGACGCGTGAGGAGATCGCCCACATCAGGATGGGGCCGAATGAATATGATCCCGCGAGGGAGCCCGTGTGGTGCGCGGCGTGGACGCCGGACGGGTCGCGGCTGCTGCTCGGCGCCGACGGCGAGTTCATGAACGGGAGGGACGGCGACCTGCTGGTGGTGGACACCGACACCTGGAAGAAAGCCCCGGAGCGCGTCGATATAGGCGGCGCGGCCGCGACGATGGAACTGAGCCCCGACCAGCGGCTGCTGGCCGTCGGGATGTCCCCCAGCTCGATCGACAATCCCGCGCCCGGCCGGGTGAAGCTCCTCGACGCCGACACCCTCGAGGAGAAGGAAGTCCTGTTCATTGGCCCCGGAGACCAGCCGTTCGATGTGACGTTCTCCCCTGACGGCACGATGCTGGCCGCCGGCGGACTACAGGGCGAGGTCGCGGTCTTCGACGTCGCCTCCGGTGATCTCCTGCACACCGCCGACCGGACGCACAACGAGATGATCGCCCAGGTCGAGTGGCTTCCCGACAGTCGCACGGTCGTGACCACTGGCATGGACGGGATGGTCTCGCTGTACGACGCGCACCAAGGCCTCGTTCGAGCGGCCATGCCCGCCTCGGCCGATCCCACCGAGGGCTACACCTGGCTGACCTCGTTCTCCGCGACCGAAATCGCCGCGCGGACAGCAACGGAGCCAGGACGCAGCTACCCGCTCGACCCCGACCAGTGGCTGGAGCACGCCTGTCAAGTCGCCGGCCGGAACCTCACCCGCGACGAGTGGGCCAGTTACCTCGGAGACCTGCCCTACCAGCAAACCTGCCCGCAGTGGCACTAGACGGTGGACGCGGCCGCTCGGCTCCATCACCGGACTGCACTCCGTGGGCTGGCCGAATCCGTATCGCATCCGTGGAATGACTTGTGGAATGAAATGCTGTCGAGGACTGTGGTTTGAGGGGTCAGACTGGGTTCCGGGAGGACTTCCGACGCCTGAAGTGGGCTCGAGTCATCGGTGAGGGACCCCCTACGGATCAAAGGTTGGGGTTACGCAGCCATGTCGGAGGGCGGTCAGTCGATCATCCCGGCCGCGGCCAGGCATTGAGGTGGGGCTGTGGACCTTGGCGAATGTGACGCATCGGAGAGGCTGGCCGCCGCGGCGTCGCTGCATTCGGGTCCTACTCCAGGTCGTCGACGACCTCGCCGTGCCCGAGGCTCTCCTTGCCGCTCGCTTTCGTCAGAGCCATCGGCACTGAGTCGGACCGGCTCTGTTGCACGGCCAGGGCGTAGCCTTGTGAAACTCAGCGGGCGGCGGCGAGCTCTTCTTGGGAGCGCAGGACACAGAACTCGTTGCCCTCCGGGTCGGCGAATACGACCCATCCGCTGCCGCTCTCGGCGTCGCGATGGTCGGCGACCACCGTGGTGCCCAAACTGATCAACCGGTCGACTTCCTCGTCGCGACTGGACTCCCGGGGCCGCAGGTCGAGGTGCAGCCGGTTCTTGGCCTGCTTCTCGTCCGGCACCTCGATGAACAGGATCCGATGGCCGGTCTCCTGGTCCTGAATCAGGCACTCCTCGTGCCCAGGCAGGTTGGGGTCGTCCTCGATGTCGACGTACCCCAGCAGAGCTTTCCACCACTCCGACAGCGCGAAGGCGTTGCGGCAGTCAACAGACGTATGCGAGACGAAGCAGACCATGCGCCCATCGTCGCAGCCCCTGGTCGCGGTGCGAAGTGCCTTTCACTGGCGTCAAGGATCAGACGCATTATCTAGTGCCAGAGGCGCTCTGTGAACAGGCCAAGGCGGAGGCGGGCGAGCGCCACGAGAGCATCTCAGACGTCGTCCGCGAAGCGTTGGGGCGCTATGTCACGGCCGACGACGATGCGGGACCTCCCTGACTCATCGCAGGACCGAGTTCGGCCTGTCTGTCTGTCTGGGGTGATGCTGGCCTAAGCGCCCGACTCGCGTCCAACCGGGACCAAGTGGGGCGCTATGGCTCGGTTGCCAGTCCTGCTCAGCTATTTCAACCCGACCGGAACGTCGCTAGGCGTGATGAGGTCTTGGTAGCGCGCCGCGATGTCTGGATTACGGCGAAGACGTTGCTCGATCTCGATCGGAGTCCACCAGTCGATGTGGTGTGTCCCGCGCTTTCGGAACTTGTTCAGACGCTGAACGGCGAACCCGGATAGCTCGCTGGAAACGGCGAGAAGATATCCCTTTGCGTCATGAGCCTCAATCGTGTCGAGGATGTTCTGGACGTTGCCAGATCCAAGACTTTGTCCATCGCGGGTCGTCTTGCATTGCCCAACGAGGCGCAGGCGCTCCCAAGGAGACTCGTTCTTACGGAGGGTTGAAGATGATGAAGGAGCGTGGTGAGATCCCGGGACACGCGATCATCCTGCTCCGGACGGACTACGACCCCGAAGCGAACGGCTACCAGATGATTGGCTTGGTGGACCCGTCGAGACGTCGGAACGCTCTGCCGGTAGTGGCATCAGCGGGTCCATCAGGCACCAACCGCCACGGTGAGAAGCCAAAGGGTTGGCATACCGGCGACGACGGCCAAGTAGGGGCGGCCGGTGTGCCGGACGGCGATAACCGCGACGGCGACAGCGGCCAGCAGCGGAACCGCCTGCGTGATGTCGCTGCCGGCAGTGCTGGCGGCGATTCCGGTTGCGGCAAGCGCCGCGAACGCGGCCGGTGCCATGAAGGCCGAGGCTCGCTCCACCTTGTCGGGCAGCGTGATGCGCTCGGCCAGCAGCACCATGCTGATGCGGAACAAGTAGCTGCCGAGGCCTGCCAACGAGATCACGATCCACGCAGTCATTGCGAGCCCTCCTTGACCTTAAGGGCGGCGCCGAGCCCCATGATGATGGCGAGCAGGATGCCGAGATGCAGCGGAGCCGCGAGTGCGATGACCGCGACGACAGCGGCGGTCATTGCCGCTCGCCGGGTTGCTCGGTCGCCCAGTCGGCCCACGACTTGGCCCACCATGTAGAGCGGAACGATCAGCTCGAGGCGAAGCGCCGACGGGAGCTGCGCACCAAGCGTTACGCCGACACCGATGGCGGCCAGCCACGCCAGCCATAAGACGACAGCACCGCCCAGGTAGTAACGGTGGCCCAGGTCGCGCTGGTCGTGGCGCTGATAGCCGTCCATACCGACGACGAACGACGGATCGACGAGCAGATAGGCCGCGGTGATCCTCCACCAACGGGGCGTTCCGCGCCAGTAGGCGGCGATCGCTCCCGAATAGAGGACGAGCCGCAAGTTGATGATCAGGGCGGTCGCGACGATGACGGCCGGAGCTGCCCCGTCGTCGAGCATCTCAATGGTCGCAATCTGAGCGCTGCCGGCGTAGATCGCCGGGCCGGTCAGCCATCCGGCAGCCGCCGGGATGTCCGCCCGCGCCGCGCTGACCCCGATCACAAGGCCGAACGGAACGATGCCGGCCAGCCACGGGACCATCGCCCGGGCGCCGGCAGCAAACAACCGGACCATCGGGTCGCGGCGTTGCTGGGCCGCTAACGCGTAAGCCGTTTCCATCGCTCTCCTCGGTGAGTGGTGCTCCGACGGCGCCGGGAGGACCTTCCCGGAAACCTTCCGGGGCCTTCCCGCGGTCGTATTTACGACTCTGCTGGTGAGCACCGGTCCGTACTTGGAGGAGACGGGGAGATCGGGTGGAGATCGGGTGGACCCGCCGTCCGGTGGCACACTGCTGGTGTGGCTCCGTCTGCGCGGGACGCGGCCGCCTGGGAGTGTGATGATCTTCGTCTTCGGCGACTGCGAACTCGACCCCAGTCGGTTCGAGCTGCGGCGGAGCGGAGCGGTTCAGTCGGTCGAGCCTCAGGTGTTCGATGTGCTCGTGATGTTGCTCCGAGAGCGGCATCGCGTCATGACAAGAGATGAGCTGCTGGACGCGGTGTGGGGCAGTCGGTTCGTCAGCGAGTCCACACTCACCAGCCGAGTGAAGGCCGCCCGCCGGGCCATCGGTGACGACGGCGCGAGCCAGCGGCTCATCCGCACGGTCCGTGGCCGTGGCTACCAGTTCGTCGGCGAGGTGAGCACGACTGGCGCCGGGTCCCCCTCAGCCCCGTCGCGGCCAGAGCAGCGGATCAGGTTCTGCACGACTTCAGACGATGTTCGTCTCGCGTACGCCACCTCCGGCGACGGACCGCCATTGGTGAAGGCGGCGAACTGGCTCAGCCACCTGGACTACGACGGGGAGAGCCCGGTCTGGCGACACTGGATGGTCGAGCTGTCCCGCCGGTTCCGACTGGTCCGCTACGACGAGCGTGGCTGCGGGTTGTCGGACTGGGAGGTGCCACGGTTCTCCTTCGATGCCTGGGTCGATGACCTCGAAACGGTGGTGGACGCCGCCGGGCTCGACCGGTTCCCGCTCCTTGGCATCTCACAAGGCGCACCGGTCGCCATCGCCTTCGCAGTCCGGCATCCGGACCGGGTCAGTCGTCTCGTCCTCCTCGGTGGCTTCGCAGTCGGCCGGCGAAAGCGCGCCGCCACCAACGAAGAGCTCGATCTGGTGGAGGCCCGCATCGGCCTGACCCGGGTGGCGTGGGGACGACCGGACGCGACCTACCGGCAGATGTTCGCCGCGCGTTTCATGCCCGAGGGCAGCCAGGAGGAATGGAAGATCTTCGACGAGCTCCAGCAGCGTTCCACGTCACCGGCGAACGCCTGGCGGTTCCTCAACGAATTCGCCGACATCGACGTCGCCGACCTAGCACCGAAGGTCACCGCTCCCACACTCGTCCTGTGCTCGCGGCGGGAGCCAGACAACATGTTCGAGCAGTCGCGCCGGCTAGCCGGCCTCATCCCGGACAGCAGGCTCGTTCCGCTGGACAGCGCCAATCACCTGCTGCCCGAGCGCGATCCCGCCTGGCGGCACTTCCTGGCCGAGGTCGATGCGTTCCTGCCTACCGCGGCCGCCGCGGGAGCCGATGATGCCGCAGTGGCGAGCGACGTCGAACGCCCCGATACATGACGGTCAGACCCCCAGGCTGAACTGCTGCATATTCACTCCCAAAAACGTCAGGCCCCGCGCTCAGACTCCCATCGATATCCGAGTCGACGGGCTCGTTCGCACAGTACGGCACACCCGATACACCACCTCGGACGTGACACCCGGGCCGCCGCTGCGCACTCGCGTCGGCCACACACCACCGCCCATAGCGCGATCTGCACGGTGCGCCCGCGTGGCGGTTTGGCGGAAGGCCCATGGGCGGAGCGCGGTTCAGGACTCCCCTCCGACGTCGATCTGGAAGGCCTCGTACACCAGGTCTGAGCCGCGCTGGCGATGGCGCACGAGTGTTCCGAGAAGTTCCGTGCCAAGGTCACGAACGCTGTCCACATCCTGATTGGCTGTCGGGGTGCTCACCTGATGCAGCACGTCGTCGAGCAGACGTGTCATCACGGCGTGTTCGCGGGTGAGGCGAGCGACGGCACCGGACAGTCGTGGCGCCGTCTGGAGGAGCTCGTGGTACAACCCGTCGGATCCTTCGGTGATGGCGATGTGCTCACGGAAATCGGCGGAGAGCTCGACCAGGGCCACGTGAACGCGTTCAGTCCAGCGTGCCTGACCTTCAGGCGCTGGGCTGGCCAAGGCGAGTTCCAGCGCGCTCATCGACTCGCGTAGCTCGGAGCGGCGCCGCCGCAGCGCTTCCACGAATGCCTGCTTCGGCCTGGCCGGGCTCGGTTCCATCGGTATCTCTCCATGGCGGCAGTGCTGGTGCCTTACGCGCCGTCTCGGCTAGAACATAGGACTGCTCCTCGGCGTCGAGGGTACGGATGCGACACCCACGCCGGAAAGATGTTGGCGTGGCCCGGCTGCACTCGGCGAGCTGACCGAGACTGTCCGGCAGATCCGTGGAATGAAACGGACTCCGAGACGCCGGCCACCCGCTCTTCTTTCGCGGCGACTTCGGATCCCGCCCTACTGGTGACGTTCGGCCGTGCTGCACAGGGCGCCGCTGGTGGATGATGGCGCCACCTCCTAGGCGGCCTCGCCGAGTACGCCAACAACGAGTTCGGGTGCCGACAACGAGGATGAGTGACCGGCTCATCCTGCCCGCATGAGCGGCGTCCTTAGGATGGCGTCGTCAGTGAGCCCGCAACTTTCGACTTGCGTTCGGCCGTTTTACGCTCAGTTCGTTGGTTTGCACAGCGTTGAGCGCCAATCTGTCTTACAAGCAGGTGCTCACAGGTTCGATTTCTGTTGCGGTCGCCGAGGCGCGTCTGAGCTAGGAACCGGTGCAGGCTGGGGACTGTGCGCCGTGATCGTGGTCGAGCCGGTGTCGGGTGATCCGGCGTCGTACGCGGGGTCAGACGAGTCCGAGTGGGATTTGCGCTGAGCTAGCGGCGGGCAAGCCCTAGGCGCGGAAGGCGTCCCACTGCGCGCTCGTGCGGCTGGCCTGGCCGGCCGTAAACCGGTTGAGGCATGGGTCATTGCCATAGCTCATGAAGTTGTGCACCGGGTCGCGACCCGATGCGGGGCAGGTGTCGAGTGTCGTGTCGCACAAGAAGATGTTGTCTCCGTTGTCTTGCTGCGGGGTGTCGGCGACGAAGTCGTTGGGTGTGCTGCAGCCGCCCTGGAAGGTGTGGAGCAGGCCGAACCAGTGCCCTGCCTCGTGGGTGAGTGTGTCGCCTTGGTTGAACGGCGCCGCGCTGCCGCCGGGCAGGCTCTGGTTGAGGATCACGACGCCGTCCAGGTTGACCGGGCCGCCGGGGAAGGTGGCGTAGCCGAGGAGCCCACCGCTGAGAGAGGCGATGTAGACGTTCAGCACCCGCTTGGTGCCCTTGTGCAGGGCGTTCTTGGCTGGAGCGTCATCGGTGTCCGGATCCCAGTTCCACCAGTTGGTGTTGGCGGTCCGGATGATCTGGTTCGTCACGAACGAGAAGCGGGTGTCCGCACCGCCGGTCAGGCCAGCGTACGAGTCGTTCATGACCTTGAGTTGGCGCCGAATCTGAGAGTTGGAGACGCCGCCAGTGCCGTTGGTCTTGGTGATGATCTGCCAGTTGATCTTGACCGTCACGGGAGCGGGCGCGACGAGTGCCGCGTGGCGCGCCCGTGGGCTCATCGCTCGCAGCCGCTCGTTGAGGGCTCGGTTCATGGTGGCGGCCTGGGCCGGGGAGACGCTGTTGGGGTCAGATGCGGTGGCGCCCTTGACGAGCCTGGCATCTCCTTGCTGACAGGCCGCAGCGGTGCGTGCGTCGGGCGCGGGCACGGCGCTGGTCGGCGAGGTCACCAACGCCGCCGCGAAGGCGAGCGTGGTGGTTACGGCCAATCCGCCCAGAACGATTCGCTTCATTCAGAAACTCCCTCCGTGGACCGGCCGGGTCCGATGTCGTCGAGCGACCAGGGCCGCCGACCGCGGGGGTTGGCCGGACCTCGAAGTTGCTGCCCACCGGGCGATTGTTCGGCGTTGTCAACTTGTCAGCGGGCCTCTTGACGTTATCCGAGACCGAGGCCGCGGGTCATCGGCCATTGGTCCCGGGCGTGGGAGGCCAACAGACACGGCCCGGACGGTGGTCGCCGAGTCTTGGGCGCAAGCCGGTCGGTTACACGGGGTCCATAGTCGAGTAGACGGGCCTACTCCCAATGCGGCGGCGAATGGTTTCAGAGCCATCCCAGCCAGATCATCACTTCGCGGGCGACGGTTCCGACCGGGCGGTCGTTGTTGACCACGAGGTCCTCGAGACCGGTGCCTTCCTCGACGGCGATCGACGCCGCCGCATCGCGCAGGTCGTCACCTCTTCCGCTGGTGACATCACTCGACAGCCGACGCTCGATTTCGGGCCAGGGCACCGATAGGCGGACCACCCGCAGTGGCACCCCCAGCGCCTGCCGGACGCTGCGCAGGGCGCTGATGTCACGGACGAAGTAGGCCACCACGAAGACGCCGATGCCGGCCTCGCGGTAGTGCGGGGCAACCGCAGCCAGGTTTCGCAACATCATGCGATACCCCATCGCGTGGTCACCGACCCAGCCCAGGTAGTCGAGATCGAGCAGGGCATACCGCTGGTCACGCTGTTCCAGCAGGTAGGTGATCTGGGCGGCCACCGCGCTCTTTCCCGAGCCGTACACCCCCGTGATCAAGACGCCCTCGGCGCCACGCTCAGGCACAAGCCAAGCCTAGGACGCGCGCCGCACCCCGCGCACCCGATCAACTCGGGAAAACGACCAGATGCCTGGCGCACGCCCACTCCTACGACGCCGTGCTGGAAGCACTGCGGATGCTGGTCGATCGGCGTGAGGAGCTCACCCGAGCCAGGGTCCAGACCGTCAACCGGCTGCAACGACTGCTGTCTGAACTCCTGCCCGGGCAG
>Ga0190270_10000270_pt1 | contig 22255 bp, 19 predicted proteins | sample Popmic320T_FD_133748 | JGI IMG/M metagenome (GOLD analysis project Ga0190270, IMG submission 133748) | Populus adjacent soil microbial communities from riparian zone of Weber River, Utah, USA - 320 T | ecosystem: Environmental > Terrestrial > Soil > Riparian zone | place: USA: Utah | collected...
ATCCCCACCGAGCTCACAGCGAGTAGAAACAGAATGAGGGAGAAGAGCTTCACTGATTTCGACATAACAGGCACTCCTTAAGGCAGAAGGTAGAGTTGAAAGAGTCTGTGCGGCCGGATCGGGCGCAGTTGGAAATCGTGAAAGAACCGTAAACCAGGTTATCCAAAAACCTAAAACGCTCGTTATCGATTCGGTTTTGAGACGCGATTTCTATCATGCTTCCATAGTGAGTGCAAGCATTACTAGACCAAAAAACAAGTCTGAAAAACCAACACGCTGAATCGCGCGAGGCTGAGTGTTTTCAAGGCGTGAAAGCGATCATGGGGCGGTAGCCCGACCACTTGATCCAGGAGCAGGGTCTTGAAAAACAAACCGGGTAGGCTTGAATCCTCAAGCCTACCCGGTTGGTCTTAGTTCTAACTGTTTATCCTAGAACTGGAAGCGAACGGCCAATTGAATCTGCCGCTCGCGGAAGAAAAAGCCGTTTGAAAGGTCGCTAGCTGTACCGAACGTTGGATCGAACGTTGCGCTACACGAACCGCTTACTGTGTTACCGGTGCAGGCCACGTTATACATTCGAGTGTTGACTCCCGTAACCTGCGTGCGGTTGAAAATGTTAAAGCCTTCAGCCAGCACTTCGATCTTGGCATCCTCTGTTATCGAAAAACGACGTGAGAGGCGAAGATCGACGTACTTGATCGACGGCGTATGGAAAGCGTTGTTTGGAAGCAGCCCGAAACGAAGCGAACCATTTGTTCCGTTAATACCGCCCGCCGGGCTGGCGCCGAAGACAGCGGAAGGACTAAAGCTATTCGTGACAGGAGTGTAGCGGAATCCTGAAAACATATTGACGATTGGTGCAATCGTCCATCCGTTTAGAATCGCGCCTCCCGCCTTGCCTCTGAGGCCCGCGAAATCGGTGTTGTAAACGACACTGGCGACGAACTTATGCCGGCGGTCGTAAGGAGACAGACCGTTCTCGCGCTGTGGATCGAAGGGATCAAAAAGCGCGGAGAAGCCAGGCGTAAACGTATTCGAACTCTGCGATCCGCCATTGTCCTGTCCCCTCGACAGCGTGTAACTGCTCTGGAATTGTAGACCGTTTGTCAGACGACGGTTGGCCTGCAACACCAAAGCGTGGTATTTCGTGTTGATACTGTCGCGAATCTCAAGGATATTGCCAAAGGCGGGGTTGGGCCTGGCACCCAGGTAGTAAGGATAAGTCCAAACCTGGCCCGCCAAAGGACCGTCCACGATGTTTATTTGTCTCGGCGCCGTGTTGTTTCGATTGATATTGGTGTCGACGAAGGTCGTGAGGTATTTTCCAAAGCTGAAGAGGTAGGTCGCGGAAAGCACTGTGTTGCGCCCCACCTCGCGCTCGATGATTACGTCGCTCTGATGAATCAACGGGTTTTGAAAACCGTCTCTAAAGTAATTGACTCCAGCCGTTCCTGCCGGCGCACTCGCCAAAATATTTGGAAAGATTGGTGCGGCCGGGTTGCCCGCCGGTGTGGCCGTTCCGGGAGTAGCAGGGTTTACTGAAGACACCGCCTGACCCGTTGTCAGGCCAGTATTGATCAGCGAGTTAATTATGATGCTGCTGTTCACCCGTCCATAGTAGATTCCGTAGCCACCGCGCAAACTCGTCTTGCCATCACCATTAACGTCGAGGGCAAATCCCAGTCGCGGACCGAAGTTGTTTTTGTCGCTTGGGCGATTGCCCGTTTGCGGCAATGCAGGATTGACCAGGAAGGGCGTGGGAAACTTTTCATAGTCCCAACGCAGACCGAGGTTCAACGTTAGTCGAGGGGTCGCGCGCCAGTCGTCCTGTACAAAGAAAGCATAGTCGACCGTCTCGAGTTGAAAACGAGGCTGGCCGAAACCCTGCGCGTAATTGCTGGTATAGCACCTTCCGGCGAGTCGGATACCCGTGGAGCATGTCCCACCTGCTGCTCTCACTGCCCCGTTAGTCGTGAAGTTAGTGTAATCGACGATAAAGTCGTTGATGTTGTTATACGTGTAAGAGCCCCCCCCGGTGAAGAGGTTGTCGTCTATGTCTCTTACGTGATTGATGTCCGTACCAAACTTCAGGGTGTGGTTGCCGGTTGAGTAGGTAATAGTGTCGGCGAATTGGAAACGCCTTTCATCGGGGAGAGCTATTCTATCCAGCGAAGTCGCTTTACCAATAGTGATCCCGTTCGTAAGAGCTATCTGGGGCGAAAATCCGTTCGAGGTTGTTGGCTGGCCAGCAAGAGGTTGTTGGGCAAACTGAGCGTTGAGTTCATCAGCAAATTGGAAACGGAACTCGTTGATCAGTTTATTTGACAACGTTGACGAAAGCCGCAGGTTGAGTGAATCAACCTCGACGAAGTCATCTCCGAAACCGGTGCGGTCACGCGTCACCGTTGCTCCGGTCTGAACGCCTGCGGGCGACGCCCAACGCAACCGGTTATAGGCAGCGGTGAAGGTGTGATTGCTTGTGATGTTCCAGTCAATCTTCGGGAAAATCAGCCTTTGATCTCCACGACGCGGGACCTCGCCCGTCTGGTCGACGAGAAAGGCCAATGCCGCGTCAACTTGTGCGGCAGACACCCGACGCGCGGAGTTCGATATTGACGAAGCGACCAAGGCAGCAGTACAGGCACCCCCTACCACAGTGCATCGGTTGACCGTATTAAGATAGTTGGCAGTACTGAATACAGCAACGCCGGGAAACTTACGCTTTTGCTCGTCGTAACTGAAAAAGAAGAACGCCTTGTCTTTGACTATTGGCCCACCGATGGTTCCACCAAATTGGTAGCGTACATCTTCGGGCTTAAACGCAACGCGCGTCGCGACTCCATTGACCAACTGAGTCAAGAACGTATTGGGATTGCGCGCGCCCCACTTGTTGTTGCGATCATATAGAAATGCCGAACCGTGAAACTCGTTAGTACCAGACTTCGTGATGGCGTTGATTACACCGCCCGCCGAACGTCCGTATTCGGCCGAGAAGTTTGAGGTGTTAACCTGAAATTCGCGAATCGCGCCCTGACTGATCGAATACGCACTGCGGGTGCGGCCTCTCTCTTCCGAGAAAAAGGCCTGATTGTTGTCGCCGCCGTCCACGGTGCTGTTGTTCAGCAGTCCGGAGATACCACGAAAACTAATCAAACCGAAGTTGCCGTCAGGAACGGCTCCAGGCGTTAGGATGGCGAAGTTAGACCAGCGGCGGCCGTTAACCGGAAGCTCGTTGATTGAGGTCTGGTTAAGGTTGCTGGAAAAGTCCTGCTGGGAAGTGTTGATGACCGGTGCGTCCGAAGTCACTTCAACAGTGCCACCCGAGACGGGTCCGATCGACAGCGGCGCCTCAACAGTAGTCACCACACCTACCTCGACTACTACGCTTTCCTGAGTGAACGGACTGAAACCCGAACCGTTGATGGTGATGGAGTAGATACCAGGCTGCAGATTTACGACCCGAAATCTACCCTGATCGTCGGTCGTTGCCGTCTCTTCTTTATTCGTTTCGGTGTTTCGCACCGTCACGGAGGCATTGGCAACTACTTCTTTGTTCGGGTTGGTGACGGTACCGCCAATGGCACCGGTCACTGTCGACTGACCAAAGGCAATCGAGCTAAGTCCGAAAATCAAGGACAGGACAAACGAGAGCTTCACAAATTTCGACATACGGGGAACTCCTTAGGAATGAGACGTTGAAAGAGTCTGCGCAATGGTTTGAGCGCAGGTGATAACTTTGAATATGTGCGAATTGAAATTATGCAAATCTAGAAAGGAAAGACTTATTGACCCATGTAGGTTGCGAACTTTTATCACGCCATTCGGGGTCCGCGCAAGCCCGACACAGGTTAAAGTTTGGTTAATCAATCGTTTCGACGGCTTGAACTGCGTGAAGGCATACGAATGCCTAGAATGTGACTAAAATCGTTCGCAAGGTGTATGCCGGAGCGGGTGAAAGCCCGATGACAAATTAACGTCCCACTTTTCAATACTTAAGTGCCGCACTCGACCTGCGAAACGTCCCGCTTAGCCAAGAATTTGGATCAAATCTTGGAAAATCAGGAAATGAGATCCGTATCGAATTAGTTTGGTTTGCTGACAAAAGAGCCTTCAGACTCGCTCGACAATCATGGCGATACCTTGGCCGCCGCCAATGCACGCCGTGGCCAGTCCGTAATGACCGCCCCGACGCTCTAATTCTTTCAGCAGGGTGAGAACCAGACGTGTGCCCGTGGCGCCCAGCGGATGCCCCAGCGCGATGGCCCCGCCGTTTACATTTGTTCGGGATCGATCCAGACCTAATTCCTTCTCCACAGCCAGATACTGTGCAGCAAAAGCTTCATTCACCTCGACCAAGTCGATGTCCTCAATCTTGAGGCCGGCTTTTTCAAGTGCCTTACGCGTCGCCGGAACGGGCCCAATACCCATGATTTCAGGCTCCACCCCGGCGTATGCCCAACTAACAATACGACCAAGGGGCTTCACACCCGGGCGCTTTGCGTATTCCTCTCCACTAATAACCAGAGCCGCCGCTCCATCCACAATTCCCGAGGCATTGCCAGCCGTCACAAACCCGTCTTTCGCAAAAGCAGGCTTTAACTTTGCCAGCCCCTCCATGGTAGTTTGCGGTCGCGGATGATCGTCAGTATCAAAGGTGATAGACGACTTGCGCGACTTCACTTCGACCGGAACGATCTCTTCTGCAAAGTAACCAGCGTCGCCGGCGCGCTTTGCTTCCTTCTGTGACCTCAGTGCGTATTCATCCTGTTCTTCGCGCGAGATTTCAAACTTCCGCGCGAGATTTTCAGCCGTCCCAGCCATGGGCGTATTGCAATAGGTATCCAGCAAAGCAACCATCAAGCTATCCTCTAGTTTTCCACCGCCTAAAGGAAAACCGGAGCGCGCGCCGCGTAAAACGTGGGGCGCCTGCGACATCGATTCCATTCCGCCCACCAACGCTGTTTGAGCTTCACCAAGTTGAATCATTTGCGCGCCGGAAATGATTGACTGAATCCCGCTGCCGCATAAGCGATTGACCGTCAGCGCCGGACGGTCAATAGGAACCCCGGCTTTCAAGGCCACGTGGCGAGCACCATAGATTGCGTCACCAGATGTTTGCAAAGCATTTCCGATGACAGTGTGATCGATTTCTTCCGGAGCAACTCCGGTCGTTTCCAACGTTGCTTTGGCGGCGATTGCTCCCAAGTCAATAGCCGAAATATCTTTGAGTGCTCCGACATACTCGCCCATCGGAGTGCGTTTACCACCCAGAATAAAGACGTCACGAGACATTTACTTATCCTCTTCTCATAGTTAAAAAATTGATGTCTGGCTGAAACCAACAAGAGTAACTAAGGCGTGAACGAACGTCAATTTGGGCCTAATTAAGTTGAGGCGCCGCTCCTTGTCCAGACGCGCCGACTGGTTAGTAGGTTACTGAGGGGCTATGAAGTCAGTACCACCTCGCGGTAGCAGGTGGGTCTCACGATTGCTGAATGCGGATGGCCGATTGCGGATTGGCCTAATGCGCAACAGACCAATTGGAAATCGGAAATCGACAATCGGAAATGAAGACGGCCCACCCGCTAACGCGAGGTGCTACTGACTTCATCTTGCCGCTTAATCCGTGAACCGGTGTTGTGCGCGATACCGATGTAACAGCTCTTCGAGAAAGCCTTCGTAAGTAAACGTCGGCATGTCATACGTGGGACGGAGCTTGTACATCAGCGGTAGCGAAACTCGCCAGGCCATCCATTGACGAGCCATGTCTGCCAACTCCCAACGCCGCCGGAGGAAGACCTCAACCACTTCGATCTCAGATTCCGATAGCGCGTTTACGTCGGCAACAAAATCCACCGGTCGGAATGCACGGCGCAAGGCGTCATCGCTCATAGGCGAGGCAAACACCTGGGCAAAAGCAGGCGCGTCCGCTTCACGTTCACGCACCACTACAGTTCCTGCGATCATGTCGCCGACGCGTTGGTCCGAAAGACTGAGAAAGACCGATATCAACCCAATCGAGTAAAAGGGCATGGGCATCATGTCGAAAGTTCGCAGTAGGTTTCTGACCGCAGCTTCCCAGAATGTAATCGGCCTCCCGTCTTCACGTATGACTCGCAACTTGAGCAAACGCTTTCCGGGTGTTTGTCCATTCCAAAGCCATTCAAAAAAACTGAAATAGCCGGAGACGATTAGAAATACCAGCACGATCAGAACTGCCTTGATCCATTTCGGCGCGTTTGAAAGTTCTTCACCGAACCTCCAAAAATCTGCGAACACGGCAAACGCGAGAGCCATCAGTAAGATCGTGCCGAACTGCAAGGCATGGTCGAGAGCGCAGGCGAGAAATCGATTGCCAATCGAGGCCAGGGCAAAATGGAGTGGGACGCGCTCCGGCGTTTCGATTATGAGAATGTCTTCGGTGGCCAGTGTTGCTGACATTGAACCTCAGAAGTTGGCGCTGCGTTCAGGCCAAAGTCAATCCGTGGGTGTGAAACAAACTGAAGTCCGCGCATCGGATGTGGCTACACGAGCATTGCAGCGGAGGGCCACTGCGGCAATCTGACAATCTGCGAGACTTCGTGAACGACGACCAGTTGCGTTGAATAGTGCTGCGGCCGTAACCGCATCAGACGCGAGAAACGGTTCGGGCGCGGGAAAAAGCAACTGCGCCAGGGTTTCATCATTCTGATTTAGCGGTCCACAAAGAAACTCGCTCCAAGCAATGGAGCTGATATCTAATTCTTCACCGTCTTTTTTCCAGGTTTGTAGCTTGGCGGCGGCCACGGAACTTGGCACGAGTGCCTGAATGAGAAAGTTGGTATCGAGGCGAATCATCAATTAGCGGCGGGCTTCTCGGACGGCCGCTTGCCACTCGGCAGCTTTTGCCGGCGTTAGATTTAGGCTCCGTTGCAAAGCCTTGAAAGTTTCTAACCAGATTTCTTTTTCTACTGGACCAGTGAGGTCGTTAGTTTGGCTATTGGTTTCTTTTCTTTCGGCCTCAAGCTCCGCCTCAATCTCATCCTGATTGGCGTGATAATGTGCTAACACTGCATAAACCTGGGCCATCGTAAGGTGCGGGTATTTCTCGGCAATTTGCTCAGCGCCGTAGCCTTCTTTGTACAAAACAACTATTTGGTTAACAGAAGTTTGGGTGCCCTCAACGCGCAAACGCCCCCCACAAACATCCGGAGAGCTAACCAATAATGTACTTATCTCAGTACTCATAATTAGGACGTCTAATTCAAATTCTGCACACAAATAGTGAACCGCTCATGTGAATGCCGTCAAGGTTACTTATTAACCCCCAGCAGGAGAAGGTGACGACGTTTGCCAACCTGAACTACAACTTTCTGATCGACCTTCAATTCGACTTCGGCGTTCGTCTGAGACACACGTTCGCCGGCGACCCGGACGCCTCCCTGTTCAATGAGTCTGCGGGCCTCTGCCATTGAAGGTGCCAGGTTCGTCTCGACCAGCAGACGCGGTAGTTGCCATGTCTGGGCTGCGGTTAGGTGCACCGGGATGGCCTCGGGAACCAACTTTAGTTTGAACTTGCGGTCGAACTCTTCTTCAGCGCTTTCAGCGGCCTGAGCCGAATGAAAATCTGTAATGATTAGCTTGGCGAGATCAACCTTAAGAGCGCGAGGATTTATAGCGAGAACACCGACATCAGTTTTCATCCGGAAGATCTCACGTTCAGTTTTGTCCGTCAGCAGCTCGTAGTAACGCCACATTAGATCATCGGAAATCGACATCACTTTGCCGAATATCTCCGACGGCGGCTCATTGATTCCGATGTAATTGCCGAGCGACTTCGACATCTTCTGCACGCCATCGGTGCCAACCAAAAGCGGCATGATCATCGCGACCTGTGCTTCCTGTTTGTATTCGCGCTGCAGGTTGCGGCCCATGAGCAAGTTGAATTTCTGGTCTGTGCCGCCCAACTCTACGTCAGCTTCTAAGGCCACGGAGTCGTAAGCCTGTGTCAGCGGGTAAAGCAGTTCGTGCAGGGCGACTGGCTTTTCTTCGTTTAGCCGTTTGGCGAAATCATCTCGTTCCAGGATCTGTTTGACGGTGACGTGTGAAGCAAGACGAATGAATCCGTCTGAACCCAACTGGTCCATCCACTCAGAGTTAAACCGCAACTCAGTCTTCTCGGGATCGAGTAAATTGAAGATTTGCTTTTTATAAGTCTCGGCGTTTGCGTTGATCTCCTCGCGTGAGAGCTGCGGCCGCGTGGCTGAGTTGCCGGATGGGTCGCCGATTAATCCGGTGAAATCTCCGATCAGGAAAATGACCGTGTGGCCCAGTTCCTGAAACGCACGCAGCTTCCGAATCACGACAGTATGGCCCAGGTGAATGTCGGGCGCAGTGGGATCAACGCCGAGTTTGACGCGCAATGGTTTGCCGGTTTTGACTGACTTCTCCAGCTTGGCCCTCAACTCATTCTCGGGAATGATTTCAGCCGCGCCTTTCCGCAGGTATGCAAGTTGTTCTTCAACGGTCATCGTTTTTATCGCAATTGGTAAATGGCTAAGAAAATTTATCAGAACCCACGCTCAACGATTTTCAGAGGAGAGAGTAGCGCATCTCAAAGGGCTGCGCTATGCTCCTTTGCAAACACTGAAATGCCTTGACCGATATGTGGATAGGCAGCGAATCAAAACATGCCAGTGACTCATGCCCAAAGTTCAAATGAACAGCGTAAGCCCCTCGAAGGCGCACGGCTAGCCTTCATTGGTTGCGGCGTGATGGCCGAGGCAATTATTGCCGGCTTACTGCGAAACAACCTGGTTTCTTCCGAGCAAATCGTCGGCAGTCACCCGCGAGCAGCGCGGCGCGAAGAACTCCAAACCAAATATTCAATCCGGATGTTTGAAAGCAATCGCGAAGCGGCATTGGCAGCGCACCCTGCCGAGCTCATAAATGGAACTGAGCGGACTGGGGCGTTGGTAATCCTGGCTGTGAAGCCACAGCGACTCGGGAAAGTGCTAACGGAACTTAAAGGCGCGATCCATCGCGAGCAACTCGTCGTTTCGATTGTTGCGGGCGCGCGTACGGAAACAATCGCCAACGAGCTGCTTCATCCCGCCATCGTGCGCACAATGCCGAACACTCCCGCGCAGATTGGGCAAGGCATGACAGCATGGACCGCCACGCCGGAAGTCAACGAAGTCCAGGAACAGGAAGTCCGCGCTATGCTCGAGGCCCTGGGTAGTGCGGTGCGAGTCGAGAACGAACGACACATCGACATGGCCACGGCGCTCAGTGCCACTGGTCCAACCTACATTTTTCTTGTGATGGAAGCGCTGGTCGACGCGGGCGTGCACATGGGTTTTTCGCGGCATGTGGCCCAGGAGCTGGTGCTGCAAACGATGCTTGGTTCTGTATTGTTCGCGAAGGAATCGCAAAAGCACCCGGCGGAACTCCGCAACATGGTGACCTCGCCGGGCGGAACGTCGGCCGAAGCAATCTATCAGATGGAAAAAGGTAGCCTGCGAACCGTGCTTTCAAAAGCCGTGTGGGCTGCATTTCAAAGGGCCGAAGCTTTAGGCGGTAAACCGAGAAATGAAGGCTAACGCGAGGAAATGACCGAGTCCTCAAAGCTCTTGCTGCCGTAGTTCTTACGGGCTTCACTCCAAGCCATCTTTTCCGAGTGAATCTAGAATTTTTCCCCAATCACCGCGCCGCACCTAAGCACGCGCTGAATGCTTTCCAATCTTCTTAAATTGAGTTTAGGAACTTCGGCATGCGACTCGTTTGAGTCGCGCGCAGATTCACCTTGTGGCCCATGGACCATGTTATGTGGCATGGCTTAAACTACCCTCCGTTGATGCGTCCCTGAGCGATCTGCTGCGCGTAGCTAAATGAGCGACAGTGAGCCACAGTATCGAGGCCAACAGAAGTGCGCAAAGACTACCGAGGACGGTGGCCAGGAGCGGTCGTATGTCCTCAAAGTCAGGCAGAAGCAAACTGGCGATTAACAACACGACTACCAGAGCATCTACTTGAACAATGCGGAAATCAATTCACAGCGGGGGCGGGGATCTTCTTTCGCACGTGCCGATTTATAACTTCATAGTTCCCGGTCGCTATTAACGCGACCGCTTCGGGATAGAGCTTGTGCTCCTCTTGAAGAATCCGCGCAGACAAAGTTTCTTCCGTATCATCGTCAAGCACGGGAACCGTTCTCTGTCCAATGATCGGCCCACCATCTAGTGTTTCGTCCACGAAGTGAACAGTGCAACCAGTCCATTTTACTCCGTGTTCGATCGCCTGGAGTTGAGCGTTGAGTCCTGGGAAAGCCGGCAGCAGGCTTGGATGAACATTCAGTATCCGGTCCCGGAAAGCCTGCAGAAACTCAGAAGACAAAACTCGCATGTACCCGGCGAGACAAACCAGATCGACATTGTGGTCTTTTAAGACTGAGGCAATCTCCCGATCATGTTCCTCACGGGGGCGGCCCCGCCGCTCAACGACCACGGTCCTTAAGCCTTCTTCTTTCGCTCTCAAGAGACCTGAAGCACTCGCATGATCACTTACTACGACAGCGATCTGGGTGTTGGGAATTCGGCCGTCGCGCACGGCCTCAGCCAGCGCCTGCATGTTTGAACCGCGGCCGGATATCAGAATACCCAGACGAGAAAGTTGGTGGGACATATCATTGGGTTGGCGATTGGGCCGTGGGCTTCCATATGAAGGTCATCAAAATTGTTGTGAACGAGTTGTAAAACTCAATCGCGTGTGGCAATCGAGTATAACAGCCTGCCTTTTAGACGACCCTTCATCTGATCGCTACCTCTCGATTGCCGGAAACGACGCGGCCGATTTCGTAAACCGAGTCTCCGCGTTGCTGGAGGTGTGATTTGACTGTCTCCGCATCGATAGGCGACGTAACGATTACCATCCCGACTCCCATATTGAACGTTCGATAGATCTCGGTTTCAGAAACGTTTCCGATCTCCTGCATCAGGTTGAAAACGGGAAGTATGGGCCAGCTTCCTTTCTTTATCGCGACAGCGGTGCCTTCAGGCAGAATGCGCGGAATGTTATCAGTCAATCCACCACCGGTGATGTGTGCCAGACCTTTTATCAATCCTGAATCAAGCAGACCTTCAAGCGATCTAAGATAACTGAGATGCGGCTGCAACAACGCTTCGCCGGCTGTCATTCCCAGTTCATCGAGGGGAGTTTCAACCTTGTAGCCGGCCACTTCAAAGAAAAGTTTGCGAGCGAGTGAATATCCATTCGTGTGAAGCCCTACCGACGGGAGAGCCAGGAGCACATCGCCTGCTTTGATCTGTTTTCCATCAATCGTCTTTTCTCGATCCACTACGCCGACAATAAACCCGGCAATGTCATACTCGCCTTCAGAATAGAAATCCGGCATCTCCGCGGTTTCCCCGCCCAACAGAACGCAGCCATTTTCGCGGCAGCCCGTAGCTACGCCTTCAACGACGGCGGCCACTTCTTCCGGTTTAAGCTTTCCAGTGGCCACATAATCGAGGAAGAAGAGCGGGCGGGCACCCTGGACGAGAATGTCGTTTACGCAGTGATTGACGAGGTCGCGCCCGACTGTGTTATGAACGCCGGTGAGGAAAGCGATCTTCAGTTTCGTGCCAACACCATCCGCCGAAGCAACGAGTACAGGTTGTTTCAACTGCGGGAAGGCGCCGTCAAACATTCCTCCAAAGCTGCCGATTTCGGAGAGCGTGCGTTCGTTGAATGTCTGCTTAGCCAGTTGCTTGATCCGGTCCGTGGCGCGGGTGGCCGCGTCGATATCAACGCCTGCGTCGCTGTAGGTGATGGGCTTGGTCATTAGTTTTTATTACAGAACCGAGTGCGGTAGCGCCGGATGCTTGAGGCATTTTGCATAACTGCACTATCCGAAATTAGGTTTGATTTGAGTATTAAGTTACCTCTTGCATCCGGCGCTACCGCGCTCGGTTCTGTAGTGGCATTTACTATTTACCCGCCTTCGTTTTAGGGGGTGGTCCAAAATCGCCGTACGCGATAAACCCTGAACGCGTCGAATCATCCTTCTGTGCCATGCGTCCGAGCCAGATATCGCTGGTAGCCTCTTTCGCGGTCTTCACCACGTATTCTCTGCCACGAGTGGTAATTGTGATCTCGCCCTGCAAGTCTGTTCGGTAGACTTTTACATTAGTGTTCTTGAAACGGTCGAGAACCAGCTGCGACGGGTGGCCATAGCGGTTCCATGCGCCGCACGAAATGATTGCCACTTCGGGTTTCACGCGATCCAGGAAGTCCTGCGCCGTCGCATACTTCGAGCCATGATGCGCGACCTTTAGTATCTTCGTCTTAAGATCAGGATCTTTGGTGAGCAAGCGATGTTCTGTTTGTTCTTCGGCGTCCGCGGGCAAGAGCATCGAGAAGTCTCCATAGTCAAGCCGCATTACGATTGAGTTGCCGTTTGGCACATTGCCACCCGTTTTCATCTGCTCCCTGGTAAAGATAGGCTCGCTGGGCGCCAGGATCATCAGACGTGCCCCGCCACCAAGGTCGTATTTTTTGCCGACCTCAGACTTTTCATATTGGGCGCCGCTCTGCGTCAACGCTTCTTTATACTCATCGTAAAACTTTGTTACGGGAGAAGATCTGTCCGCACGCCTGGGAGTAGGTTTTGGTTTTACTTTACCTGGAGGCTTTGCCTGTGGCTTGGCTGGAAGTAACGACTCAGGAACATCCGGTCGCTCACCGTTATCAATTACATTCAAAACCTTGATGCCCTTAAAGACCTCGTCGGCGCCACCAATGTGGTCCGGATGTGGATGTGTGGCGACAAAGTAATCGAGTTGCTGGATGTTGTAACGCTTCAGCGCCTCCAGTATCACCTTGCCTTTGCCCGCATCGCCCGCGTCAATCAAAACGGTTTTCCCCGCCGGCGAAACAATCAGAATTGAGTCGCCATTGACTGGCCCAACATCAAGCACGTGCACGCGAAGCTCGCCGCCCGATGCCGGTGGTGGTTTCGTTTTCCACCAAGGCAAAACGTATTTCAATCCGACATACCCGGCCGCACTGAGCACAACTACCAGAACAGCCGCCGCGCATCCACAACCCTTTATCGATCGCGCCACTCTAGAACTGCCTCTCTATTCAACTAGTTCTTTATCAGAATTCTAAACCGTGCCTGTTCAAAATGTCTGTCGGCGCTGAGCGCATTATTGATTGCGAGTTCTTTCATGACAACAAACGACACGCAGTCAATGAGTCCCCAGACCTTGTCTGAGTGTGATTTGTAGAGGTCAAACGCTTTTCTGAATAGGAGGGGATGAAGATGAACTACTGTCGCCTCATTTGAGGTGAGAAAATGCTCTAGAACTTCGACTGATTCTCGCTTGAAGTTTCGGGATAGGGCGTTGCCGATTTCCAGCAGGATTGCATCCGTCGTCACAACTGGCTGCCCCATAAAACGCTTGGCCAGGTCTACCGCGAGACTGTGGTACTGATCATTTTTGTTAACCAGGGCTACGACGAACGAGGTATCTACGAAGACGTCAGCCAATGGTTTTCTCTCCGCTCAGATACAGATCGAGGTTTTCAGAGAAGTCCCTTGGCCCGTCAATTGAGATTTTCATGAGTTTGGAAAACAGTGTTCCGCCATTGCTTTCCGTTTCGGATCGGCTATAGACCTTCACAACCTCATATAGTTCTTCCAGACGCTCCTCCGGAACCCTTTCGATCTCAGACTTGATTATGTCTTTTGTAACCATCACCATTCGTCACCTCCATCCCAGCATACCACTAAACTATGCCTCGAAACTTACAGCCTCGTGATCTCGTTCCCACATCGTTTCGGCGTCAGTGGTGATTCGGGTCGGATATTTTTCGTTCCAGCAGGCGACGCAAGATGAATCAGAGTTTATCCCGATTGCTTCCATCATTCCTTCCAACGAAAGGTAGCCCAGCGAGTCGGCCTCGATGAACTTCCTGATTTCCTCAACCGACATTTGCGCGGCAATCAAATCAGCTTTGTTTGGGGTGTCGATTCCGTAATAGCAAGGGCTGATCGTCGGCGGACAACTTACGCGTACGTGGATTTCCTTTGCGCCCGCCTCCCGGACCATGCGCACAATCTTTTTCGACGTTGTACCGCGCACGATCGAGTCGTCAATCAGCACCACTCGTTTGCCTTCGATCAGGTGGCGAACAGGATTGAGTTTGATGCGCACGCCGAACGAACGAATCGACTGGCGGGGCTCAATGAAAGTTCGGCCAACGTAATGATTGCGAACCAGGCCAAAACGAAAACTGATTTTGCTCTGCGCTGAATAACCGATTGCCGCCACGGTCCCTGAATCCGGAACTGGAACCACGAGGTCCGCATCGGCCGGCTGCTCCAGCGCCAATCGCTTGCCCATCTTGTGACGCGATTCATTCACCGAGCGGCCGTAGATAAGAGAGTCAGGCCGCGCGAAGTAAACGTGCTCAAACAAACACATTGACGGTTTCTGTTTTTCCAGCGGATGCGACGAACGCAAACCATTCCGGTCGATCACGATCATCTCGCCCGGTTCAACGTCGCGGACATACTGGCCGTCAATAAGATCGAAGGCGCATGTCTCTGACGCCACCACCCACGCATCGCCCACTCGTCCCAGCGCCAGCGGTCGAAAGCCGCGTGGATCGCGGACGGCGATCAATTCCGTGGGCGTCAGAAAGAGCATTGAAAACGCGCCCTCAATGCTTCTTAAAACTTCGGGAATCGCCTCGCGTACTGACGAAGCCTTTGAACGCGCAACACGATGCAGGATAACTTCGGTGTCGGAGGTGGCGGAAAAGATTGCGCCTTCACGTTCCAGCTTGCGACGTTCCTCGCGAGCAAAAGGAAGGTTGCCATTGTGGCAAACCGCAATTTGTCCGTGTTGGCAGGTGACTAAAAACGGTTGGGCTTCGCGGATTGAAACTTCCCCGGCGGTGGAATATCGAACGTGACCGATAGCGCTGGCGCCGGTTAAGCGATCGAGTGTTGACTGATCAAAAGCATCAGCAACATGACCCATTGCGCGTTCCTGGCGCAGTTCGGATTCGTTGGAAGAAACGATGCCGCATGATTCCTGGCCCCGGTGCTGAAGCGCATAGAGCCCAAGATAAGTAAGGCGTGACGCGTCCGGATGACCATAAATTCCGAACACTCCACATTCGTCGTGAAATTTGTCCTGAACTATTTCCAAACTATTCCCTTGCTACCCGCCGGTTGAGATTAAATCTTCTTTCTTGTTACTGCTGAGCTTACTTCGCATTTCAAAACCTTTCAACCCGAGTGTGACGCATGCCTTCCCGCGCCGGAGGATACACAAAATCGGCTGCCTTCGGTATTATTTCGAACGGCAGGAGAAAGTAGATGCCGGCCCTTGAAGAGCGTTGACCAAGCAGCAACGCTGCGCTCGTCAGAGCCTCTTGAAATAAACTCGACCCTTAATTCGCCGTGAAGCAATCAAGTTTTTCCAACACTGTAATTCAATTAGCCCTGCGTACAGGACTCATCGCGGCGTTCGTGGCCGTCGGTTGGGCCATCTATTCCCAACTGCCGCACCAACCTACAACTGAGCCGGAGGCTGCTAATGGTGAAACTGTGTTGCAGATCGTCTTGCGGCCTTCCCTGACCAGAGAAGCAGAGGTTCTCGATATTCCTGTTGAACTCTATCCGGTCGACATTGTCTCAGTACGCGACGAGTATTTTACCGAACGACGCGCGGGAAAACGGTTCGATGATTTTTTGAGTGAACGTATGAAAGGTCGCAACCCAGTTACCGCTAAGTTGGACCGACAGGGCCAGACGTCAGTTGTCATCAATCCGGGCAATTGGTGGTTGCACGCATTGCTTTCAGGTGATGAAGAGTTGGAATGGCGCCTGCCGATTAAGGTCTCAGGACGCAAGCAAACCGTCGAGCTCACTTCGCAAAACGTGTACGCGCGAACCAGAAGCTTCTAGGCCAGAGATCAGAGGTCAGAAGTCAGAGGTCAGACGACTGAGGTCAGGGGCGCGGAGTTCAGAGTTCAACCTTCAGGTTGCGTCTTGCGCTACGACAAAAGCTAAAGCTTGCTGAACTCTGAACTACGCGCCCCGACATCTGACTTCTGACTTCTGACTTCTGACCTCTGACTTCTGGCCTCTCTTCTTTATGCTCGCTCTTCAGGTAGACAAAAAGAAACTCCTGGTCCGCGACGTTGATCAACCCGAGCCTGGCGCGGAAGCGTTGGTGCGTGTGCTGCTCTCCGGCATCTGCAATACCGACCTGGAAATCGCGCGCGGATACGCCGGCTTTAAAGGAACGATAGGCCACGAGTTCGTAGGCATCGTCGAAGAGGCTTCAGATAAATCGGTGGTGGGCAGACGAGTTGTCGGCGAGATCAATGCAGGTTGCGGCGATTGCGAATTGTGCAAAGGTGGTGACGCGCGACACTGTCCGGGCCGAACGGTCCTCGGAATTCTGGGCAGGGACGGCTCGCACGCTGAGTTATTGCGTTTGCCCTTAACGAACCTTGTCCCGGTGCCGGACAGCGTGGTGGATGAACATGCGGTTTTTGCTGAACCGCTCGGAGCCGCGTGCGGCATCATGGAACGTGTCGCCATAAAACGGACGCACAACGTCGCCGTCATCGGTGACGGCAAACTCGGATTGCTCTGCGCTCAGGCAATTGCTCTCACTGGCGCGAACGTATTGTTGATTGGAAAGCACGCGGAGAAGTTGCGTATCGCCGAGCGGCGCGGAATAGAGACTTTGTCGCCTGCGATGGGAGCCAAAAGAAAACGCCAGTTTGATGTGGTGGTCGAAGCGTCCGGTTCACCTACGGGCGTGACGGGAGCACTCGACATGTTGCGACCGCGCGGCACGCTGGTCTTGAAGTCGACGTTTGAGGGGCCAGCCAGGATGGGCGAGATCAACCAGGCTCGGCTCGTAGTAGATGAAATTTCAATCATAGGATCGCGCTGCGGACGTCTTCAGCCTGCGCTGGATCTTTTGAAAAAAGGTGCCCTCGATATAGACAGCCTGATCAGCGAAGAATACCCGCTGGCACGGGGCGTCCACGCGATGGGTCGCGCTGGCAAGAAGGGCGTCTTGAAAGTTTTTCTCCGACCGTGACGTTTCGACTAGTCTGTCGGCGCGCTGAGCCGGCCAAGGGGATGCTCTCGCCAAAAATCGCTCTGAAAAACTACTCACCAATCGGCAACTTACACGCTACGCGCCTGGGCCTATACGCAGGCGGCGCGGCTACTGATCACCTCAGACAAACTGCGCGGCCGTGGAGTTTCTCGAGGAAGCAGCGGCTGAAGCGCGACGCATAGAGGCAGCCGATCCTGATCGCGCGCGGGCGCTGATCGGCGTGGCCACACAATTGGTTACTGCCGACCGCATCCGGGCCTGGGAGATAACCAGCGAAGCTGTCAAAGCCGCAAACTCCGATGGAGAGTTCACTGGAGAAAATACCCTCCGCAAGTCAATGGCGGAAGCATGCAGCAGGAGGCGCAGATGTTGGTGGGCACGCAAATTAGTGTTCCCAATGTCGACTGGCAACAGAACCAGAAAGGTCTCATCTTTTTCCTGAAGAAGGATTGTGCGTTTTGTACGACGAGCGCGCTTTTTTATCGCCAGGTAATTGAAGAGGCCCAGCAGCGAAATGTGAAGTGGCTTGCCATCCTGCCCGATCCACTCGATGTAGGAAGGGAATTTGATGGGAAGCGCTAATGAACCCGTGAAAACAAAAACCTCCCACCAGTAAGCTGAACATACATCAACCACTAGTCACTTCGTTTCAGAGTCTGGAAAGAGAAAAAATGAGACGGGGCCAGGACCAGATTGCTCCCATGAAGCTTGGCATATTCAAACCCTTTCATAACCGTGTTACGGATAACTGACCCGCCGTTCGCTCGAACAATATCTACTCGAATGTGACTTCCTAGTCTTTCCCACGACCTTTCGTTATACTGGCGAAATCCTGACCTCCCGAGATGAAAATGCAAAGGACGGTCTTTTAATGCGAAGCCGGTCTGAAGATTTCTAAGGCGGTGAAAAATGTTGGAGTCTTTCAATCAAACTAACAACGTCGAAGGTTCGATACTCCGAAAACTGCGTGTTTGGATCGGGGCGCTGGCCGTTTTTTGCCTGCTGGTCGGTATCGGCATTGGCTCAATTCTGGCTGACCGGTCGGCGGTGGCCCAAAACCAGTTGCAAACGGTCGCACGGGCGCCGGAAGCTCTTTCCGCTTCCTTTTCCGAGATTGCCAATCGCGTCGAGCCTGCCGTCGTGAACATTGAAACCATGACTGCTGGGCCGGACGTGACGGAAAACAGTGAGGAGGATAAAGAAGATGAACCTTCTAACAACCCACTGCTCGACATGTTTCGCCGTCAAAGCCGCCGCCCAACCCGTAGCGTCGGCAGCGGTTTTATCGTCAGTCCCAAAGGGTACATATTGACGAATGAACACGTGGTCGAAGGTTCATCGCGAATAATTATTGGCTTGCAGTCCGGCGAAAGATATCGCGGCAGGGTTATCGGAATTGATGAAGAAACAGATGTCGCAGTTGTGAAGATCGATGCGCCGCGAGACTTACCAACCGTCACACTCGGCGATTCAGATGCCGCGCAGGTCGGCGATTGGGTTCTTGCGATTGGTTCGCCTTTTGGCTTGGAGCAGACAGTTACAGCCGGCATCATATCGAAGAAGGAAAGAGAAACTCCTTACTTCTCAAACTTCCAACGCTTTCTGCAAACCGACGCAGCCATCAATCGAGGAAACAGCGGTGGACCGTTGGTAAACATGCGCGGCGAAGTGATCGGGATTAACTCGCAAATCGCGACCTCCACCGGCGACTACAACGGCATCGGCTTCGCATTGCCGGCGACCGAGGCCAGTTTTGTTTACCAGCAAATTGTAGCTAACGGAAAGGTGCGCCGGGGCTACCTTGGGGTGACGCTTGATTCCGTTAAAGATGAATTTGCACGCGTGTATGGGCTTACTGAAGCCAAGGGCGCCATCATCATGGATGTTCAGGAGACTGAGGATGGACTTCCCACTCCGGCCGCAAAGGCGGGACTACAGAAACTGGACATCGTCACTGAGTTCAACGGTCAACCGGTAGCCAGCGCTCAGGACTTGATCCAAAAGGTGGCAGGCACGCCGGTGGGAAGCTCGGCAGCGTTCTCTTTTCTGCGCGAGCGCGATGGCAAACTCGAAAAACAAACAGCCAATATTGTTTTGGGCGAGCGTCCCCCACCACCAGGGGTTGGAGTGACCGAAACACCTGCTCGACGAAAGGATGCTGATCCGAAAGGGAATGGACTCCACCTGGGGATTACCTTAGGTGAGCTAACACAGCAGTTGATTAATGACAAACGTTTGACCGGAGTTCGTGGCCTTTACGTAAAGGAAGTTGATCCAAACGGGCTGGCGGCAGAAGTGCGAGCAAACGGGCAGCAGGCACTGGCCGTCCATGATGTGATTACACGCATCAACCGGATGCCGGTCACCACGCTGGCTGAGTTTCAGCGGGTTCTCAATGGCCTGAAACCTGGCGATCCGATTGTCCTTCAGGTGTCTCGTAGTTCAAGGATCCCAAATCGGGTAACAGGGTCGGAGAGCCACCGAATAACGACCAGAATAGTTCAGTTCACTTATCAATAAAGGTAGGTCTCGGGTGCCGGGTGTCGGGTGCCAGTTGCTCTTACGGCCCGACACCCGACACTCGAAACCCGGTACCCATAATGGCCCAGGCAAAAAAAGCGCTTGCAAAAAAGAGTTCGAAACAGCAATCCAGAACATCAACCCGCACTTCGGTAAAAACCTACGACAACTACATCGGCGGCGAGTGGGTCCAGAGTGAGTCGGGGGCAGTGTTTGACAACATCAACCCCGCTGACAATCAGGACGTCATTGGCCGCTTTCCGCTTTCCACCAGGGCAGACGTAAATCGAGCAGTGAATGCGGCGCAGGAGGCGTTTGATGGTTGGCGTAACACACCCGCTCCCCGGCGCGCGGAAATTCTCTTCCGCCTCGGCGAGATCCTGATTCGCAATAAAGACAGGTTTTCCCGGGACATGACCCGCGAGATGGGGAAAGTCCTTACAGAGGCGGGCGGCGATGTGCAGGAAGCGATTGACTGCACGTACTACACGGCCGGTGAAGGTCGCAGACTGCATGGATTTACAACTCCGGCGGAAATGCCGGACAAGTTTGCGATGTGCGTCAGGCAGCCCGTAGGCCTATGCGGATTGATCACGCCATGGAATTTTCCCATGGCCATTCCCTCATGGAAACTGATTCCCGCACTTGTCTGTGGCAACACGGTGGTGATCAAACCGGCCGAGGACACGCCGCTTTCAACTTACAACCTGGTCAAGGCGTGTGAAGAAGCTGGGATACCGCCGGGCGTTGTAAACATGGTGACGGGCTACGGCGATGTCGCGGGGGCTGCGATCACCAACCATTCAGCTTTACGTCTGATTTCGTTTACCGGCTCGACCGAGACAGGACGCATTGTCTCCACTGCCTGCGCCGAACGAAACGCGATTTGCTCTCTCGAGATGGGCGGCAAAAACGTGATCATCGTGATGGACGATGCGGACGTGGATCTGGCAGTTGAAGGCGCAATCTGGGGCGCGTTTGGAACTTCAGGTCAACGCTGCACCGCGTCGTCCCGCCTGGTGGTCCATAAGAAGGTTTATAAACAGTTTTCCAGAAAACTCGTGGAACAGGCGGAGTCGCTGCGCGTGGGTAACGGCGCTGACGCCAGGACAGATGTGGGGCCCGTAATCAACGCCGAAGCAGTTACCAAGATCATGGGTTACATCGACATCGGCCAACACGAAGACGGCGCCACCCTGGCCTGCGGCGGCAAGCGTTTGACTAAAGGTGATTACGGTCGTGGTTACTACATCGAGCCTACGGTGTTTACCGACGTTGCTCCTAACATGCGCATTGCTCAGGAAGAGATCTTTGGACCAGTCACCTCAGTGATACCGACAAAGTCTCTGGAAGAAGCTGTTGAGATTGCCAACGGAGTGCGCTACGGACTATCGGCGGCGATTTACACGAGCGATGTCAACCGTGCGTTTCGCGCGATGAACGACATGTACACGGGCATCTTCTATGTAAACGCGTCCACCATCGGCGCGGAAGTGCACCTGCCCTTTGGCGGTACCAAGGGTACGGGCAATGGCCATCGTGAAGCCGGCACTCAGGTGCTCGATATCTTCACCGAATGGAAATCGGTTTACGTTGACTACAGTGGAAAACTTCAACGGGCCCAGATCGACACCGTCGAAGGAATCGGCTAGCAGTCAGAAGTCAGAGGTCAGCTCGGTGATATACAACTAACAAATAACTGGCTTCCAACTTCTGACCCCTGATCCCTGATTTCTGATCTCTGACTTCTGACTTCTGACCTCTGATCTCTGATCTCTGACCTCTGACCTCTGACTTCTGACTTCTGACTTCTAACCTGGAGGACTAGAACGTGATCGTTGGACTGCCGAAAGAGATTAAAGATAACGAGTATAGAGTTGGTTTGACGCCTGCGGGTGTCCGCGCACTTACTGATGCCGATCATCAGGTGATTGTTGAGAAGAGCGCCGGCAACGGTTCCGGGTTTGAAGATGCGCTTTACCAAAAGGCGGGCGCTGAAATCATCGATTCAGCCGACGACGTTTGGGCCCAGGCCGAGATGATCGTGAAGGTCAAGGAGCCGATCGAGCCAGAGTATCCGCGCATGCGTGAAGGTCAATTGTTGTTCACCTATCTTCACCTGGCGCCAGACATAAAACTTACCCAGGAGCTGCTCAAGCGCAAGGTCACCGGAATCGCATACGAAACTATTACCGATCGGCGCGGCGGACTGCCGTTGCTCACGCCAATGTCGGAAGTTGCCGGACGTATGGCAATTCAGGTGGGCGCACACTACCTCGAGAAGATGGCGGGTGGCCGAGGTATTTTGCTGGGCGGCGTGCCGGGCGTGCCGGCCGCAAAGGTTGTCATCATAGGCGGAGGTGTGGTGGGAACTAATGCCGCAAAGATTGCCGTCGGCATGGGCGCTGCGGTTACCATCATCGACAACAATCTTGATCGGCTGCGCGAGCTCGACGATATCTTTCTGACCAAGGTCTCCACCCTGGCTTCCAGCGCCTACATGATTCACGACGCGATTTCCACCGCCGATCTGATCGTAGGAGCGGTGTTGGTCCCTGGGGCGGCCGCGCCCAAACTGGTGACCAAAAACATGCTCAAAG
>Ga0190270_10000271_pt1 | contig 22217 bp, 19 predicted proteins | sample Popmic320T_FD_133748 | JGI IMG/M metagenome (GOLD analysis project Ga0190270, IMG submission 133748) | Populus adjacent soil microbial communities from riparian zone of Weber River, Utah, USA - 320 T | ecosystem: Environmental > Terrestrial > Soil > Riparian zone | place: USA: Utah | collected...
GAGGGCGGCGTGGGAATGGGTTTCTTCGCGTGGCCAATGATTAGATCGACCCTCGAGCGTAGTCGACATTTCACAAAGCTTTTCGCAAATCATAATGATACGACCGGAGGTTTTTACGAGAAAGGTCGCGCCACTTCCGTTTTACATTTCTTGTATGTCGATGGAGAGCCGGCACAGTGGTTTGTTCATTTCGACCTTCACAGTCCGGTATATTCACCGGCCAGCGCTTACAAACACCTTCGGGTTGAGTTTATTGGTAAAGTCACACCTGATTGGCGGATGATAGAGAAGAACCTGAGCGCGTAGTATCAAGATAAAAGGAGTAGCTACCCATGTTCGATCAGTTCACGCTGGGCATCGAGGAAGAATTTCAGATCGTTGATCCCAAAACGCGTGAGCTGCGTTCGCACGTGTCCGAATTTCTGGAAGAAGGCAAGATGCTTCTCGGCGAGCAGATCAAGCCGGAGATGATCCAATCGATGGTCGAGGTCGGCACGGGCATCTGCAAAAATATCCAGGAGGCCCGCGCCGATATCACGCGCTTGCGCAGCATCATCTCCGGCCTGGCGGGCAAGACTGGTCTGGCGATAGTCGCGGCTTCCACTCACCCCTTCTCGCATTGGCAGGACCAGAAGATTTACGACGACGAAAGATACGCGTTGCTGGTGCAGGAACTTCAGACTGTGGCCCGGTCGCTGTTGATTTTCGGATTGCACGTTCACGTCGGTGTTGAGGATTTAGAACGACGTATCCACATCATGAACGCCGCACGTTACTTCCTGCCTCACGTGCTGGCGTTAACAACGTCATCCCCGTTCTGGATGGGACATAACACCGGACTCAAGTCGTACCGGACGGAAGTGTTCAAACAGTTTCCGCGCACTGACATTCCGGATCACTTCGATTCATACGCCAATTTTCAACGCTATGTCGATCTCCTGATAAAGACCCAGTGCATCAACGACGGCAAGAAGATCTGGTGGGACCTGCGGCCGCATCCGGTTTTCCCCACGCTGGAATTTCGCATCTGCGACATTCCCACGCGGGTTGATGACACCGTGGCCATCGCCGCCCTGTTCCAGGCAATCGTTGCCAAGCTCACTAAGCTGATTGAAAAGAACCTTGGGTTTCGGCTATATCGCCGCATGCTGATACAGGAAAACAAGTGGCGCGCGGTGCGTTGGGGAATTGATGGAAAGATGATCGACTTCGGCAAGCAGAAGGAAGTGCCGACGCGCGATCTGATATTGGAACTGCTGGAGTTTGTCGATGACGTCGTGGACGTGCTTGGTTCGCGCAAGGAGATCGAGCATATCCATACGATTCTCGAGAGGCGCACTTCCGCAGAGGAGCAACTGCGGGTCTTTGAAGAAACAAAGGATTTGAAGGCCGTCGTTGATCGGTTGATCGAGTTGACGATGGAGAACGTGCCGGTGACTACCGACTTCACCATCCCGGCGCCAATTACTTCTGCCTCGACGATATTGAAATAAGGAATCGCGGGGTATCAGGCGCACAGAGTACAAGCTTTAGCTTGCGTCGTGACGAACAGGCTCCTTGTGGTTCAATGTGTACGGTCGCTAGGACGCAATTTGAAGGTTGTACTCTGAACACCTGTTTGGCTCCACGCGTTATGTTGTCACCTGCTTCGCAGATGTTTCTTTTCGAGTCGCCTTTCCCGCCAGGTAATACTGCCACAACATTCTTGCTGCCACTGAGCGATAAGGCCTCCACGGCTCAGCCATCTCATCCAGCTGACTTGGATTCGGACGAAACGCAAGTTCCTTCAGTTTCATCATCGCGATCGCCAGCGCCAGGTCACCAGCAGGCCAAATGTCCGCGCGACGCAGGGCCATGAGGAGATAGACGTCCGCGCTCCACGAGCCAAGTCCTTTAATCTCCATTAACGCCGCTTTTGTCTGCTCGTCACTCATGCGTGAGAGTTGCGACAGACGCAGACGCTTGTCGTTAAGGCATTGAGCGAGGTGCAGGCAATAGGCAATTTTCTGCCGGGTGAGTCCTTGTTGTTTCAAGTGGGTCTCGCCAAGCTCGAGAACTCGCGCCGGCCGAAAGGGAACCACGCTCTTTTCGAGTCGAGCAAAGATTGAAGCCGCAGAAGCCAGCGACACCTGTTGTTCGAGGATGATCTTGATGAGCGTGGAAAAGCCCGGCGGGCGTGCCCAAAGCGGCGGAGGACCCAGCGTCTTAAAAATGGAAGCTAGATCTTTGTCACGTTTGGCAAGTTGCTTCGCTGCCTTTACCAGGGTCGTCTCAGTTAGGACCTCTGGTTTCATTGCAAACGATTGTAATCGGTGGAATCTGCGGATTTAGCTGTGGGCGAGCGCGAGTCGCAGGAAGTTCTCAAAAATGATCCGACCGTCGCGCGACTCGTTTTGGTGTTCCCAACGTGTACGCGACTTGTTCCAGTCTTCGAAAGACTTTTCCAAATGAAACTGCACAGTGTAGATGAGTTGCCCGTCGGCATGCTTCACCATCATCTGGTTGCGGCAGAGGTATGAAGTGGCGAGCAAACTAAATCCTTCCGGGACCCGATCGAGCTGTAAGCCGTGGTTTTGCCAAACACGCAGGATACTCGCCTGTTTGGTGTAATCCTGCCACAAATTCGACGAGGGGTTATGAATACCGCGGAAGATTGGATCCGCAGGATCAGTAATCCGCACAAAGCGATACTGGTATTCCAATGGGCGGTTTTCCCGCTGTTCGTGCTGCTCCAACCGATCGAGGGTCATCACTTCTGCGCCGAAGCTTAGTCCAACCAATTGATGCCCGCCGCAGATAGCCAAAACAGGGATCGTTGTGTTGCGAATGAATTCCCCAAAGGTCTCGATTACGGAAGGATTGTAATAATCGAAGTCGCGTAGTGTGCCGCTCAGGACGATGGCGTCTGGCTTAAATTGCTCGGCTGCAAATCTCACCGATGCCAAATGCGTGACTTGAGTTTCCGGGCGTTGCACCAGACGCTCCACATTGCTGACGATGTTTTCAATGGCCATCGCGGCAATGCGGCGCTCGCGTTTGAGCTCGAGGGCGGCAGCACTGCCCCAATCGCTGCGGGCAACATCCGAAAGATCGTCTTCGGTCTGGAGCAAGCTATCGACCACGAGTACGCGAGCTTCCTCGATCTGTTTCTCGATTGGCTCATACCGGCAAAAGGTTTGTTGATTATAAGGAAATGGAAGTGCGGCGGTGTCCGCCGGCTGCGGTTCATCCATCGAGGCTTCTCTGGGCTCTTCTATCATCATAAGTATTAAACTTCGAACTTCATTGTAACGCAAGTAGGCGACTTCTGGAGTTAATTGAACTCCTTGGAGCAGTGCGGCGGCCCGGCGCCGCTTTGGTCAAGCGTGACGTTTCCGCAATCGTTGTTGGTTGGAGGTGGCCCCGGAAGCGGCGCCAGGCCGCCGCGGACCAAAGCGCCGCCTGGCCGGCGCACTCCAAGGAGTACCATCTAACTGCGCTGCTTCGTCGTCTGCTTAAACTCTGGCACTGAAGTCCCCGCGCCTGCTTCCGCAACTTCAGATCGAATCCTCAAAACCAGCAGCTTCCGGATTCGATTCTGAAGCGCTTCCGATTCGCCTGCCGCCAGATGCTCTGCTAGTAAAAACATCCTATGCCAGGACGATTCCAATTCGTCTGCGAGGTGGGAAATCTTTGTGATGTCGTATGGCACGGCAACGTGTTCGCACCCTGCACGCGCAAACACGGAGAGATAACGCGCGGTAGCAAGATCGGGACAGAGCAGCCGGCGGGCGCCGGTCTTCAATTCCACGCCGAGCAGTGTGTGCTGAATCTCCACGCGAGCTTTGGTTTTTAAGCCTTCGAAGACGTAGGAGCGCGTGCGCAGCTTACGGATTCGCTCGCGATAAATGTGCGGCAGCCAGGTGTCTTTGAGCTCGGCTTTGACATGTTGGGCGTATTCGTCGGCAGTCATTTTGAAAGAAATCAAAGGTCGAAACTTTTAACTTTCACCTCGTTTAGAGTGCGGACTTGTCCGCGCGACGGGCACAAGTGCCCGATCTAAACGGCAGGCAAACACTTCACTTCATTGATACCGACACGAGAGGTTTGGTTTGCAGTGCGTTGATGATGCGGCCGGGGAAGAGTCCAAGATATAGCACGCCCAGAATCGTCAACACGAGAGCGATGCCCACGCTCGCTGGAACTGCCGGCGCATGCCACACGGTCGTCCGTTCACGGAAAAACATCACGATGATTAACCGCAAGTAGTAGTAAGCGGAGATCGCGGTGTTTAGCACGCCGATGACGACGAGCAGGTAATAGCCCTGGTCCAACGCTGAGCGAAACACCATTACCTTCCCGATGAACCCGGCAGTCAAAGGCATCCCCAGCAGGCTCAGTAGAAAAAGTGACAGGGCAAATGCTAACCAGGGAGATTGGAAACCAATGCCGTTGTAGTCTTCCACTTCGGTGCGGCGATCATTCTCGCGACCGATTAATTGCACCACGGCAAAGGCGCCGAGGTTCATTACCGCGTAAGTCAATAGATAAAAAATGACTGCGGTGATCGCAACGTTTCGCTGTTCAATGTCTGAGGCCGCGCCTGCTGCTATGAATCCGACCAGGGCGTAGCCCGCGTGTGCGATCGACGAATACGCGAGCATCCGTTTTACGTTGTTCTGCGCTATCGCAACCACGTTACCGACCGTCATCGTGGCGATCGCCAGGACCAAAAGCGCGAGCAGCCAGGCGGAGTGGAGCCGTCCGGCAACGTTGGTTGAGCCGGCAGCCAGGACGAATGGAAAGCCAAAGACAAATACCCGCATGAACGAAGCAAAGCCGGCGGCCTTTGGACCAGCCGCCATGAAGGCCGTGACCGGTGTGGGCGCGCCTTCATAAACGTCAGGCGTCCAGATATGAAAAGGAGCAGTGGCGATCTTGAAACCAAAGCCCACCAGCATCATCGCGGCGCCCGCAAAAAGCAGAACCGGATATTGCGCCTCGGCCAGGCGGCCGGCGATCTCGCGAATGTTGGTTGTGCCCGGCAAGCCGGCGGCAGTCGATGTGGCACCGTAAATAAGCGCGATGCCATAAAGCAGGAAGGCAGACGAAAACGATCCGAGAATGAAATACTTCATCGACGACTCGTTTGAGCGCAGGTCAGTGCGTCTGAAACCGCACATCACATAAGTCGCGATCGATAAAATCTCCAGGCCGAGGAAGACAATCACCAGGTCCCCGGCCGAAGCCATGAACATCATGCCGGCGGTGGCAAACATCAACAGCGAATGAAACTCGCCGGCAGGAAGGCGTTCATTCTCGACCCAAACCATCGAAACCAGAATTGTCAGTGCGGATACAATCAGGAAGACAAACGTAAACCCGAGCCGCAACTCGTCCAGGACGATCATTCCATTGAATGCTTCGTCATTGCCGGTCCACGACACCCAAAGCCAAGCCGAGCTAACGGCCGCCGCAAACAAACCTAAGAGAGAAAGCCCACCGGTGATCCAGCGTTGGCTCGGTTTCGCAAAAGCGTCCACCAGCATCACGGCGACGGCTACAATGCACACGATCAACTCAGGCAGGATAAGCCAGAGGTTGACGTCAGGCATGGTGAATTGAAAAGCAAGAGCATTCATATTCGCAACAATCTTTGTATCCTGCTTCCGTCCCGTAGGGACCTAATGTTTATAGACCCCAGGCTAAAAACTCGTCCCCGCTCCGTAGGAGTGGAATGTTGCCGAGCCATTCGCAATCGGTAGAAACATTGCGCTCCCCTGGAGCGCCATCCTTAATCCCCTTCATTTCTATAAACATTCGGCTCCTACGGAGCTAAAGAATCCTTTCGAATCGCCGGGGCCGGTACCGAAGCAAACGAGCCTCCCGTGGGCGGCGTCGCCACGCGCGCTCGAATCTCTTCGATGCTCCCTCTCGAGCGATCAAGAAACGGCCGCGGAAAAACTCCCATGAAAAGCATCAACGCCAGCAACGGAATCATCAATCCAATCTCACGGGCATTGAGATCAGGAAGATTTGCGTTCTCCGGCTTGGTCAGTTTGCCAAACACCACGCGCTGCAACATCCAAAGCATGTAAACGGCGGCCCAAATCACGCCAGTCGCCGCCAGCATGGTCGCAATCCATGAACGCTGGATTGCTGTCGTAGTCCAACTCCCGATCAATATTAGAAACTCGCCGACGAAGCCGTTAAGAAAGGGAAGTCCAACGGACGAAAGCGAGGCGATAACAAACAGTGTCGAAAACCAAGGCATCGAGGTAGCCAGCCCGCCAAATTCATCGATCTTGCGCGTGTGTCTGCGTTCGTAAATAAAGCCTACAAAGAGAAATAGAGCGCCGGTTGAGACACCGTGATTGAGCATTTGATAAAGCGCGCCCTGCATTCCCAGTTCAGTGAAAGAGAATAGTCCGAGCACCACGAAACCCATATGACTAACTGACGAATAGGCCACCAAACGTTTCACGTCTGGCTGGACCATTGCGACCAGAGCGCCATAGATGATCCCAATGATCGCCAGGGTAATCATCACCGGGGCAAACTTGCGCGACATGTCGGGAAAGAGACCAAGATTGAACCGGAGCAAACCGTACGTGCCCATTTTCAGAAGTACGCCGGCGAGAATCACAGAGCCGGCGGTGGGGGCTTCGGTGTGTGCGTCGGGCAGCCACGTGTGGAATGGAAACAAAGGCACCTTGATGCAGAAGGCAAACGCGAAAGCCAGGAATAACCAGAACTCCGTCCGCGGCGGCAAAGTAGTAATTCCGGTGCGCATTGCCTGGAGAATCGTGACGTAGTCAAACGTGCCGTAGATGTAATAGAGCGCAATTATCCCAACCAGCATCAACAGACTTCCGACCGCTGTGTAAATAAAGAACTTCACCGCGGCGTAAATCCTTCGCTCGCCGCCCCAGATGCCGATCAGGAAGAACATCGGCACCAGCGAGGCCTCAAAAAACAAGTAGAAGAGAAGCAGGTCGAGTGAAACAAATACACCGATCATCGCGCCGGCCAGCAGCAAGAGGAAAACGTAATATGCGAGTTGTCGCTTTTGGATTGCGGTCCAACTGGACAGGACGGCGATTGGCATCAGCAAGGTCGTAAGAATCACCAGCCAGAGACTGATGCCATCTACGCCCACGTGATAGCGAGCGCCTATAGTTCCAATCCAAAGTACATCGTTAACGAAACTAAAATCTTTACTGCCGGCGCTCACGCCGCGAATAAGCGGTAATGACAATGCGAAATCCAGGATCGTGAAGACCAGCGCAATCCACTTGTAGTTCGACTCCCGGCGGCTAGGCAGCATGCTGTAGGCGACAGTCGCCAGCGCGCCGATGACAGGGACGAGAATTATGACTGTTAGTAAGTATCGCTCCATAAATTAAGGTCGCAACGCGACGACTCCGAAGTATGCAAAAAAGCCGATGACCGCCAGGGCCCCCAACAAGATGATCGCTGCGTAGCCCCGCACAAATCCCGCCTGGAGATTGCGTACCAATCCGCCGGTTTCAGTTACCACCTGCCCCAATGAATGAAGGAAACCGTCGATCACTCCCACGTCGAATATTTTCCAGAGTCCTTCGCGCGAACCCACTTTGATTGGACTGATGATCGAGGCGTCGTAAATCTCATCGACGTAGTACTTGTTTTCCAGAACGCGCGGCAGTTGAAGCAGGGGCCGCTTCTTAAAGACTAACCACCCGATCGCAATTCCGATCGCCGCAATCAGTACAGATACCAGAGTCAGGATTCGCTCCATGCGAATTTCTTCCGGCGAGTGATGGGCGGCGGCTGTCTCGTGCGCCTCGCCGAGCGGTGCAAACGCGGGGGCGCCATCGTGTGGCTGCGGCGGCGGCGAGAGCCAAACCGGTCCATGTGTATCTGACCCACCTATATCACCCGCATGATCATCTCGTGCAGGAGTTTTAGCGATCACCGGATCGAGTGTTTGCTCGATGTAGTTAACCGGATGTCCGGAGACTAACGATCCCAGCGCGTAGGGCACGCCGATGAAGCCGCCTAACGAAGAAAGCACTGCCAGGATAATCAAAGGCACGGTCATCACCCATGGAGACTCATGAGGCTCATGGACTCCGCGGTGATGCGATTCATCATCCTCCTCGTGGGTTTCTTCATGATGCTGAACCGTCTTCTCACGAAAGCGTTCACTCCCCCAGAACGTCATAACCATCATCCGCGTCATGTAAACAGCGGTCAGCAACGCGGTGAGTGCGCCGATGCCCCACAGCAGTTTGCTCCACACGGGACTCGGCAACCCAAACGTACTCGCGCTCCAGGTCTTCCACAGAATCTCGTCCTTGGAAAAGAACCCGGCAAAGATCGGTATGCCTGAGATCGCCAGCCAGCCCGTCAGCATAGTGGCAAACGTGACCGGCATGTATTTCTTGAGCCCGCCCATTCGCCGCATGTCCTGTTCGTGATGCATGCCGTGAATCACAGAGCCGGAGCCAAGGAAGAGGAGCGCCTTGAAGAACGCATGCGTGATGACATGAAAAATCGCGGCGGTAAAGGCGCCGACACCGCAAGCCAGGAACATGTAGCCGAGCTGCGAAATGGTTGAGTAGGCGAGTACCTTCTTGATGTCGTTCTGGGCCAGGCCGATCGTGGCCGCGAATATCGCGGTCGCGGCGCCGATGATGGCGACAATGAACATCGCCGTCGGCGCGTGTGTATAGATGGCCGAACATCGCACGATCATGTAAACGCCGGCAGTGACCATTGTCGCGGCATGGATCAGCGCGGAAACTGGAGTCGGCCCGGCCATCGCATCAGGTAGCCAGACGTAGAGTGGAATCTGAGCGCTCTTGCCCGCGGCGCCGATAAACAGCAGCACGGCGATTGACGTAACACCCCCCGCGAATATCGCTTGCCAGGTGAAAGGGTCGACTGACAATGACGCAATGGTCTGGAACGCACTAACAACGCCGTGATCCGGTTTATTAAAGAAACTAACCGAGCCCGTCAGCGTAAACGTCAGCATAATGCCGAGTACGAAGCCCCAATCGCCGACACGGTTGGTAATAAACGCTTTCTTGGCAGCGTCGCCTGCTTCCTTGCGGTCAACGTAATAACCAATCAGAAGGTAAGAGCAGAGACCGACGCCTTCCCAGCCGACGAACATCAGAAGGAAGTTGTCAGCCAACACCAGCGTCAGCATCGCAAACATGAAAAGGTTCAGAAACGCAAAAAAGCGGTAGAACCCCTTGTCGCCGTGCATGTAGCCGGTAGCGAAAACGTGAATCAGAAAACCCACGAACGTAACAAACAGCGCGTAGGTGCCGCTGAGCCGGTCCATTGCCAGACCAAAGTCTGCACGGAAGCTGCCGACCTGAATCCACGTCCAGAGATGATCGAAGACAGGCTGGGTAGAACGGACCGCGCCATCTGATTTGAAAGCAAGATAAAACGCGACAATGGTAGAAAGACCAACTGCGGCGCAGGCCACGAAGCCGATAAACTTCTCATTTCGCACACGCCGGCCCAGGAACCAGTTAATGGCCGCGCCCGCGAGCGGTGCGAAAATGATCAGGCTTAAGAGATTATTTTCCATCTACCGATTACTTAACAAAAACGCCATTCGTTTAGTACGCGGACTTGTCCGCTGCGGCGGGCACAAGTGCCCTATCTAAACGGGAGAGCGCTCTTTTCCGCAGCTTTTTACAGTTTCAAAATGCTGGCATCATCCACATCGAGCGATTCGCGGTTGCGGAAAATCGCAATAATGATGCCCAGTCCGACAGCGGCTTCAGCCGCAGCCACCGTCATCACAATGAAAACAAAAAGCTGCCCCGTAACATCCTGAAAGAAACTCGAAAAGGCGATGAACGTCAGGTTCACAGCGTTAAGCATGAGTTCGATGCACATGAACATCGCGATCACGTTGCGCTTTATGATTACGCCAGCGGCCCCTATCGTAAAAAGGATCGCCGAGAGCGCCAGGTACCAGGATAGTTGTGGCTCCATAAATCGTTCCTACTCCCGCTTCTCCGGATCCGATTGAAACCGAACGCCCATTAATCGCGCTGCTTCAGCTGTGGTATCGGCTTCGACCGGCCTGTTGTCATCCCCGGCTGCGGGATTTAAGAAATCTACCGGCAGGACCTGTACGCCCGGAACGACGCGCGCCGTCGGTGACAAAATGCTGGTCCGCCGCGCCAGCGACATAGCACCCACGATTGCCATCAATAACAAGATTGAAGTGACTTCGAAAGGCAGCAGATATTTGGTGAACAGTCCGGTGCCGATCGATGACGTGAGTCCGACATTCGAAACGTTCCCGGGAATTCTTCCGGGCGCCGTTTGCACCGAATAGAGAATGAAGGCCGTCTCGCCGACCAGGATGGCGGCCATGCCAATCGCCGCCGGCACCAGCCACTTCATGCGTTTGCGACGCGGCTCCAGGTGTTCGACGTTGAGCAACATGATCACAAAAATAACCAGGACCATAATGGCCCCGGCGTAGACGATAACTTGAACCGCAGCGATAAAGGGCGCCGCCAACATTACGTATAGCGACGCCAGGGCAATGAATACGCCAATCAGCGAAATCGCACAGTAAAGCGGATTGCTCTGCGAGACCACGCCGATCGCACAACCGATGGCCAAACCGGCGAAGAGAATGAAGAGGATTGTGGTCATCGAGAACCGGTAAATGGTGAATGGTAAATGGTAAATGGTTCGGAAAAATGCAAACCTGCCACCGGCTTAATCAAGCCTTCTGATTTAATTCTCAGTGCCGCCTCTGTGTTCTCTGTGTCTCTGTGGTGAATACACTTTAAGCAAGAACCACCACAGAGGACACAGTGGACAAACAGAGTTTTATGCCGTCGTAAAGAACACGACTGTGGCCGTCAAGATAATGTTCAAAATCGCCACCGGCAGAAGAAACTTCCATCCGAAGTCCATCAACTGATCGAACCGAAAACGCGGCAGAGTGCCGCGCAGCCAAATATACAAAAACAGAAAGAACAAAATCTTGGCGAAGAAATACAGCACGCCCAGCAACGGGAATTGCGCCACACCCGGTCCATTCCAACCGCCCAAAAACAATGTCGTCGCCAGCATTGAGACGGTGATCATGTTGATGTACTCAGCGTTGAAGAACAGCAAAAACTTTATGGAGCTGTATTCAGTGTGAAAGCCCGCTACCAATTCCGTTTCGGCTTCCGGCAAGTCGAAAGGCACGCGGTTGGTTTCAGCGATCGCGGCAATCAGATAAAGAATAAATCCCAGCGGCTGATAAAAAATGTTCCAGTTGAGCCCATACCAGCCTGACTGCTGTTCGACCATCGTGTAGATGTCCAGAGTTCCTGAGATCAGGACGACGCCGATGAGTGAAAGGCCCAGCGCGAGCTCGTAAGAAATCATTTGGGCCGCGGAACGCAGTCCGCCCATCAGGCTGTATTTGTTATTCGAAGACCAACCGGCGAGTGCAATTCCATAAACGCCGACTGACGTGACGCCCAAAACGTAAAGCAGGCCTACATCGAATCTCGCAAGCACGAGGGGAAACGTGCCGAGATACGGAATTGTGACAACTGGTCCAAAAGGATAGATGGCGATGGCCATGATTGCTGTGACGATGGCAATCACGGGCGCCAGCAGAAAAACAAAACGCGTGGACTGATCCGGAACCAGGTCCTCCTTCATCATTGTCTTGATGAAGTCGGCAAAGGGTTGAAGCACGCCACCGAAGCCAACCCGGTTTGGTCCCAGTCGTCCCTGTATGAATGCAAGCACTCGCCGTTCGGCCAGCACAGTCACCGCGCACAACAGCATGATCGTCAGAAAGGCGATGCTGATCGCCACGATCATTAGGGCCGAGTGAATGTAAGGGTTATTCAGGTCCATGCTTACGTTGTAGGGGCGGCACTCCGTGGCCGCCCCACGCATCGTTTCAAGTCTCTATAGGGGTCCCCGCGAACCTCGCCCCACGTTTGGGGCGGCCACGGAGTGCCGCCCCTACTAATCTCCCGACACCGCCACCTCGTTTCGAAGATCTGCGTCCACGGTAATCTGGTACAGCGGCGAAACTCTGACCGTTTCCGGACGTGGATTTCCCGAGGCTAGCAGATGAAACTGCGGCACCTTGTCGGTTAACGTCCCGATCTTGAATAACTCGTGTCCGACCTTTGGGGTCTCAAAAAGTTTTTCTCCTGAGCCAGGCATCGCTTCAACCCGTTCGCCTAATGTTTTTAGCTCTGCCGAAAGATCGCGCGAGTCTACAATCTTGTATTTGGCCTGCACGGGATTGGTCTCATCTTTCAAGACGGGATAACGAAGGCCCGCGTAAGCCGGAATCTGCTCGGCGATTTCGCGAAACACCGCGCTGGCTGAAAGCTCAAAACCGAAATTCATCTCCAACTCCATCGCCAGCTGCGCCGTGATCATCCAATCCGGTTTAGACTGATGGACGGGCGGAATCGATTGTCGTACACGCTGAACAAAGCCGTCGTTGTTGGTAAACGTGCCATCGATCTCGGCATAGGATGCTGCAGGCAGGACCACGTCAGCGAAGGCCGTCGTCTCGGTTTCAAAAAGCTCTTGCACCACCAGGAAGTCGAGTTTAGTTAACGCCGCTTGCCGGTTGTGCAATTGGTCCGGAAGAAAACTCCCCACTACATACATCGCCCTAACCGGGTCACCGGCGGCGTCGAGCATTTGCCCGACGCTCATTCCGGTATCCATCATTCCCATGTCATGGGCGCCGACACTGTTGTTGTAGATTGGAAGCGGATGTAACAAGACCCTTCGCTCGTCGCTTCGTAACGATTGAGGCAGTTGTGCGATAACGGCCTGGGCCTCAGCACTCAATTCGCCGCTGAACATAATGACGACGTCGCCTTGAGTGCCGGCGATTGTTTGCCGGACAGTCTCGAACAGTCCGTCATCGATTCCGCTTTGTTTTGTCGCCAACCGGTCATTCGACTTTTCAGCAAGAGCAAGGACCACCGCGTCTTCGGTTCCCGTCAGAATGTGAATAAATTGCGAAGCTTGTTCCACCATCCGAATCCGGCGGCTGTTGAAGATGATCAAGTTGGCGGCGCCGTTGCGGACAGCCTGGCGAATCTGCTTGCCTGTCAGCGGTTGAAGCTCTTCGGGCTCGCCGCCAATCAAAATGATTGTTTTTGCATATCGGATGTCGCGATGCGTGGCGAGCGGCCCACCGAGATTATCGAAGAAGGGCCTTAAGCTGAATGCGTCTGTGGTGGTGTAGTTGGTGGTGCCCACCAGCTCGGTCGCAAACTTGTAAAGTAAATAATTTGCTTCGTTGGTTATGCGCGGACTGCCAACGACGCCGATCGAATTTGGTCCATGAGCATCAGCGACTTCATCCAGCTTTCGCGCCACGTGACGAATCGCCTCATCCCAGGTTGCCGGAATCAGTTTGCCGCCTTTCTTATAGCGAATCAGTGGCGTGCGAATGCGTTCTTCGTGATTCACAAACGGATGTCCGAAGCGGCCCTTAATGCAGAGAAACTCGCCGTTCAGGCCGTTCACATAACGGTCGCGTGCAACCACTCGCATCAGATCTCCTGAGCGAGAGCCGAGCGACATCTGGCAACCGTCCGAACAGAAGTTACAGGTAGAAACTGTTTGCGCGAGTTCCCATGGACGCGCCTGATGGCGGTAGGTTCCGTCGAGTAGAGTGCCCGTGGGACAGACCTCGATGCAGTTGCCGCATTGCGAACAGTCGAGCCAGCCGCCGTAAGTTCCGATGACCGTATTGGCGCCGCGCCCGCCGGCTTCGATGGCGTCTTCGCCCATCCATTCATCGCAAACACGCGTGCAGCGTTTGCAGAGAATGCAACGCTGCGGATCGTTGGCCACGATGGGCGAGAGATATCTTTCGGGGTAGTAGTTTTTCTTTTCAGTAAAACGTTCTTCGAGGCCGCCCCAATCGAAAGTCATCTCCTGCAGTTCACACTCGCCGCCGCGATCGCAGACAGGACAATCAAGCGGGTGATTGGCAAGAAGAAACTCGAGCATCGAACGCTGAGCTTTCTCAATTTCGTCGGATTGCGTGGTCACCACCATGCCGTCAGTGCAGATGATGGTGCAGGACGTTTGTAGCTTCGGCATCTTCTCGATGCGCACGAGGCACATGCGGCAGGAGGCCTGAAGCGCGAGGTCGGCGTAATAACAGAACGACGGAATGTCGAAGGCCTTGTCGCGGCAGACATCGATCAGCCGCGCGCCCTTGGGCACTTCGAATTCCTTGCTGTTGATCGTGACTTTGATTACTTCAGTTGCCATTAGTTATGAAATTGCTTTCAGACCTCTCTCCTGCTCAGTTATGCGGTCGATCATGGCCTTGAGTTGTCTATATTCGTCTTCCGTCATAAATGCGCAAGGTGCAATTTCGTTTGGCCATTCTCACATTAATCATCGAAATCCTTTGTGGGAGCGCTTTGATTACTTCGGTCAGCGTTTGTTAAAAAGCTTTAACCAACTCATTAACTGTTAGGTCCGCTGAGCGAATTAGGCTCCTCAAGGTTCCCTTTGCGACTTCCTTATGATCAGGAATGGAAAGTGAAGCGACTTCGCCTCCCTTCGTCATGACTGCTACTCTGCCGTGCGACTCGCCACCCGAGTTTTTCAAAGGTCCTCACTACTTCCTTTCCACTGAGAACCGGCAACGTAGCCATCAGGCCGCCACCTCGACCTGCTTCGTCTCGATGGTCAGGGGAAGTCCCTTCTCACTCCTTACTTGAAGGCAAAGCTTAATGGCATCTTTCACGTTTTCCAGAGCTTCCTCTTTGGTCTTGCCCTGGCTAACACAACCGGGAATCGATGGACACTCAACACTCCAAACGCCATCTTCATCCCTATCTACTGTCACATTGAAAACCATAGGGTCTCCTTTCGCTGCGGTCCGATGCAGCCTCGATCGCTAGCTTCATCGTCAAAGGTCCGTGTGAAACTCGCTATTATTCCTTCAATCTGTTGCAAAGGAAGATCACCGACATCGCTTCGAAGTGACCGCGCAAATGAATCTCTGTCTGCCTTGGCAGCCGCAATCTGGGCCCGCAAGAAGTTCTCTTCTGCTTCAAGCTTAATCGGCAATAGCGCGGCTCGCGCGGCGTCAGCCGCTTCTGCTTTGGCATGGTCTCCTGCTTGACGAGCCCTGAAAGACTCGGCAGCGAGAGCCATATCCTTGATTGCCAGTTCAGCAAGCGCGCTAAATGCCGCTTGATACTCTCGTTCTCTATCCAACACGTGGCACACTCTCCCTCGCTGGAGCGAGATGCTTTCTGAAATCTTCAGGAAATCGCTTGATCGCCGACTGAATGGGCCAGGCCGCCGCATCGCCGAGCGGACAAAACGATTTGCCTTCAATGTTGTCGCAGAGATCCAGCATCAATTGCGCATCTTCCGGTCGCCCATTACCGGCGGCGATGCGTTTGAAAACTTTCACCAGCCAGTCAGTGCCTTCCCGGCACGGCGTGCACCAGCCGCACGATTCGTGTTTGTAAAACTCGGTCAGGTTTTTGGTTGACTCAAAAACGTCGACTGTTTCGTCCATCACGATGAAACCACCGGAGCCGACACTCGAACCGCCTGCTACCAACCCTTCATAATCCATGCGCACGTCTTTGCCGATGATTTGATCTGCGCGCATGATGTAGACCGAAGAGCCGCCGGGAATTACCGCCTTCAGTTGTCTGCCGTCCAACATGCCGCCGCAGTCTTCCATGATGAACTTCTCCATGTCGTCGTAGCCCATCGGAAGTTCATAGACGCCGGGGCGATTCACATGACCGGACACGGACCAAACCTTTGTGCCGCCGCTTTTTTCCGTCCCGAGTTTTTGATAGGCCTCGCCGCCCATCTTGATGATGTCAGGCACGGCGGTCAGCGTTTCGACGTTGTTGACCACGGTCGGACACGCGTATAGACCAGACACGGCCGGGAAGGGAGGCTTCATCCGCGGATGGCCGCGCATTCCCTCAAGGGAGCTGAGCAGCGCTGTTTCTTCACCACAGATGTAAGCACCGGCGCCGGTATGCGTATAGATTTCTGAAGAGAAATTTGAGTTGAGAATATTCTGGCCCAGGAGTCCGGCGGCGCGCGCTTCGTCCAGCGCGATGTCCATAATGTCGATGAGATATCTGTATTCGCCGCGCGTGTAGATGTAATTCGTTTTCGCTCCGAGGGCGAAAGCAGCGATCAGCATGCCTTCAAGCAGCATGTGCGGATCGCGTTCCATCAGGTAGCGGTCCTTGAAAGTGCCCGGCTCCGATTCGTCGGCATTGCAGACTACATACTTCGGTTTCGGCGAATCCTTTGGAACAAAGCTCCACTTCATCCCGGTGGGAAATCCAGCGCCACCGCGCCCACGCAGCGTAGACTTCTTCACTTCATTGATCACTTCATCAGGGGACATCGAGCTCAGCACTTTCTGAAGCGCTTCGTATCCGCCGTGTTGACGATACACTTCAAGTGAGCGCGAGTTTTCCAGATGAACTCTCGCGAGCTGAAGCGGTTCACATCCTATGGCGCCGATGAACATTATGGGTAAATGGTGAATCGTAAATGGTAAATCTCTGTGCGTCCTCTGTGTTCTCTGTGTCTCAGTGGTGGCTCCTAGGTGGCAAACATTCACCACAGAGGCACAGAGAACACAGAGGACGCACAGAGACGCGCCCCTTTTGTTATGGTAGCGAATCGAGTATCTGATCCACCTTCTGCGGCGTCAGGTTCTCGTGGTAATCAAAATTCAATTGGAACATCGGCGCTGTGCCGCAGGAGCCCAAACACTCCACCAGCGAAACCGTAAACTTTCCATCAGCCGTTGTTTCACCGGGCTTAATTCCAAGTCTGGTGCAGACGTGCTCTGTAATGCCCGGCTCACCCATAATCTTGCATGAAAGCGTTTTGCAAATCTGTATGTGATATCTACCGACCGGCTTCGTATTCAACATCGAATAGAAGGTGGCCACTTCCCAGATGTCTGTAATCCGCAGCCTCAGTCGATTCGCGAGATACGCGACTCCCGGAGGATCAAGGTAGCCACGCTCGCGTTGCACGATGAACATCAGCGGGAGAATCGCTGAACGCGCAACTGGATATTTCGCCAGATGCCAATCAATTTCCTTCTCCACCTCTGGAGAAAACGACGCCACCTCGTCGCCGATATCCACCGGCTGCGATAGGGGCTGGATTTGTAATAACTGGCTCATCTTCTCACTGTGCTTATCTATCTATCTCCCCCAAAACGATATCCAGCGATCCGATAATGGCCACCACGTCAGCGACCATCTCGCCGTCGACCATGTCGGGAAGCGCCGACAGATTCACAAAACTTGGCCCACGGAAATGCACACGAGCGGGTTTCGGTCCACCGTCGGATTTGACGTAAACGCCCAGTTCGCCCTTCGACGCTTCAATGGGGTGATAGACCTCGCCCGCCGGAACATCAAAACCTTCGGCAACGATCAGGAAGTGATGGATCAGCGCGTCCATGTGCTTCTTCATCGCTTCGCGATCGGGCAAAACAACCTTTGGTGCGTCTGCCTTGACCGGCCCGGGCTTTAGTCTCGAGAGCGCCTGCTGCACGATCTTGTGGGATTCCTTCATCTCGCGCATGCGCACGAGGTATCGCGCCCAAACATCGCAATCACTTTCTGTTGGCACTTCGAAGTCATACTTCTCGTAGCTGCTGTAAGGGTTCGCGCGCCTGATGTCGAGGTTAACGCCGCTGCCACGGAGGCATGGACCGGACAATCCCCAGTCGATCGCGTTTTCCGCGCTGATTATTCCCACACCCTGCGTGCGCTTTTGAAAAATTCTGTTGCCGGTGAGCAATGTATGAAACTCATCGACCGATTTAAGAAAGCCATCCTGAAATTGCTGTACGCGGCGTTCGAAGCCGGCAGGCAAATCCATCATCAAACCGCCGATGCGGAAATAGGAGGGCGTCAAACGTCCACCCGAAGCCGCTTCGATTAAATTGAGAATCTTCTCGCGCTCGCGGAAGCAGTAGAAGAAAACCGACATCGCGCCAATGTCCAGCGCGTGCGTGCCAAGCCAGACGAGATGCGAGCCGATGCGCTGGAGCTCACACATCAACACTCTGATCGTTTGAGCGCGGTCGGGAATTTCCAGACCAAGAAGTTTCTCAACCGCCATCACGTAGGCAAGGTTGTTTCCCAACGGATTCAGATAGTCCATCCGGTCCGTGATGACGATGCCTTGCTGATATTTCTTATATTCAAAGAGCTTTTCCATCCCCGTGTGGAGATAGCCTATGTCCGGCGTGGCCTTCACCACCATTTCGCCATCGAGCACCAACTCGAGACGCAGCACGCCGTGCGTTGACGGGTGCTGCGGACCCATCGAGATCGTCATCTGCGTGTCGAGCGGTCGATCGACGATCTCAAACTGCGGCGGAACGTTTACGTTGGTGCTCATCGCTAATTCAGTGTGCCGTTTGGTGAATGGTGAATGGTGAATGGTGAATGGAAGGAAAGAACCGTCCGCGTAGTGCTTCTGTCGTGCTCCTATTTACCATTCACCATTTACCTGCTTCACCTATTTCAACGAATACGGCTCATAACCACGCAAGGGAAAATCCTTGCGCAGCGCGTGCCCTTGCCAGTCTTCCGGCAAAAGAATTCTGCGCAAGTCGGGATGCCCGTCAAAGATGACGCCGAAAAGATCGTACGTCTCGCGCTCGTGCCAGTTTGCCGTCCGCCAGATACCTGTCACGGTTGGCACGTGAACGTTCTCTTCGTGCAATAAAACTTTCAGTCTCAAACGATGATGCTTTGTCGTCGAGAACAGGTGATAGTTGACTTCGAAACGTGGCTCTTCCTCAACGCCTCGATCAGCGCCGCAAAGGTCAGCCAGAAAATCAAACCTTGAATCCGGCTCAGACTTGAGCGCGGCGCACACGTCGACGATGTGCTCCCGCGGCACGATTGCGGTGACCTCGCCGTGTGCCTCAATAATCTCGGTTATCCAGTGAGAGTGTTCACGCTGCAACGCCGTCACCAAACGGGACGGCGTCGATGTGGTTTCGGAAGTTGTGGCAACTGGCTCTGGCAAATTGCTTTCGTTGTCTGCCCCAGTGGTCATGAATCTATCACGTCGAAGTTCGATTTCTATGACGAGCGCCGACGCTCGTGCCTGGAAGCAATCGAATACGGTCGTGCTTCAGGGAGCACATTCTGCTGGGCTGTCGATCCATCTGTTACCGGTAAAGTGCCCGGGACGAAGGCCGCCCGCGCTTCGTCTTCCGGAATGTCTTTGCGGTCGCGCACTGATTCCTTCGAGACTTTGTCCTGCAACATCATCACGGCGTGAATCAGCATTTCTGGGCGGGGAGGACATCCCGGTATGTAAACGTCTACCGGCACAACCTTGTCTACGCCCTGAACGATAGCGTAGTTATCAAACACGCCGCCCGAAGTTGCACAGGCGCCCATTGATATGACCCATTTGGGCTCAGGCATCTGGTCGTAAATGCGACGCAGCACAGGCGCCATCTTTCGCGAAACGCGTCCGGAAACGATCATTACGTCGGCCTGGCGCGGGCTGGCGCGGAACACTTCCGAACCGAAACGCGCGAGGTCGTTGCGCGAAGAGGTTGCGTTCATCATCTCGATCGCACAACAAGCGAGACCAAACGTCGCCGGCCAAAGCGACGACTTGCGCGCCCAATTAATGAGCGAGTCGAGCCGGGTAGTCAGCACTTCCGGCAGGGCTTCCGCGATGACGTTTTCGAGTCCCATATAAATCCTTAACGCGGTTTAGGTTTAAATTCCAGCTTGCGGCTTCGATTCGTAAAGCACAACCTAAAGGTTGAACTCTGAACTACAAACCCGAAGTTTAGAGTTCAAGCTTCAGCATGCGTCGGGTCAGCCTAAGGGCTGACCTTAACCCTAGGCCGCAGTTTGCGTACGTTGAAGATTTCGCTTCTCCACGTCCGCCAAAAGTCGCGCTTCGGCTTCGGCATCGCTACGCGCGCTTTCAGTCCAGTTAAACGCGCCTTTCTTGACCACGTATACATAACCCGCAAGCAGCAGCCCGACAAAGACCATCATTTCCACGTAGACAATAGTCCGCAATCCATAAGCCGGGCTGGCAAGCGTTTTGAAAACCACAGCCCAGGGCATTAGGAAAATGACTTCAATATCAAACAGGATGAAAATCATCGCGATCAGGTAAAACTTCACCGAGAACCGCTCACGTGCCGTGCCCACGGGATCTTTGCCGCACTCATAGGGCATCATTTTCGCGCGCGTGCGTTTACTCTGTCCGACAAACTGAGAAAGCACGATGTTGCCGACCGCAAAACCAGCTGCGACGATGAACATCAGCAGGATCGGCAGGTAGTCGTAAAGACGAAACGGCATAATTCAGTTTCTGCCAGCGTGACAAGTGACGAGTGATAAGTGACAAGCAAGAAGGTTTTGCTTTTTACTTGTCACCTGTCACTCGTCACCATATCTAGTCAGACGATTGCATATCTGACGCCATGGCTTCGGCGACTGATCAAGTATTCAGATTGAGAATCATTGTACAAGCCGCATCGTAGACGAACTGATCAGGGGTGTCAAGCAACGTTATCCGGCGCAAAATGGCCGTAGAAATTGTTAATTGACCCTGCAAAATTGGCTGTGTTAAGTTCGATTCAGCGTGCGATACCGGCCTGGCCTAAGCTCGGCTGAACCATCCAAATCATGTAAAGCAAACTGTTAGTTTGCGGTGGTCGGCAAAGAGTCACGTTACGCCACATACGCAAACTAACAGTTTGCGTTACGGTTTACCTGCTACCCAACAAAATCGTGATAACCGGCTTCAATACAGACATAGAGCACGATGGCGTGGTCTATCACGTGCAGACCGAGGACAAAGGGCTCGAGTCACCTTTGATCCTCTCGCTTGTTTATTCGGGCGGGGCGATTCTCGCGAGTAAGCGGTCGCGATACGAAGATCTGATTGCGGCCGGCTTCGACGAAGAATTGCTCGCGCAACGACTTAAGCGGCAGCATCGCCTGATCTGTGCGGCAATCAATGCCGGACGCATTGAGGACCTCAAGCGGATGGGCCGCGTTGAAGAGAAGGTTGAGACCGGGTCGCCGGAGATTCCCCAGACCCTTGTCGATGAACCAGCCGTTGTCGATGAACCAGCCGTTGTCGATGAACCAGCTGTAGCGTTTGAATCGCTGGCCGCGGCTAAGACCGCGGCTCAGGAGTCAGCGCTTGAGCCGACGCCCGCTCCGGTAGTATCGCCGGAGCCCGACGATATTCGATCGCTGCTGGTCAGCAACTCGAGCGATTTCGAGGCAATGGTGGAAGCTAATCCGCCGCGTCCGGAACCTCCGCTCCCCGTTGCGCCGTTACCGCCACCGGTCGGAGTCCAGCCCCAACCGAGAGGCAGTGAAACGTCCGTGTACACGGTGCACGACTCGCGCCGAGGGGTGCCTATAAAGAACGCCGGTAAGGCTGAACAGGGTATCGTGGTTACCATCATTGATGAAGAAGAGTTTAGAGCGGGCCAGGCCTTCAACATTCGTGTGATGGTCCAAAATATGAGCGGAGCCAGTGGAAAGCCACTCGGCGGGGTGCCTCTTTCAGTCAAGATACTTGGAACCACTTTCCGGCCGCAGTTGTATTCAGTTAAAACCGGACGTGACGGCGTCGCGGTTGTCTCGGCACAGATTCCACGCTTTACATCCGGACGAGCCGCAATCCTGATTCAAGCCAATGCAGAAGGTAAGGTGATCGAAACCCGCCGTGTAATTCACGCCGCCTTGTGAGGTCTACTTGCGTATTCAGGTAAATGGCGAACTTCGCGAGGTCGACGATCAATTACCTCTCTCCGCACTAGTTTTAATTCTCAGCCTCAAGCCCGAACAAATTGCGATAGAGTTGAATAAACAGGTGGTTCGTCGCGCGCAGTGGATCGAGACGTTACTGCGCGAAGGCGACCAGGTGGAGATTGTGCATTTCGTCGGCGGGGGCTGAAGACGCTGACGGTGAGGCTATTACAGAACCGAGCGCGGTAGCGCCGGATGCCGGAGGTTACGTCGTCTGACTGAAAACCTATCGGCCTGCACGGCTTTGCACAAGAAGTCGGCGAAGCCGAATAAATCAGAACCGGAAGCGGTAGAGAGTGTGTGAAAACTCAGGTACGACCAATAACGCTGAAAGCGTTCGCGAATTCCAGCCCAGGGTTGGCTTTGAAA
>Ga0190270_10000272_pt1 | contig 22149 bp, 20 predicted proteins | sample Popmic320T_FD_133748 | JGI IMG/M metagenome (GOLD analysis project Ga0190270, IMG submission 133748) | Populus adjacent soil microbial communities from riparian zone of Weber River, Utah, USA - 320 T | ecosystem: Environmental > Terrestrial > Soil > Riparian zone | place: USA: Utah | collected...
GAGCTCGTCCGGCGGCAGACCCTCGCGCGCGATCCGGTCGTACTCCGCGCGGATGGCGTCCACCGCCTGGTCGGCACTCGCCGTCTGAGTGCCGACGTAGACCCCCAGCTGCCCCGAGCTCTGGTGGAAGTTCTTGTAGGCGAAGACGGCGTATGCGAGCCCCAGCTCCTCGCGCACCCGCTGGAAGAGCCGGCTCGACATCCCGCCACCGAACACGTTGGTGAGGATCGAGATGGCGAACCGCCGCGGGTCGCGGAGCGGAAAGGTGTCCGTGCCGAAGACGATGTGGGTCTGGGCGGTGTCCCGCTCCTCCCACCGCGTCGCACCGCGCTGGGCTGGAGCCGGTGCAACGGGGGGGCGGCCCCGTTCCAAGGTGGCGTCCTCGAACCAGCCTTCCGCCGCGAGCGCCTCGAGCAGACGGTCGTGGTCCAGGTTGCCGGCGGCCGCGATCACGCAGTTGCCGCGGTAATAGCCCGTCTGATGGAGGCAACGGAGGTCGCCGGCCGAGAGCCCAGCGAGGGTATCGGGAGTGCCGAGGATCGAGTAGCCGTACGGATGCGCCGGCCACAGGGTCTCGGCGTGGAGCTCGAAGACGAGATCGTCCGGCGTGTCGGCGACGCCGTTGATCTCTTCGAGCACGACGTTCCGCTCGGGCTCGAGATCGCTCTCGCGGAGCAGCGGCCGGCGGACCAGGTCGGTGAGAACGTCCACCGCGAGCGGGAGGTCCGCGTCCAGGACGTGGGCCTGGTAGCTGGTCGCGTCGCGCCCGGTGTACGCGTCGAGGCTCCCCCCGCGGACTTCCAGCGCGAGCGCCAGATCTCGGGCGCTCCGCCGCTCGGTCCCCTTGAACACCATGTGCTCCAGCAGGTGGGAGATCCCCATCTGCTCCCGCTGCTCGTGGGCGCTGGCGGTGCGGAGGTAGATCCCCACCGCCGCCGAGCGCACCCCGGGCAGGGACTCGGAGTACACCACCAGGCCGCTGGGCGAGACGGTGCGGTGCAGCCCATCGTCGAGACGATCCGTGTCCACGCGGCGCTTAGTCCTTGGGGAGCAGCGCCTTCCGGGACAACTTCATGCGGCCGCGCTCGTCCACCTCGAGCAGCTTGACCTGAACGATGTCGCCCTTCTTGACCACGTCCTCGGTCTTCTCGGTGCGGCCGTGCTGCAGCTCGCTGATGTGGAGCAGGCCTTCCACGCCGGGCAGGATCTCCACGAACGCCCCGAACGCGGTGGTGCTCTTGACCGGCCCCTCGTAGGTGCGGCCGACCTCCGGCTCGGTGGTGATCGCGGCGACCATGGCGCGGGCCTTTTCCCCGGCCTCGCCGCCCACGGCGGAGATGGTGACCACCCCGCTGTCCTCGATGCTGATCTTGGCCCCGGTGGCGTCCTGGATGCCCCGGATCGTCTTGCCCTTCGGGCCGATCACGTCGCCGATCTTGTCCGGCTTGATCTGCATGGTGAAGATCCGCGGCGCGTACTTGGAGAGCTCGGTGCGCGGTCCCGGCAGCGCCTTGGCCATCTCCTTCAGGATGTGCAGCCGACCCTTCCGCGCCTTCTCCAGCGCCTGCTCCATGATCCTGAGGTCGAGCCCTTCGATCTTGATGTCCATCTGGATCGAGGTGATGCCCCGCTCGGTGCCGGCGACCTTGAAGTCCATGTCGCCGAGGTGATCCTCGGAGCCCAGGATGTCGGTGAGGATAGCGACCTTGTCGCCTTCCTTGATGAGGCCCATGGCCACGCCGGCGCAGGACGCCTTCATCGGCACACCGGCGTCCATGAGCGCCAGCGATCCGCCGCATACCGTCGCCATCGAGGAGGAGCCATTCGACTCCAGGACCTCGGAGACCACGCGCAGCGTGTAGGGGAAGTCCTCGTACTGCGGCAGCAGCGGCTGCAGCGCGCGCTCGGCGAGGGCGCCGTGCCCGATCTCGCGGCGGCTGGTGCCGCGGATCATCTTCACCTCGCCCGTGGAGTAGGGCGGGAAGTTGTAGTGCAGCATGAACGACTTGGTCGTCTCGCCGGCCACGTCGATGCTGTCGATCCGCTGCTCGTCGTCGGTGGTGCCGAGGGTGACCGAGACGAGGGCCTGGGTCTGCCCCCGGGTGAACAGGGCCGACCCGTGGGTCCGCGGGAGGACGCCGGTCTCGATGCTGATCGGCCGGATGGTGTCGAGGTCGCGGCCGTCCACCCGCTCACCGCGCTCCAGCACCTGCTTCCGCATGACCCGGTACTCGATGTCCTCGAGGTGGTTCGAGATCTCGCGCCCGCGCTCGGGGTATTCCGCGAGCAGGGTGCTGAGCGCCTGATCCTTCACGCCCTTCACGCCCGCCGAGCGCGTCGCCTTGTCGGCGGCGTTGATGGCCTGCGCCATCGCCTCCTCGGCGGCGTTCTGGGCCCGGCCCTGGAGCTCGGAATCGACCTCCGCCTTCGTCCACTCCATCTTCTTGGGCTTGCTCCCCGCCTTGTCCATCAGCTGGCGCTCGAGCCCGATCGTGTCCCGGATGCCCTTCTGCGCCACCTTGAGCGCCTCCAGGATCTCCGCCTCGGAGACCTCGAGCGAGCCGCCCTCGACCATGACGATCGAGTCGGCGGAGCCGCTCACGACCAGGTCGATGGTGGAAAACTCGAGCTGCTGGAAGGTGGGGTTGAGGATCCAGTTCCCTTCGACCCGGCCCACGCGCACGGCCCCCAGGGGCCCGTTCCACGGGACCGGAGAGAGGCTGAGCGCGGTCGAGGCCGCCACCACGCCGAGGATGTCGGCGTCGTTCTCCTGGTCGGCGGAGAGGACCGTCACGAAGACCTGCACCTCGTTCTTGAAACCCTCGGGGAAGAGCGGTCGGATCGAGCGGTCGATCAGGCGGCTGGCGAGGATTTCCTTGTCGGAGGGCCGGCCCTCGCGCTTGAGGAACCCGCCGGGGATCTTGCCCGCGGCGTAGGTCTTCTCGCGATACTCGACGGTGAGGGGGAAGAACGGGAGGGTGGAGATGTTGGGGGAGACGGTTACCGCGGCCAGCACCATCGTGTCGCCAAACCGTACCACCGCGGAGCCCGCGGCCTGCTTCGCCAGTCGACCGGTCTCCAACGTGAGGGAACGTCCGGCGAACTGGGTCTCGATCCGTTGTGCTGTCACTGCCTTCTCTCTCTCTGTGTTCTCAGGTTTCTTTGCTGCAAGGACGCTGCAATGCAGAGAGGGCGTCCCGATATGCTCGATCGAGACGCCCTCTCGGATGCGCGGTGCCTAGTGGCGGAGACCAAGCTGCTCGATCAGCGCTCGGTACGTCTGGAGATCGCTCCGCTTGAGGTACGTCAGCAGCCTGCGGCGGGTGCCGACCATCTTCAGGAGTCCCCGGCGACCGTGATGGTCCTTGGGGTGGGTCCGAAAGTGATCGGTGAGGGAATTGATCCGCTCGGTGAGGAGGGCGACCTGCACCTTGGTAGACCCGGTGTCCTTCTCATGGGCCTGGTGCTTGGCCATGGTGCCCTGCTTGTCGAAGCTCATGCTGCCGTTTCCTGATCTGAGTTCCGCGCGTCGTAATCTGTTGTAGCTGAGAAGAATAGCTGGGGGCTAGGGGTCGGGGCAAGGGTCGGGCGGTCGGGCGGGTGGCGCTGGTACTGCCGTGTTGCAAGGAGCGGTGAGAATGACGGGATGATCGCCTATGAGCGTTTTGATGCCTGGCGTGCCGCACACGACTTGACGCTGGAACTCTATCGGGTGACAGATACATGGCCCCAAGCGGAACGCTTTGGCCTGACGATTCAGGTGCGTCGGGCCGGGCTCTCCCGTCCCCACCAACATTGCCGAAGGTGCGGCCAAGCGTGGCTCCCGCGAATTCCGCCGCTTCCTGGACATCGCGCTCGGCTCCCTGGCCGAACTGTCCTATCTGCTCCGATTCAGTCGAGATTACGGACTACTCACGGAGGAATTGTGGCTCACCCTTGAGAAGAAACGCGACCGGGCGGGTCGCTTGACCTGGGGACTCTACCACGTCGTGTCAAAGGCGCCGAAAGACCACATCTGACGCGTCGACCGCCCGACCGGCCGACCGCCCACTCACCCTCCAAACAATCTCCGAATGTCATTACTGAACGCCAGCCCCATGAGCAGGACGATCAGCACCATCCCCACTGCGGTCAGCCGCTCCCGCAGCTTGAGCGGCAGCGGGCGCCGGATCACGGCCTCGGCCAGGAGAAACAGGAACTGACCTCCGTCCAGCACCGGCACCGGGAGCAGATTCAGCACGGCCAGGTTGATTGAGATGAGGGCCATGAAGGCGAGGAAGGGGTCCAGACCCATACGGGCACTCTCCCCCGCCAGCTGCCCGATCATGATCGGTCCGCCGACCTCGCGACGCGAGATCCGGCCGGTGAAGAGGCCCCGGACCGTCCGTACGATTTGGGTCGAGGCGCTGACGGTTGCCAACCCGCCCTCCTTGAATGCCTGGCCGAGACTCAGCGGCTCGAAGTGGGTGTCGAGCGCGACCGAGATGCCGACCCGCCCAACCTTCCGCGGCTTGCCATCCAGGCCCTCGATCGTCTCCACCTCCGGCTGCAAGTCCAGGGTGCGCCGGCCGCTGTCACCGGCCACCGTCATCGTGAGCGGAGTGCCGGTGTTGGCCTGCAGCACCTCGAGCACATCGTACCATTGGGCGATGGGATGGTCGCCGATCGCGAGAATCGTGTCGCCCGGGTGCAGCCCAGCCCGCGCCGCCGGTCTTCCCGGCAGCACCTGGCCGATCACCGCGGGTCGGAACGGCTGGAGCGCCTGGGCCGCCTTGAGCCGCTCTTCCAGCGCATCCTGGTGAATCGGCAGGGTCATGGTGCGGCCGCCGTCCAGCTCGAGCCGCACCTCCGACTCCGGCGAGTTCGCGATCCCTTCGCTCACGTCGTTCCACGATTTCACCGGCCGGCCGTTGATGCCGACGATCCGCGAGCCCACGGGAATGTCGCGCAGGGCCTCGCCGCCGGGCGGCACCATCTCCCCTATCACCTGGCCCACGGTGGTCGTCGGGTCGATCTGGCGGCCGTTCTTCGCCGCCAGGAAGGTGAACGCGAACCAGGCGAACAGCGCGTTCATGGTGACGCCGGCCAGGATCACGACCATCCGCTTCCAGACCGGCTTGGCCTCGAAGACGCGATCCGGGGGGACCGGCGCATCGACGTGCCCGCCCTCCAGTGCCGAGCTGGTCACCTCCTCCTCGCGGCTCGCCATCTTCACGTAGCCGCCGAGGGGCAGCCACGAGATCGAGTACTCGGTCTCCCCTCGCTTGAACGTGAGCCAGGGGATGGGCGAGCCGAGCCCCAGGGAGAAGCGGTGGACGTAGATCCCGGCCCACTTGGCCGCGATGAAGTGCCCCGCCTCGTGCACGAAGATCAGCACGCCGAGAACGACGATGAGGGCGAGAATGGTGACTAGCACGGTGTCCTCACGAGCTCGCTGGCGCGTACCCGCGCCCAATGATCGGCGTCGCGCACCGCCTCTACGGCGGTGGCGGGCCCGGGCGTGTGCGCCTCGAGCACCCGCTCGATGATCGCACTGATCCGACCGAAGGGGATCGCCCCTTCGAGGAAGGACGCGACCGCCACCTCGTTGGCTGCGTTGAACACGGCGGGCGCGGTGCCCGCGGCCCGTCCCGCCGCCATGCCGGCGTCGAGCGCCCTGAACACGTCCCGCCGTACCGGCTCGAAAGTGAGCGGCCCGGCGGCGACCGGATCCAGCCGGCGCACCCCGGTATCCGGGAGACGCCCCGGATGGGTCAGCGCGTAGAGAATCGGGAGCTCCATGCTGGGAAAGCCCAGCTGCGCGATGACGCTGCCGTCGCAGAACTCCACGAAGGCGTGGATGATGCTCTGCGGGTGCACCACCACCTCCAGTTGGTCGTACCGGAGGCGGAAGAGGTAGTGCGCCTCGATCACCTCCAGCGCCTTGTTGGCCAGCGTGGCGCTATCCACGGTGATCTTCTGTCCCATCCGCCACGTCGGATGCCGGAGCGCCTCCTCCACGGTCGCATGCTGCACCCGCTCCGCCGGCCATTCGCGGAACGGCCCGCCCGAGCAGGTGAGAATCAGCCTGCCCATCCCCGAATCGCGTCCGGCGACGCACTGGAGCACCGCGCTGTGCTCCGAATCCACCGGGACGATCTCGCCGCCGCCCGCGCACGCAGCCTGCACCACGAGGTCGCCGGCCATCACCAGGCTTTCCTTGTTGGCCAGCGCGACCCGCTTCCCGGCCCTGAGCGCCGCCAGGGTCGCGTCGAGCCCGGCAGCGCCCACCACCGCGTTCACCACGATGTCCACGTCCGGCCTGGTCGCGGCCTCGACCAGCACCTCGGGCCCGGAAGGCCATGGGTCGCCGCTTCCGGGGACCGCGCACCCGGCGAAGGCCGGGCGCCACGCCGCCAGCTGCCGCTCGAACTCCCCGCGATTCCTGCCGCAGGTGAGGGCGACGAGCTCGAAGTGGTCTCGCTGGCGGCGCAGCACGTCGAGCGTGCTCCGACCAATGGATCCGGTCGAGCCCAGCACTGCCACCCCGCGTCGCTCGCCGTTACACACTAGATCACCCCGAAGAACTTGTACATCGCCGCCGTCACCGGCATGACGAAATAAAGCGAGTCGAGCCGGTCGAGGATGCCCCCGTGTCCCGGCAGGAGCTGGCTGGAGTCCTTGACCCCGGCCTCGCGCTTCAGCAGGGATTCTGCGAGGTCGCCCACCTGCCCAGCCACCGACAGCACGGCCGCGATGACGAGGGCACGGCCGAGGCCCAGATCCACCGAATAACGGGGGAATATCCAGGCGCTGAAGATGGGCGCCACCAGCAGGGCACCCACCACGCCCGCCACAGCACCCGACCGGGTCTTCCCGGGACTCACCACCGGTGAGAGCTTGGGTCCTCCGAAAGTGCGGCCGCCGATCATCGCCGCCGTGTCGCACACCCAGGTGACCACCAGCGGGAAGCAGACCAGCCACAGCCCCGCCCAGCTGCGCGGCGGTTCGGCTCCGTGCCGGATAAGGACGATCGTCGCTGGAAGCGCGCCAGCGTAGGCCACGCCGAGCATTGTGACAGCCGAGGCCGAAATCGGGCGCTCGGTCGGACCTCGCTCCGCCAGCGCCCAAATCAGCAGGAAGATGAGCCAGATGGCCGCCAGGAACGGCCCATTGCTCGCGAGGTTCTCGCCGATGTCGCGCCGGTCCACGGCGAGCCAGGTCAGCAGCGGCAGGGCAGCCGCGCTCGCGACCCCGTACGCCCGCGCCGGTCGGGTGCCGGCGCGCTCCGCGAGATCGAAGAGCTCCGCGGTCCCGAGCGCCGCGGCGATCGCGATCAGCGCCGCGAGGGGGAGGCCGCCGTACCAGACCACCAGCAGTACGAGAGGGATCGCGACCGCCGCGAACCCGACGCGTTTCCCCAGCTCAGACGCCATCAGGCCGGGACGCGCCCGAACCGGCGGTCGCGCCGCTGGAACTCGAGAATGGCCTCGAAGAGGTGTCGGCGGGTGAAGTCGGGCCAGAGCACCGGGGTGACGTACAGCTCGGCGTAGGCCAGCTGCCAGAGGAGGAAGTTGGAGATCCGCATCTCGCCCGAGGTGCGGATGAGAAGATCGGGATCGGGCCACTCCGCGGTATAGAGCCGCCGCGTGAGCGCCTTCTCGTCGATCTCGGCGGGGACCAGCCGGCCGGCCGCCACGTCCTCCGCGAGGAGCCGCGCCGCGCGCACGATCTCGGCGCGGGCGCCGTAGGAGATGCAGAGGTTGAGCGCCAGCCGGCCGCCCCCCTCGGTCTCCGCCACGATACGATCCGCCGCGACTCGCGCGCCGCCGGTGAGCCGGTCGATGTCGCCCAGGATGCGGACCGTCACGCCCTGATCACGCAGCTCGCGCATCTCCCGGGCGATGTACTCCTCCAGGAGGCTCATGAGCGCCTCGATCTCGCCCGCGGGGCGCTGCCAGTTCTCCTGGCTGAAGGCGAACAGGGTGAGCACCGAGACCCCGGCCTGCAGGCACCCCTCGACCACCTCGCGAACCGAGGTCATCCCGGCGTGGTGCCCCAGCGGTCGCGGCAGCGAGCGCTCCGCGGCCCAGCGCCCGTTCCCGTCCATGATGATCGCGACGTGGGTCGGGACCACGCCGTGGACCCGCACCCGCTGGAGCAGGTCGTCGCCGGTCATCCGTCAGACTTCCATGATCTCGGCCTCTTTCGCATGGATGAGGCCGTCGATCTGCTTGATGTGGTCGTCGGTGAGCTTCTGGACGTCCTTCTCCGCCCGCGTCTTGTCGTCGCTGGAGACGTGCTCGAGCTTCTTGATCCGGGAGATCGCGTCGGTCCGCGCGTGGCGCACGGCGATCCGGCCCTCCTCGGCGAGCTTGTGGACGACCTTGACCAGCTCCTTGCGCCGCTCCTCCGAGAGCGCCGGGAGCGGGACCCGGATCAGGTTGCCCTGGGTCGCAGGGTTGAGGCCGAGCCCGGCGTCGCGGATGGCCTTCTCGATCGTGTTGGAGAGCGACTTGTCGAAAGGCTGGACCGTCAGGAGCCGGGGCTCCGGAGCGGCGACCATGGCCACCTGATTGATCGGAACGGCGCTGCCGTAGGCTTCGACCCGCACCGTGTCGAGCAGGGATGGCGTCGCCTTGTTGCTCCGGATGCCGGAAAACTCCCGCTTGGTGCTCTCGACCGCCTTGTGCATCAGGTCCCGGGCGTGCTTGGTCAATTCGGGTATGGTGGTCATCGGACGATGGTCCCGATGTCCGGGTCGCCCTCGAGAACCCGCCTGATGGCGCCGGGACGGTTGATGTTGAAGACCACGATGGGCAGCTGGTTGGCCTTGCAGAGTCCGAACGCGTTGGCGTCCATGACGGCGTAGTTCTTGACGATCGCTTCCTGGTAGGTGAGCTCGCGGATGAACGTCGCGCCGGGGTTCTTCCGCGGATCCTCGGTGTAGACCCCGTCCACGTTGGTCGCCTTGAGGATCACCTGAGCCTCGATCTCGAGTGCCCGGAGCACGCCGGCGGTGTCGGTGGAGAAGAAAGGGTTGCCGGTCCCGGCCGCGAAGATCACCAGCCGGCCTTTCTCCAGGTGGCGGATGGCCCGTCGGCGGATGTAGGGCTCCGCCACCGACTCCATCCGCACCGCGGTCATCACCCTGGTATCCACCCCGATCTTCTCCAGCACATCCTGGAGCGCCAGCGCGTTGATGACCGTCGCCAGCATGCCCATGTAGTCGGCGGAGACCCGATCGAGCCCTTCGCGGCTCGCGGTGGCACCGCGGATGATGTTGCCCCCGCCCACGACGAGCGACAGGTGCACGCCCAGGGCGTGCACTGCCTTGATCTCCGCCGCGAAGGCCTCGACCTTGTGGAAGTCGAGGCCGCTTCCCTTCTCCCCTGCCAATGCCTCGCCCGACAGCTTGAGCAGGGCTCGGCTGTAGGCGAGGGCCATCAGGCGGCCCCGATCTGGAACCGGGCGAAGCGGCGGACCGAGATGGCCTCGCCCAGCTTGCCGGACGCCTCCTTGATCAGCTCCCCGACGGTGATCTTGTCGTTGCGGACGAACGGCTGCTCCAGCAGGGTGCGCTCCGCGACGAACTTCTTCAGCTTGCCCTCGACGATCTTGGCCCGGATGTTCTCCGGCTTCCCTTCGGCCGCGACCTGCTCCTCCGCGATCCGGCGCTCCCGGTCCAGCATCTCCGCCGGCACGTCCTCCGGGTTCACGCCGATCGGGTCGGCCGAGGCGATGTGGAGCGCGATGTCGCGCGCGAGGAGGCCGAAGGCCTCGTTGCGGGCGACGAAGTCGGTCTCGGAGTTGAGCTCCAGCAGCACGCCGACCTGCTGGTTGTGGTGGATGTAACTCACCACCAGGCCCTGCGATGCCACGCGGCCGGCGCGCTTCTCGGCCTTGGCGATCCCCTTCTTCCGGAGGACCTCCACGGCCTTGTCCATGTCGCCGTTGGCCTCCTCCAGCGCCCGCTTGCAGTCCATCATGCCGGCGCCGGTGCGGGCCCGGAGCTCGCTCACGTCCTTGGGGGAAATCGTCACGCTCGCCATGTCGTCCTCTGGGTCGATCTCGGGCTGAATAGTAAGACCGCCGCTCACGGCCCGCACGGGCCAGGAGCGGCGGAAACGCTCACGGTTCTGCTGTCCGCCGCGTCTACGCGCCGGCCTCGCCCGCCCCGGCAGGCGCGGGGACCTCGGGCGCGCCCTCGGCCTCGGTCTTGAGCCGCGCGGCGATCGCCTCCGGCTTCGGCCGCCGCTTGCGGCGTGGCCGGCGGCGCTTGCGTTCGGCCTCGGCATCGCCCTCGGAGCCGGTGTCGGTGCTGTAGGTCTCGGCCTCGAGGTCCTCGGCCACCTCGCGCATCGGCATCTGGGCGCGGGCCTCCTTGATGACGTCGGAGAGCGCCACGGTGATGAGCGAGACCGAGCGGATCGCATCGTCGTTGCCGGGAACCGGCACGGTGATGATGTCCGGATCGGCGTTGGTGTCCACGATGGCCACCACCGGAATGCCGAGCTTGTTGGCCTCGGCGACGGCGATCTTCTCCTTCTTCGCGTCCACCACGAAGAGCGCGCCCGGCAGGCGGCCGAGCAGCTTGATGCCCTCGAGGTTGCGGCTCAGCTTCACCCGCTCGCGCTCGAAGAGCAGTTTCTCCTTCTTGGTGTAGTTCTCGAAGTCGCCGTCGGCGGCGCCCTGCTCCAGCTCCCGGAGGCGCCGGATCTGCTTCTTCAGGGTCTGGAAGTTGGTGAGCATGCCGCCGAGCCAGCGCTCGGTGACGTAGAAGGCCCCGGCGTTCTGCGCCTCGAGCTGGACGATCGCCTTGAGCTGCTTCTTGGTGCAGACGAAGAGTACGCCGTCGCCCTTGAGGACCACGCTGCGGAGCAGCTCCTGGGCCTTCTGGATCTGACGGAGGGTTTTCTGGAGATCGATGATGTAGATGCCGGAACGCTCCGCGAAGATGAACCGGCGCATCTTCGGGTTCCAGCGGCGGGTCTGGTGGCCGAAATGAACTCCGGCCTCGAGCAAGTCCTGCAGTTGCGGCTGTGCCATGCGGTACGGCGTCCTTCCATTCGGGTGGTTGATCGTCCACCGGCTTCATCTCCCACGCCAACCCCCGCGGGGGCACCGGGCGTGGGATCCACCGATGTGAGAATTCGGCCGAGCCGACCGGGCCCGGCCTGTGCTGTCATCCCGAGCGAAGCGAGAGATCCCTCGCTTCACTCGGGATGACAGATTAGCGCTTCGAGAACTGGAAGCGCTTCCGCGCTCCCGGCCGTCCCGGCTTCTTCCGCTCGACCGCACGCGGGTCCCGCGTCAGCAGTCCGGAAGCGCGGAGCTTGGTCCGGTGTTGCCCGTCCGCCTCCACCAGCGCCCGCGCAATCGCGAGCCGGAGCGCGCCCGCCTGCCCCGCCTGGCCCCCGCCGTTCACATGCGCCCGCACGTCGAACGCGCCGAGCGTGTCGGTGGCGGTGAAGGACTGCTGGATGTGCTGCACCAGGGAGGACCGGGGGAAGTAGTCGCCCAGCGTGCGGCCGTTGATGTCCCACTTGCCGGTGCCGGGGGTGAGGTAGACCCGGGCGACGCTGGTCTTGCGGCGGCCGACGGCCCGCCAGCGGAATTCGGGTGCTGCGGTCATGCGCTCGCCTTCGAGGGAGTGACGGAGAACGGCTTGGGCTGCTGCGCGGCGTGGGGATGCTCGGCGCCGGCATAGACCTTCAGCTTGCCGCGCAGCTTCTGCCGCGCGAGCGAGGTCTTGGGCAGCATGCCGAAGACCGCCTTCTCGATGACCCGGTCCGGGTGCTTCTCCAGCATGTGGCGCGCGGTGGTGTGGCGCTCGTGGCCCATGTAGCCGGTGTGGGAGAAGTACGTCTTGTTCTCCTCCTTCCGGCCGGTGAGCCGCACCTTGGAGGCGTTCAGCACGATCACGAAGTCACCGCCGTCCATGTGCGGCGTATAGGTGGGCTTGTGCTTGCCCCGGATCAGCTGAGCCACGACGCTGGCCAGCCGGCCGAGCGGCACGCCAGTGGCATCCACGAGATGCCACTCGTGGCTGATGTCTTCGGGCGTGGCCGTATAGGTCTTCATGCGCGCTGCCATCTTGAGGGTCGAACTGGGGTCAAACCGAAACAGACTCACAAGATAGCCGGTCGCCAGCGGGAGGGTCAAGGGGAGATGGCGCGGTTGCGGAACTCCACCAGCACCTGCCCCTTCTCCACCGCCTCACCCGCGCCCACCCGGATCGCTCCCACCACGCCCGCGGATGGGGCGTTGAGCTCGTTCTCCATCTTCATGGCCTCGAGCACCACGACCCCGGCCCCCGCCGCGACCTCCTGGCCCGCCTCCACGAGTACCCGAACCACGAGGCCCGGCATGGGCGCCCGAAGGGTGGCGGGCCCGCGCGCGGCGGTCGAGCCCGCGGTGAGGCTCCGGATGTGCCGGGTGCGCTCGTCCACCACCTCCGCCTCCCACCGATCCCCTCCAACGCCGAGGGTCCACTGCCCGTGGCCGGCGCTCCGGACCGTGAGCACGGTAGGGCGGCCGTCCACCAGCAGCTGGCGGGGCAGTGTGCCGGCGACGGTCCTGAGCGTGGCGGTCCGGGTGACGCCGGCGATGGTGATCCTGTCGCCGTCCACCTCCACCTCGATCTCTCGTCCGCCGACCGTGACCAGGTACTTCATGAGGCCCGGTCGAGCACGACGACCGTCTCCACGTGCGCGGTCTGGGGAAACAGGTCGAAAGCCAGGGCCGAGCTGAGCCGGAAGCCCTGGAGCCGTCCGAGGTCCCGCGCCAAGGTGGCGGGGTCGCAGGAGATGTAGACGATCCGGCTGGGTGCCGCCGTGTCGAGGGCGGCCGTGACCCGCTCGTCCATCCCGGTGCGCGGCGGGTTGGTGATGACCAGATCCGGCGCGCGAAGTCTCCCGACCACCCGCTCCGCCCGACCCACGAGCCGCGCCGCCCGCGGGCCCCGAGCCTCGGCCTCCGCCACCGCGTGTGGGTCCGACTCGACGCTCTCCACCGAGGCGCCGGCATCCGCGAGGGCGGCCGTCGTCTCCCCGATGCCGGCGTAGAGGTCCCACACGTGCCGGCCGGCGACGTCCCCCATGGCGGCGACCGCGTGGGCGCGCACGCGGTCCCCCATGGCGGGATGCACCTGCTCGAACACCGTGGCGGGAAACGGCTGATCGGGGGCCGACACGGCGCTCGCCTCCTCGCCCTCCGGTTGAACCCACAAGGTGGCGGCGACGCCCCCGGCCTTCATGGCCTCGTGCAGGGCCGCGGCGCCAGTCCGCGGTCCGGTGACGAGCACCACGTGGCGGCGGCCCCAGCGGTCCAGCCGGAGCACGATGTGCCGCACGCCGGGAGGCAAGAGCTCGCGCAGGGAGCCAACCTCTTCCCATAGGGACATCAGCTCGGGTCGGGTGATGTGGCAGCGAGCCAGCTCGAAGGCGTAGTCGGGACGGTCGAGCGGGTGCAGGCCGATTCGTCGTCCGCCGTCGTCCACGTGGAGCGTGATCTTGGTGCGGTACTCGAAGTCCTCGGAGGCCGGCACCAGCTCGGGATCGGGAACGTCGAGCTTCGCGATGCGACGGAGCGCGTCGCCCACGAAAGTACGGCGGGCCTCGCGCTGAGCGGACGAGACGATGTGCTGAAGCTGACAGCCGCCGCAGTCGTCTTCCACGTAGTGAGGGCAGCGCGCCGCTACCCGCTCCGGCGCAGGCTCCAGCACCCGCGCCACCCGGGCGCGGGCGAAGCGGCGGTGCTCGCGCACCCGAGTCAGCTCCACGAGGTCGCCCGGCGCGCTCCGCGGGACGAACACCGTGCGCCCGTCCTCGAGCCGTCCAATGCCGTCGCCGCCGGCGGCCAGCCGGAGAATCCGCACCGGGCTCACCGCAATCCGTCCACTCTCGCCTGGCTCAACCAGTGCGAAGCGGCGACCACTCCGTCCCCTGAGACCACCGGGCGCCGCAGCGCGCGGGCCTCGTCTTCCGCGAGCGCGGCCGCGATGGCGAGCGCCACGGCCTGCTCCTCGCTCAGCGAAGGCGCCAGCAGATCGGTGCGACGGTCGAGGAACTGGATGTCCATGTCGCCCGCGCGGAACTCGGCATCGGCCATGAGCCGGCGGTGGAATCCCTGGTTGGTCGCCACCCCTTCGATCGACAGCTCGTCGAGGGCCCGCGCCATCCGGTCGAGGGCCCCCGCCCGGTGGGGCGCCCACACGATGAGCTTGCCGAGGAGTGAGTCGTAGAACAGCGTGACCTCGTCACCGGTCTCCACTCCGCCGTCCCAGCGCACCCCCGGCCCCCCAGGCACGCGCAGGTGCTCGATTCGGCCGGTGGAAGGCAGGAACCCGTTCGCCGGATCCTCGCTGGTGATCCGGCACTCCATCGACCAGCCGCGCGGCTCCAGCCAGCGATCGGGCACCCGCATGCGCTCGCCCGCGGCGATGCGGAGCTGCTCCCGCACCAGATCCACGCCGTAGACCAGCTCGGTGACGGGGTGCTCCACCTGGATCCGGGTGTTCATCTCGAGGAAGTAGAACGACCGGTCCGGCGCCAGCAGAAACTCGCAGGTTCCCGCGCCCAGATAGCCCACAGCCTGCGCCGCCGCGACCGCCGCCGAGCCCATCCACTCGCGGAGCTCGGGTGTAACCGCGGGAGATGGGGCCTCTTCCACCAGCTTCTGATGCCTGCGTTGAATGGAGCACTCGCGCTCCCCCAGGTGCACGGTGCGCTCCTGGTCGGCGAGCACCTGGATCTCCACGTGGCGCGGCCGCTGGATCAACTTCTCCAGATAGACGCTCGGGTCGCCGAACGCCTTGCGCGCCTCCGAGGCCGCGGTCTCCAGCGCGGGACCCAGCTCTGCCGGCGCGCGCACCACTCGCATGCCCCTTCCACCTCCCCCTGCCGCCGCCTTTACCAGCACCGGGTACCCCAGCTCCGTCGCGAGCGTCTGCGCCGCGCCGAGCTCCGTGATCGGCTCCTGGGCGCCGGGCACTACCGACACGCCCGCGTCACGCATGCGCCGACGCGCCTCCGTCTTGTCGCCCATGGCGCGGATGGCGGCGGCGGGCGGGCCGACGAACACGAGGTCCGCCCGCTCGACCGCCTCGGCGAAGTCGGCGCGCTCCGCGAGAAACCCGTAGCCCGGGTGCACGGCGTCCGAACCGCTGTCCAGGGCGGCGGCAACCAGCCGATCGATCCGGAGGTAGCTCTCCGCGGGCGGGGGCGATCCGATCTCCACCACATGATCGGCCGCCCGCACGTGCGGCGCGGCGCGGTCGGCCGTGGAGCAGACGGCCACCGCTTCCAATCCTTCTTCATGGCAGGCACGGATGACGCGGAGGGCGATCTCTCCGCGATTGGCGACGAGCACCCGCTTCACGGGCGGCAGGCGGGCGGTGGCGTATCTCCGAAGAGGAGGAGGAGACTGCTGCAGAGGAGGAGGTTGTGGGCGGCGGCGCGGTCGTACACCCCGCGGACATCCATTACCCACGGCGATGAGCTCTGACGGGCCGCCTTGAGCAGCTCGGTGATGCTCATGGCCTCGGGACCGGCGCCGGCAGGTCGGCTGATTCGGACCAGCCGGAAGGGCTGCCAGCTTAGGGCGGGCACCGCGGCGCTGTCGGTCGAGGGGCTGATGCACAGGGTCCGGCGGGGCGCGACGTCGCCGAGCGCGCGCTGCACCGGCAGCGCGGGATTCACCCCCATCGCGCGCGCCATGCGCTCCCGGTAGAGGGAGTCGGTGGCGTAGAGATCGGGTCGAATGGGGAGGACATCAAGGGAGGGCCGTTCCATGCTGCCGTACCAGACCGAGAGCGCCTCGAGCTCGTTGCCGGTGAGGAGGACACCACCGGCCGGACACGAAGCGAGGAGATTCTCGCCCAGCTCGAGCACGTACGCGGGCATGTGCGGCCCGCGGTCCGGCCCGGCCATGGTTCGCGCCTCGGCCCAGCCGACCGTCTCGATCGCAACCAGCCCGCGCTCGGCCTCCACGATGCCGCGGAAGACGAGACCCGAGTCCACCGACAGCCGGATGGACTGCTCCAGCGCGGTGGCCGCGAAGTCCAGATAGAGGAGGCCGTCGGGCTCCCCGCCGTGCCCGTGCGCGTGCCAGTCCCGGGCGTCGTGGAGATAGAAACGGCCGAGCTGGAGCCAGGCCCGGCCGTCGTCCGGCGCAGTCGCGAGGTAGCGGCCGAGGAGGTCGATCGCCATGTGGCGCTCGCCTTCGCGCTCCAGGGCGGCCGCGCGCGGAGCGACGTTGGGATCGATGGCGGCCTGGGCCAGGCCGAGGGAGGTCGGACACAGCACCAGGAGAGCCGCCGCGAGTGCGCGGCGTAGCCCAGGCATCGCTGCCGGAGAGATGAGGCTGGCCTGCCGGGGGCGCGAGTCCATAGCCGTCTCAAAATGGTATACCCGTTCGCCCTTGGCTAGGGGAGCGGGCCTTCCGGAGAGGGGACGGCCCAGGCCGCCCCAAGCCCACTTCTCAGAGCGGGATGTTCCCGTGCTTCCTGGGGGGATTGCGGTCCCGCTTGGTCCGGAGGGTCCGGAGCGCGTCGATCAGCCGCGCCCTGGTGTCCCTCGGGTCGATCACGTCATCGATATAGCCTCGGGCGGCCGCGGCATACGGGTGCGCGAACTTCGCCGTGTACTCCTCGATCAGGCGGGCGGTGGCGGCGGCCGGATCGTCGGCCTTCGCGATCTCTTCCTTGAAGAGAATCTCCACCGCTCCCTTGGGGCCCATCACCGCGATCTCCGCCGACGGCCAGGCGAGGTTGAGGTCCCCTCGGATATGCTTGGAGCTCATCACGTCGTACGCGCCACCGTACGCCTTGCGGGTGATCACGGTGAGCTTGGGGACTGTCGCCTCGCAGTAGGCGAAGAGCAGCTTGGCGCCGTGCTTGATGATCCCGCCGTGCTCCTGGGCGACCCCGGGCAGGAACCCGGGCACGTCCACGAAGGTCACGACCGGCAGGTTGAAGCAGTCGCAGAAGCGGATGAAGCGCGCGGCCTTGAGCGACGCGTTGATGTCGAGGACACCGGCGAGCACCGCCGGCTGGTTGGCCACCACGCCGACCGGCCGGCCGCCCAGCCGGGCGAAGCCGGTCAGGATGTTGTCGGCGTAGCCCCGGTGGACCTCGAGGAGCTCCCCGTCGTCCACGATGCGCCCGACCACCTCGTGCATGTCGTACGGCTTGTTGGCGCTGTCGGGGATCAGGTCCAGCAGCGCCTCGTCCCGCCGGTCAGCGGGGTCCTCGGTAGGTCGCTCGGGCGGATCGTCGAGATTGTTGAGCGGCAGGAAGCCGAGCAGCCGCCGGATCGCCTGAAGGCACTCGGCCTCCGAGTCGTGAGTGAAGTGCGCCACCCCGCTGGTGCCCCCGTGGACATCCGCGCCGCCGAGGGCGTCGAAGCTGACTTCCTCGTGCGTCACCGTCTTCACCACGTTGGGCCCGGTAACGAACATGTAGCTTACGCCCCGCACCATGAAGATGAAGTCGGTGATGGCCGGGCTGTACACCGCGCCGCCGGCGCAGGGACCGAGGATGGCGCTGATCTGCGGCACCACGCCGGAGGCCAGCGTGTTGCGGAGGAAGATGTCGGCGTAGGCGCCGAGGGAGACGACACCTTCCTGAATCCGCGCGCCGCCAGAGTCGTTGAGCCCGATCACCGGCGCGCCGTTCCGCACCGCCAGATCCATCACCTTGCAGATCTTCTCCGCGTGCGCCTCGCTCAGCGAGCCGCCGAACACGGTGAAATCCTGGGAGAAGACATACACCAGCCGTCCGTCGATCCGGCCGTAACCGGTGACCACGCCGTCACCGGGAACCACGGTCTTGTCGAGGCCGAAGTCGGTGGAGCGGTGGGTCACAAACCGGTCGAGCTCGACGAAGCTGCCATCGTCGAGGAGGAGGTCGAGACGCTCGCGCGCGGTGAGCTTCCCCTTCTTGTGCTGCTGGGCGATGCGCGCGGGCCCCCCGCCCTGTTCGGCGAGTGATTGGCGATGGTGGAGCTGCTCGAGGAGCTGCCTGGGGTCTGACATGGCTGACAAGATAGCGCGCGCCCGGTCAGGGGGGCAGCCGGTGACGCGGATCACGCGGCAGTCTCGGTCGGGGGCGTATTGGCAAGTGCTCCAAGGCTATCCGGCCTCGGCGTGACCTCGACCACGAAAGTGATGCGATCCCTGCTCCTGCTGGTGGGGGCCGAAGGGGGTATATAGGCCGCGGTTGGTTTAACCGAGGAACGCCAGGAGGACACATGATTCGGAGCATCGGCATGGCGCTGGCCATCGTCGGCGGCACGGTTCTGACGATTCCCCGCGGCACCGACATTCCGGTTACGCTGGATGAAGACGTACCAATCGCGCAGGAGCGGGTGGGCGACAAGTTCGAGGCCCACGTCACCCGCGACGTGGTAGTGAATGGCGAAGTGGTGATCCCGGCAGGGGCGCCGGCGGAGGTCAAGCTGGTCAAGAGCCCCGATGACGACAAGGCGGCGACGCTGCGGCTCACCGGGGTCAACGTGGATGGCGAGGTGCGCTCGGTGAACACGGATGTGGCTAAGGCCGACGGCGACAAGAGCGGCCTGAGCACCGGGGAGAAGACTGCGGTGGGTGCCGCTGCCGGCGCGGTGGTTGGCGCCGTCACGGGCGCCGGCGTGCTCGAGGGCGCGGTCGTGGGCGCCGGCGGCGGCCTCGCCTGGGGTCTGCTCGACAAGCAGGGGCGCGAGGTGCCGGACGACACGCCGCTGCGGTTCTCGCTGGAGGAGAAGCTGGACTTGTAACGACACTGTCACCCTGAACGAAGTGAAGGGGGCCATATCGAGCATGGCCCCCTTCACTTCGTTCAGGGTGACAGAGCGGCTTACTGCTGGCTCGCCGCCTCCTCCTCCACCACCACCGGCTTGACGGGCGGGATGATCGGCTCGTCCGGGTAGTTCGTCACCATCAGCACGATCCGGTGATGGATCGGGTCCACCTCGAGCACCTTGAGGTCCACGGGCTGGCCTTCCTTCACCGCGTCACCCGGGTTCTCGATGTTGGCGATGCCGAGCTGCGACATGGGGACGAAGCCCTCGATGTCGTTGCCCAGGTCCACCACGACTCCCTTGTCCATCAACCGCACGACCCGGCCGCGGAGCTCCATCCCGATGGGATAGATCTCGCCGATCCGGAGCCAGGGATCCTCTTCCGCCTGCTTGAGGCCGAGGGAGATCCGCTTGTTCTCGGCGTCGATGTTGAGGATCACCACGTCCACGCCGTCGCCCTTCTTGACCACCTCGGACGGGTGCTGGACCCGCTTGGTCCAGGACATGTCGGAGATGTGGATCAGGCCGTCGATGCCCGGCTCGATCTCCACGAAGGCGCCGAAGCTGGTGAGGTTGCGGACCTTGCCCTGGATCCTGGTGCCCACCGGGTACTTGAGCGGCAGCACCATCCAGGGATCCTGCTCGGTCTGCTTCATGCCGAGCGAGATCTTCTCCTCCGCCTCGTCCACCTTGAGCACCACGGCCTCGATGGTCTCGCCGATGCTCACGATCTTCGAGGGGTGCCGGACGTTGCGGGTCCAGCTCATCTCGGAGATGTGCACCAGGCCCTCGATCCCGGGCTCGATCTCGACGAACGCGCCGTAGTTGGTGATCGAGACGACCTTGCCCTGGACCCGGGTGCCGACCGGATACTTGGCGGCCACGTTCTGCCAGGGGTACGACTGCAGCTGCTTCATGCCCAGGCTGATGCGCTCGCGCTGCCAGTCGATATCGAGGATCTTGACCTCGACCTCGCGGCCGATCGCCACCATCTCGGTGGGATGCGAGACCCGCCCGTAGGACATGTCGGTGATGTGGAGCAGGCCGTCCACGCCGCCGAGGTCGATGAAGGCGCCGAAGTCGGTGATGTTCTTGACCACCCCCTTCCGCACCTGGCCGACGGCGAGCTCCTTCATCAGGTGCTCGCGCTTGTGGGCCCGCTCGTTCTCCAAGATTACCCGCCGGCTCACGACGATGTTCCGCCGTCGCTTGTTCAGCTTGATGATCTTGAACTCGTAGGTCTGTCCCAGCAGCTCGTCGATGTTGGGCACCCGGCGCAGCGCGATCTGGCTGCCGGGGAGGAACGCGTCCACCCCCATGAGGTTCACGACCACGCCGCCCTTGATCTTCTTGACCAGGGTGCCTTCCACCGGCTGATCGCTCTCGTGGGCCACGCGGATCTTCTCCCAGACCCGCATGAAGTCGGCCTTCTTCTTCGAGAGGACGACCGCGCCTTCCTGGTCCTCCAGGTGCTCGAGGAAGACCTCGACCTCATCGCCCTCCTTGAGCGACTGCGGGTCCTTGAACTCGTCGAGGGGCACCGAGCCCTCGGACTTGAACCCGACGTCGAGGATGACGGCATTCTCGGTGACGCGGAGGACCTTGGACTTGACGATCTCTCCTTCGACGATCTGCGCCATGGTGCCCTCGTACATCGAGAGCATCTGCTCGTAGTCTTCGTCGGAGTAATCTTCGTCGTAGAGGTCCTGGCGGACGCGGAGGCTGCTGGGGGCGGTGATCTGGTGGTCGGTCGAGGGTTGAAGTTGATCGAGCATTCGGAACGTACCGTCCTGGAGTTGTGCGCCGTGCCACGGGGCCACGGGCTGGGGTAGCTGTGCCGGACGGACCGAAGTGTCCGCCGAACTAGCCTAGTAGCTTAGCAAGGACTCGTGCCCAACGCAAGTTACGGCAATCAGTTGGCACTCGAGTGGAGTTTACCGGCCTTGCTAGCGTGAGCCGAAGATGGGGCGGGCCAGCTCCACGATGAACCGGACCTGGTCGGAGAATGTCATCGCGGTGGTATCGAGAGGGACGGCATCGGGCGCGGCCACGAGGGGGGCGACCGCACGGGTGGAGTCGGCCGCGTCTCTGGCCGCCAGTGCAGCGGTCTCGGCCTCCACCCCGCCGGCGTCCACTGCCCCGCCGCGCTGGGTGAGCCGCCGGCCGGCGCGAGCTTCGGGCGAGGCGGTGAGAAAGATCTTGAGCTCGGCGTCCGGAAACACGACGGTACCGATGTCCCGCCCGTCGACTACCACGTCGCGGCCGGCCCGCACCATGGCCCGAAGCCGTGAGTTGATCCATTCCCGGACCACCGGGACCGCGGACACCGCGGAGACGCGAGCGGTCACCTCCGCACCCCGGATCTCGGCGTCCACAGGCTCCCCCTCCAGATAGGCCGCGAATCCGGCGCCATCCGGCTGGAGCATGAGGCCGCGGTCCTCCGCCGCCCGGAGGATTGCCTCTGCACCGACGATCTCGAGTGGGTCGTCATTTGACCGGCCGCGGCGAGCGGTCTCGCGGATCCCCACCAACGTGACGCCGCGATAGAGCGAGCCGGAATCGAGGTGCGCGAAGCGGAGCGCCTCCGCCACGGCGCGCGCGGTGCTGGACTTGCCGGAGGCCGCAGGGCCGTCGATCGCGACCACCCCACCCTTCATCGCGCGATGCTCCGCAAGGTGTCGGGAAAGCCCGGGAAGCTCACCGCCGCGCAGCCCGGATCGTCGATCGCGACCCTGGCGCCGGGCAGTGTGCCCAGCACCGCGAACGCCATGGCGATCCGGTGGTCGCCCGCGGTTCGCACCCGCCCCCGCGGTCGGCCTTCGACACCTTGCACGAAGAGATCATCCCCCCGGACCTCTGCCTGCCCGCCCACGGCACGAATGTTGTCGGCGATGAGACCCAACCGGTCGCTTTCCTTCACCCGGAGCTCGCCGACGTCCCGGAAGACCGTCTCCCCCTCCGCCCTCGAGGCGAGCACCGCGAGCAGGGGGATCTCGTCGATGAGGCCGGGGATCTCGCCGGCGTTGACCTCCGTGCTCCGAAGCGCCGCCGGCCCGACCACGAGGTCCGCCACCGGCTCCCCGAAGCTCGTATCCCCAGCCTCCAGGCGCATCGTCGCTCCCATCCGCTCGAGCACATGAAGGAAGCCGATGCGGGTCGGATTCACACCCATCCCCGCGACGCAGAGCTCGCCGGCCTCCGCCAGCACCGCGGCGCCCACCAGGAATGCGGCCGATGACGGGTCGCCGGGTACCTGGAGGTCGAACGGCTCGATCCGGCCGCCGGGCCGGAACTCGATCCAGCCGTCCCGCTCGTCTACCTCGTAGCCGAAGGCGCGGAGCATGCGTTCGGTATGGTCACGCGAGCGTCC
>Ga0190270_10000273_pt1 | contig 22132 bp, 18 predicted proteins | sample Popmic320T_FD_133748 | JGI IMG/M metagenome (GOLD analysis project Ga0190270, IMG submission 133748) | Populus adjacent soil microbial communities from riparian zone of Weber River, Utah, USA - 320 T | ecosystem: Environmental > Terrestrial > Soil > Riparian zone | place: USA: Utah | collected...
GACTGGTGACCCGCTTTCAATTCGCGGTCGGAAACAAACCAGGCGGACGGAAGAGCGATTGAGCGAACGGCGGTTCGATGTGGCGATCCTGTTGGGGGGCGATCAATACGCGCCGCTGTTTTACAAGGCCGGCGTACCGATTCGCGTCGGCCCTGCGGCGTACGTTTATGAACCATTGCTGACGCACACCTATGTTGTTGACGACGGCCAAACCTGGGGGCCGTATGAACGGCTCGGCGCTTTGCGGGCTTTGGGCGTCGAAACCCCGCATCGAGTCCCCAGGCTCGACCTCGACCCTCAAGCTCGCGTTGAATTTCAACTGTTGCGCAAAAAATCTTTGGGCGATGCGTACCATTCGTACATTGTGATCCATCCATTCGGCAGCGCTTCCAGGCAGAGATGGCCGCTCGATCGTGTACCTCAGCTTGCGCGACAACTATATCAGCTTACCGGCATGCGCAGCTTGCTGGTGGGAGGGCCGGAGTTTCGCGGCGTGGCCGCCTCCATATCAGGCGGCCGGAGCCTGATAAACACCGTGGGCGAGCTATCGATCTCGCAACTTTTAGCCGCAATTGAGTCTGCCAGCTTTGTCGTAACTACGGACAGTGGCCCATTTCACATGGCCGGCGCTCTGGGCAAGCCGATTATCGGGCTGTTTCGCGGGCGGAGGCCGGAGCACGCCAAACGTTACCCACAGGCCAGAGTTATTTTTGGCGCCGATCATTCTTGCGAGAGATCTTGTCGGTGGAATCATTGCCAGGCGGAGCCATGCCGCCAACTTAACGCCATCTCGACGGACGAAGTGTTGAACGAGATCCTTGGCGCCGCCACAGAGACACAGAGACACAGGGAAGGAGTATGGAAAGATGGAGATTGAACACCTCTTCCTCGATTCGCTCTGTGTCTGTAGTGTCTCTATGGCGCTGCCACACACTCTCAATTCGCTCAGTGACTCTGTATCTCTGTGGCTAAGCCCAAAGACAGACCAATTCGGATCGCTATAGTGGGATGCGGAGCCATCGCCCAGGCCCACGCGCGCGCGATTTCGGTGACTCGGAACGCGCGTCTCTCAGCGTTATTCGATGTGGATATGGCCCGAGCCGAATCGCTGCGAGTAACATATTTCCCTGACGCCCGGTTGGCCGGAAGCTACAGGGAAGTAGCAGAGCTTGCTGACGTCGCTATCGTCGCGGTTCCGAATGTTTATCACGCCAAGGTAACAAACTCTCTGCTAAAAGAAGGGACGCATATTCTCTGTGAAAAGCCTCTGGCGATCTCTTCATCCGACGCTCGTGAAATGGTCTCGATGGCGGAAGAGGTCGGACGCGTTTTGGCCTGCGGTCTGGTTCGCCGGTTCTTCGGGTCAACAGCGTTGGTGGCGAAGGCGCTTCGACAGGGGATTATTGGCCGTCCGCTTCGATTCGAGGCGCACGAATCCGTGTGGAATTGGCCGATGAGCCGAGCGGTGTTCGATCGGCGAGCCTCAGGCGGGGGAGCGTTGATCGATTTGGCGCCGCATATCTTCGATTTGCTCGAGGTCTGGTTGGGGACTCTGGAGATCGCCGACTATCGGGACGACAGCCGGGGAGGCGTCGAAGCCGTTGCGCTGATAAAGGCGCGGAGCAAATCCGAGGGCGGCGATGTGAGCGGCGAGGTTTTTCTGAGCCGCGCATATAAGGCCGTAAATCGGACACGGATTATTTGCGAACGAGGCTACATTGATGTTGATCCGCATAAGCTCGATTCCATCAGAGTTGTTTACAAATCCGGGTCGGATGAGTTCGTCATGACGGCTCGCGCGGATGAGCGTGATCCGTTCGCCAGACAGTTGAGTAACTTCATCGAGGCGGTCGAGGTCGGTGAAGACAGGCTCGCGACAGCCTCGTCCGCGGTTAGAGCGATCGAGTTGATCGAGTCCTGCTATCGTATGCGACAGTTCTTGCCAGAGCCGTGGACAACTGGGCTAAACCGGGACAGAAAAGATTGTTACGAACCACGAAGAAACGAAGATGACGGAGAGAAGAACAGATCAAACCTTTTTCTTTCTTCGCGCTCTTCGTTTCTTCGTGGTTCGGACGTCTGTCCTCATGTCGTCGGCTTTGATTCAGAAACCGGGGGCGTTGGTCGGAGCGACGCCTGGCCTGCATACGAAAAGATATTGGTGACCGGCGCAGCCGGCTCGGTCGGGTCTCGCCTGGTCGAGATGTGGGCTGACCGCGGATGTCTCGACCAGATCAGGTGTATGGCGCGCGGTTACCGAACAGCGGCCAGGATCATGCGATTCCCGGCGGACGTGGCTGAGGCCGACCTGCTCGATAGAGCGGCGGTCAGGAAAGCGGCGCATGGTTGCGACGCAATAATACATCTGGGTGTGGGAGAGCAGGCCGAGCGAGAAACGCAAATAATAGTCGATGTCGCGCGCGAGTTGGGGGTCCGTCGTTTTATCCATCTGAGCACGGCCGCGGTATACGGGCGCTTGATTCCAAGGTCTGTCGAAGAACTTCAGGAAGATACGAAAGTCGTCAAGACCGGTGAGCCTTACGCCGACCAGAAGGCGAAAGCTGAGCAAATGGTGGTAAACGCATGCGAAGGGGGATTGGAAGGCGTCATTCTCAGGCCGCATATAGTATACGGCCCGGGGCTGCGCTGGAGCGCTGAGTTAATGGCGTTACTTGCAGAGAGTAAGGCGCCGATATTGGAGGATGGCGGATGGCTCAATCTTATTTATGTCGACGATCTGGTTGAAGCAATTCGGCTGGCTCTAGGCGCCGGGAACGGATTTGGCAAACCGATTTTCGTTACTGACGGCGCCCCGCTCAGGTGGAGCCAGTATATTGCCGCGCATGCGTCGCTGATAGGCGTCAACCCTGAGCTGATAACGAGTCATGATGTGGCGGAGCCTGACAGAAACTGGCGCGAGTGGCTCAGAGACTCGATAGCGGCGATGCTGCCGGTCTTCAGAAGCGACGAGTTTCGACGCTTTGTATTCGAGAGTCCGGCGGCGCAGTCATTTCTGTTTCCGGCGTATCTCAAAATGCGTAATTGGAGCGCGGTTAGACCATACGTGGAGAGGATGCGCGCGGGGAGAGGCGCGGTCAACGCCGATGCGCCCGCCACCAAGCGGTTCGACGGCATGTGGACGGCGTTACAGCTTTCGGAAGCGCGCCTCAGTTCGTCGCGGGCCGAATCCTTATTGGGATTTCGAGCGCGGGTCGATTTTTCAGAGGGGCTGCGACGCGCGGCGTTGTGGTTCGCGCTCTATAACTATGATACGCGCGCTTCACTTTAACAACGCCATCTACCCTTACGACGTGGTAGATACGGCTCTCACGAGGTTCGATAGGGCAAAGATAGATCTGCTGGCTCTGACCGGACTGGCCACGCCGCCGGCCGGTGATTACAAAGTGGGAGAAAAATACGAGGTTCAATCTCTCGGTTACAAGTTTGAACGCCGGAACTACTCAAAGATGTTTCTGGCATTAACGAATAAAATCCGGTCATTTCGGCCTCACGTATTGCATGCGCATGGTTTTGACGAAAACGTAATAGCCTCATTGGCCGTCAAGGTGGCTCGCGTGCCCTGTTACGTCATTGGCCGCCATTACTCCGATCACATCTATTTCCTGACTCGCGGGTTTAAGCGGAAGGCCTATCTTGTGGCGGAAGGCTTTTGCAATAAGACGGCCACGCGGATCGCGGTTCCTACAGAGGGAGTCGCGCGCATCCTGACGGAACTTCAGGGAGTCCCCGGCGAGAAAGTGGCCGTTATTCCCTTCGGCGTGGATTTTAACAAGTATCGCGCTTCGTCTACCGACGCCCCGTCCCGCCTACGCTTCGAGCATGGGTTGGAAGGCAAATACCTGGCGCTGGCTTGCGTCAGGCTGAACCCGGAGAAGGGGTTGGAATATTTATTACGGGCGATTCCGCGCGTGAGGGCTGCCAACGATGATTTTCGACTGGTGATAGTGGGGAGCGGCGCGAGCGAGGGAGCGTTGCGCGGGCTGTGTCGGGAGCTTGGCCTCGAAGATGTTGTGCGGTTTGTAGGGTGGAGGAGCGATGCGATGGATTGGATCGCGGCGGCGGATTTGGTTGTGCACCCGGCCCTTTGCGAGTCCTGGTGTCAGGTCTTGTTCGAAGCGCTTGCGTTTACCAAACCTATCATCATGACGCCTGTCGGAGCGGCCCCGGAGGTAATAGGAAATAATGAGCGTGGCTGGTTGATTCCTCCCGGAGACAGTGTCGCAATAGCAGACGCGATGATCGAACTTATGGATGATCGGGAATTGGGGCGCTCCCTGGCCGAATCGGGAAGAGCTTACATATACCTACACATGGGCGCTGACCGCGCGGCGCGAAATTATGAAGAGCTATATTATTCGGCGCTGCGGCAAGCTTCCTAACGGCTTTGATCGTCGTTTCGGCCACCAGACAGGGAAATGTATGAGTTGCCCTCTTTGCGATCATCAATTCTCCAAACCGTCATGGGTCGGCTCTACTTTCTATCGGGGCAAGGAGTTTACTTACGTCGAATGCCTGTTTTGTAACTCGCTATATTGTGATCCGATGCCGGATGGGGAGACGCTGAGTCAAATGTATGGAACCGATTATCAAAGCGGCTTTGTAGACGAGGCGTCGGACGATGGCTCTAGGGATGGACCCCGAATAATTGAGCTGCTGAAGGAAGTGGAGAGAGGGGTATTCGTAGATTATGGATGCGGGGCCGGATCTGTTCTGACAGAGGCCATGAAATTGAATTGGCGCGCTGTCGGCGTTGAGTTTGATGAAGAGGTGGCGGCGGAAGTTGAGAAGAAGACCGGGCTTCAGGTGTTGACCCATCGTCAGGTAGTGGCGCTCAACGGATTACGAGCGGACGTTCTTCACCTCGGCGATGTAATCGAACATTTGACGGAGGTGAATCGCCAAATGCCGGAGATAATAAAGTCGATAAGACCCGGCGGGCTGCTTGTGGCGCAAGGGCCTCTTGAAGCCAATCTGAACTTATTTACTTTGACAATGCGGCTGGTTCGCTCTTTGCGTCGTTGGAGCCGGACAGAAATGGCTCCGTACCACGTTCTGCTTGCGACGGCGAGGGGACAGCGGTTGTTATTCCAACGACTTGGCCTGAAAGAGATCGAATATGGAATCAGGGAGGTGGCTTGGCCGGCTCCGTCCAGGCTTTCTCTTTCCGATTTCCGCCGTCCGCGATCATTGGGACTATACATTTTGCGACTGGCGTCACAGACGATCTCCCGGCTGGGATATGCGCAGATGGGGAACAGGTATTTTTATGTAGGACGGCGCATTGGAGAGGAGGCGGAGTGAAGGTTTCACTCGTCGTGCCTGTCAAAAACGAGGCCGATTCGATCGAGTGTTTGTTGTCGAGCGTCGCCGGACAGACGCGCCGACCGGATGAAATGATCGTCGTCGATGGCGGATCGGAAGACGGCACGCCTGAGATCGTCGAAGAATGGATGAAGCGGCGTTCTTTGTCGGATTGGGCGCGCGTCGTGCGCGTAGGTGACGCCACGCCGGGGAAAGGGCGCAACATCGGAGTCGCCAACGCAAGATATGACTGGATTGCGTTCACCGACGCCGGCATTCGAGTCGAAAAACCCTGGCTCGAACGATTGATCGAAGTCGCGGAGCGCGACAATCAGATTGATGTGGTCTACGGAAGCTACGAGCCGGCGCCGGAAACGTTTTTCGAGCGATGCGCCGCTCTGGCATATGTCGCGCCGAAGCGGTTGAGAGTGGGGCGGTGGATGCGCGGGCCGGCGATACCTTCTTCGCTCATCCGTCGCGAGGTGTGGGAATGGGTCGGCGGCTTCCCGGATTTGAGAGCGGCGGAAGATTTGATCTTCATGGAAGCGATCGAACGCAAGGCGTACAAAATCGCCTGGGCGCCGCAAGCGGTCGTGTGGTGGCGAATGCCGCCGGCCTTTGGAAGCGCCTTTCGCCGCTTCGCGCTCTATTCGCTGCACAACGTCGGGATAGGCAGGCAATATGATTGGCACTACGGCGTTGCGCGGCAGTATGCGGTTTGGATCGTTTTCGTGATTCTGGGCTTTGTGTTGAGCGGGTGGCTCTGGCTGGCGCCATTGATAGGATATGGCGCGCGTGTGGCGAAGGGCATCTGGGCGAGGCGTGAGGGGCGTGGGCTGTTGTGGGCTATAAATCCAGCGCAATTTGCGATGGTCGCCGCGATCCTGCTGACGATTGACGCTGCGATGTTTGTCGGTTGGTGGCGGGCGATTCGGGAGCGGGGCGGCCTATAGAGCGGTACAGAAGCGTGAGCGACCTGGGCATCGATCAATTGCGCAATTGATCGATGCCCAGGTCGCTCACGCTTCCAGCGCCGTACCGATGGTTCGATGCGAACACTCTATCTCTGTTATTTCGGATTGCGGGAGCCTCTGACGCAGACGCAGGTCTTGCCTTACCTGCGCGAATTGAGCCGAAGCCGGATCACAACGCGTCTGCTGACCTTCGAACCGGCCTGGCCGCATTCGTGGAGCGATGAAGAGCGCCGCGCCTGGCGAGAGAGGCTTCGAGGAGAGGGGATCGAATGGGAGGCTCTGGCCTATCACAAAAAGCCTTCGGCGCTAGCGACGCTTTACGACATCTTCATCGGAGCGCTTACTGCTGTGAGGCTGGCGCGGCGGGAAAGGATCGAGGTGTTGCATGCGCGGGCGCACATTCCGCTGGTCATGGCGTTGTTGGCGCGGAGGCTTTGCGGGGCGAAGATCATTTTCGACATTCGCGGGCTGGTCGCCGACGAGTATGTCGACGCGGGTATCTGGAGAACGACCGGGCCTGTTTACAGAACGATCAAATGGATCGAACGAATCGGAATAGCCAGGGCGGAACAGATAGTCGTCTTGACGGAACGAATGTCCGCTTGGCTGGTGGAAGACATGAAGGCGGACCCCGCGAAGATCGAGGTCATTCCCTGTTGCGCCGACTTTTCGAGGTTCGATGGAAACAGCCCAGGCGCGGCGTCTGAGACCAGCCTCGCCGGCAGGTTCGAGGTGGTTTACGCAGGTTCGGTCACTGGCTTGTATCTACTGGAAGAAATGGCGAGGTTTTTTCTCGCTTTGCGCCAGCGACGCCCGAACGCCTATTTGCGAATATTGACCGCTTCTCCGGCGGCTGAAGTGTCGGAGACGTTGAGCAATCTCGGATTGGGAGAGGAAGATTACTGGATCGGCGCGGTTCCGCCTTCGGAGATCCCAGTTTATTTGCGTCGCGCGAAGGTTGGGCTATCATTTCGCAAGCCGACCTTCTCTCAGATCGCAGCTTCGCCGACAAAAATCCCTGAATATTTAGCGGCTGGCATACCTGCAGTTTCGAACGCCGGAATCGGCGATACTGACCGAACGCTCTTGGATGACCGCGTCGGGATAGTCGTGAGGGATTTCAGCCGGGAAGCTTATGATGGGGCCGTCGTCGCTCTTATGGAACTGCTAGATGACGCCGATCTCGCCGTCCGCTGCCGCCGAAGCGCTTATGAACGGTTCGATCTGGAAAAGGTGGGCGCCGAACGGTATCGAAGGCTTTATCAAGGAATGTCTGAGAGAAGGCTTTGATCATTGTTTCGGCCATGGTGTAAGAACGGAATTTTTAGAGACTATGAACAGACAACTCGATAACGACCTACTCACGGGAACAATTTTTCTATTGGTCTTCGCCGGGCTGGGAAGCTTTCTGGTTACACTCACGCGTAAGCATTACCAAACGCGGAACGAACAGATCAAACTCTTTCTTTTCGCGCTGGGTATTCGGTTTGTAGCTTCGATCGTCGTTTATGAACTGGGATTTTCAAGCGTGCTCGGCGATGAAGACTCCAGCGGGTGGATGTTTGGCATCCACCTCGCTGACGGATGGGGCAAGCAGCGTCTGAGCCTGCTCAGCCTACCGGAGATGTGGGGGGGCGCGTACGAAGGACACCACATGGGCTTTCAATACCTGGTGGGATTGTTCTTCTTCATCACCGGCGCTTTGGCCCGAATGCCGATAGCCGCGATGAATTGCTTCCTCGGAGCCTTGACGGTGATCCTGGTTTATCGCACCGCGATCAGCCTGTTTTCACGTTGGACGGCGGTAAGGGCCGGATGGATAGCCTGTTTCTTCCCGTCACTGATCATCTGGTCGGCGCAGACGTTGAAAGAGCCGGTCGTCATTTTTCTGGAGGCTTTGTCCCTATACGCCTGTGTGAATTTAAAGATCTCGGGTTTTTCGGTGAAATACGTTCTCTTATGCGCGGCGGCGATCGTTTTGCTCCCGCCGTTCCGATTCTATGCGGCTTATCTGGCGGGCGCGGTGGCGATCATGGCGCTGGTGGTCCCGCAAATCGGCGCGCGGGTTGGCAAAAGCAAGTCCTCGTTTAAAACGGCCCTGGGGGCTCTGGCGATTGCGGCGCTGATTGCGCCGTTGGCGATCTCTTCGGGGTATCTGGCTCGCAATGAAGCCGCGTTTGAAAGGTTTACTCAGGTAAAAGAGATCGCGACGTTCAAGCACAACGTTGCGATAGGTTCCGGCTCCGGCGTCGAGAGCAGTTATGATCTGAGTTCGGCGACTGGGTTGGCGATGGCGATTGGGGTTGGCGGAGCGCATCTGTTGCTGGCGCCGTTCCCCTGGCAATTAGGCGGAGCCAGTTTGCGGATGTTGTTAACCACGCCGGAAATGGCGGTCTGGTGGTGGCTGGTCATCGTCGGACTGATTCCGGGCCTCTGGCATGTTTGCAAGACGCGACTGGCCGATGTTCAGCCGATGCTGTTTTTCATTCTCGGCCTGGGGCTGCTCTACAGCATGATGTTCGGCAACGTGGGACTGATCTTCCGGCAGCGGGCGCAGTTGCTGCCCTGGCTATTGATCATTGCGGTTGTCGGTTTGGAGCGTCGCGCGCTGAGAAAACTGCTGAATCGAGGGGCGCGACCCGCCGCGCCGGTCTTAGCGAGAGAGGCGGGGGCGACGCCGTCCTCCTATTCCTGGCTTTCAGTAGGCGTGGCCAGATGAGTGTTTGATGGAGGGGGCCATATGCGCATTCTTGCGCTAGTTCCGAGCGTGTTTGACACGGCGCCGGGGCAAAGATTTCGCATAGAGCAGTGGGACGCGCCGCTTCTCGAGTCCGGAGTCGAAATCGTCTACGCGCCGTTTGAATGCGAAGGACTGCATTCGATTATTTCATCGCGGGGTAAGGTCGGTGCGAAGTTGCGGCTGGTGATTAAAGGGTTTGTCAATCGTGTCGGCTCGTTGCTTAGAGTGGGCGATTACGATGCGATTTACGTTTTTCGCGAGGCGGCGCTGTTCGGGCCGGCGGTTTTTGAATACTGGGTTAAGCTTTCCGGCGTTCCGATGATATTCGACTTCGACGACGCGGTCTTTGTTCCTTACGTCAGTCCTTCCAACGGACATTTGAGCAAGTTGAAATTCCCGGGCAAGACGCGCACAATTTGCCGCCTGTCATCCCACGTGATGGCAGGGAACCAGTATCTGGCGGAATACGCCCGCCTAGTGAATCCAAACGTCACGGTCATTCCGACCACAATTGACACCGACAAATACCTGCCTGAAACCTCAAAGCCCGAATCGCCTTCGCCTGTCATCGGCTGGAGCGGGAGTTTCAGCACCGTCCAGCATTTGGATATTTTGCGCGCGCCCTTGCAACGGCTGGCCGCCAGGGAAAAATTCCGTCTACGTATTGTCGGCGCATCGGATTACCGGCTGGATGGCGTTGAGGTGGAAGCCGTCCCCTGGAGCTCGCGGACCGAAATCGAGGACCTGCGAGTGATTGACATCGGTATGATGCCTTTGCCTGATGATGATTGGAGCAGGGGGAAATGCGGACTGAAAGCTTTACAATATATGGCGCTCGGCATTCCGACAATTTGCTCTCCCGTAGGCGTAAATTCGGAGATCATTCAAGACGGTGTAAATGGGTTTCTTGCTTCTACCGCGGACGAATGGGTCAAAAAACTGACGGCGCTATTGCATTCGGCTGAATTGAGAAAGCGTTTCGGATTTGCGGGGAGACGGACTGTGGAGGCGAAGTATTCCGCCCGCTCACAGGTTCCGCGGGTGCTGGAGGTGTTCAAATCCGTTACACCTGCGCGACAAAATTGATCCGGTTCCCGTCCGGACGTTTTCCCACATCTCCTGCATGTGCATTATCATTGGTTGTTTGCAAAGGACGCGCTGCCGGCTAACCCACTCTTCTTCCCCCGTGGGCCTTTGTCGAGCGATCAGCGGGATTGGCTGCGTTCAGCGACTCCTATGAGAAATAAATGCGACAACCACGAGCGCTTTGAAGCGCGTCGCGCTTCAAAGCGCTCTAAACCGAGTAAAGAATGACGAAACATAACATTTTAGTTACCGGCGGGGCCGGTTTTATCGGATCGCATCTGGTTGATGCGCTCGTCGCGCGCGGGCATCGCGTGCGAATTCTGGACGCGGTCGCCCCGCAGGTTCATGTCACTGGCGAGCCGCAATATCTAAACCCGGAGGCCGAATTCATTCGCGGCGACGTGTGCGACGCCGCCGCGATAGAGAAGGCCCTCGACGGCGTCGAAGTCGTTTATCACCAGGCGGCCGAGGTCGGCGTCGGCCAGTCGATGTATGAAATTCGGAAATTTGTCAGGGCGAACGACCTGGGCACGGCCGTGTTGCTCGAAGCTCTGGTCAAGCGCAGGTCACAAATTCGTAAATTGATCGTCGCCTCATCGATGTCAATATATGGTGAAGGGGCTTATCGCAACGCCGACGGCGAGACCGTTTACCCGCCGATTCGTCCGGCGAACCAGTTGATCGAACGGCAGTGGGAACCGCTCTGCCCTCGAACCGGCGCGGAATTGACGCCGATCGGAACCGCCGAAGAAAAGCCGCTGGTTCCGACCTCGGTCTACGCCGTCACGAAGCAGGACCAGGAGCAGTTCTGTCTGGTCGTCGGGCGGGCTTACGGCATACCCACGGTCGCGCTGCGCTATTTCAACGTCTACGGGACGCGCCAGGCGCTGTCGAATCCTTACACCGGCGTCTGCGCCATCTTCTCTTCGCGGCTGTTGAACGACCAGAAGCCGGTGGTCTTCGAGGACGGCGAGCAGACTCGCGATTTCGTCCACGTCAGCGACATCGTTCAGGCCAACCTGCTGGCGCTCGAAACCGACCGCGCCGATTACCAGGCCGTTAACGTCGGCACGGGCAAGGCGACTTCGGTCATACAAGTGATGAAGATGTTGGCCGAGGGGCTGGGCAAACAACTCGAGCCGGAGATCACTGGCAAATACCGCGAAGGCGACATCCGTCACTGCGTGGCCGACATCACTCGCGCCCGCGCGCTGTTCGGTTACGAGCCGAAGGTTTCGATCGAGCATGGCATACCCGAGTTGCTCGAATGGGTGAAGCGGCAGGAAGCGAGCGACAAGGTGGCCCAGGCGACCGCGGAGTTGGAAAGCCTCAGTTTAGTCAAGTAAATGCGGTGTTCATAATCGCTTCGAGCCACGGTTTATGAGAAGACGTCTCCGGTTGTTCGGGCTCGCGCTTACTTCGTTAATGCCCGGCCCGCTGAAGCGATTTGCGTACAGACATCTGTTCGGGTTCCGAGTAGGGCGGCGGGTTCGAATAGGCCTGGCGCTCCTGGATTGCGCGAGTCTGTCGATAGGCGATGACAGCAAGGTCGGCCATGGAGCCGCGTTCCTGCGCTGCGGCGACGTTTCAATTGGCCGCCACGTCGAGATAGGACCCCTGAACCTGTTTCGCGGCGGCGACCGCCTGCATCTGGGCGACTATTCACAGGTCCTGCGCTTCAACGTCATCAACGCGATCCCCAATAACGACGTGGCGCCTCAGCCGGATTCATCTTTCTATCTCGGCTATGGCTCGGTAATCACGGCCGAGCACCGCATTGATTTCACCGATAGGGTTCGCATCGGGCGGCGGTCGATCGTCGGGGGCCGCAACTCGTCGCTGTGGACGCACAATCGCAAGAGCGGCGTTGGAATCGAGATCGGAGACTTCTGTTACATCGGATCCGAGATTCGCATGGCTCCGGGATCGCGAATCCCCGACTGCTCGATAGTCGGGCTCGGGGCGGTGGTGACTGGGCCGCTGCTGGAGAGCTATTCGCTGTTTGCCGGTGTGCCGGCTAGGCGCAGAAGGGCGTTGGACTCCGGCGATCTTGAATTGATCTTTGAAAAGACGCGCCCGGATTTACCCGACGAGGCCCGTCCAGTGGCGCCGTTTGAATCGGCAATCAAAGAAACAGGGAATGTCAGGCAGTAAACCTATGCGCGAAGATCTCGATCGCCTGTCGGCGCCGATCGAGTTCTGCTACACGCGCGCCGAGGTCGAAGGGTGGATGCGGCGCGCGGGGCTGGAAGAGATAGTCGTCAGGCCGAATTACGGATGGCGCGCGACGGGGCGCAAGCCGGCGAGATCATAATTTCATATTTCATATTCCATATGCCATATTTCGTATGACATATGAAATACGGCATACGCAATATGAATACGGCACTGGCCTCTTTAAGTAATTTAAAGCAGTCAAAGCTCGCGCGATGGGGAGCGGTCGCCATCGCCTGCTTGTCGGCGGCCTATTTCCTGACGCCTGTCTTACTCAACAAGGTTGCTGAAGGGTTGATTCGAGAAGACAGGCTCGTCAAGTCCGATGTGATCGTCGCGCTAGGCGGAGACAGTCGCTGCAACCGCGAGAAGAGAGCCGCCGAGCTTTGGCGCCAGGGGTGGGCGGACAACGTCGTCGTCAGCGGGATAAACTACCCCTGGGGCTTTCACACCGGCGAGGCCGCGCGGAGGTACGTGATGAGTCAGGGCGTGCCCGAAGAAAAGATTTCCATGATCTGCGAAACCCTGAACACTCGCGCGGAAGCCAGAGCGCTGGACGATCTGATGCGCGAACGCGGGTGGAATTCGGCGATCATCGTCACCTCGGCGTTTCATTCGCGGAGAGCGATGTACACGGTCGAGGGGGCGGCGCCCGGCCGCAGCTTTTGTTCGTCGCCCGTGCCCACAGGCTCTCCCGAATGGACGCCTCACGCATGGTGGTCGCGCCGGGATGACGTCTATGTGACCGTGCGCGAATTCGGTTCGTGGGCAAACACGCTGGTCGGCGGGTGGCAATGATTAATCTGAGGAAAAGATGGGCGCGTCGCGTGTTGATTTCGCTGGGGCTCCTGGCGGCCGGTTGCGTCGCGCTCTTCTTCACTTTGCCGGCATTGCTGATCGCGCCGGCGAGCGTGGCGAAATCGGACGTCATACTTTACGGCGCGATCTCCAAACATTCGGCGGCGGATAAATACGTCATTGATTTGTACCGGCGGGGCGTGGCGCGCAAGATCGTTTGCGTAGGCTCGCAGGTCTCCTGGGAACTCTATCCGGGCGATTACGTGCGAGATGGTCTGGTCTCGCAGGGCGTAAACGCCGAGGATGTCATCTCGCTGCGGTTGCCGCTAGCGCCCTGCGGCGGCGCGCAACTGCCGAGGATCGTGGAGTTCGTGAAAGCCCGCGGATGGAAAAGCGCTCTGTATGTCACTCACCCTGAAGACAGCCGCTACACCGATAACCTGGCCCGCGGATTTTTTGAAAGAGAGGGCGTTGCCCTCACCGTGAGCTACTCGCCGGAAGACATGGAAGAACTGACCCGGGGCTGGTGGCGCACGCATTGGAAGACGCAACGGATGGTCGGAGAGGCGATGATCATCATACTCGATCGGTTTTACTCCGAATGCCGCTGACCGGGGCGTTCTTCATATCAGTGTACGAGTTAATGGAACGCGGATGATGCGAATAGGGCGGACCTTCGCTGATAAGAGCTAAAAAAGATCAGCGTGAATCCGCTCTATCCGCGTCATCCGCGTTCCATTTTGAATCCCATAAATCCTGTCTAAAGCCTCCATGTGCGGAATTGCCGGAATAGTTTCAGAGACCGGCGGGTCGCTTGAGTCTCGATTGAGACCGATGATTGACTCCCAGGCTCATCGCGGACCTGACGACTGTGGAGTCTGGTCGGATGAGCGTTGCGCGCTGGGTCACCGCCGTCTCTCGATAATCGATCTATCCGAAGCGGGGCGCCAGCCGATGTCGAATGCATGCGGCGACATTCAGATCACATTTAACGGCGAGATCTACAACTTTCAACAGCTCCGCCGCGAGCTCGAGGGCCTGGGCCACAGTTTCCGCACGCGCACGGATACGGAAGCGATCATCTACGCCTACGAGCAATGGGGCGTTGATTGCCTGGCGAAGTTGCGCGGGATGTTCGCTTTCGGCATCTGGGATCGGCGACGGCGGCGGCTCTTTCTGGCGCGGGATCGCGTCGGTAAAAAGCCGCTCTTTTATGCGCAATTCGGCGACCGTTTTCTCTTCGCCTCGGAGTTGCAGGGGCTGTTGGCCGACAAGGACGTTCCGCGCGAAGTCGATCCGCCGGCGATTGACTCCTATCTGAGCTATGGCTATGTCCCTGCGCCGAGCGCCGCGTTCAAAGGGGTTTATAAATTACCGCCCGCGCATTACCTGGCGCTCGATCTGAAACAGACCGGGTTTGAAAAACGGGTGGAGCGATACTGGTCGCTCGATTACGAACCCAAACTCCGCATCGGCGAAGACGAGGCCTGCGAGGTCTTGCGCGAGAAGATGACCGAGGCCGTGCGGCTGCGGATGATCAGCGACGTTCCGCTCGGCGGATTTCTGTCGGGCGGCGTCGATTCGAGCGTCGTCGTGGGGTTGATGGCGCAGCTCTCAGGCGCAAAGGTCAAGACGTTCTCGATCGGTTTCAACGAAGCCGCTTACGACGAGACCGCGCACGCGCGGCGAATCGCCGAGCGATGGGAGACCGATCATCACGAGTTCATAGTCGAGCCTGACGCGCTCTCGATATTGCCCAAACTGGTCAGGCATTACGGCGAGCCATACGCCGATTCGTCGGCGATACCGACCTTTTACGTGGCCCAAATGACTCGCCGTCACGTGACCGTGGCGTTGAACGGGGACGGCGGCGACGAGAGCTTCGCCGGATACGAGCGATATCTGGCGAATTACCTGGCCGAGCGCATGCGATCGGTTCCCGGCGCGGCGACTGCCGCGCGCGCTCTCAGCCGCGTCATTCCCGAATCGATAGACCCGAAGAGCCGCGCGCGACGAGCGCGCCGATTTCTGGCCGTGGCGTCGCGACCGATGGCCGAACGCTATCCGCGATGGCTGAAGATGTTTCAGGACGAATCGAAGACGCGACTCTACAGCCCGGAATTCAGCGGCCTGTTGAACGGTCAGAGCGCCGGATCGCTGAACGCGCTATTCAACGGATCGCCGCCGTCTCATTCCCCAACTTACCCTCCAACTCACCCAATTGACGCCGCGATGGCCATCGATGTCGCTTCGTATCTGCCTTACGACCTGTTGGTGAAGGTCGACATCACTTCGATGGCCAACAGCCTGGAGGCGCGTTCGCCTTTTCTGGATCACGAGGTGATGGAGTTCGCCGCTCGACTGCCGGTCGAAATCAAATTCCGCGGCGGCAGGTTGAAGAGTCTGCTCAAACGGGCGTTCGCCGACCTGCTACCGCCGGAGAACGTCAACCGGCGCAAGATGGGATTCGGCGTTCCGGTCGGGCAATGGTTCCGAGGGCCGTTGCGCGATCTGTTGCGCGACACGCTGTTTTCGCCGCGCTCGCTCGAGCGCGGATATTTCCGTGAAACGGAGGTCAGGCGATTGGTCGACGAGCATATGGGACGAAGAGCCGATCATTCGTTCCAACTCTGGAACCTGCTTATGCTGGAATTATGGCATCGAGAATTTATCTAGCGTTGATCTTGGTGTTTGCCGCGGCGGCTGGAACGCGCCTGGCGTTTCTCTATTTCGCCGCCTCCGGGACGTTCAGCAATCCCGACACAGACGGCTATCAGGGGTTGGCGGATTCGTTATTGTCGAATTGGACATATGCGACCGACAAGGCGGCGGGCGCGCCGGGAGGCTTTCCCGCCGATTTGCAGCGCCCACCCGGCTATCCGTTCTTCCTGTATTTGATAAACCCTTCGTCGGGAGTGAATCGAGCGTGGGTCGCTTTCGTCCAATCTATGCTTGGCGGAGTGTTCGCAGCGTTTTTGGCGATAATGGCGGCGCGCCTTATCAATCTCACGGTTGGAATAATAACCGGGCTCTTTTACGCGTTCGATTGGATCACGATTATTCATACGCCGATTGTCATTGCCGAGACGCTATACGCAATCGCCCTGACGGGCGCAGTGGTCGTCTTTGCTTTATACATACGCAACCAGAAACCGTCTTTCTCCGTGTTGGCAGGCGTTCTTCTGGGCGCAGCCGCCCTGATCAAGCCGGTGGCGCAGGTACAACTCGGCGCTTTCGTTCTGGCATGGGCAGTTCAGACGAAGCGGCGTTTAAGCGGCCTGGCTTTTATTCTCGCTTTCGCGCTGCTCATCACTCCCTGGATGGTAAGAAATTATCGGCGCCATCAGGTTTACGCGCTCTCGGTCGTAGCGACATCGAACCTCTACTTCTACATCGCTCAGGGCGCCGGATACGATCTTCAGGGGGAGGATCTGAATCAGAGAATCAGCGTAGTTGAGGCCGATTGGAACGCCGGATCGTTATCGCCAGTCGAAAAGAAAGAAGCGATGGCCGAAGAGGCTTGGAAGATCATTCGTCATCGCTGGCCTACCGTTATCAAACAAGCCTTTAATGGGTTCGTCAGAACCTGTCTGGGGACTGGCCGCGAGACGTTTTTTGGGTCAGTAGCCGCCGGAGGGGGCGAAATATCTTCATTCTGGCATACGATTTTGCCGCTGATGCAAATCGGCTTGATGTGGTCGTTGGCCATCGCAGGCGTAACGATGTCCTGGCGCACGGGATTGGCGCCGCGGCCTGTTGTTTGTTTGTTCGTGGTCGCCGTTTTGCTGGCGCTCCTGCCCTCTGCGGCGCCGCTGGGCTACTCTCGGTTCCGTGTTCACGCTGTTCCAGGCTTGTGCTTTCTGGCTGCCATTGGCGCATGGGGCCTGATGATATTTTCCCGTCTCATGTTTTCCCGTTGGCAAAACCGCAAACAGGAAAATGTGAGGCAGGAAAATATAGTCCAGCGGTAATGAATGCGGAAAAGCGATAACAGAGCGATGGGTCGGATACGAGTCGTCAGAATCATAGACCGGCTCAACGTCGGCGGCCCGGCCAAACACGTTACGTGGTTGACGGCGGGGCTTGATCCGGAGCGGTTCGAGACGACGCTCATTACCGGCGTCGTTCCCGAGAGCGAGGGCGATATGAGTTACTTCGCGCGGACCGCTGGCGTGGAGCCGATAGTTATTGAGGAGATGGGCCGCGAATTGAGCCTCGGCGACGTCGTCGTCATCTTCAAAATCCTGCGCGAACTGTTCCGACTGAAACCTCACATCGTCCACACGCACAAGGCCAAGGCCGGGGCCGTGGGGCGCGTGGCGGCGACGATATACAAATGGCTGACTCCGTCGGCTCTCCGGCTGCGCCCGCGGGTACTCGGAGTAGTTCACACCTATCACGGACACGTCTTCCACAGCTATTACGGCGCGGCGAAGACAAGACTGTTTATCGCGATCGAGCGCGCGCTGGCCAGGTTCTGCGCCGATCGAATCGTCGCCATAAGCGAGCGGCAGCGCGACGAAATCTGCCGCTCGTTCAAAGTCGGAAGATTCGAGCAATTCACGGTCATTCCTCTCGGAATCGATTTCGATGAGATCGATTCCCGAAGGGGGCGGTTGCGAAGAGAGATCGGGGTCGGCGCCGATGACGTTCTGGTCGGCGTCGTCGGGCGATTATGCGAGATCAAGAATCACGCGATGCTGATCGAATCGGCGGCGAAAATGAAGGCCGCCGGGACGGCTTTTGTGATCGTCGGGGACGGTCATCTGCGCGCGGAACTTGAGGCTCAGGCGCGGGCAGCCGGCCTGGACGGGAGCGTCATTTTCACCGGGTTTCGAGGCGACGCGGCTTCGCTTTACGCCGACTTCGACATCGCGGCGCTGACCTCGTTGAACGAAGGGACGCCTCTGGCGCTGATCGAGGCGATGGGCTGCGGCTGCGCGGCGGCTTCGACCGAAGTCGGCGGCGTGGCCGATCTGATGGGACGCCGCCGGGAGACGCTGGACGGATTCACGGTCTGGGATCACGGGGTGACCGCCCCGAGCCGCGACGTCGAGGCGTTCACGAACGGCTTGAAGTATTTGATTGAACGCCCCCGCCTGCGGCGCGAGATGGGGGAGCGTGGCCGCGCTTTTGTCTCGTCGAGATTGTCAAAAGGGCGGTTGGTCGGCGATATCGAAAATCTCTATTGTGAATTGATGGAGGAATGGGACTTATAGGACTTATGAGACTTATAGGATCTCCTATAAGTCTCATAAGTCCTATAAGTCCCATTCCGAGGGGAGGGAAAAATAAAATGAAAGTTTTGATCACGGGAGGGGCCGGGTTCATCGGGTCGCATCTTGCAGAAGAGCACCTGAAACGCGGCGACGAAGTCTACATCATTGACGACCTTTCGACCGGCTCTATGGAGAACATTGGGCGGATCAAGGGGCTGTCGAAATTACATTACTATCTGGATTCGGTGACGAACCACCATCTGGTGGCCGAGTTGGTCGATCTGTGCGACGCGGTTTATCACTTGGCGGCGGCGGTCGGCGTCAGGCTGATCGTCGAAAGTCCGGTCAAAACGATAGAGACCAACGTTCACGGCACGGAGGTCGTGCTCCACCACGCCGCCAAGAAGCGCAAGCGGGTTCTGATCGCCTCGACCTCGGAGGTCTACGGCAAACGCGACCGCGTTCCGTTCAGCGAGGGTGACGATCTGGTGATGGGGGCGACTAACAAGGGCCGGTGGAGTTACGCCTGCTCAAAGGCGATTGACGAGTTCCTGGCCGTCGCCTACTGGAAAGAGAGGAAGGTCCCGACCGTCATCGCGCGCCTTTTCAACACCGTCGGCCCACGCCAGACCGGTCGATACGGGATGGTCATCCCCAATTTCGTCAGACAGGCGCTCGCGGGCGAAGACATCACCGTATATGGCGACGGCTCTCAGAGCCGTTGCTTCACGCACGTTTCGGACGTGGTCGGAGCGTTGATCCGGTTGATCGAGAGCCGGAAGGCCGTCGGAGAGGTCTATAACATCGGCAGCGACAGGGAAGTGACGATTCTCGAACTGGCCGAGAAGGTCAAATCATTGACCGGCTCCGATTCCAGTATCGTCTTCACGCCTTACGATCAGGCTTATGAGGAAGGCTTCGAGGACATGTTGCGGCGCGTCCCCGACCTCTCCAAGATACACGAACTTATCGAATATCGGCCGACAGTTGATTTGGACGAGATTTTGGAAAGTGTAATAGATTACCAACGCTCTGAATTGGCGACGTCACATGCGGCGGCAGGCGCCATGAGCTTTTGACACTCCCACCATTAAAGCGGTGAACTTCCCTCTAGGAATTTTGTAAACCAACAAGCCTTAAGCGATAAATTTCGGTCCCCCTGGGAGAAACTATGGAAAGGCTTGGTGTGGGGGTTGCCGTCACAGCGGCGCTTGGTTTGATATTTACATTCCTGGTCAGGCATTGCGCTCTTCGATTGGGAATAGTCGCCGCCCCCCGTAGAGATCGCTGGCACAGCAGGCCTACGGCCTTGATGGGCGGAGTCGCAATATACCTGGCGTTCGTCATCGGATGTTTCATTTTTGCGCACAATCTTTCACGAGCCTATCCTATATTGATCGCATCCACCCTATTGTTCGGCGTCGGGCTCGTCGATGACATAAGGCAGCTCAAACCCTACGTCAAACTCGTTATGCAGGTGGTCGCCGCTTCGGTCGTGGTCTTCGGAGGGCTGCGTCTGCCGGGGACGGTCTGGACGAGTTGGGGCGCCGATTTCTTAACCATTTTCTGGCTGGTCGCAATCACGAACGCGATTAACTTGCTAGACAATATGGACGGGTTGGCGGGCGGGATTTCGCTGATTGCCTGCGCCTTTTTGGCGATTAGCTTTCTGGTCAACGGGCAGACCGCAGACGCCGCGCTGCCGTTGATTCTGGCCGGAGCTGTCGCGGGCTTCCTCCGGTTCAACTTCAATCCCGCCTCGATCTTCATGGGCGATTGCGGATCGATGTTCCTTGGCCTCTCCCTGAGCGGGATAGCGCTGTTAAGCGACTTCGGACGGGCGCGGAACCTGTTCTCGGTGCTGGCGACTCCGGTGTTGATTTTGACGATCCCGATCTTCGACACATTGGTGGTGGCTGTGACGCGCAAACTGTCCGGCCGCCCCGTCTCGCAAGGCGGGCTCGATCACACCTCGCATCGGCTGGTCGCGCTGGGGATGTCTGAACGCCGCGCGACGCTGTTGTTGTATCTGTTCGCCGCCCTCTCGGGCGCGCTGGCTTTGGCGGTCAGACAAATGGCGATTGGGGGCGCCATGGCGTTGATCGTGGGCTTCGCATTGAGCGTCCTGTTCATCGGTCTCTATCTGGGCAAAGTGGGCGTATACGAGCAGGGCCGGATTTCGAATCAGGAGGCGGGCGGAACATTGGTCGACCCGTTCGAAAACTTTTCGCATCGCAGGCGGATTTTTGAAATCCTGCTCGACACTGTTCTGGTGGCGTTGGCCTATTACAGCGCCTACCTGCTCAGGTTCGACGGCGACCTGCCCGGCGAGCAGATCGCGATCTTCATCAGGACCCTGCCGCCGCTCGTGGCGATTCAGATATTGTGTTTCCTGGTCTGCGGAGTCTACAAAGGCATCTGGCGCTACTCCGGAGTCAACGAATTAGCCATCCTGGCCGTCGCAGTCTTCGTCGGGTCGGCCGTCAGCGGGTTGGCCGTATTGTTCTTTTACGAGTTCCACGGGCCGTCGCGCGCCGTTTTCATCCTCAACGGCGTGCTGTTGCTCGTCTTCGTCGGGGCCAGCCGCGTCTCGTTCCGGCTGATTGCGGCGCTGATCGCCGGACTAAGACAACCGTCGCCCGACGCCAGGCTGGTGTTGATTTACGGGGCCGGAGATCGCGGCGAGATCCTGATCAGGGAGTTGTTGAATAATCCGGCCTATTGTTACCAGCCGGTCGGATTCATCGACGATGACGCTCGGAAAGCCGGGAGGCTGCTGCGGGGTTATCGAATCTTCAGCAGCGACGACCTGCCTGCGCTGATCAGTTCACACCGCGTCAGCGAGGTCTTGGTCTCCAGCCGCAAAGTGCCCGAAAGCAGACTTGATGGTCTGCGCAGTATGGGCGTCGGACTGAAGCGATTGAAGATAGATTTGGAGAGCATGGAGTTCAAACTTTAGCGATGATTCCCTAACCTGAGCCCGACGTTCTCTCCATTCCACGTCGTCGGCTTCACCTGAATAGCCTTCGCCGTGTGCTCCAGTCGCCAGACTTCGCCGTGAAACAAATGACTAAGCCCCGCTGTTTCACAGCCTTGCCGCAACCGCGAGGGCTTACGCAGTTCATCGAACACAAGGGACTTACAATTAAATCATGGCTTGGCGGCAAGTTCGGCCTTGGAGACGGCATTTGTTGTTGGGCTAGGGCTGTCTAAATCAGAACAATTGAGATCGGTACAGTACCGCGCGCGTAAGCAAGCGGTCGTCCCATAAGTCAACCGCTTGCTTACGCGCGCGGTACTGTACCGGCGTTCCAATGTTGCGTGTTTCGATTTAGTTCTAAATCGGAGCCACAGAGCTGCGCTTGAGTAGCTGATCGAGTGTACTAATGTAAGTTGCTTTGATTTAGCGCAGCTTACGAGCCTCTTTTATCCATTCTCGCTTTCGCTTGAAGGCTTCCCGCCTATCTTCCTCGTAACGCTTGCGATCGTCGCGCCGCCACTCCGCATCACGTTTGCGAGTCTCACGCTGCCAATCCGAATACCGTTTACGTCCCTCCCGCTCCATCTCCCATCCGCGTTTGCGAGCCTCAGGCTCTCTTTCCAATTCTACGCGCGCGCTCGAACTATTTAAACTGTTCCTCGGTAGGCGTTTGCGATTGTCGCGCTCTTTTTCAAGGCGGCGGTTGTAGGCTTCGGCCTCTTTCTCCGGGCGACGTTTGTAGGCTTCAGATTCTTTTTTCGGGCGACGGTTGAAGGCTTCGGATTCTTTTTTCGGGCGA
>Ga0190270_10000275_pt1 | contig 22086 bp, 12 predicted proteins | sample Popmic320T_FD_133748 | JGI IMG/M metagenome (GOLD analysis project Ga0190270, IMG submission 133748) | Populus adjacent soil microbial communities from riparian zone of Weber River, Utah, USA - 320 T | ecosystem: Environmental > Terrestrial > Soil > Riparian zone | place: USA: Utah | collected...
GCACTTCGAGAACCCGCAATCGCGGCAGGTGTAGCACCCGCCCGCGTACTCGATCTGCTTGCTGCTGCATTCCGGGCAGGTGGTGATTACCTTCTTCGAGTCAATCACGACCGTGTTTGGCACGACCGTGTTTGGCACGACCGTGTTTGGCGCGACCGTGTTTGGCGCGACCGTGTTTGGCGCGACCGTGTTTGGCGCGACCGTGTTGGGAACTCCGGTCGTCGCCGGTTGCGGCGCGGCCTGCCGCTGTTCGGCTTGAGCCGTCGCCTGTTTGGCCGTGGCGCGCGCGGAATCGGGGAGGTTCATCAAGCGGCGCTTGGTGAGCATGATGCATTCGGCTACGACCTGCTCCGGCGACGTGCAGAGCCGCTCGTTGAACCAGACCGAATGGTTGCCGATGACCTTGTTGAGGCTGGCGGCGACCTGTTCGGGTTCGAAGCCCCCGCGCAGCATCTTCGACGCGAGCAGCCCCACGGAGACTGAAAGCCCGGCGCCGGTGGCGAAGACTTCGAGCACGCGGACGCCGTCGTGATTGACCGTGACGTAGAGGTTCTGGTGATCGAACGAAATCTGCCACGTCGAACCGGTCAACTCGCGCGGGCGCTCGATCTTGCCCGAAGGCTCGACCTTGGCTGGCTGAACCGTCGGAGGAACGGCGGCAATCGCCGGGAACTGGGCTTCGGGCTTCTGTTCGGCCTTCTGCCCGGCGCCGACGGCCGTCAGCACCTGATTGTCGCGCGAGCCGTCGCGGTAATAACTGACGGCCTTAACACCCATCTTCCACGCCAGCCGATGCACTCGGTCAGTGTCTTCAATCGAATAAGTCGACGGCGCGTTCACAGTTTTGCTGATGCTGTTGTCGACGTGATCCTGAAACGCTTTGAGGACGCGGAGGTGATCGTCCGGCATCAGCGTGTGCGCGTCAACGAAGTACTCGGGCAGCTTGTCGCGGTTCTCGACTATGAAACTGGCCGCGCGTTCGATTGAGGCGGGGTCGGTGTTATCGAGTTCTATGCCGAGCGCCTCGGCCGCGATCGGGTGCGCGTAAGTGCGCGTGCCTAAAGTGTCGCGTCGCACGTATGCGTAAGAGAAGTTAGGCTCGCAGCCCGAACTGGTCTCGGCGACGAGCGAGATGGTTCCGGTCGGCGCTACCGTTGTCACTTCGTAATTGCGTGGAGTGAGCGGGACCGAGCGTTCGAGCCCGACCTCTTTGTAGATCATGTCTTCGTACAAGTCACGGTTCGGCTCGAATTCCGGCATCGCGCCTTTCTCGGCGCCGAGCGCGAGTGACGCCCGCCACGACTCTTTGCGGAAGAAGTCCATCATCATGTCGGCGAACGCGGCTGCCTCTTCGCCGCCGTAAGAGATGCGCTTATGCAAACAGAGGTCGGCGAAGCCCATAATGCCAAGTCCCACGGGGCGCGTGCGTTGCACCGTGTCTTGAATCTGCGGCAGAGGCCAGTCGCAGGAGTCGATCACGTTGTCGAGGAAGCGCACGCTCCAGTAGATGTCCTCGGAGAACCGATCCCAGTCGATGTCGTCGGTCTTCTCGTTGTAATACTTCGCCACGTCAATCGAGCCGAGATTGCAGGCGTTGTAGTCATGCAGCATTTGCTCAGCGCAATTGTGGACGACGACCCCGTTCGCGATGAACGAATGCGTCAGCGGTTCGGTCAGGTCGAATACTTCTTCGGCGCCGTCAGGCGTCACCGCTTCGACTGTGGCGGTGAAGTTTTCCTGATTGGGAGTTCGCTTGCGGCTGGCGAGAATGGTTTCGAGCTTCTCCTGCTTCGTGGAAGTCAGGAAACCAATTTCGCGAGCGAAGGTTTCAATGTTGGCCTTTGAGAAATGCAACTCATGGCGCGCCTGGCTGTAGTATTCCTTTGAACCGCCTTTACCGTCGGGCAGAATTGTCGGCCCTGCGGCGTGGCGGTTCAGATAGAGCGTAGAAGCGACGCCGAAGTTGAGCAGCAGTTGTTGGGTTTCGCGCAACAACCGCTCTGAAATCGAAGTCAGGCGAATGTGATTCCCCTTTTGGACGTCAATGTGGACTGTGCCGTCGGAAGAAAAAAGCGCCTGTAGAAATCCTCGTTGCATCTCCTCGCTGCCGCGCAGCACCGATGTAGGGACTTTTAATTTGGCTTCGCCTGCGCCGAGACCTGATTGTAGCGCCAGCGCGTACAACCTCTCGGATTGCACGCGGGCCTCTCGCCGCTCTTCAATCCACGACGCTTTGTTGGTATAGGCGCGCGGCGCCTTGGTGATCGGAGCGGTCAATTCGGTGACATATTTTGCGAACTGAGTTGCGATCTCCGCATCGGCGCCGAAGAAGGACAGAACGGCTTTCTCACCGGTCATCGCGCCATCACCAACGAGCCAGCCAAGCACGCGTCCGAATTCGAGCGACCCTTCAACTCCAAATCCGCCTTTGCGATTGAGAATGTGAACAAGATCTCCAGGTTTGAGGTCCTGCAGTTCAACCCAACCGTTCGGCGTCATGATTTGATGATTGCCCGTTGCGCGCAGCGTGTAACCTTCTCTGGTTACCAAACGGAAAACGGGTTTATGACCTGTCCAGAAAACAGATGAACCCTGAGCTGTGCGTTGTTCGTGCCCGAAGCGCCCGTCAATCACGGCGCTCACGTCATTTTGTGAATCAAACAGCTCCTTTGCGGTAAAGATGCCGTCGCCGGTGAAGATCAACGTGTCGCCGGTCACGCAAGGATTGGACGCCTTCTTCAACCCCATCGAGTTGCGCAGCGGGTTATGACGATTCACGTTGTCGATGAAGATGATTCCTGGTTCAGCCCAACGATGAGTCGAAGCGATGATGCGCTCCCAGATGTCGGGCGCGTAAACCATTCCCGGCCTGGGCGGCTGCTGGCCTTTGTAGACGTAATCGCCGCCCTGTTCCCCGTCGACGTTCGTCGCCAGCGGATCGAAGACCGGCCGCTCCCACGGCTGGCCTTCGAACTCGGTCTGGAACCATTCGTTGTTTTCGACGGCCTTCAGGAATTTGTCGGTGACCGTGACCGAGATGTTGAAATTGGTCAGCGACCTCTGATCGGTCTTGGCCTGAATGAACCGCAAGATATCGGGGTGATGAACCGACAGAATGCCCATGTTCGCGCCGCGCCGGACGCCGCCCTGCTTGACGGTCTCGGTCATCGTGTTGACGATCTGCATGAACGAGACCGGGCCCGAAGCCATTCCGCGGCCTTCGCCGACTGGCGTGCCTGCCGGGCGCAACCGCTCGTAAGTCATTCCGGTGTTGTGAATCATCGCCAGGCCATGCGTGCCTGCGGCGTAGGTGTTCCATTCGGCGACAGAGAGATCGTAAAAGTCTTTGCGCTTGCCGGCAGGAGCTACAGAATCTATTTCGAGCCCGTATTCCGCCACGCGCTGAAGCAGTTGACCAAGAGAATCTCTTTGTTCCCGCATCAGTCCTGCGATGCGGCTCAGGTCATCACGATTGCATCGGCCACCTGTGTCGCACGACCATCGGTTGAGTTCTTCCGCGCAAATGCCGCTTGCGCCGTGTCCCCGTTCTCTCTTGCGCGCCAAGCCTAACTCTTGAAGCCGCTCGCGCCAGGGCGCGATGTCGACGCGCAAACGATGTTGGCGACGACTGTCACTATGCAAACGCTCGCGGCGCATTTCGTTGGCAAGGTATGATCTCAAATCTTCGGCCAGACGATTCACCTGCGGCAGGATGCAGAGTTGCACTGTGTAAACAACGCGACGGCCTTTGCCGTGCGGTTGTTTGGCATGAACAGTCGGGTGATAACCGAGCAGCGAGCAGAGCGCCGCGAGATCTTCCGCCATCTCCGCGCTCACCGTCGAGTACGACGGGCTGCCGTCCTTGGCCACATAGCCATCGCTATCGAGCAATCCAGCCAGGAAAGCGCGCGCGCAATCGAGCGGCGATTTGGCAATGATCTCCGGCACGCGGATGCGCTCGTCCTTCGGCCCGAAATTCTCCAGGCCGCAGGCTTCAAGCATCATATAAATGAAATCCTGTTTGAAGGTGTTGAGACTATAGAGTCCGCGTTTGTCCTGATATATCGTCAACTCGACGCCGTGTTGGGCCATTACTGCGCGCGCTTTCTCCAACACATCAGTCGAGCCTGAGAAGAGACGAAATCGCAGTAACCGCTGATTCGGAGCGTAGCCGAAGCTGCCGTCGCCGAGAGTGAATCCAATGAGCCAGGCCAAGTCGGTGTCCACGCGGCGACCTCTCACTTCACGATGTTCGCGCCAGGGCCAATAGGCGTCGGGTCTTTCTGGGCTGAGGATCACGTCGCCGGCGCGTAGTTCATCAGCGCGCGCCTCCTGCAGCGTGGTTCCGCGCAGCGCCATAAACGGATGCCAGCGGCTGGTCTGTATCTTCACGCCTTCGCGCGTCGTGACCATGAGCTGATCTTCAGCGGGAACGTCGAATTTCCAGACGTGTGTGACCTTGCGCAACCCAGTTTCGCCGGTCGCCGGGTTCATCGAGGCGGTTTCGATATTGAGATCGCTGACATCGTAAGCCCAGCCATTGCCATTCAACACGCCCTCGCGGCCGTCGGCGGTCGCACGATTGAAGAGAACCTCGATCGGTTCGAGACCGCAAAAAGTCGTCCAGACCCTGGCGTCCGCCGAGATGCAACCCCCGCCGCTCTGGTGAATCAGCGCGCAAAATTTGGCGTGGTCCATAATACCGTCGAGTGAATCGGGCACTGGTATCACGAAACAGGCCGCTAACTGAGACTTTGGTTTGCCCGCATTGACCAGACAAGGCGTGTTCGGAATGAAGGCGCGAGTCTCCATCAGCCGCGTCATATTGATCATAAACTCTTCGCGGCGGGCCGGGTTGATCTCGGCTTTGGCCACGTGGCTGACGACTCGTTTGACTATGTCATCCCATTGCTCGAGCGGGTTACCTTTGATGTCCTTGAGTGAATAACGTTTTGCGACTACGCGTTGGGCGTTGATTCCCAGCGGAGAATAGTGCGCCGCAGAGGCGTTGAATTTAATGACTTTTTGTTTGCTTACACTCATGGCCCTTTCCTTGTGTCCTAGGTGTCTCCCTTGGTCCTGATATATCGATTTGTCTGATTTGATGCAACCGCCAGACGGGCAGAAGTCCGGAAAGTCAGGGTGGGGACGCAAGTCAGCGGTGGTCAGGGGGCCGCGACAGGCGACACTTGAGCTGTTCGAGACTCGGAACGCTCACGGTAAAATGAACGAAAAGCGCCCGGGTCACTGCGGATTTGCTGTCCTCTTGGCTTTGAGCGAGGGCGAATATAGTCCACTAGATACAGACTGTCAACAGCATTTCTCAACTATATCTTGTGGTCGCGCGTAAGTGGCGGCATGTAAACGCGATATTTTGCCGAGGCTCCTTTTTGAGTTTCAAGAATGGGACAGAGGCCGAAACTTCTCCCCGCCGCCGCTCAGCATGACGGCATGTAGGCCTGAGGGATTTGCGCTTGAGTATTTGAGTGATCTCTACTACATTCGGGCGTTCGATGTAACAATCACTTCTACGCTTACAAGCGAGGTTCACGAATTATGATCACATGGCTTGTGTTGATTTACGGAATTCTTATAGTCGTCGGCGGCGTGATGGGATACGTCAAGGCTCAAAGTATGGCCTCACTGATCGCGGGCGGCATTTCGGGGATAGCGCTGGTTGGCGCGGCGGTGGCGATGATGAAAGGCGCTTACTCCGCCGGCTGGTGGATTTCATTGATCGTGGCTGCGCTACTGCTGGTCAGGTTCGGGAAAGGGGCGCTGTCGGAAGGCTTCAAAATGATGCCCGGCGGAATGGTCATCATCTTGAGTATAATCGTCATCGCCGCGTTGCTCACGCATCGCGAGCAATAGGAACACCAATTCACTACAGGTAAATTTCGGGAGTCGTTCATGTCGCAATGAGCGACGCCCACAAACAACGAAAAATGAAAATAGACAGGATTTACAGGATTGTTCAGGATTTTGCGCATTGAGTTGAATCCTGAGAAATCCTGTAAATCCTGTCTATTTTTTCGCAGGAGGCAATAAACGAGTATGGGCAATGTTGTATATAAACCGCAGACATTCGATCTGAGCGGCTTGAACGGCATCTCTGACGGGACGCTGGCGATGCACTTCAAGCTCTACGAGGGGTACGTGACCAACACAAACCTTCTCAACGAGCAGATCGCCGAGATGTCGAAGGGCGAGATCACGGCGAAAGAGATGCCGGTCTTTTCCGAACTTACCCGCAGGCTCGGATTCGAATACAACGGCATGGTCCTGCACGAGTGGTATTTCGGGAACATGATGAAAGGCGGCAGCGGCGACCCTGATAAGAATTCGGCTTTCTACAAGGCGGCCGAGGTGAGCTTCGGCAGTTATGAGAACTGGAAGAAGAATTTCGTGACCACGGGCAAGATGCGCGGCGTGGGATGGGCCGCCTGTTTCCTGGACCCGGTCGCCGAGCGGCTGTCGAATCACTGGATTAACCTGCACGAGACGGGCAATGTCGCAGGCTTTAGCCCGATTCTGATCATGGACGTGTGGGAGCATGCCTTCATCCGCGATTACGCGCCCGCTGACCGCCCGAAATACATCGAGGCCTTCTTCTCGAACATCAACTGGGCGGCCTGCGACGAACGGCTGGCTAAAAGGGGCGCGTCACGTCCCGCCGTGATCGGTTGAACGGATTAAAGCTGGATGTGGTCAGCTACCTGAAATGGCGGCAGCCTTTGGGGCGCCGGCGCTCCAAAGGCTACGCCGATCCGATATATGCATGCGCTTCAATGTTTGAAGTGGCGCATTGCGGTGAAGACCATCGCCAGGTTGTGTTCGTTCGCCGCTTCGACCACCTCTTTATCTCGCACGGAACCGCCGGGTTGGATGACGGCCGTGACCCCGTGTTTGGCCGCCTCGTCGACTCCGTCGCGGAAAGGGAAGAAGGCGTCTGAGGCCAGGACGCAGCCTGCTAGCGGCAGTTGCGCTTTCATCGCGCCGATCCTGACTGAGTCCACGCGCGACATCTGGCCCGCGCCCACGCCGATTAACTGATTTTCGGCGGCGTAGACGATCGCGTTCGATTTGACGTGCTTGCAGACGGCCCACGCGAAGCGCAGCGCGCGCAGTTCCGATTGAGTCGGTTTGCGGTCGCTGACGATCTGGAAATTCTCTTCATCAAGCAGCGCGGCGTTGCGGTCCTGAACCAGCGCGCCGCCGCTGATCCTTCTTATCTCGAAATTCGCCGCCCTTGGTCCGCGATCCGCTACGGGCGCGCCCATTTTCAAGACGCGCAGGTTCTTCTTCGCCGACAAGACCTGCTTGGCGCCTTCGGTGAAATCGGGCGCGATGATCACTTCGGCGAACATCTCGGCGATCTCGCCCGCCGCCGCCTCGTCCACTGATCCCGAGAAAGCGATAATGCCGCCGAAGGCCGAGACAGGGTCTGTGGCCTTGGCCCGGGCGAAGGCCTCCGCCGGAGTCGAAGCGACGCCCACGCCGCAGGGGTTGGTGTGTTTGATAATCGCGCAGGCATGGGGAAGGTCGTGCGGCTCGATTGCGCCCTTGGCCCGCGCGTCGATCAGATGCATGTGGTGAAGCTCCGCGATCAGCTCCCACGCGGCGTCGCTGTCGATCAGGTTGTTGTACGAAAGCCCCTTGCCCTGCAGTTGTTCGGCCGTCGCGACGCCGCGCTCCGTTGAGCCGGCGATTTTATATAGCGCGGCGCGCTGGTGCGGGTTCTCGCCGTAGCGCAGCCCTGTAATTTTGCGCAGATTGATCTCGATCGCATCGGGCAGTCCCATAACGTCGGTTTGTGTCGTTTCCTTCGACGCCAGGAACCGGGCGATCTCTCTGTCGTATTCGGCGGTGTGTTTAAAGGCCCTGACGGCGAGCCCGTGGCGGAGATCGAGCGTCAATCCGCCGCCGAATCGATCGAGTTCATCGGCGACCGTCGGGTAATCATCGGGATCGACGACCACGGCGACGTCGTTGTGATTCTTGGCTGCCGAGCGGATCATCGCCGGGCCGCCGATGTCAATATTTTCGATCGCCTCCTCCATCGTCACGTCGGGCTTTTGAATCGTCTCGCGGAACGGATAGAGGTTGACTATGACCAGGTCAATCGGCTCTATGCCGTGTTCGCGCATCTTAGCGCTATGCTCCTGGTTCGAGCGGACGCCGAGGATGCCGCCGTGAACTTTCGGGTGCAGAGTCTTGACGCGGCCGTCGAGCATTTCTGGAAAGCCCGTGAGGTCCGAAACGTCGCGCGCCTCGATTCCGTTCTCGCGCAACAGCTTCGCGGTGCCGCCGGTCGAAATGATCTCGACGCCGCGCCCGGCGAGCCTCCGCGCAAATTCGACCAATCCCCGCTTGTCCGAGACGCTGATGAGCGCCCTGCTGATCTTCTTCAATGATTGTTCCTGCACATTGATCTCCTGATCGGTTTTGGCCTGTAGCGTTTCAGTTTACGGGAAAGCGTTAAAAGGTCAACGCTGCGCCGCTGCGAACCAGCGTTGTTTCAGGATCGTCAAGATTGTTTGACGTATATGACCACAATTCAAGACCATTTTTTATCCTGTAGAGAGGCGCTATGTTTAGAAATGCTATTATGACGTTTAGCTTACTTATGATCGCCAGTGGCTGTAACAATGCGTTTTTTGAAAGGGGGACACAAGTTACAATTGCGGACGATGGAGTGCCACCCTCATTAAAGTTGTCAGGGAGTGGTATCGTCGCGCGCATTTTTTTCTATGGCCCGTACGATCGCATCGACACTAAAGAAATCGAAGCAAAACTTAGCAATCCGGCCATTTGGGAAATAGACGCTCCCAGATCAAACATTGACGATTTGCCGATATTAAAATATGGCTCCCTTCCACCAGGGTTCACTCAAATTAAGCCTTCTAGTGGTCCTCCTCCAGACCTGATCGACGGGAAATGCTACAGCGTCACTATTCCAACGATTGGCGCTAATGGAGGAGGTATTCATTTCTGCATTCGTAACGGAAAGGCTGAGAAGGTTCGCAGTCCTTGATAAGGACTAACTCCAACTCACCACCATCCAAGAATCTTCCACCAGACCAGCCCCACCGAAGACCAGATCAGGATATTCGCCACGGAGGCGATCAGCCCCAACTGCCACCATTTTTGCTGCGAGACGTAATCGGCGCCGAAATAGATCGGCCCGGGCGTCGTGCCGTAATGGGTCAGCCCTGCGGAAAGGTTTGAGAAGTAGGCCAGCAGGGCGGCGGCCAGGAACGGCGGCGCTCCGGCCAGCGTGACTACGATCAGGAAGGGCGTGTACATCGCCAGCGCGTGCGCCGAGATGCTGGCGAACGCGTAATGGGCGTAAAAGTAGATCAGTAACAGTAATCCGAGCGCGGCCCACCATTTCCATCCCGAAGTGAATCCGGCGGAGGATTCGGCGAACTTCTTAGTGATCCCGCTCTCGCCAAGGGCTTCGGCCATCCGCACCATACCGCCGTACCAGATGAAGACGTCCCATGCCGCGCGCTCTGCGAGCGCGTCCTCCCAACAGATTACGTTGGTCAAAAGCAGCAGGCAGACGCCGGCCATCGCCACGACCGAATAATCGACGCCGTGCAACCTGTTCGTCGTCGCCCACATCAACGCGACGAAGGCGAACACGAGCAACATGACTTTTTCGCGCCACGTCATACGGCCCATCTTTTCAAGCTCCGACCTGGCGAACTTCGCCGCGTCGGGCGTGTACGTGACTTCGGGCGGGAAAAGCCGGTAGAGCAGCAACGGCGTAATCGCCAGACAGACCAGGCTGGGCGCGATGGCGCCCAACAGCCACGTCTGATAGTTCAGATCGATCCCGCCCTGCTGTCTGGCGAATCGCTGGATCAACAGATTGCCCGCCTGCCCGGTCAGAAACGTGGCGCTGATGATCACTTCGCATTGGTACATGAAGCTCATCAGAAACGAACCGAGACGCCGGGCGGTCGGCCCCGGCTTCGAGTCGTAGGTCTCGGCGACGCTCTTGGCGATCGGGAAGATGATCCCGCCCGACCGTGCGCCGTTCGACGGGATCACCGAGGCGAGCAGAAAATCGGTTCCGACCAGCGCGTAGCCCAATCCGAGCGAGCGATGGCCGATGGCGCGAATGAAGAGCAGCGCGATGCGCCGCCCCAGGCCGGTCTTGATCATTGCCCGCGACATGAAGAACGCCGCGAGCACCAGCCACACGACGGGGTCGGCGTACCCGGCCAGCGTCGATTTGATGCGAAGCGTCTCGACGGCTTTCGAATCGGGCCGGGCCGGATCGGTCACCGTTCCGATCATCGCCTCGCTGAGCGGCATTGATTTCGTCAACGCAATCGCCGCGATTCCGAGCAAGACCATCGCCCCGCCGGGCGCGGGCCGCAAAATCGAACCGACGATGGTCGCTATGAAAATCGCAAGCAACCGCCAGGATTGCGGCGTAACTCCTTCAGGTACTGGGGCCAGGTAGATGGCCAGGCCCGAAAAAATTGTAATCGCCCATTTGAGGATTAGATTGCGGGTTTGAGACCGGGGGGCTTTCTCTTCGGCGCGCGAAGCGGGATTTGTTTCCATATGAATCGTATTTAACTATGACTTTTGCCAACCGGCGTTCAAAAACGGTCTTCTAACGCCACGCTATTGATTTATAATCTGCTGCGCGGAAAATCCACCCGTTAACTTTTTACGGATAGTTCAAGCAAGGGGGACTTAGAAAATGAGAACGAGATTTTTCCGACACACCACTGCGCTGATTTTGGCGTTCACTCTCGCCACCACCTGCACGTTCGCGCAGGACTCAGATAAATCGAAAAAGAAATCGTCAGAGAAATCATCGTTGAAGTCTCTGGACGATAAGAACAATCCGGCATTGATCGGCAAGCGCGACATCAACAAGGGTTCGATACAGTTCTATTCGATCGAACGTGAAGTCGCCATAGGTCGCCAACTCGCCGCCGAGGTCGACCGCTCTTCCAAGATCATCAACGACCCGCTCGTCACCGAATACGTCAACCGCATCGCGCAAAACGTAGTGCTCCATTCCGACTCCAAAGTACCGTTCACGATCAAAGTAATCGACTCCCAAGAGGTCAACGCTTTCGCGCTGCCCGGCGGGTTCCTTTACGTCAACCGCGGTCTGCTTGAAGCCGCCGATAACGAGGCCGAGGTGGCGGGCGTGATCGCCCACGAGATCGCGCACGTCGCGGCGCGCCACGGCATGGAGCAGGCGTCGAAGGGCGAACTGTTCAACTACCTCTCGATCCCGCTGATCTTCCTGGGCGGGATAGGCGGTTACGCAATCCGGCAGGGCCTGGGGCTGGCCGTTCCGCTGAGCTTCCTGAAGTTCTCGCGCGGCGCCGAGAAAGAGGCCGACCGGCTCGGCGCGCAGTATATGTGGGCTTCGGGCTATGACCCCAACGCGCTGATCACTTTCTTCGAAAAGCTTCAGGCAAAAAACAAGAAGAAACCTGGCACGCTGTCGAAACTCTTCAGCACGCACCCGATGACCGGCGACCGCATCACCGAGGTTCGCGAGCTGATCGCGCAATTCCCCGAGCGGGGCGAGTATCAGCTCAGCTCGTCGGAGTTCGGCCAGGTGAAGTCTCGCATTGTGACGATCGCCGGGGCCACTCGCGGCTCGGGCCGGGACGAGTCGGGCCGCCCGACGCTCAAACGGCGGCCGCAGACCACAACCGACGACGACAAGGGTGATTCCGAAACGTCGAATCGCCCGGTCCTCAAACGGCGTGACGATTCGCAGGGCGGAGACCAGACCGGCAATCCGCCGCAGCAAGACTCCCAACAACAGTCCGAGACGACCGGCAAGCCGACCTTGAAACGGCGACCGGATTCGAATAACTAAGATCAGTGCAAACTTTAGTCTGTCCGTTCCCAATTCAGGCGACGGACAGACTAAAGTCCCGTCCCGCTATTTGTTGTCGAACGCCAATCTTGCCGCCCCGATCAATGCGGCTTTATCGCCGAGAGTCGCGTTGGCGATGCGGCACTGACGCGCCGAATCCGGCATTGCCCACCTGACAGCCTCCTCACGAATCTGATCGAGATAGGGTTTGAGCGCCAGGCCGACATGGCCCCCGATGACGATTGCGTCAGGGTTCAGGATCGAAACCAGATTGGCGACGCCGCGCCCGATCCAGCGGCAAGTCTCATTGACTGAGTTGAGCGCCAGCGTGTCGCCGCCGCGAGCCGCGCGAACGATGGCCGCATCATCGAGGTGGGCCAGGTCATCCTTGATCAGATTGCTGATCACCGACTTCGCGGCGCCGTTCCAGCCTTCGACGACGCGGCGTTTCAGCGCGCCGCCGGCGACCTCGACGGTCAAACATCCGCGCGATTCGAATTCCCGTTTGAAATTTTCGCCGAGCGCGAACCATCCGGCCGCGCCCGCCATTCCACCGGCGCCCGGCGCGACGCGCCGGTCTACGATGATGCCGGCCTCGACGTCTTCGCCGACTGAGAGATATACGACGTTGTTTTTTCCGCGAGCCGCGCCGACCCACGCTTCGCCCGCCGCCATCGCCGCCGCGCGCGAATTAATGACCGTCGCCGGAAAAGCCGAATCGCCGTATTTGGCGCGCGCGCGCTTCTCGTCCGGCGGGACGCGCACGTCGATGCCCGCGCCCTTCAATTCCTCCTCAATCATTTGGCGCAAGGCTACGCGCGTCCAACCCTTCAACCCCGGGATCGAAACGCGGCCGGTCGCCGGGTCTACAAGGCCCGCGACCGAAAAACCGATCGCGTTTATGGGGGTTCGGGCGCGCGATTGCGAAACGGCAAGGGCGACAATCATCTTCGCCACCTCTACGGCGGCGGCGCGCGTCGTTCGCCGCGGCGTGGCGATCTCGCGCTCTTCGACGGCGCGGCCGTGTTCATTGATTAACGCCGCCACGATCTTCGAGTGATCTAATTGGATTGCAATGACCAGAGGCGACGCCTGCGTTTGAGGCTGGGTTTTCGACGTTACTTTCACACCCGGATTCTCCATCAACGAATTTAAACTCGGCATAAGCCGCCGACATTATACTCGCCAGCCGGCTTTATCGCCTCGCCGACAATAGAAATTTGCCCGCGCCTTTTCTTTGCCCGCTCTTTAGCCTAAATTGTCCGGCGGCGCGCCGAATCAGCGCCGCGAGCGGTAGCGAGCGTGTCACTGCAGGAGACACGCCGCGGTACTGATTCGATTTTCAAAACCCCAACAATTGGAGACACGACTTATGATCAATCGAAGGAGATTCCTGTCCACCGCGAGTCAAAGTGTAATTGGAGCCGTCGCCCTGACTGCTTTGAATCGGATCGAAGGCGAAGCGGCGGCGAACAAGCTCAGCAGCATCGGCGTGCAACTCTACACCGTGCGCGCCGATATGGCGAAAGATTTCGAAGGCTCGCTCGAAAAGGTCGCGGCCATCGGATACAAGGAGGTCGAATTCGCCGGCTATTACAACAAATCTCCTAAAGATGTGCGGGCGACCCTCGATCGCTACGGCCTGGCCGCGCCGTCGGCCCACGCGCCGCTCGCCGACTTTCAGACCAAACTCGACCAGACAATCGAAACGGCCAAGGCCGTCGGCCACCAATTCCTGATCTGTCCTTACCTGGTGGACAAAGATCGGGGGACTCTGGACGATTACAAACGCCACGCCGAGACCTTCAACCGCGCGGGCGAGGCCTGCCGCAAGGCGGGCATCCAGTTCGGCTACCACAATCACGACTTCGAGTTCGAGGCGAAGGACGGAAAATTGCCCTATGACTTGCTGCTGGAGGAGACCGACAAAGACCTGGTGAGGATGGAACTCGACATCTATTGGATCGCGAAGGCAGGTAAAGACCCGATCGCTTACCTCGACAAGCACAAAGACCGCTTCGTCCTGTTCCACGTCAAAGAGATGGACAAGACTCCGAATCGCGGCATCACCGAGGTCGGGCGCGGCGTGATCGATTTCAAATCCGTCTTTGCCAGAGCGCCGAAGGGCGCCATCAAGCACTACTTCGTCGAGCAGGACACCTGCCCCGGCTCGCCGTTCGACAGCATCAAGATCAGTTTCGACTACTTGAAGCAGTTGGAGTTTTAAGGTGATTGAGCGATGATGACCCGGTTAGCCTTCGAACAATCGTGAGAAGGCTCCCATGAGCATGAAGATTTATTGAGAGACGGTCCCCACAATTCGGAAGGAGGAAACGCAGTGAAAGCGATATGCGTTGTTGCAAGTTTCTATCTTCTATTTGTGGCGTCTATCGTCGCGCTGGGGCAGAAGGTTAATGTCGATTGGGAGCGGGGCGCCAGTTTCCAAGGCTACAGGACCTACGCCTGGGGCGAGTGCGAAGACCCTGGCGAATTGCGGCTCTGGCAGCCACGCATCGTCCAAGATATAGAATTCCAACTAGCGGCCAAGGGATTCAGAAAGGCCCCGCCGGGACAGCAGCCCGACGTCATCGTCAGCTATCGAAGCGACGTCGAGGAGCGCGCCTCGTTCGTCGAATATGATTACGGCTATGGGCCGGGTTGGGGCCTGGGGCCGGCTCTGGGTTGGGGCCCGAGTTGGGGGTGGGGTTGGAACGGCGGCCCGGTCACGGTAGAGCCGGTCGTAGAGCGAAAGTTTGAATTGACAGTGGAGATCGTGGATGCGCGGCGGGGTCAATTGCTCTGGCGCGGCGACGCCACTGATAACCTGTCACGTAAATCGGAGAAGAACATCAAAAGGTTGAGAGCGGCGGTCCAAAAGCTTTTCAGGAACTATCCCTACGGCGACTGAACAGTATTTATGCCACAGAGCAACAGAGACGGGGCGACGGGGCGACGGGGCGACGGGGCGACGGGGCGAAAATTTCCCCCCGTCCCCCTGTCGCCCCGTCGCCCCGTCGCTCCGTCTCTGTTGCTCTGTGTCTCCCTGTCTCTGTGTCTCTGTGTCTCTGTGGCAAATTCATCAGCGCAGGCGCAATCTGCGCCCGTCCAAAGTCCCCCGGCGATCAATAATCACGCCGCGCTTTTCACAGAAGCGCTTGCCGGGGCGGGCTATCTGGCCGCAGAGATCCTGGCGATCGAAGACCCCGCCGCCCGCGACGCGGTTCTGCGAAAATTCCTTGAGACCGGCAACGCCTCCGAACAGATTCGGGCGGCGCATGAAGCCGCCGTCACCAGACGTGCGCAACTGGCCGAGGGCGCGCTCGGGCGGAATGACGTCGAGCGCGCAATAGAGAACTTCCGCCGCGCGGTCGCCGTAACGCCGGAGCGCGTAACCGACCGCTTCTTCGAAGAGACTGTCATTCGCATTCCGTTCGCGCTGTCGGCGCGCGGTTATCGGAATGAGGCCGTCGAGATAGCGCGCGGGCTTGAACGGCGGTTCGCCAAAGAGCCGTCGAGGCTGGCCTCGCTCGGCGAGTTTTATATGACAATCGAGGCCACCGGCGAAGCGATCCGCGCGCTCGAAGCGGCGTCTAAACTCGCAGGCGCCGACGCCAAACCGAACCGGCTGCTGGGCGCGGCATATCGGATGGGGCTGCGATTGGACGACGCGATCGCCAAATACCGGCTCGCGGTCGGCCTCGACGCCAACGACAAACGGGCCTATTACGAGTTGGCCAATCTATACCGCGCGCGGGGGGCTTACGCCGACGCGATCGAACTCTTTCGCAAACAACTGGAAATCACCCCCAAACATTCGCCGTCGTACAAAGGCATGGCGCTGGCGTCTCTCGCGCAGGGCGACGAGGGGCGGATGGCTGAGGCGCTCGAGCAGGCGCGATCCTTCAGCGGCTCGGCGGAAGAGATCACGGGTGACGTCTACCTGCAAACGCAATTGGCCTTTCACTTTCTCGCGCAGAATAAATTGAAACAGGCGCAACAGGCCGTCGCGGCGGCGCTTCTGGTCGAGCCGCGCTACAGTTGGGCGCGAATCGCCGCCGCAGAAGTCGACCTCGCCAGTGGGAAATATTTCGAGGCCGAGCGCAACCTGATTGCGGCCCGGTCTTACGCCAACTTCCCGACGCTATATTTCACGTTGGGTAAACTCTACCTGGCCGTCGAAGATTTCGACGGCGCGCTGGAACAATTCTCCAAAGCCTTCGACTATTCGCCGCAGGGGCGCTTCACGGCGAGGCTCGGCGGGGTGTTCGATGCCCGGGCCGACAACCTGAAAGAGTTGCTCTCGCGCGAACATCAGGCGGCGATCTTCCTGGCCGAACCTCCGACCAGGGACGAGACGTTCAAAATCGCCGAGGCGCTGGTCAGATTCAACACCGGCCTGCGCGCCATCAAGGCGGCGATGAACTCATCTTCAACAGGCGAAACCGGCGGCGTAAAGGACGCGTCGGAAAACGCCGCCGAAGCGCGGCGCGGACATGTCGAAGAGGTGGAGCGAGCCGCGGCGGATTTTATCGAAGCCGAAGGCTCGCGGCGCTCGTTCAGAACGCTGAGCGTCGCCGAGAGGTTGGCGCATGCCGGCGTCTCGACGGGGTTGGCGGTCGAATTGGCCGAGCAGGCGTTGGGGCTGGCTCAGGTGGCGACCGAACCCGAGGGGGCGCTCCGCGAATATCCGAATTATGACCGCAGCGGACGGCTGGCCATATTTCGCGGACGCGCGCTCAGCGCGAAAGGATGGGCGTTATTCAAAGCCGGCAAAAATCCTGAGGCCGCCGCCGCCTTGACCGAATCGACGCAAGCATTCGGCTCGCTCCCCGAAGGCCGTCGAGCGCTGTGGCGTCTCGCGACGGTGAAAGAGACGCAGGGAGAATTGAAAGAGGCTCTCGATCTGTACATCGCGGCTTACGGCGCGGGCGCAGGCTCCGAATTGGATCGCGCGGTGATCGAATCGCTTTACCGCAAAATCAACGGATCACTCGAAGGGCTGGACAAACGACTGCAAACGTCGCGCGGCGGTTCACAGTGATAGAACGCGGATCGACGGATTGGGACTGATCCAATCCGCTTTTATCCGCCGCATCGGCTCAATCCGCGTTCTATTCCGCTTTCGACTTTCGAACACTCTTTGAATTGTCCCTTCTCTTGAAAACCACAGCTTGATGACGGCGAAGCCTGATGCTATTTTGCGCGTCTCATTGCCAACCGAAACCATATTCCGTGAATGGAGATCAACCTTAATTTATGAAAGTCGAAACAGGCGTAATCGCCGCCGCCGGTTCGGGCACCAGAATGCTGCCGGTCACGCTGGGCTATCCGAAAGAGCTTCTGCCGATAATCAATAAACCAGCGATTCAATTGATCGCCGAGGAGTTCATAGAAGCCGGGCTGAAGAGGATCGTCATCGTCACTGGTGAAAACCCCGACCCGCTCCACCGACAATACAAACATCCCGCCCCACCGCCGCGCGGCAAGCACAAACCACTCGACGAATTCATCGATAAGTTGTCCGGCGTCGAAATCCTGTTCGAACCTCAATCAGGCCCTTACGGCAACGGCACGCCGCTCCTGGTCGCGCGCCCGCACATTCCGGAAGGCGAGGGGTTCATTTACGCCTACGGCGACGACATTCTGAAGACCAGGATCTCCTTCGCCAGACGTCTGGTCGAAACTCACCAGGCGACCGGCGCTCTGGTCGCCGGCGTACAGGAAGTTCCCTGGGAAGACGTCTCGCGCTACGGCGTCGTCGAACTCAGGGAGGGCGGCGGTTATGAGATGAGAGACGTGGTCGAGAAGCCGTCGCGCGAAGAGGCGAAATCGAACCTGGCGATGTTCGGACGCTTTCTGCTCTCGACCGACGTGATCCGGATTCTGAGCGAGATTCCGCTGGGCAAATCGAACGAGTTGTGGTTGACCGATGCGGTGCGCGAACACATACGTCGCGGAGGCCGCGTCGTCGCCGAACCCGTGACCGACGGCGAGTGGCTGACCATCGGCGACCCGATCAATTACCTGAAGACAGTCTTCGAATACGCGATGGACGACGCCGAGACGCGCGCTGCGCTCGGGGCCAGAATACGTGGTCTGCTCGGGTAGAGCCAAAAGGCGAAAAGGGAGTTGGGAATGGGGAATGGGGGTTGGGGACTAGGAACTTGCTTTCCTACCCCCGCTTCCCACTCCCTATTCGCCACTCCCTTTTTGTTTCCCATCCATATGCCCGGCGGCGCCAAGATCTGGATTTCGCAAGGCATCGACTGGATCAGTACTGCGAGCGGCGCCGAACTGAGCCTTCGCCAACGGCCGCTCGCTACCGCTCGCGGTACTGACTCGTCGCCTCAATCCAGATCTTGGCGCGCCGTGCATATAGCTTCGTCATTGATGGGCTTCTCTTTCAAACTAAAATTGTACACGCGCCGCTAACTGGAACGAGCGCGGTCCGCCTGTGCCGAACACGCCTCCGGCGGTCTGCGACGGCAAGCCGAAGCCGGAGCCTAGCGCGTTCTGGAAGCCGGAGAAGTTGGCGTTGTTTACCCCGCGAATGTTCGTCACGTTGAAGAGGTTGAACGTCTCGGCGATGGCTTGAAGGGTCAGGCGCTCGCTGAGCTTGAATCCCTTGGTCAAACGCAGATCGAATGATTGGAAGCTGTCGCCGAACTTAAGGTCGTCGGGTACAAGCGGCAGAGGGCTCCCCGGGAGCGACCTGGAGTTGAACTGGTTGATGAAGGCGTTCAACTCCGAGCCTGTGCGGAACTGGCGGCCGCCTGCGTTGCGTTGAATGACCGGAATGCGCGTCCCGCCACCCGGCAATCTAATGTCGATAGGCACGTCCGAAGCCAGCGTGTAGATCGGCGAAATCTGGAATCCGGATGGCAGATCGAACACGCCGGCGAAGGTGAAGCGATGGCGCTCGTCATTCGGAGCGGGGCCTTTTTCGAGGATCAACCGGCTCGGGTCGATCGGCCCGCTTTGGAACGGGATCTGATCGTCGTTCGAGAAATTGAAGGTCTTCGAGAGAGTGTAGGAAGCGTTGAACGTGACGCGGTTCGAGTAGCGCTTCTGCACGTTGACGAGCAATCCGTCGTACCATGTTTTTACCGACGATTCGATATTGACGATCGCATCCGGGCCGCCGATCACGGGATTGTTCACTGTGGCGATTTGACGTCCGATGATGAACTTCGAGCCGAACGAGTGAATGGCGTCTACGGGCACAACCAGGTTGTTCAACAACTCGGTCTGGAAGCCGAGATTGAACTGCTGCACGTAGGGCGTGGACAGGCCGTTATCAATGACGTTGATTCCGACAGCCCCCGCGCCCGGACTCAGCGCGCCGGTGAACGGATTGGCCAACGTCGGCGTGCCAGGAACAAAATTGCCGGCGGGCGTCAGAACAGAACCGCTGCGCACTTCGAGCGGCAACGCGCGGCCGTCGAGCAATCTTTCGAGCAGCGCCACTTCGAGCACGACGCGGTCGTAGTAGATACCATAGCCGCCGCGGATCGAAGTCTTTCCGTCCCCATAGGGATTCCAATTGAAGCCGATGCGCGGGCTGAAGTTATTCCTGTCCTTCCTGCGCTCGCCGCTCAGGAACGGGCGCACAATCGAGAAGATGTCGCCGAAGTTCCCCAGGTTCTTAGTGTTCGTGTCCAGTTCATAACGTAGCCCGATGTTCAATGTGAAGCGCGGAGTGACTTTCCAATCGTCCTGCGCATACATGGCGAAGAATTTATTATCCACATCGGGCACGGTGGGCGGGCGATTTGGCGCGACGGAGCGAATCGTGAGCCCGATAGGAATGTCGAGGTCGTCGACGCGGCCGTCGCCGTTGCGGTCGCTGGCGCCAAAGTCTTCGTTGAGGAAGATGGTGCCCGAGCCGAAGAGATCGAAGATCGCATCGGTGTCCAGCCGCTGGAATTCCCCGCCGAACTTGAGCGCGTGATTGCCCGCCGTCCAACTCACGTTGTCGCGGAATTGAAGGCGGTTCTGTCGCGTGCGCTGCGGGATGCGGAAGTTGCCGCCGTCCTGCACCGACGGGAAACGTAGCTCATTACGGTTCTCGATGAAGGTCGGAATCCTGTTGATGAAGTTGTTTTCGTGAAAGACGAATTCGTTGAGCAACCCGGGCGAGAAGCTGTGCGCCCAGTTGTAGACGAACGATTGATGGTTGTTGAACGACTGCTGGCGGTTGTCCGCCGTGCCGATGGGCCGCCCCCCCAGGCTGCCGCGATCGACGTCATTTTCGCGCTGCAGCGCGTAGCGGAAAAACATCCGATCGTCGATCGTCGTTTGCCACTCGCCCTTTCCGATGAGCAGAGTGTCGCGGAGAGGCGCGGGCGAGAAGCTTGTCAGGACACGCCTCTGGTTGAGATCACGTACGCCCGTTAAGACGACCGCGTCCTGGAAGCGGTACTCGAACGCGGAGGAAAACCACAGCCTGTCGCGTTTGATAGGCCCGCTGAGCGAACCGGCGTACTGCTCGCGGTCGAATGACGGCCGTCCGAGAGTCGCAACGAGCCCGCGATCGAGGGTTGCCGGCAGCCCCGAGAGCGCGTCGTGGCGAAAGTAGAAACCGGCGGCGCCGTGCAGTTCGTTCCCCCCGCTCTTAGTTACGACGTTGATGGCCGAAGACGCCGAGCGCCCGATGTCGGCCGAGAAGCGGTTGGTGATTATCTGAAACTCCTGCACGCCGTCCTGCGGGAAGTTCTGGAGCGTGCCGCCCACGACGTCGTCGTTGTTGTCCGCGCCGTCAACGGCGATGTTGCCGCCGCGTCCGAGCTGGCCTGCGGATGAAACTTCGATGGTCGTGGTCTTGGTCGGATCGAAATTCGGCGCAGGTCGGTTGCCGGGTAACAGGAACGCGAGGTCGAGGTAGTTGCGCCCGTTGAGCGGCAGGTTAGTCAGGGTGCGATCCGAAATCGAGCTAGAGACCTGCGACGTGCTGGTGTCAACGCCGACGGCGTCGGACGCCGAAATCACCACGGTCTCGGCCGCGTTTGACACCCTGAGCGAGAGGTTGACGGTCGGAACTTCTCCGACGCGCGCCTCGACGTTGGCCACCGAAGCTGTGGCAAAGCCGCGCGCTTCGACTCTGATCTCATAAACCGCAGGCGGCAGGTTTTGCAATCTGTAGATTCCGAATTCGTCAGTCTTCGCCGTCCGCGTTTGTCCCGTGGCTTTGTTCTTTACCGTTACATCCGCCCCTACGACCGCCGCGCCCTGTTGGTCTGTGACTGCGCCACTGACCCCGGCGGCGCCGAGCTGGGCAAAGACACGCGGGCCGAATAACAAGAGCAAGAACGAGAGTATTACCATCCGGTTAGCGGAGCTTGGTTTTTTCATACAGGCCTCCTTGTAGATAGCGTGTTTGTTGAGAAGCGGACCTTGATTGCCTGAACAGTCTGACTCGCCAATATCAACATCGCCAGCGCGAAATCATGACGCGTCGAATCGAGCGGGGGATCGCGGCGATTGACGCGCGTCCGCTTACTTCTACATGGGCGCTCACCAGCGCAACAGGCAAGCGCAGTTTTTACTTGGATAAAGCTTGGGCAAGGGGGAGTGGAAAATAAATAACAATAATTGCGCGGCTTGGTTTGGAAAGAACAGAAAGAATAGCTTACCTTTGTAGTCTGTGAATGCTCTTCATTAAAGCGCGGATAGTAGCGACATCCTATACAAGAAAAGGATTATATATCAAGCAAATTTCTCGGATCGCAGACCTGAAGAATAAAACTATTGACGCCTTTAGCGGCTGTTTGTATCCTCCGCCCCGGTTTATTTCCCGCCTCCCCCGCGGGAAACTTCCAAGCAACGAGATTTGCAAAGCAGTCAAAATCCCCCTTGACTCCTTCAATTATTGGCCTACCGGGCCATTTAAAAACCCAATCCTAGAGATGAGGATGATAAATGCTCCCCACAATAATCGCCGCCTTATCCGGTTTGATGGTGCTGTGCGTACCCACCTCAACCCTTCAGAGTTGTGGATTGTATTCAATTCGATGGACCCCTCTCATGACCAACCTGTTACAGGTCGGGGCGCCGCCTGCGCAGTCGCCCGCTAGTGAACGCGGCGCGGCGCCGAGCGCTCAGGAGAGTATTTCGATGGAACTAGGCAAGCCCGTCGAACGAGAGCTTTCCGGTGGCCAATCCCATTTCTACAAGATCGACATGATCTCCGGCCAATACTTACGGATAACCGTCAGCCA
>Ga0190270_10000276_pt1 | contig 21976 bp, 19 predicted proteins | sample Popmic320T_FD_133748 | JGI IMG/M metagenome (GOLD analysis project Ga0190270, IMG submission 133748) | Populus adjacent soil microbial communities from riparian zone of Weber River, Utah, USA - 320 T | ecosystem: Environmental > Terrestrial > Soil > Riparian zone | place: USA: Utah | collected...
CCTGCCATTGACGCAGGCTGTCCATAGTAATCATTGAAGCTCAATCTACCTGTTCCATTACAATCCGGACAATCTTGCGCATCATCTGGTCGGCAAGGCAACAGGTCTTTCAACTCAGGGAACCACTCCGTGGCTACATTGATCACTGTGATTTTTGTGTGAATATCTTTTTCAATTTCCGGTTTTGGCTCAGCCTCAAAGAAGTCAACTGCAAACAGCTCACCGTCTGGGCGTAGGAAGTATACTGTAAATAAGTCCCAGAGAAATGGCAGAGCTTGTGAGCTACGCGCCTCGGAATCAAAGCCTGTCCATTTTTGGACCTCGCCACTCAGATAAAGTCGCAGCCTCTCACGAATTTTTTCCGCCGTTGCTGGCGTAATTGTTAGGGTCATGGTTTTTCCTCCCCATTCGCGCCACTACCACGGAAACTTATGTATGCCGGCCTTTCAGCTTGACCCTGGAACCGATTCCAGACTTTATAATGCCCGCCGTGTCAAAGAAAACCCAATCGAAAGATGATCTGCGCGAGGGCGGGCCGCTGCGATCAGGCGAACTGGCGCGGCTTTCAGGCGTGAGCGCCGACACCCTGCGGCATTATGAGCGCAAGGGACTACTCAAGCCTCGTCGCGCTCCCAACGGCTATCGCGAATACCCGCGGCACGCCATTGAACGCCTAAGGCTCATCCGCGCCGCCCTTGCGATCGGTTTCAAGCTCGACGACCTGGAGCGCGTCTTCAAAATCCGCGACGCCGGCGGCGCGCCGTGCCGTCAAGTGCGAGAACTCGCGGCGGCGAAATTCGATGAGCTTGAAGCGCTCGTGCGCGATCTGACGGCGATGCGTGACAAGATGCGGGAGATTTTAAAAGACTGGGACAGACGACTCGATTCCGCCCCGCCGGATGAGCCGGCGCGCTTGCTCGAAACTCTGGCCGCCATCGGCCTCGCCGACATCAGGGCGATTGGCCCTCTTAAACCGCGCCATTCAACACGCGCAAAGAAGAAGGAGAAAAAGTAATGAAACACGTCATTCGCCTTGTGGCCGTTCTCGCGTTCCTCGTCGCCGGCGTCACGCTCGCTGGCGCTCAAAGCCAATCTCACGACGATCATCAGCGTCAATCCGAAAAATCAAAATCGGATCAGAAGGCGGATCACAATCACGACAGCCATCTCGAAGTCGTGAACCGGCGCGGCGACGCGGTGATGGGGTTTTCGCACGCGAAAACGACCCATCACTTTCTCCTCAAACCCGGCGGCGGCGTGATCCAGGTCGAAGCCAACGACGCCAATGACGCCGCCAGTCGTGACCAAATCCGCCAGCATCTGAAGCATATCGCAAAGAAGTTTTCCGAAGGCGACTTCACCGCGCCGATGCTCATCCATGCGCAAACGCCGCCAGGCATGCCCGCGATGCAGAGCTTGAAGGCTGGGATCAAGTACGAGTTCCAGGCGCTGGAGCGCGGGGGACGCGTACGTATTTCGACAAACAACCCCGAAGCCGTAAAAGCGATTCACGAATTCTTGCGCTTTCAGATCAAAGATCATCAGACCGGAGATTCCGGCGAAATTGAAAACTGATCGAGTGGGACAGACTTTAGTCCGTCCACCCAAAATTCACGCTACGGATGGATTTGAGCGGATTGCAAATCAATGTACCCATACTGAGATGACAGTACGGATCAGTACCGCGAGCGGTAGCGAGCGGACTTCACTCTGAGACCCGCTCGCTACCGCTCGCGGTACTGATCCAGTCAGCCTTCCCGTACATACACCGCTCTAAAGTCTGTCCCACTGCGGGCTGCTCCGATTTAGGGAAGCGCGACATACGGCGCGAGGAAGTTACGCGCCGAAGCCGTGTCGGTGCGATAAACGACATTGGTCGAGCGACAGACCGCGTCGCCTGTGATGGTGATTGCGACGAGAAGGCGCGCGCCGTTGTAATCCAAGAAATTCGGCCCGCCCGAATCGCCGAAACAGGCTCCGCCGTTGCCGACCGCCGGGTTCTGCGACAGCCGCAGGAAAGTATTATTCAACGCGTTGAAACCGGCATTGGCGTACATCCTCGGCACGGGATTCATATCCTGGAAGAACGGCGGCCCTCCGCCCGTCACTCGATTTTGCAATCCGTAGCCGACCGGAGTGAAGACAGCGCTCTTGAGGCCGTTTTGCGCGGCCAATTGATCGAGCAGTCCTGCGGGCGGAAGCTGCGCTGGAGTTATCCCATGTGTATCTTTGGCGCAAACCAGTAAAACCGCGATGTCCCCGGTGTCACTCTGAGCCTGGTTGAAGTTCGGATTCGTGACGACCTGAGTGACCGGGATCAGTCTGGTCTGATTGCTGGTCAGATCGCCGAAAGGAATCGGATTGTCGAAACTGACGAAGGCCCTAAAACCGAGCGGCGCCAGGTCGTTCTCAAAGAAGACCGTGCAGTGGCTGGCGGTCAAAAAGACCGTCGGCGAGATCAACGTTCCCGAACAGATCGGAAAGATATCGCCTGTGGTCGGCGATTTGACGATGAACGCGCCGCTGTTGCTGAAAACATTGTTTGTGTCAACGAAGCCGTAGACGATGGCCTTCACGCGAGCCGGGGAGATGAAAGTTATAGAGGCGGCCACGACGACCGCCAGAACGAGCAGTTGGCGAGTGTAACGCATTGGATCTCCTCCATTGGGTTTTGAGGATTGAGTGATTCGGGAGCTATAGTAAGCGGTTCATAGAGGCCCGCCGGAATTATACCCCCCAAGTCATTTCTCGTCCCGTCTTTTCTCTACTCTGTTTTCTATTCTGTAAAGATGCGTTCTGGTTCGCAGGTAGAACGCCTTGCCCGCGACGGCGGGTGAAGCCAGGAAGCCGTCCTCGAGTTGATTTTCCGCCAGCGCCTCGAAGGTTCTTCCCGGACGAATCGCTGTGGTTTTGCCGTCCTCGCTGAAGAGCCAGATTTTTCCGTCGGCGTAAACCGGCGAGGCGGAATATTCGCCGCCGATCCGTTTTTGCCAGACCAATTCCCCGGTCTTCGCCTCAACGCAACTGGCAATGCCCTTGTCGTCGATCATGTAAATCAGGCCATCAATCAGCAGGATCGAGGGTTTGTTTGAAACCGCGCGCTTAAACTTCCAAACGACGTGGGTGTCGGTGATCAGCCCATTGCCGCCGGTCCGGACGGCGAACAACTGGCCGGTGGAAAATCCGGTGGGGAAGAAGATCATCCCGTGGCCGATCACCGGGCGCGTGCTGGCCGAATGCTGCTCGCGCTCTTCGACCCGCCAGAGTTCCTTGCCGGTGAGCGGATCGTAGGAGTAGGCGGCCTTCGCGCCCAGGCTGATCAGCTCCCACCTGCCGTCGATCATCGCGACGTGCGGCGTGGCGAAGGCCTTGCGAAAGTCCCCGTCGGCGGCGATCTTTCCGTTCGCGTCGACGTCCTTAAAGTCTATCGATCGCTTCGTCATCCAGACCGTCTTGCCGGTCTGTTTGTCCAGCGCGACGACGAATTGATGGTCGCTGCCGTCGAAATGCATGATCAGCAGATTGCGAAAGATGATCGGCGACGAACCGGCGCCGCGAAAATGGTTGCACTCGATGTCTCGGCGCTCCCACAGAACCTTGAAGCTCTTCGTATCGATGCAGGCCGTGCCCGGCGATCCGAAAGTGACGTAAACGCGCCCATCTTCGATCACCGGCGTGGGCGAGGCGTAGGTATTGAACGGGTGCGCGTATTGAGGCTGCGCCACCTCGAATAGCTTCATGTCCTGGACCACGCGGCCCGTCACGCGGTCGACGCAGACCGCATAAAGTTTGCGCCCGTCCTGCGCGGCGGTCGTCAACCATATTTGATCGCCGTAAATGACCGGAGACGACCAGCCGCGGTCGTGGATCGGCGTCTTCCAGACGACGTTGTTCGTCTCGCTCCAATTGAGCGGCAGGTCGCGCGCGTCCGAATGACCCGTTCCTTCGGGTCCGCGGAACTGCGGCCAGTTATCGCCGGCGTATGCCGCCAGACAAAGGAAAGCCGTAAGGAGAGCCGGAATTATCTTCGCCATCTTCGTTTCATCTCCCTTCATTGATCGTCAATACTTTCAATACCCATTCGTCGGGATCAAGCGCCACGCTCTGCGGCTTCGCATCGAGCTTGAAATTGAACGTCTGTTCGCGTTCGTTGACCTGGATGACCTCGCGCCGAGTCGCGCCGCCGTTCTTGAACTCGACGTCGAGCGGCATGCGAAAGACGGTCGGCGATTGTTTTTGCGCGACGCGCAGCTTCAGCGCTTTCGCCGTCTCGTCCCAATTCCAGGTCGCGTCATAGACGGGATAGCCCGGCTCGAAGATCCACTGCTTGAAGAACCAGTCGAGCGGCCGTCCGTAGTGAGCTTCCATCACCTTTCGCAAATCATCGGTCAGCGCATTGCGGTCGCGGTAGGTTTGATAATAATCGCGAATGCCGGCGAAGAATTTTTCATCGCCCATCACGCGGCGGAGCATGTGCAGCGTCCAGCCGCCTTTCTGATAGTTGTTCGCGTTGAGCAGCTTCATCAGATCGGTGATCGTCGGGTCGTATATCGGAGGCGCGCCCGCCCCATAAGACTCATACGACTTGATGTACTTTGCTTTGTCCGCGCGCATCAGCCGGATGAATTTGTCGCGGCCGTCGGCCCGCTCGAAAAAGAGATTGCCGAAGTAAGTGGCGAAACCTTCGCTCAGCCACAGGTGATGCCAATCCGCTTCGGTGACCGAATCGCCGAACCACTGGTGGGCGATCTCGTGCGAGTTAGTTCCTTCGTTGAACAGGTTTTCGGCCAGAAAGACGCTGCTAGAATTTTCCATCCCGCCGTAGCGCGTCGAAGATTGCACGAGCGCCAGTTTCTCATAAGGGTACGACCCAATAAGGTTCGAGAAGAATTCGACCATCTTTTTAGTCCGGCCGTAGCCGTTCAGCCCTTTGTCGCGGTCTTTAGGGAAGAGGTAATAGAAAAGCTCTACGTCGTCTCCGGCGCGCTCGACCGTTCCGATGTCGATGATCGAAAACTCGGTCGCCCCGATGACCATGCAGTAGGTTGGGATCGGCGCCGACTCGCTCCAATGCGTCATGACATTTCCGTTCTGAAGGCTCGTTTTTTCAATCAACTTGCCGTTGGCGACGACTTCCAGGCGCGCCGGCGCGGTGACGAGGAATTCGACCGTGGCCTTGTCGTAGGGGTGATCAATCGAGGGGAACCATTGGCGCGCGCGGTCGGGCCAGTTGTCGCCGAAGACCGCGAAGTCGCCGAACTTATTTTTGCGGATGATCAATCCGTCCGCCGGCCGCCCGTGATATTTGACCGTGACTCGTCCCCGGTCGCCGCGACGGTAATCTCCCGATAGGACAACGGTCAGCTTGCCGCCCGCATGTGTGAACTTCGCTTCGCGTCGATTTTCGGTAACACGGTCAACGGTCAATCCCACAAAATCGAGCGGAATCGTTTTCACGCCGTCCTGTCTGAAGTCGAAGAGGATTTCCGCCTCTGCCTGAATCTCGTCGCTCGCGTCTTTGATCGTCAGGTTCAGCCGGTAATGAATCACGTCGAGCGCCGCGTTGCGCGGGTAATCGTCGGCGACGGCGAGCGAGACGCACTGTGTACACAGTAGCAGTGTGAAAACGAAGCGAAGGGATTTTTGCTTGGCAATGTCAGCAATCATACCCGATTTCACCAGATTCCGTTTTAGGGCTTGGTAGTTGTTTCGGCGACAGTACTTCAGTTGAGGGGCGAAACGACGATCAAAGCGTGTTTTGGACTATTATTTCGACTCCATCGCCGACCCGTGCGACGCCGCCTTTGATGATCCGACCAACCTGTCCGCATTGGCCGAAGAGCCGCTTCGGAAGGCGGTTGTCAATTTTCGTGATCGAGCGGCATGGTTTGCGCGCCTCGGCGATCTCGATGACTGCCTCGCCTATGCGAAGTCGCGCGCCGGGTTTGAGAGAATCGAGGGCGATGTTTTCAGTGAAGAGGTTAGCGCTCAGGCCTCCGGCCGAGACTTCAAAGCCTTCGTTCTGTATCCCGCGCAGGGTTTCGGCGGCGAAGAGGCTGACCTGACGATCGGGATCGCGTCCCGCGTGGCTGTCGCCGCGTATCCCATGACCGGCGACCAATTCGGCGGATTCGACCGAAGTTTTGCCTTCGCCCTTCTGTGATCCGACGTATACTCCGGTCAATTTTCCAATCAAAGCATCCATACCGAGAGTAGGCCCGAGAGTGGGCCCGAGAGTGGGATAGACTTCAGTCTGTCAGCCGTCAATTTGTGTTAGGGACAGACTGAAGTCTGTCCCGCGAAAATCAATAAGCCGCGATGTCTTGAATAGCTTCGAGCACGTCGTCGATCTGCGGCAAGATGGCGTCTTCGACGTCGGGCGCGTAGGCCACGAAGCAATCGAGGGCGGCCACGCGTTTGACGGGGGCGTCGAGCTGGTCGAAGAGTTCGTCGGCGATGCGCGCAGCGATCTCCGCGCCATAACCCCACGAGACGCAATCTTCGTAAACGATGAGCGCGCGGTTGGTCTTCCTGACGCTGCGTTCGATCGCCCGCCAGTCATACGGGTTGAGACTGCGCAGGTCGATCACCTCAACGCTGATCTCTTCCTTGGCGGCCTGCTTGGCGGCGACGAGCGAACGTTGAACCAGGGCGCCGTACGTGATGATCGTCAGGTCTGCGCCTTCGCGCACGACCCTGGCCTTGCCGAAGGGGATCATGAAATCAGGTCCCGGATAGGGGCTCTTGTTGTAGGTCTGCCGATAGAGGTGTTTGTGTTCGAGGAAAAGCACCGGATCGTCGCACCGGATGGCGGTGCGCAACAACCCGTTCGCGTCGAGCGCGTTTGACGGCATGACCACGCGCCATCCTGGGATCGAGGTGAACGTCGAGACTCCCGACTGGCTGTGATAGATCGCGCCGCCTTTCAGATAGCCGCCCACCGGAACGCGGACGACCATAGGGCATTTCCACCTGTTGTTCGAGCGCCACCGCAGCAGCGGCGCCTCGTCGCGCAGTTGCATGAACGCGGGCCAGATGTAATCGAAGAACTGTATTTCGGCTATGGGCTTCAGGCCGCGCGCGGCCATTCCTATGGAGCGGCCGATGACGTTGGCTTCGGCAAGCGGGGTGTTATAGACGCGGTCGCCGCCGAATTGGCGCTGCAAATTGGCAGTGACCTTGAAGACCCCCCCTTTGCCCTTGAGGCGGCTCAGATATTCGGCGCGGCTGGCGTCGGCCACGTCTTCGCCGAGCACGACGATGCGCGGATTGCGCTCCATCTCTTCGTGTAGGCAGCGGTTGATCAGGTCCACCATCGTGCCTTCCCTGCCGTTCAAATGCGCCTGGTCTTCGGTGTCGAATTCGGGCGAGGTCGGATCGACGTCAGGCGAATAGACGTAGAGCATGGCCGATTCTTTCGGCGGCTGGGGACGGGCAAGCGCGCGCTCGGCGGAGGCGTTGACCTCGACGTCGGCCTCGTCTTTGACCTTCTGCAACTCTTCTTCAGTCAGAACGCCCTCGCGGATCAGCAGATCGCCGAGCCGCTTGATCGGGTCGCGGGCGGCCTCGTTGACGCGCTCCTCTTCGGGGCGGTAGAGCGTTTCGTCATCCGATTGCGAATGCGAGTAAGGCCGGATGACGTGGGCGTGAACCAGCGCGGGGCCTCGGCGTTCGCGGGCGTATTCGACGGCGCGGCTGAGCGTCTCGTAACTGGCCAGAAAGTCTGTCCCGTCGCACTCCTCGATGTAGAGGCAAGGGAAAGAAGAGACCAGGCGCGAAATGCTCCCCCCGGCGGTCTGGACCTCCACGGGGACCGAGATCGCGTACCCGTTGTCTTCGATCAGGTACAAAACCGGCAGCTTCAGATTGCAGGCCGTGTTGAGCGATTCCCAGAATTCGCCTTCGCTGGTCGTGCCGTCGCCCGCCGAGACGTAAACGACCTCGTCGTGTTTGAAGTGGGCAGCGCGATCTTCGATCTCCTTGATCATCGAATAGCGGTAGCCCGCCTCGGCAGCGCCGACGGCCTGCAAAAACTGCGTGCCGGTGGCGGATGATCGCGAAAAGATGTTGAGCTTGGGGTTGCTCCAGTGTGAAGGCATCTGACGGGCGCCCGAATTAGGGTCGTCTTCCGCCGCCACGGCGGCGAGCAATTGATCATAGGGCGTGATGCCCAGGCTCAAGACCAATGCGCGGTCGCGGTAGTAGGCGAAGAACCAGTCGTAGGCGGGCCGCAACACTAAGCCGGCGGCGGCCAGAACTGCCTCATGTCCCACGCCATTGATCTGGAAAAAGGTCCGGTTCTGCCGCTTGAGCAACAATTCTTTATCGTCGATCCGGCGCGAAGTGTACATCGTTCGATAAGCGCTGATGAGGGTCGCAGGGGCGTGCGCAAGACGACGTTCAAACATAAGATCTGGCGCCATAATTATGGAGTGTCTCCTTGTGCCGTGTCTTCAATATCTTGTTTTATAGGGAGGCATACCTAGTTCTGAACTTGATGGGTCAGTCTATACAACACGCGTTGCATTGTGCAAGCCGCATTCCGTGTGCGAACATTCGGACCAATTTGGTTGTTGGTCTTACCGAATGAATGTGATTTATAGGTTTTATAAAACCTATAAATCCCCTGTGAGGGCAGGCATGGGCGCATGCCCTCACAGGGGTTTTCCGGAGGAAGATGCAGATGAAGCTGAACGAAGAGCAAATCCAGGACGCCCTTTCCCGCATCGCGGATTGGGGGCGGGAAGGCGATTGGCTGACGCGCGATTTGAAATTCGATAATTTCAAAGGCGCGATGGAGTTCGTTAATCGCGTCGCCGATGAAGCCGAGGCCATGGATCATCATCCCGACATTCTGATACACGACTGGAACAAGGTCCGTCTGAGCGTGATGACTCACAGCGAAGGCGGATTGACCGAGAAGGATTTCAAGCTCGCCGAAAGGATTAACAGACTGGTTTAGAGCCATGCAGAACGCCTCGCATTCTTTCAGCGTTTTAAGCGCGAGAGGCGCCCCGGCGGTTCTGATCTCGGCCTGCGGCGCCATTGATCTTTTCAACATCGACGCGCTTGGCGCGCGTGGTTGACCGCGCCCGGGAACCGCCGAACACGCTTTGGCATCGTCGGGACGGTCTTTCTCTTTTACGGCTGCGTTACGCTGATCGCGGAAACGCGGCCGGCTTTGCGTTCAGTCAAATCCGAAATGGAGTTCACGCTGATGTTACGCGCGAAATATCAGGAACGTCGCGCCGCCGAGACGGCGCAAGGAAGCCGCCAGGCCAGGCGTCTCATTTCACCCTACCTGAACGATTCTCTTCAGTCGCTCCCGATGGGCGCGCATCTGCGTTACGAACTCATGGAATAGGTAGTTTGCGTCGTGAGGCCCCGGCCCGGCTTCCGGATGGTACTGGACAGAAAAGACGGGCAGATTTTTGTGACGCATTCCTTCGAGGCAGCCGTCGTTGAGGTTGAAATGCGTCAGCTCGATCTCGTTCTGATCCAGGCTGTCTGGATCTACAGCGAAGCCGTGGTTGTGAGAGGTAATCTCGATGCGGCCGCTGCGCATGTTTTTGACGGGCTGATTGCCGCCGCGGTGGCCGAATTTGAGTTTGAAGGTGTCTCCGCCGAACGCCCGCCCGAGCAGTTGGTGTCCCAGACAGATGCCGAAGATCGGCGAGGCGCCGAGTAGCCGCCTGATTTCGGCGACGATTCCCGACAAAGCCGCGGGATCGCCGGGGCCGTTCGAAAGAAAGACGCCGTCCGGCGCTAATGAGATCACTTCGTCGGCCGACGTACGCGCGGGCACTACGGACACGTCGCAGCCGACCGCCGCCAGGTAGCGCAGGATGTAATATTTCACTCCGAAGTCGTAAGCCACGACGCGAAACGGCTCCTCGCCCGGCATCAGCAGGCTTTGCTTGTGGCGGCGGAACTCGCCGACCGGATCGAGAGTCGCGGGTCGAGAGTCGCGAGCCGCATCATCCATTCGATCCTCGATTTCCGCCCATCGGTACAGTTCGCCGCACGTCACTTCATCAACCAGGTTGCGTCCCACCATTTCTGGCGCGTTCCTGGCCTTCTCTATCACGTTCCCCTCGTCCGAATCGACCGAAGAAACGCAGGCGCGCATCGCGCCTTTCTCGCGTATGTGACGAACCAGGGCGCGCGTGTCGATCTCCGAAATTCCCACGATGCCGTAGCCCTTCAGATATTCATCAAGCGACGCTGAGGCGCGCCAATTTGAGACGACCTCGGACAGCTCGCGCACGACGAAGCCTTCGACGAACGGGCGGCGCGATTCGACGTCCTCCGCGTTCACGCCGTAATTGCCGATCTCTGGGTAGGTCATCGTCACGATCTGCCCGGCGTAAGACGGGTCGGTCAAAATCTCCTGGTAGCCGGTCATCGCTGTGTTGAAGACTATCTCGCCTGTCCTTTCGCCGTGAGCGCCCCACGCAAGCCCGCGAAAAGTCCGTCCGTCCTCTAGCGCCAATATTGCTTCTCTAGTCATCGCGTCTCCAGATTGCGGGTTGCGGATTGCGGAGGTTTCAATCACAGCTTGGCGCCTTGCGATTCCAGACGGCGGATTCGGAATCAATAATCCGCAATCCGCAATCCGCAATCTTTACCGCCTCTCTCTCAAAAAATTCTCCGCCAGATTCATCCATCGCCGGTCGAAGCGGTATTTGTAAGCCGGGGCGGTTCGCACTGACTCCACACAGTTTTGCATCTCCTGCGCCGCTTCGCTTTCGCGCCCCAGTTTATAAAGCGTCATGCCACGCCAGTAACGCGCCTCGGCGTCTGAGGGGCGTTTGCCCAAAAACTTGTCGAACATTTCTAGCGCGTCCTGGAACTGCCCGGCGTCGTGATAGACCAGGCCGGTCTCGCGCCAGACTTCATTCTGGCTGTGCGCCGAGTCCAGTTGCACGACATGTTCGAAATGCCGGATCGCTTCGTTCAAACGTCCTTGCTGGCGCGCGATTCGCCCGAGTTGGTAATGGGCGTCGACTTCCTGTGGGTCGATCTCCGCCGCGCGTTGAAACGACGCAACGGCCGCGTCCTGTTCGCCGCGCTTCTGGTAGATCAATCCCAACTGGTAATGGGCCGAGGCGTCAGCCGGATTGAGGGTCGCCGCCTCCAGGTTCTGTTTGAACGCCTGCCGCGAGCGCGTCGCGCCGATGAATTCGTCGATCCTGTCCCGCAATAAGAACAGCAGCAACAGCAGCAGGAAAGGCGACGCGCAAATGAAGTTCGCCGCAGTCGCCAGAAGAAAAACGGCTGGCAGCGAGAGGAATGAGATCAAGGTCGTCACCGCGGCGGCGGCCCATCCAACGCGAAATGAGATTCCGATGGTGATCGTCATCAGCGCCGCGAAGATCGGCAGCGGCATCACGAGCAACAGGACTATGTAGCCGGAGACTACGTCGCCCTCCAAGATCCCGCTTTGCCATCCGATCAAAATCGCGGCGGGTAGCGTGACCACCAGAGAGCCTGCCAGTGAGAGAAGCGAGCAGGAGACCACTCCCGCGTACTCTTCGCGGATCACCAGGGAAAAACCGGCGCGCCGCTCGAAGAGGTTGGCGATCAGTATCGCAAAGGGCACGTAGACGACGGCGACGAAAAGCACCACCATTACCGCCCTTGTCGCCGCGCCCGACAGCGTCACTGAAAGCGTCCGGAATCCCGATCCAAATTCGCCGCCGATCAGATCGTCGCTCAAACGGCCTCCCTGCGCGTAAAGGGTCAACGGCGGAGCGACGACCCAATAAAGAAAGGTCATCAGCCAGGCGGCGGAGACGGCGAACACTACAGGCGCGCGATCGCGCAGCCGCTGGACGGCGGTCATCGGCCGCCACAGCAGCCCAAACAGGAGACTAAGATTGACGAGCATAGGTTATTCGATCGCGCCGACTCGCTCGATCGGCGTGAACGGGTAATAGCGGAAGATGGCCTTGCCGTAGATGTATTTTTCGGGAACCAGCCCCCAGTAACGGCTGTCGCTGCTGTTGCGCCGGTTGTCTCCCATCACGAAATAATGGTGTTCCTTGACGTGAACCGACCCGGGCATCGAATCTGACGAAATGTATTCCGAGTCCAAATACGGCTCGTCGATCTGCATGCCGTTGATGTAGAGCTTGCCGTTCTCGACGTTGATCTCTTCACCTGGCAACCCGACCACGCGCTTGATGTAAGACTTCGACGGGTCGTCCGGGTAGAGAAGCACGACAATATCACCCCGTTTGATAGGCTCTTTGTCGCCGATCCATTCGCGTAGCGGGTAGATGAACTTGTTGACGAAGATGCGGTCCTGATCGTGGAGTTTGGGCATCATGCTCTGCCCTTCGACCCGCACTGGTTGTACGACGAAACCTACGATCAGTATGGCGATCACGCCGGCGAAGATCACGTCGCGCAGCAACGAACGCAACTCGCCCCACAGATCACCCGAATCGGAGCCGGCGACCCGCGTGGATGAAATGTCTTCGATTATTCTGATGTCGTTGTCGTCATCGGGCGCGATGCCCACAAACTTGTCTCTTTTCATAAACCACTACCTGACAACACCTTATTCCGGACTGATCGGAAAGATATTACGGCGCCTCAGGCTTGTCAACGAAGGCGTATTCGGGCGGCGCGGCCCCACTCCCATTCCCGCCCTGAGGCCTACGGCGCGATCGGCGTCAATGCGTGATCGTCCCTTGCAGCGAAGTGTCAATCTCAGTTTTCAACCCCTGACCGAACAAAAACGATTCCATATTGTCGATCAGAAACTGTTGGTGCTCCGGGTTGATCGTGCTCAAGCCGTAATGGTTTATTAGTTGGTTCTGGGTCATCAGCCAGCCTTTCCAGCAACCCTGGCAAATCTGCTCGTGAATCCTCTTGCCCAGCGCGTTGCCGAACGGCGGCTTCTCAAGGCTAGGCAATTTCTGCCCGCAGCGGGCGCATTTGATGACTTCAGCCATTTCTTCCTCCTGCGATTCGGATTTTGATTGAGTCCTCATTATCCGGTAAAGGCGACGAGGCGACAAGGCGACGGGGCGACGGGGCGATAACATCAGCGTCATCAGGTCCCCTTGTCGCCTCGTCACCCCGTCGCCCCGTATCCCCGTCATCCCTTTACACCGTCGTCTCAGGCGTAGGCGGCGTTGAGTTTCTCCAATTCATCCACGTGCAATTGCTCTGCGCTGATGATCTCTTCCAGCCAGAAGACCAACGGCGGGTTGCCCTGGGCCGACTCCCAGGCTTTGACGTAAGCGTCGAGCGCCTCGCGTTCCAGATCCAGGTCGTATCGGAGCATCTCAGCGAGGTTTTTTCCCTCGCGGACTATGGCCGGTTCGATGGTCGGCGCCCCGCCGAGCGCGACGATCTTGTTGCCCAGGTTTTGCGCGTGCGTGTGCGACTCGCTGCTAGACGCGGCGAAGAACGGGGCGAATTGCTGGCGCTCCTGCCCCGTCACAATGCATTGTTGTTGAAGGTACTGGATCGTGGCGGCGTATTCCAGCGACAGCGCGCGATTCAAACGGTTGATCAAGCCATCGCCGTCGCCGTTGTGTGGTCGTTTGCCGTTTTTCTTCTTCTCATCTTTTTTAATTTTCCCCATATAGACCTCCTCGAAAATTACTAGGATCATCTGAATGAGACGTGTTGGACTTATGGGGCTCACAGGGCAGTCTCATAAGTACTATGAGCTCCATAATTCCTATGCGTCTCATATGTTGATGATCATTTTGTCCCATGACTCAGAACCAAAATACGAATCGAACCGGGGTCAGTCAATCAATAAGCGCGACGGGCATGAAATTTGAATGAAATTCGATTTCAGTCCCCCAAAGCGCGCGCCCAGGGGGGGCGCGCTTTGGGGATGTGACAAAGGTTCGATCAATTGATAGCATTGCGTTTACCTCGTTCAGCTCTTGCGTCAAAACTTTTATGAATTCGCCAACAATCACACTAGACAAAATTCGCAACATCGCCATTATCGCGCACGTTGACCACGGCAAGACCACGCTCGTAGACGCGATGCTCAAACAATCTGGGCTGTTCCGCGCCAACGAACGCGTAGTCGAGCGCGTCATGGACTCGATGGACCTGGAGCGCGAGCGCGGCATCACGATCATGGCTAAAAACACCTCGGTGCGCTACGGCGATTACAAGATCAACATCCTCGACACGCCTGGCCACTCCGATTTCGGGGGCGAGGTCGAGCGCGTGTTGACGATGGTCGACGGCGCGCTGCTGCTTGTAGACGCTTCGGAAGGGCCGCTGCCGCAGACGCGCTACGTCCTGTCGAAAGCCCTCGAACTGAAGCTCAAGCCCATCGTTGTCATCAACAAGATAGATCGCCACGACGCGCGCGCGACGGAAGTGGTCAACGAGGTTTACGACCTCTTCATCGACCTCGACGCCGACGACGAACAGATCGAATTCCCCATCCTTTACGCCGTCTCGCGCGACGGCGTCGCCAAACACGAACTCGATCACGAAGGCCGCGACCTGCAGCCGCTGTTCGAAGAGATCGTCCGAACCATCCCACCGCCGCGCGGCGACGAAGACGCGCCGCTGCAAATGCTGGTGGCCAATCTCGATTACAACGATTACGTGGGCCGGCTGGCCATCGGCCGCATCTTCAACGGTTCGGTCGCGGTCAGCGACCAGATCGCGGTGGTCGGCGTCGACGGCCAATTGCGGAAGACCAAAGTCACGCAGCTTTATTCGTTCGAAGGTTTGAAGCAGACGCCGATCGAAACGGCTTCGGCGGGCGAGATCGTCGCGCTCGCGGGCATCGAAGGCATCAACATCGGTGACACCATGACGTCGGCGACGGAGCCGCGGCCGCTGCCCCGCATCAGAGTCGACGAACCGACCATCTCGATGATCTTCAGCGTCAACACCTCGCCGTTCGCGGGCAGGGAAGGAAAGTTCGTCACATCGCGCCAGATCCTCGCGCGGCTCGACAAGGAGACGCTCGGCAACGTCGCGATCCGCGTCGAAGAGACAGATTCGCCGGACAGCCTCAAGGTCTCGGGCCGCGGCGAATTGCAACTCGCGATCCTGATCGAGCAGATGCGGCGCGAAGGCTTCGAGTTGAACGTCGGCCGCCCGCAGGTCGTCACGCGCAAAATCGACGGCGAAACGCATGAGCCAATAGAGATGGCGGTGATCGACGCGCCTGAGCAGTTCATCGGGGTGATCACAGAGGCGATGGGCCGCCGCAAAGGGACAATGACCAAAATGATCAATCATGGCCACGGGCGCGTGCGGATGGAGTTTGAAATCCCCTCGCGCGGATTGATCGGATTCCGTAACGAATTCCTGACCGAGACGAAAGGCACGGGGCTGCTCAATACGCTATTCATGCGCTGGGGCAGATGGCAGGGCGAGATGGAAGGGCGCGGATCGGGCAGCCTGGTCGCGGATCGTCCGGGCGAAGCGACTTCTTACGCCATCTACAACCTGCAGGAGCGCGGCGACATCTTCGTCAAACCTCAGACGTCCGTATACGAAGGGATGATCGTCGGCGAGAACTCGCGCGACGTCGACCTGGACGTGAACATAATCCGCGAAAAGAAGCTGACCAACATGCGCGCATCGACGGCCGACGAAGCCCTGCGCCTGGTCCCCGTGCGCGAACTGACGCTGGAACAGGCCATCGAATACATCGCCGACGACGAACTGGTCGAAGTCACTCCGCAATCAATCAGGATGCGCAAGAAGACGCTCGCCGGGAATATGAGGCCGAAGGCGAAGAAAGCTAGTGAGTGATGTGCGGGCGATTATCACCGCGTTGGCGTCGGCATTGATTTTGTCTCGTTTATCGGGAAATTGTTTTAAAACAACCGACGGCTCCGAGGATTCCCAATCCCTTGGCGGCGGTGGCTGACGATGATCGTCATTTCATCGCCGTCCATCCATTTGCAAGACCATGTCAACGAATCGCCCTCGAACGGGCGCCATCCGAATCAAAGCTGTAACCCGACGTGGCGGCCACTCGTAATCGGACCTGAAGTAAAAATCTTCCATCCATTCCAAACGTAAATCAGGAGGAAAAGTGATGATTCGCTCTCGTTGTCTGACAAGAACATTAGTGTTGTTTGTCACGCTCTGTCTGACGCTCAGCGCCGTCCCCGCGCAGAATCGAAAGGCCGATAAAGGCGCCGCGCAGGTCGATGATCTGAGAAAGTGGCTGTCCTATCTGGCTTCGGACGAACTCGAAGGGCGCGCCACGTTTTCGGAAGGTCTGGGGCTGGCCGCCGCCTATCTGGCCGAGCAATTGCGCGCGTGGGGCGTCAAGCCTGGCGGGGACAACGGCTCGTATTTTCAGCGCGTGCGCGTGCTCGGCGTCAAGAGCGCGAATCGTTCGACGCTCGCGGTCGAAGTGAACGGCCAGACGCGCGTGTTCAAAGACGGCGAGGGCGTTACTTTTCCCAAAAATGTCGGCGGCAAACGCAACTTTACAGCGGATCAGGTCGAATTTCTCGGCTACGGCCTCGACGCGCCGCTCGCCAATCACAACGATTACGCGGGCAAGGACCTGAGGGGCAAAGCCGTCGTCTACCTCGGCGCCGCCGGGCCGAAGGGGTTGGGACAGCAGTTCCGCCGCTCGCTCGGCGGGCGCGCCCGCTATGCGACTGATCAAAAGAAGGCCGTGGCAGGCGTAGGCGTCGGCGGAGGCGGATTCGGAGGAAGGCAGGGCGGCGCCGGAGCGGGCGCCCGTGGCGGCGCCGAGCAGGAGGACTTCACCACCGTGCAGCGGCTCGATCATCCGCTGCCGCCGAACGTCACCGCCAGGGACGATTTCTTTGAATTCTTATTCAGCAACGCCGAGGTCAAATACGCCGAACTGAAAGAGAAGGCCGCGAAGCAGGAGCCGCTGCCTTCGTTCACCCTCAAGGGCGTCAAGCTCACATTCAATCTCGACGCCGATTACCAGGTCGTTCGCACGCAATTAACGCGCAACGTCATAGGCGTGGTCGAGGGAGCTGATCCGAAACTCAAGGACACTTACGTGACCTTCAGCGCGCATTACGATCACGTCGGCTACGCCGATGGCGCGGTCGCACAGGGCGGCGGCGGGGGGAGGCGAGTCAAGGAGGGCGCGGCCGAAGACCGCATCTGGAACGGCGCGGACGACGACGGATCGGGGACCGTCACGTTGCTCGGCGTCGCGAAGGCATTTGCCTCAGGGCCGAGGCCGAAACGTTCGTTGATGTTCCTATGGTTCGCCGGCGAAGAGCGCGGACTGTGGGGGTCGCGCTTTCACGCCGATTATCCGACCGCGCCGATTGACAAGATCCTCGCCAACCTCAATATGGACATGGTCGGACGCAATCGCGACGACAAGCCAGAAGAAGCGAACACGGTCTACCTGGTCGGCTCCGACCGCATCAGCACCGAGTTGCACAACATCACGGTGGAGGCCAACGACAGTCTGGCCAAGCCGCTCAAACTCGATTTCGAAATGAACGACCCGACCGACCTGGAGCAGGTCTATTATCGAAGCGACCATTACAGCTATGCCGCCAAAGGCATCCCCATTGTATTCTTCACGACGGGACTTCATCCCGACTATCATTACAACACCGACGGCGTCGAGAAGATCAACTTCGAGAAGATGGCGCGCATCGGGCGGCTGGTTTACGAGGCCGGACGCCGCGTGGCCAATCTCGATCACGCGCCCGCGCGCGACAACCGCGGGCCGCGAGTCGGCAAAGGCGTCGGGGGTAAGATTGTAGAATAGTCTGGCTCTTTGCCATTGCCCAGAGTATATTGACCGCACGTTGGTGGCGGTCCTGGCGCCTGATGGTCAAACCAATAGCAGACGCTTTTATTTTTGGGAGATAAAAATGGCGAGCCGAAGAATCCTCGAATCCGCAGTGTCTCCACCCGACCAGGAGCAATTCCATGGCGAGAGTCTAAAAAGCTGCAGCGTCCCCGGCTTTGTCTTGTCCGAGTGCAGGTATCCGCCGAACTTCGAGACGCCAATGCACGCGCATGAACGCGCCCTTCTCTGCCTGGCTGTTGAGGGGGCTTATACGGCCAGATATGGCCCGAAAACCTGGACGTGCGAGCCGTCTACCCCTTTGTTTCATGCCCCCAATGAGATGCACTCGGTGCATATCCAGAACTCCGGCGGGCGCTTTTTCATCATCGAGATCGAGCAATGGTGGTTGGAACGCGCGCGCGAGCATGGCGCGGTGATTGATTTTTCGTCCGATTTCAAAGGCGGGAGCCTGGCCATGTTCGGCATGAATCTCTATCAGGAATTTTTGTCGATGGATGAGGTCTCCCCGCTCATTGTCGAAGGCCTCATGCTCACCATCATCGGCAAGGCTTCGCGCCACGCCTCGGCGGATGCGACTTCACGTCCGCCGCGCTGGCTCGAACAAGCCAGACAGCTCATGCGCGACCGGTTCACCGAGACGCTCACCCTCGCTGAAATTGCGCGCAACGTCGGCGTCAGTCCCTCCTACCTCGCCCAGATGTTTCACAAACACTACTTCACTACAGTCGGAGGATATATACGCCAGCTCCGGCTCGAGTTCGCTTGCCGAGAGATGGCCGCCTCCGACGCGCCGCTTTGCGAGATTGCCCTGGCGGCGGGCTTTTCCGACCAGAGCCATCTCAGCAGGCTGTTCAAGCGCCATATGGGAATCGCCCCGGCCCGATACCGAGAGTCGTTCACAGGCCCCAAGCGCTAGCCTAAAAATAACGCGCGATTGGCGCCCGGCGTAAAGTCGTAAAAACGGAGAAAGGCTGATCGAGTCAATGTCGGTAGAGTTGAACGGCTAGGTCGCCGCGGCGGAAGATCCAAAATTCTTTTTCATCCCAGCAAAGCCAGTTTTGTTTGTAGTCCTTCCACTTATATTAAACCACTTATGCGAGCGATATGTCTTGAACGCTATTTAGTCTGGTGGAATGTTCTTTAACACTCCACCAGCGCAACAGGTGTGGCGCGAGTAAACAACCCGCGCCACACCCATTACTCTCGCCCTGGAGCTTATCTCACCGAGACGTCATCGACTCGGAAAGACGATGGGAGCGAGGCGTCATTAGTCGCGCGAAATTGAATGCGAACCGTCTGCCCGGCGAAGCCGGAGAGGCTGAACGGCCCTCTCTGCGTATAAGCGCCCGCTGTTCCTTTATTCAAATTGCTGAAAGTGCCCAGCGTCGAGAGCAGCGTGCCGGACGTGTTCCGAACCTCGACAAAGAGTCTGTCGAATTGCGTGGTAGTCGTAGTTTCGGACGACGTAACATTAAGCCAGAAGGTCAGGTTCCTCGCGGCGCCGGTCGGGATGGCAATTTGCTGATATTCTGCGCCGGTGGTGTTATTGGCGTTAACGACGATCGAGTAAGCTACTCCGCTGCGCGGGAATGTACCTGTGCTGCGCAACGCGGCGCCGGAGAGAACCCACGGGCTGGTCCCGGATTCAAACCCGCCGTTAGCGATCAACTCTGTTCCTCCGCCCCCGCCGCCTCCGCAACCGGCGACGATGCAGGGCGCAGAGGTAATCCTGCTTCGAATCAACGACCCGGGCTGAGGCCCGAAGCCGTTAGTGAAATTGATGCCCGCGCTGGTCAGATGGCAATAACTCATGATGGTTCCGCCATTAGCAGGAATCCCCGGACGGCCGCAGCCCCCTTCCGGCGTCGAACACCCGTCAATGGCCGTGTTGTTGCCGTTCCAGACGCAGGCATGGGTATGGCGCGAGCCCATCAGATGCCCCATCTCGTGCGTGAAGACTTCGACTGTCCATGAATAGGTGGGCACGTTAGAGAACGTCGGATTTATCCCGCTGAAACACTGCCGGGCGTCCGTGTTGCTGTTGCAGAACGCGTTGAAGCCCGCCGCGATGCCACCCCCGCCTCTCAGCGCCACCAGATGTCCGAGGTCTCCGTTGAAGGAGTTACGGAAAGACTGGAACTGAGAAAGCAGCGTGCCGGAGGAGGAGCCGCTGTACGGGCTGGGCGTATCCCAGACGAAGACCTGAGACAGCGAGACGGCGATGCTGTCGTTGGCGAAAAGCGTCGCGGATTGGTTGAAAAACGCGGTGATGTAGTTGACTGTGTTAGTTACGCTGCCTTTATTCAGAAAGAGATCGTGGTCCGCTTCCACATATATTCTCACACAACCTCCCGCCACCTGAGGCGCCGGCCCCTCCAGATCTAACTGGGGAATGCTCGTGTCGTCATCCTTCATTTCACACGTATGAGGATTTTGCGCCTTGAGGTCGGCCTCCGAGTAGAGAATATGGCTGTTGTCCGAATTATCTCCACCGAGCCTGCCCAGCACGAAGTTCCCCTGTTCCGGCGTGCTGTACATTCCTACAACCTCGTCACCTATGACGCTGAGGGTCGCGAGCGAACCCGGCGAGCCTTTTACCACTCCCCGGTAATGCGCGCTCTCCTGATAATCTACAGTCCGCCCGCCCGTGCTGCTGGTAACCACTGTGAATCCGTCTGCCAAAATATCGACTTTGGATAACTCCAGATCAACCGGGCCGCCCTTTCCTGAAGCGTCTGGCAGACTCAATGTCATCGCTTGAGTTTCGCCGCGCGCCAACTGCAGCGCCATTCGCCTGTCAGGATTGAGAACTACGGCTTTACTCACGACATCCTGCGCCGCGGCCCTACTTAAAGTTAATGTGGATGCTGACGCTTCCTGGGCCTGAAATAATTCGACAGCGGGAAACTCCACTCCGCTTCTCTTCAGGTTCTCAATTATTATGTTCATCGGCTTTGCCCCTTGGCCGGGAACTTCCCTGGTTTGCGAATATGCCCGCCAGGTTGACGCAGCCATAGCCGCCAGGCAGACCAAAGCGACTAGCGCTATAAATCCTTTTTTGTGTGATACGACATACTTTGACATGGGTACAACCTTCCTTTCGTGTTGATTTTTAGTGGATGTTTCGTACTGCGAGTTTTTACTTCAGAAACCACTCGTACCTTGAAGTTGTTACTTTAGAGTCGGGAGCCGCAGGAATTCGCCTAAATCAGGCGATGCGGCATTGGGATGTCGGTACAGTACCCCACGCGTAAGCAAGCGGCCGACTTATCGATCGGCCGCTTGCTTACGCGCGCGGTACTGTACCGATCTTGTCTAAGCGGAACTCGGCTTATGCCGTGGACAATTCAAAGGCTTTCGGCCCCTGATTTATTTGACCGGTGCGCCCGGCGCGTAGCGCGCCGGGCTTGGCATGGGTAAACCTCCTGAGAGCGGATCGTGAAACCTCAAATAATGAAAATATGAAACCGCGCTTGACGTCTAAATATTTAGGAGTCTTTAGGGGCAGTAAAACATCAGGTGGTTGATCTGTCTTGAACGCCTTTTAGATGGTTTGAATGTTTTTCGCGTATCGGAATTCATTCAGGCGCGGCGTGCTCTCGGTGATTTTGACAGCCTAAACCAGGCCGAGCGAAGCTGGGAAACCAATACAGTACCGCGCGCGAGCGGCTGCGCGGCTGACCGTTGAGCCAGTCGCGCAGCCGCTCGCGCGCGGTTCCGCCCCAGAGCTTATTTCACCGAGACATCATCGACTCGGAAAGACGATGGGAGCGAGGCGTCATTAGTCGCGCGAAATTGAATGCGAACCGTCTGCCCGGCGAAGCCGGAGAGGCTGAACGGCCCTCTCTGTACATAAGCGCCTGCAGTTCCCTTATTCAAATTGCTGAAAGTGGCCAGCGTCGAGAGCAGCGTGCCGGACGTGTTCCGAACCTCGACAAAGAGTCTGTCGTATTGCGTGGTCGTCGTAGTTTCAGACGACGTAACATTGAGCCAGAAGGTCAGGTTCCTCGCGGCGCCGGTCGGGATGGCAATTTGCTGATATTCTGCGCCGGTGGTGTTATCGGCGTTAACGACGATCGAGTAGGCGACTCCGCTGCGCGGTAATGTCCCCGTGCTGCGCAACGCGGCGCCGGAGAGAACCCACGGGCTGGTCCCGGATTCAAACCCGCCGTTAGCGATCAACTCTGTTCCTCC
>Ga0190270_10000277_pt1 | contig 21970 bp, 15 predicted proteins | sample Popmic320T_FD_133748 | JGI IMG/M metagenome (GOLD analysis project Ga0190270, IMG submission 133748) | Populus adjacent soil microbial communities from riparian zone of Weber River, Utah, USA - 320 T | ecosystem: Environmental > Terrestrial > Soil > Riparian zone | place: USA: Utah | collected...
GAAATAAAAGCCTACTGTTAACCACTAGGGGACTGCGCCTCGGTGCTCAGGCGACGGTTCCGGGTTCCGCCTCTTTGATTCTCTGACAGATGGATTGGACGCGGGCCAAACCAATCATCGGCAATTTTGTAGATGTTTGTTGGGACCTCAACAGATCGTGGTGAGGATCTCGCGGTTAGTTTTCGCGAAGGAAACATGGATCTCAAATAGGTTCGCGCGCAGTCAATCGCATCACGCATAGCGTGCTCGACAACGGTTGACATGCGTCGTGGGCACGGATTAGTACCTCCGCTGATAGTTCCGGAATCGGTTCGGTGCGTTAACTGGCAAGGCTGAGTTTCAGCGGGAGAAGAAATGAGAAGACATTCAAATAGAAACTCCTATTACGTGGTCGGTGGTGAAGGCACCATTCACGAACCTGCTGATCTCTTTGGCGGCTGCCCTCACCTCAACCAGTCACCCGATGGGGTCGGACATCCGATTCCGACACCCCAATACAAGTTTGGACGATTATTTGGCAGAGCTGCGACACTTGCTCCGGCGAAGCGAGAGCAGATGATTATTGAATTGGCGAGGCTGGGCCGAATAATGAACGAGCCGGCAAGCGGTCTTGAAATTCGGGATTCTGATATTCCTGCCGGTTATACCTACCTGGGCCAGTTTATCGCCCACGAGATCACATTCGATACGACTTCCGACATTCCGCCTGAACAGCCAGTTCCTGTCAATTGGCGTTCACCACAAATTGATCTGGATAGTATTTATGGTGGTGGTCCAACGCACCCGGAAGACAAACGGATGTATGAAGCTGACGGAGCTCGCCTGATTGTCGATCAAACGATAGAGAATGGCAGGCTCAACCAACGCTTCTCGAACGATTTACTAAGGGACGACAAAGGCAACGCGATAATCGGGGACAAGCGCAATGACGAAAACCTGCCGGTGGCTCAGACTCATTTAGCCCTCGTGCGATTTCACAACGCGGTGGTGGCCCAAATGGAGTCTGAATATCCTCCAGAGGAATTATTCGACCGGGCCCGGCAGCAAGTTCGGCGTCATTTCCAGTGGATCATTCTTTACGATTACCTTCCGAGAATTATTGATAAGAAGGTCCTTGAGTGCGTGCTCAAGCATGGCTGCAGATGGTTTCGAATTTCAACCAAGGCACATTTGTTCATGCCGCTCGAGTTCTCAGCGGCTGCCTTTCGCCTGGGCCATAGCATGGTAAGGGCTAACTATGAATGGAATTACTATCACGCCTCAAAGCCCGGCCTCGGTGGTCCGCCAGTATTAAGTGAACTCTTCCGCGAAACCAAGTTCAGCGGCAACCTCTCCGGACGAACTAATCTCCTGAGTGAGTGGGTCATCGACTGGAGACTCTTCTATTCCTTTGGCGGGATGAACTATCCCTCGACGTCGAGGCCAATTAATCTTGCCAGACCAATCAACACTATATTCGACTTGCGTCTTGAGTCTATAAGCGGTTACCCGCATGGAACCATCGCGCTCGACAAAAGATCAATTACGGTTCGCAATCTCTTGCGCGGATTCGCGCTAGGTCTCCCTACAGGTGAAGCAGTTGCGCAGTGGATTGGTGAAACCCCCTTGACGCGCCAGCAGGTCGTTGCCGGGCCACACGCGGGAGTCCTGGATACTTCGACCTTTTGGGGGGAAACACCACTTTGGTACTACATTCTGAAAGAGGCTGAGTTGGCTGGAGGGAATCGTCTTGGGCCGGTCGGAAGTCGAATCGTAGCCGAGACTCTGATCGGTATACTCATGCATAGTCCGGACTCCATTTTTGCCGCCCCGGTTTGGCAGCCGGTTTACAGTAACCGAAAAACTAAATTGAACTCTGTTCGTTTTGAGATGGCCGATTTACTGGATTTTGCTGGAGTAGTTGATCCCGTCGGACCTAAGACGCCCTGGTCTTAAGCTCTGATTTCGAGATCAGAAAACCTATCTGGCTTTTACTCATGGCTTCGGTTTACCTGGCGAAGCGGAAAACTAAACGCGGATATACCAGACATGTATCGTTACCCTAGGACTCTACAGGTAAAAGTACGTACCTGTTTTGAATAACCATTCTGAGGAGGACCGAACAAATGAAGATCTTAGATAACCTTGAGAACGTTCGAGTGGCCGTTGTGCTGGACACTTTTCGTGGAGGCCCTCTGGGCGCCAGGTTACAGGAGGCTGCTGTGGCCGCAGTAAATGGGGGGCGGCTATCTGACGATTGGGTCAAGTACATGTCACTCTTCGTCGACAACAAGGCTCAACTCGAGCGGTTAACGGTTGAGCAGGCAGGCGAAGATACCTATTTCCGTGTAGGAAGAGCCTACATCGCTTCAAACGGCACCTGTGGCCCTGACACCAATGGCCACACGGCAAAAGGGGTACTGCCCTTGATCGAGGCAGACATCGTTAACACTGAACCCGACGGGAAAATCGTCGATCCCCCCGGGCCCAATCCCATTCCTCCTGAGGTGGTAGTTAGACCCTTCAATATTCCAAAGGTCCCAAAAGTCTAAGGCACATTTTCGCGGAAGGGTCGCATTGAGTCCGCTAAAGCGGAAAATGCGATCCTTTTTTCAACGTGGACATTTAACGACTACAATCGAGAGACCTCCAGATGGACCAACTGCAACTCGCCGAAAACGCACACAGCAAGGCGAAAGGTTTGGACTTGCGTTGGCAAGAACTCTGCCGGCGGTATCTTCCTCTGACATATAAGGATTCAATTTGGCGCTTCAGCCGGGAGTCGTTGCCGAACGATCCGGATCAAGGGTGGAAACTGCACATTGCCGCAACGGTCCTAAACGCGCCTGACGTTCTAGATGCGGTTGGGCCCTTCTTCCAAAGGCGAGGCATATTGTATAAAGCGCCGAGAACGCTTTCGGAAATAAATAACTTAAACAGCGGTATCCATTATGGCTACTGTCAGGTGGGCAAGTTTCTGACTGTCTATCCAGAGTGCACCGACGAAGCGAGAAAATTAGCGCGGATGCTACACCAGTTAACCAGACGGTTTTCAGGCCCGTCTATTCCATTCGATCTGAGGTATCAACCGGACAGTTGCGTGTTCTATCGTTATGGAGCGTTCAAGCGCTTAACCCTTCCGGGAGAAAAGCTGTTGCAGGCGGCAATTCGCAATCCGAAGGGAGAGCTAGTTCCCGACACACGTGATTCCGCGCCCAAGCCGGGCTGGGTGACAGACCTTTTCCCCGCTTCTGCGGTTGCAAGTGCCCCCAAAGAGACGCTCCTCAACACAACGTTCAAAGCATTCCGCGCTCTTGCTCAACGGGGCAAGGGAGGGGTTTATCAAGCGGTTGATTTCAGCGCCACCCCGCCGCGGTTCGCGGTATTGAAAGAAGGCCGAAAGCTTGGTGAGATCGGATGGGATGGGCGGGACGGTTTTTGGAGAGTGCAACACGAGGAGCGCGTATTGAGCTCGCTACGAAAAGCGGGAGTAAACGTACCCCGTCTTTACAGTTCTTTTATCGCGGAAGCGAATCAGTACCTGGCGCTCGAATTTATCGAGGGAGGGAGTTTCGAGGAGTATCTCATCCGCAGACAAAGGAGACTGAGGGTTTCGTTTGCTCTCAAACTCGGCATAAGAATCGCGGAATTACTAGCCCAAATCCATCAAGCTGGCTGGGTTTGGCGCGACTGCAAACCTCGTAACCTCATTCTGACGAAAAACGGTGGGCTGAGACCCCTTGATTTTGAGGGCGCCTGCAGAGTTGACGAACCGGATCCTGAACCGTGGGGAACTCCTTGCTATGTTCCTCCCGAATGGCATAGCCCGTTCTGCGGAAAATCTCGACTGCCAGAGGATCTTTATGCATTAGGGGCGACAATCTTCATGTTGTTCGCAGGGCATCCCCCGCAGTCGAGAGCCCCGAGCCTCCACAAGTACCGGCGCAACGTTCCACCGGGAGTAGTAGCAATCATTCGGGGCCTGCTTGATAGCTGTCCTGAAAGTCGCCCCAGCGCCCAATCCGTGGCTCATCGACTACAGCTCGAGCTACACTTTTGCTCGAAAGGCCTCAACGAGTCATTTCCCGTTTACTCTGTTAAGAATCACACCGGTGGTCCATCGCGTCGGAACTCACGCCATTCCGATTCCTGAAACTTCAGTAATCCAAGCCTATACGCTGGGCAAGAGCGGCGTTTCGTCGATCTGCGCGCAGGCTATCATAAAGTGGGTCGGTCCTGAGAAAGATCAGCCCCGCGAATCTGTCCTGATAACTCATTTCCAACAACTTGAACGCATCGTCAGTCTCACCCATACCGATCAAGACGATCGCTCTTTCGTGTGGCGGGAGTGGGTCGGGAGATTGTTCCAGAAAATGGAGCATGCGTCTCGCGTCGTCGTATTTGCCGGCCTTACCATAAGCGTAGCCTAGCGCAGCGGCAGCGTGGTACGGACTCTTAGAGTAGAGCTTTTCCAGCATGGTGATGGCCTCATCGATTTCGCCCTGCTGAAGCAGCACGTAAGCCATCATGTGCAAGACCTGCGGGTACTCAGGATTTTCTTCCAGCATCTTGCGGAAAAACCGTTCAGATTCGTCGTACCGGCGGGCGTAGTAGAGAGCGCGTCCGTAGTTCATTGCCGAGGTCGGCGAGTAGGGATCGAGACTCCTCGCCTTCTCGCCCTCCTTGATTGATTCGTCGAAGCGGCCCATCACGGCCAATAGATTCGAGTACCAAAAATGCGCCGGCGCATATTCCGGGTTGAGATCGATTGCCAGCTCGAACTCCTTCTCCGCCTCCGGCCAATCCCAGTCATACCTGAACCTGATTGTTCCCATCGATGTGTGTGCCTCAGGGAGCGAAGGATCAATCTCCAGGGCCTGTCTCGCGTCAGCGCGAGCTCTGTCCATCGCATCTTTGGTCGACAGTGGACCATAAAGCACATTGCTCATGAGTACATAACAGTCGGCCCGTCCCGTATAGGCTTTTGCAAAAGCCGGATCGAGATCGATCGCCTGGCCAAAAAACCGGATCGCCGTCTGGAGATTTTCGCGATCTCTCTTCAGACCCCAGTAGTGGCGCCCACGCGTGTACGCCTCCAGGGCTTGTTGGTTGTCCGTCTGGCGCTTGGTCAAGAGCTTTCTTTCGTCGCCGATTAGCCACACCCCTAGGGCCGCAGTTACTCCGCGAGTGACGTCGTCCTGCAAACCGAACATATTGGTCGGGTCAACGCTAAAGGTGTGGTTAAAGCTCAGTTTTCCATCCGCGGTATTAAGAACCCTCACGCGCAGCAATAGAGAGTCGTCTTGCTTCAAAAGTTCGCCGTAGAGCACTGATTCCACATTCAATTCGCGCCCGGCGCGGACCAGATCCTCAGTCTGGTTCGACGGCACGGCTGTCGGTAAGCTGACCTTAAACCTCGGCAGATATGAGAACTTTTCATATAGGTTCCGACTCAGTCCGGAAGTCAAGTAATCAAGATTGGGGTCGGCGCTCAGGTTTGTTATTGGAACAACGGCCAGCGTATGCTCCTTTGACAACCTTGAATAGACGAAGCCGGAGGCTGCGATGACACAGATAAGAAATGCCAGAGCAGCAACTGCAAACTTGCTGAAGTGTCGGTGTCTACGAAAGGCTTGCCAATATCCAAGGCGGCGCTGCTCGCCCACAGCCCTTATTGCAGCCAGTAAATCCGTAGTCGTCTCAAATCGCTCTGTTCGGTCTTTTGCAAGACAGCGGCGGACAATGCTTGCCAGATTTTCGGGCACGCCAGCAAGCCACGGTGGTTCCTCTTCCTGAATGGCGACTAGCGTTTCTTCATTGGTATCACGAACGAAAGGGTTTCTCCCTCCGAGCATTTCGTAAAGCACGATGCCAAAGCTGAAGACGTCACTGCGCGCGTCCAACTTATCGCCACGGATTTGCTCCGGCGACATGTACGCGATGGTCCCTATCACAATTCCAACTTGAGTCGTCTCGTCAATCCCCACGCCAGGTTTTCCAATACCGAGGCTTCGCAACACGAATTTGGCTAGACCGAAGTCCAGAACTTTAATCTGTCCTTCAGGAGTAACCACTATGTTCTGCGGTTTGACGTCCCGATGAATTACTCCATGAAGGTGCGCAGCTGATAGGGCGCTGACCGTCTGCTCGGCAAAGTCGAGTGCATGATCGAGGCTTGGCGGTTCGCGAAGCAATCGTGAGGCAAGTGTCTCTCCCTCAACATACGGCATTACGATGAAGCTTTGTTCACCGATCTTCTCCAAGCCATGGACCCCGCAGATGTTCGGGTTGTCGATTTTGGCAATGGCCCTGGCCTCTTTCATGAGTTGGTCTTCATTGCCGAGTCCGCCGACCACGAACTTCAAAGCTACCTGACGCTCGAGCATGCAATCTTGGGCGAGGTAGACCTTCCCCATTCCTCCCTTACCGAGCAAGCGAATGATCTTGTAATGGCCAATTGTCTGGCCTGGCATAAATTCAGTGATACTGGAAAGCACTCTCATGCCCAGACTGAGAGCGGGCGACCCAATAAACGTCGGGACCTCTTCAGACGCAGCAATAAGGGATTCCACTTCCTTGCGCAGCACTTCGTCGTCCGAGCATTCATGCGATAAGTAGCCGGCGCGGTTTGCAGGCTCAAGTTCTACCGCTGCATGAAACAATTCCTCGACACGTTCCCACTGCTTAGCTTCCATGTGCCATCTCCCGCGCGAGCCATGCTACTGCTATCTTAAAGTCACGGTTGACCGTAGCAGTAGAGATACCTACCACTTCCGCCGTCTCTTCGACACTTAGCCCGCCGAAATGACGCAATTCGATAACTCGACTCTTGCGTTCATCGACCTCCGCGAGTTTCATAAGCGCATCATCCAGCGCGATTAATTCGGAAGACTTTTGGTCGCCCATGACCGCAACGTCTGATAGGGACACCTGTATGACATCGCCGCCCCTCTTCTTGCGACGCTGGTCGCGAGCATAGTTGAGCAGGATGCGCCGCATTATTGTTGCGGCGATACCGAAGAAGTGGGCTCGGTTTTGCCAGCGGGTATTCTTTTGATCGACCAGCCTGATGTAGGCCTCGTTCACCAGAGCTGAAGTCTGCAGTGTGTGATTTCGATTCTCCCTCCTCATATAGCGGTGAGCCAGGCGATGTAACTCCTTTTCAACAAGGGGAAACAGCTTGTCAAGTGCCGCCTTATCGCCGTTACTCCAATCAACAAGCAAGCCTGTGATTTCTGAAGGAGAGGACATCTGGGTGTGCTCCAAAGACCTATGAGTGAGTGACAGCTAAGGATCGTGTTCAGAGACCTTAGGTTGTTCGAATCGACAAGAAAGTTGCCAGCCTGTTGATAGATTTAAGACCCGACTAGTGCGTTATGAAGTGAAGGCAAAACGGCTGGCACGAAACTCACCCCCACGATGTGGCCGAGTCCAAAACCCCAGCAACCTCACACGAAGAGCGTGAGCATTTATATGCGCAATGCCAATGGTTTTGCAAGAGACTTCTTACTTAAGAAATCACGTTTAGGGAGGTAAACCGTGACAAGAGATCCTCAAGAACAACCGCCCGGTCAGGGAATAGCAGACGTGCTCAAAGGGTGGACGATGGTTGTGCTGACCTTTGTTTTTGTTCTGCTTTATGCAACGGCACTCTTTGGATGGCTCAAACCACAGAGCGATGTGACGATGATCACCCGACTTGAACCGATCATCTTCGTGATCATCGGATACTACTTCGGCCGCCTGCCGGCACAGCAAAACGAGAAGACTCTCAAAGACGAAATCGGCCGACAAACACAAAAAGCCGACGCCGCACAATACGCTAAGGAACAGGCCCAGCAATCGAGAGAAGTACTCGAGGAGAAGATTAAGAATGTGAGAGCCACGCTCGCCCCGGTCGCTTCCTCATTCAAAAGGAGCTCGACAGAGAGTGCTGCTCTGACTGGCAATGATGAGTCGATACGCGGTCTTGTGGCCGCTGCCCTCAATATCCTGAACTCCTAAAACAGATTGGAGCTGGCTCTTTTATGTTCATAAGAAGATTCAATCCGAAAGGTAAAAAGAAAAATGGCTAAAAAAACTGCCGCAAAAAAAGCTGCCAAGGGTAAGGCGAAGATTGCTGCCGGCATACCAGGTGACTGTCTGAGTTTCAGCCGTGCCGGCCGGATTGTGCAAGAGTGCTCCAATGGGCCACACGACATTGACGACACTCTTGAGGAGGTCGGCCTCATTACTGAAAACCAGCGCCTCGTCTTCAGGGAATGTGTCTTCAATAAGGTATTTGAACATGGCTGTAAGATCAGCCGCGAAGACATCCCCAATGCTGCCGACAATACTTTGAGAGAGGTGAGAGACACCATCGCGGAAACTGCAGCCTAAATTGCTATGTTGGGGTCTCGTGACTCTTGGTCGGCCAGCTCGCAGAATATCGATCGCTCCAGTCTGCTTAGTAAAAGAGAGAAAAAGAAGTTGCATTGTTAACGATTTAAATGGAGGGATAACATGTTTAGGAAAACGCTCATAAGACTTTCAACGGCGATTGCGATTGGTTTCCTATTGATGACCTCATCGGTTGCTCAGGACGACAAACTTGTGTATGTCCTCACTAAAGCAAGAGCGAACGTTGACAGACCGGAATGTCGTGTTGTCATTGTCCAGAATGATTCGAGCGCGCCGATTGCCGCGTGCAGAGAAATTGAGATCTTGTTTGGAAAGAGCTTCCCGGGAAAAGAAGAAGTGGAGAGGACTAAGAACTGGCTTCTCATTGCAATCGGGGAGGATGGGAAGCGTCGAGAGTTTGAGCCGCAGTCAATAGATGCAAACGAAACAGAAAAGCTGGCAATCTTGCGGCTCGCCCCTGACGAAGACCTAAACCCGAAAGGTTCACTCGACCGCGCAACGCATAGAATTATTATTGTGTATCAGCAGCAGAACCTTCCGACCGTAACCCTGGGTCAGCTCAAGAAAAAGGGAGCGCAAAAGATTTTCACTGCGGCAAAAGGCAAGAAGGACGCTGATATCTATCTTAGCGGATCGGCGACTGGGCAGCGCGGGAGTGGGCCGATCTATTCTATCGACGCGAAGGCCGGATACCTCCAAAGCCTCAAAAGGGCTGGTGCCATCGGAGCCAGGGCAACATTCGTAGCTGACGAGGGGTCCGATATTGATCCCGACAGTATCACCGCGACCGCAACCTACCAAAAGATCTTTGTTGTCCGTTCCCCTTGGGGGTTCATCCTGAATTCCGACTTCCTCGGAGGAGAATTTGACAGAGAAAACACTACTCGCAACGTTACCACTGGCCTGGATGGCACATTGGTTTTACCCAGCGCGAAACTCGGAGAAACCAACTACGCAACGATGGACTTTATGGGTGGATTTGAGGCTGGCTATAACTATGAACATCCACTAAACCCTAAGGGCTTGGGAAACTTTTGGCGCCCCAAGGTAGGCGTCAACGCCTACTTTGTCGCCTTGAAACCACGAATATTTCAACGAGTAAACATCAGCGCCAACTATCTGTTGCGCTTACCAAGGTCAGCTGAACCATTCACCGAGAAGATCAATGGGACAAAGGTAACCTCGCTAACAACCAGGCCGCGTCATCACGTAGGAATCGACCTTGGATTAATGTTTACATCTTCCTACGGTCTGACAATCAGTTATCGCCATGGCTCGCTGCCTCCTGCTTTCAAGTTTGTCGATAACAAAGTATCTGTCGGATTCACTCTCCAGCTTAAGCAAGCCAATAAGTAAGGTGCGTTAGGAAAGTAGGCCGGCACACAGCTGTTGGATGCTTTATTTACAGGCTTCGTCCAATTTAGGGGAGACGAACATGGTGACAAGACGAAAGCATAAGACAACTGTCCATTTCACAAAGAGCAGATCAAGATGCCAGCCTTTCATGAGATTGATTTTGTTTTCTTCGACATCGGCGGGACGCTGGGCGACAGGAATGCGAACGGCACTTTCGTTCCCTTCCTCAGTAGCGCCGGTTTGCTGAAGGCGATGCGGGATGAACTCGGTTTGCGCGTTGGCATCATTACGACATTAGGTCCGCAGCTCTCAAATCCCGACGGACTTGCTCTGCTGAAAAAAGCGGGACTCAATCAGTTCCTTGATCCTGCAGGATTTGTGTCCGATCACGATGCTGGTGTTGCCAAGCCGAGCCTGGAGATCTATCACTTTGCGGCTGAAAGAGTCGGAGTTCCTTTAGGCCGCTGTTTATTCGTTGGCGAGAACCTGATTGAAGTGATTGGCGCAATTGCCGCCGGCATGAAAGCAATTCTCAAGCCCTGCCCACCCGGGCGCGACCTGCCGAGTTAAGTCTTGCCTCGACGGTTTGCATAAGTGCAAGACCAACAGTAAGGAGACCTCAACATGTGTAAGAAACGAAGACCAATCAACTGTATTGTGCCACCTCATATCCTCGAGGCAATGCTCAACAGTGACGATGCGAGCATCCGAGATTCCGCCCTGCGAACGCTGACCACTTCCGCACGCATCCGAGGTGAGCGCGAGATCGTAGGGGCAATCCGCTCTGCGATGATCACCAATCCTATTGGCAAGAAGCATCGGTCGATCCACGACGCGAAAAATGAACGGTTGTCCCCTTCCCAACTCCCCGGCACATCAGTGCGCGACGAAGACCAGACTGCTAGTTCGGATGCCTCCGTGAACCAGGCATATGAGGCGCTGGGCGCAACCTATGATTTTTACAGGAATGTACTGGGGCGGAATTCCATCGACGGCCATGGAACACGCCTCGTAGCTACCGTACATTTCAGCAAGAAATTTAATAACGCCTTCTGGAATGGCAAGCAGATGGTCTTCGGAGATGGAGACAATATTATTTTCAGAGACTTTACGCGCTCACTTGATGTTGTCGGTCATGAGCTCGCGCATGGGGTTACTGAGTTCACCGCGGGATTGGAGTATCACAACCAATCGGGCGCCCTTAATGAATCTTTTTCCGATGTTTTCGGGTCGCTGGTTAAGCAGTATGCCAGGAAACAAAGAACCAACGAGGCCGACTGGCTCATAGGGTCAGAGATTATGGCGCCGGGAATTAACGGCGTGGCCCTCCGTTCCATGAAAAATCCTGGTAGCGCTTACGATGATCCGCGTCTGGGCGGTAAAGACCCTCAGCCGAAGCACATGAGCGATTTTGTTAAGTTGCCGGATGATGACGAGGGCGACAACGGCGGAGTGCATATCAACTCGGGAATTCCAAATTACGTTTTCTATCTTGTGGCCCGCCGCCTCGGCGGTTATGCATGGGAGCAGGCAGGCGCAATCTGGTATCAGACACTGCAGCAGCTTTCACCTTTGGCGGAATTTCAGGATTGCGCTGATATTAGTGCGCAAGTTGCCGGGGCGAAATTTGGCCACGGCAGCAAGCAGCAGGATGCCGTGATAGCCGCGTGGGATGAAGTTGGCATCAACATAACAGTACCGGACCTGTTGGTTACGTCGCCCCAACCATCGTATCGTTCAAATGGCTCAGAACTCAGACAACGGTTGGAATCGATCTCCGAACAATTACGGGAGACGGTCAATCAAATCGGGGCTTAACGCAGCCAGACAGCGCTTGGCTAAGGCGGGAGTTCCTATGCGATCTTACAATCTGTAGTTCGGACATATGACGTAAGGCTCTGCGGACTGCACAGGTATCGCTTACTTCTACATAGTTTGTGTTAATGGAATTCAAGGAGGTGCGCGAATCCAATGAAAGTCGAATTCTCACGATCGGGTGGCTTTGCTGCTCCCGCCATGAAACAGAGCATTGAAATAGACACTGATGATCTGCCCGAGAGTGAAGCCGATGAGTTGCGGGCCCTAATAAGCAACGCTGGCATAGAGAACCTTGGGACGCCGGCAACGACGTCGCGTCAGCCTGACGCATTTCACTACCGAATCAAAGTTAGCGATAAGGGTCTGAGCCATACCGCTACCACCTCCGACGCCGAGATGCCCGAGGCACTGCACTCGTTACTAGATTGGTTAACAGATCGAGCCTTACGAAAGGATTGATAGCTTCTCTTCAAGTAGCCAAGAGCGGCCAAACGTATCGAGTTCGGGCACCGAAATCGCGATCTTGAGGTGAAGCCCCCGGAGGGTGGTTTCCGTCGTCCATGATCGTCGGAGAAAACGAGAAGACTAATTGGCCTGATTATCCTGATGGGCTCGGATAGACGCTTGAGCAGATTCGAACTCGTCCACCAGCTTCGTAGATGATCACCTTACGCTTTTTGTGTAGCTCCCTTTTTCTGATACCCGAACAGTGAAGATTATTCCGGGAGAAATGTTTTCACAGACTCGGTCATTTACTAATAGAGGCCGTCATGAAGGAGGGCTCGGCGGATTCGCAACCTTTCGTTCTCGACCTTCCTGGTCGTTCGCCGCCGACTAGCTGGAGGTGGTTGTTTCGTTAATGTTGTGTGTGCGTGATTTTTGTGTTGACAGTCTACGCCCCTCGGAATAGCCTCTCGGCCCCAGACTGTGTTGCTTTCGGCCTCAGATTGTTTTTGCTTTCGAGCCCAGACTGATTTGCACCGAGCTCAGACTGATTTGCTTTTCGAGTGCAGACTAATTTTGTTTGCTGAGCTCTTCCTTTCGCTGTATTACTGCCACCTCGTCAAGAGACTGATCTGATCAACGTACTACCTTTAGTTTGGTCGAGCTGCCTTTCCCACAAATTACCTATAGGAGAATGTTTCAATGACACCCCCTGCTGATGAACCGACCCCGAATGGTCCCAACGACTGGACGCTCATGTTTTTCTTCGCGAGCGATAACCCGCTTGCGCCGCTGCTTGTTTCTCAGCTCAAAGCCATAAAAGACGCCGGCTATCAGGAGCATACGGAGGCCCTGGTTTACTTTGACCCGATGGAGAAGGGCTTTCCCACTAAGATCTACAACGTCAATCATCGACGGAAAGCCGACGCGCAAGCTAGGCCGCACAGGAATGGCCGCAACGCGCAAACCAATATCGGCGATGGCAGCGATTCGTTTGTTCGCAAAATGGAAGGAGATGAGGTTGACTCCACGAAATTCTCGGCAGCGATGAAGGCGGCGATGGCGAATCCAAGCGGGACGCCCGCGCACGAAGCTCTTGCGAATTTTATCGATTACGGAATCACGAACCACCGCGCCACAAATTACATGCTTTTCCTGATTGGTCACGGAATGATGGTGGGTCGCGATACGTTCTTGCCAGATGAGGACCCAGTGTCCGCCATTACGTTGGACCAGTTAAAGAAGATCATGAGTCAATTCGTGGTGGCCGGTAAAACGAGTTTGCAATTACTGGCGCTGCACAGTTGCTCCATGAGTTCCATTGAGGTTGCATACGAACTTAGAAGCACTGCCAATTATATGATGGCCCATCAGGGCCCGGCCTTCGTTAACAGTTGGCCATATCGGCAGTTGTTAAAAAAGATATTCAACGCAATTGAGAAAAAGAAACGCAGCGCAGGGGATCGTGCGCGACAAGAGGGCCAGGATGAACAGGCGGTTGAACAGGCGATCAAGAATGCTCAGGTCAACGTAAAGGCGCTGATTGAAAAACTTTATTATCACTGCCTCCACAACGCCACTGACTTTTTGTATGCCGGTTATTCTGCCGACCTGACGCTGTGCAGCTTGCAGGAAGACAAATTGGAAAGAATCAAAGATCCACTTCAGAAACTGGTAAAGAAACTCAAGGAAAGTCTCTCTGCCGTCAGAGTTATCCGGCATCTGATCGTAACGGCCCACTGGGAATCGCAGAGTTTCTGGGAAGAAAACTACACTGACTTGTACGACTTTTGCTTTTGTTTGAGCAGAGGATGCAAAGAGACGGCTCAGGCGCTTCAGGGTTCAGTTTCAAGTGACAACGGATTAGTGACAGAACTGCTCGCTGTTAGCAAGGCGTGTGACGACTTAACGAGCGTCCTGGACGTGGTCAAGTCGAAGAAACGCTCCGAGCGCTTTGAAGGATTAATTATTCACTCCGACAATTTTGGCTGGCGGTATCAATACGCGCGTGGTTTTTCAATCTACTTTCCGTGGTCCGAACCGCTCAACGATGACCCGGTCCCATCAGTACCGAAAGACTTGTACCGTGGTGAGAAACCGACGAAGGGAAGAAGTGAAACCGTTATCGATAAGTACCAAGCGTACGACTTCACCACTAAATTTGAAAAGGACGCTTCCTGGTGGAGCTTTCTTGAATCGTATTTTGGAGCCACAAAACGCTCAAGCCGCCGAGCTGAAGAAGGCGACGACATGTTAGCTGAATTCCGCGACGACAAATTCACCAAAGAGCGTATCGATGAACTGTATGAAAGAGTAAAAGTGACATTTACAGCAGATGCAACCCTCGGCACGAGAACTCCCGAGATGGGCACGAGAACTCCAGAGCATGGGTTCTCCTGTGAATGCCCGTCTATCAAGAACTATCCAACCGATCGGGAGCACAGGGTTAAAGAGTTTTCGATCACCCCCGGGGCCTTGCGGGGGTTTAGACAAGAGCTGGAGCTTGTCGAAGCAGAACCAGCAGATGATGATGATGCCGACGGTGAGGCGGATGATTGAGTTTAGGTAAATCTCCATTCATGAAGTCGCGTGTATTTTTTATGTGGGCGATAATCTGTCTTCTTGCCCTGCAGGTCGCCCCACAAACCCAGGATGAAAATATCCTGACGCGGCACACCGACGAGGGCGCACGCACTCGAGAAGATCGACAGCGTGCTTTATCTATCCTTTTGGCCGCAGGCCACCAATCCGCAGGTAGCGACTCGCTCCAGGCGGCTCGCTCTTTCAATCGAGCGGGCCGTCTTCAACTGCGTCTAAACTCTTCGCAAGAGGCGCTAGGCACTTATCAACACGCCCTAAATCTACTCAAGGACAAACCGGACTCCACCGAAGCGATAGACCTGCGCAACGGAATCGCAGATGCCTATACGTCGCTTAGTCAATGCGATAAAGCGAGGGGCCACATAAGCGAAGCCATTTCATCCAGCCAGAAAAGAGGTTATGTCAATGGTCATGCAGAGGCGTTGTTAAACTTGAGCAAGTGTCAGGATTTCAGCGACCACGCCCTCGCGATTACAACCGCGCGAAAGTCGCTCGAACTGTCGCAGTCAGTTGGAAACATGTCAGGCGTAGCGCACGCCTACTCCAGTCTGAGCGAGTTTCAGCTGGCGCACAGCGACATCATTGAAGCGACCGAGAGCAGCGAGGCTGCGCTAAAACTTTGGCGCGAGCTCAATATGCCCGATGAAGAGGCTGCCGCCTTAATTACGCTGGGTTTCCTTGAATACCGCAAAGGCGCCTGGCAAAGCTGCCTGTCATTTCTGGTGCAGGCACAAAGCCTCCTCGACGAAAAAGCCGAGCCATATAAGATGGGACGGATCAGTGCCGGCATAGCTGAAGCTTTCATTGAAAGCGGAATGCCCGAAATCGGTCTGACTAAATCGCAACAGTCTCGAGAGTACTATCGTCTAGCGGAAGATCCCCGCGGCATCACAGTGATGACCTGGGAAATCGGTAAAAGCTATTACCTGCTGGGTAACTACGCTGAAGCGCTCAAAGCCCTGCAACAAGCGAGGGATGAAGCGACGGCAATGAAAGATCCCTTGGTGGTGGCAATGTGCCACGACTTTTCGGGACGGACCTACGGGGCCAGCGGCGATCAAAGCAGCGCCTTCGAGCATTTCCAAATTGCGCTCAAGTTGTACACACAGATCGGCAATCCGAGGGAAGCCGCCCGCACGCGCGCGTTGATCGGCCAGGTTTATGAACGCCTGGGACAAGTGGACAAAGCGCGGCAGTACTATCAAACGGCGCTTGAAGCGTTTGGCAAGCTTGTGGATCGGGTTAATGAGTCAGCTGCCCTTTATGCCCTGGGACGTCTCGAGCTGAAGGAAAACAGCCTTGACCTTGCCGAAGGCTACCTGCGGCGGTCAATTGATGTGACCGAAAACATCCGTCGAGTTTCCACTAGCGGCGATCTTATGGCTGCGTTTTCAGCCACCGTCCAGGATCGCTACGAAAGCTATATCGACTGCCTGATGCGGCAATCCTTGAAGCAAACGTCAAACGGCTTGGCCGTGCGCGCTTTTGAGACGAGCGAACTGTCCAGGGCCAGATCCCTGACCGAGTTGCTGCGTGCTACCCAAACCGCCCTTGTCCCCGGTATCAATCCACAGTTGGCTGAACAGGAAAAGTTACTGCGCCAATCGTTAAAGGCAAAGGAGGATGCCAAGGTGAGTTTGCTCGCCAGGGAATACACAAAGAGCGAACTCCTGTCGTTGGATCTCGAACTGGCGCGCTTAGAGATAGAGTATAAAAAGGTGAACCAATTAATTCGCGAGCAACATCCGTCGTACCAGCAAGTTACTGGCCCAACCGCTTGGGACTTGAGACAAATCCAGGAACAAGTAGTTGCCGATGATCAGACGGTTCTCCTGGAATACAGTCTCGGTTTAAATAGAAGTTATGTCTGGGCGGTTACGCGTAACGATATCAAAAGCTACGAACTGCCGGCGCAGGAAAAGATCAACGAGGCGGCGCAAAAAGTCTACCAACTATCGACTTCTCCCGAAGTGGTGAAGAGCGCAGGGGAATTGACGCAAGCGATTCGCGAATTGAGTCGGTTGGTTTTGGCACCCGTAGCTGCGGAGCTGAATAAGAAGCGAATGATCGTTGTCGCCGACGGCGCCCTGCACTACATTCCCTTCCAGATGCTGACCGTCGCGTCCGGCAGCGATGAACCACTGGTGGCCACAACTGAAGTAATAAATGCTCCTTCAGCTTCCATCCTGGGTCAGTTAAGACAAGAGACCGGGCGTCGGAAAGCACCGACAAACATCTTAGCCGCCTTCGGTGATCCCGTATTCGCGTCAAACTATGCGCAGCGCAAAGACCCAGGTCGCGTTGAATATGTTGCTGCCGTCCAACCACAAGATGGCGCACGATGGCGACAGGCCTTGCGTAACATTGAGCCGGTTGCGGACGCAATAGACCCGGCCGCTATCCAACCACTCTTCTATACAAAGCGGGAACTTTCCAATCTCAAAGACGTGGCCGGACCAGGGACATTCCTCGCAACCGGTTTTGACGCGACACCTGAAACGCTTAAAAGCACCGATTTAACGAAGTATGCGATCCTCCATTTCGCCACGCATGGCATTCTTGATCCTAAACGCCCGGAAAATTCGGGTTTCTTCCTATCCATGGTTAATCGCGAGGGGAAAGACCAGAATGGCTTTGTCGGATTACAGGATATTTACGGCCTTCATGCCCCCGTTGATTTGGTGGTCTTGAGCGCGTGCCGCACTGGTCTAGGTAAGGACGTCCGAGGAGAAGGACTGATCGGATTAACTCGCGGTTTCATGTACGCCGGCGCCTCCCGTGTAGTGGCAAGTTTGTGGAAGGTTGACGACGAGGCAACGGCGGAGTTGATGAAGCGGTTCTATGCAAATATGTTACAGGGCCATATGCCGCCGTCCACAGCTCTTCGTGCGGCACAGAACAGTATTCGTGAGCAACCGCAGTGGAGTGCACCTTACTACTGGGCAGCCTTCACTCTGCAGGGAGAGCACCTGAGAATTATCAAACCGACCCAGCGAGGCGGCTGGCAAATCTACCAAGTGGTTTTTTCCGTTGTCGCTTTGGCGGGGGTTGTTACGATTGGGTTTTGGTGGTTTTTTAATCGGCCAGCTCGACGAGCGACGCGAGGCCAAACGACTATTCAACCGTGAATCTGTAACTGCCTGGGATTCGTTGAACGTCGTGGCTGTCGCTTACTGTAGAAACTGTAACTAGATAATGTCCTGGTGGGAGTTGTGCAGCAGGAATCTCTAGGGAAACCGATTGCGCATTCTGACCAGCGGCCTCGTACGACTTGGTCTCATCTTTATCGTTGATCACGTCAACGCGGTAGCGTACTCCGGGTGTCGCGGACGCAGGTAGCATCAAAGTCAGTCTTAACGCGTCTTCTTTGAGCCTTACCGTTGAAGGTTCGATCCCAGACGAACGGGTGCTTGCGGTATTGAGTAAGGTCAACGTAGCGAAATTTTGAGGCGAAGGCGCGCGTGAAATCCAAACGATTCCGGCTACGATTGCCACCACAGCAACAGCCGCGGCAACCCGAAGCAAATCGGGTTGGCTGTTCCAGAAGGCGACGAGTCCTTGAACCAAGGATCGGTTTTGTCGAGACGGAAGGCGATGGTCGACAACATAGCGATTAAGTGCTTTCGCGAACGCTTGACTCTGTTTTCCTTCCGGGGAAGCCAAAAAGTTCCGCTCAAACCACTCGCCCTCTTCTTTTTTCAACTGTTTTGCCTGATATTCTTCAACGAGCTCGTCCTTGGCGACCTCCATGTCCTCAAAAAACCCATCCTCCGTCAGGAGACGTTGCTCAACGTTCACTTCCTCGTCGTCCGTCAGTTTCCCCAACAGATATCCTCTGATTGTCTCCTCGTCACGATTATTAAGCGCCATTAACTAAATACCTTCCGGTCCCTAGAGACCTCCCTACCCTCTATGAGTTCCGCGCGGAAAGCGTTTCAACGCGCCTGATTCTGTCTTAGGCAACTCTCCATACAGGCCCTTAATTGCAAACGTATGTGATAAGTCCTCAGGCGTAAGGCACGAAGCGTAATCCCCAATTCTTGCGCCAGTTTACCGCGGCGAACGATTTTGGCGTGTCCTTCCTCTTCGTAATAGGTCAGCACGAGGTGCCGGTTATTCTCAGGAAGTTTCTGCATGCACTGATCAAGGCAGTCATATTCCTTTTGATCGGCATCATCCTCCACTGGTTCCTCTTTCGGCGAAGGAACTGTTTGACTCAATCTCCGCCTTAGGTCTTCTTTGATGACGTTTCGCGCCACCCCGCAAAAGAACAGTGTTGGCTCGCCGACGTAGTTTTCAAGCAGCCAACCAATCTTCAACATGACGCGATCGATAGTCTGGTCCGCCAGCTCTTCCGGTTCAACACAGCCATGGCAGGCAAAGATTCTTATTAACCGCAGCCGAATCTTCTCGTACCTCTCGGCGGCCTTTTCGCGGTCGGAATCTAGCCAGGCAAGCAGTTTGTTGAAAGCTTCCTCAGTTGGCGGCTCTTTATTCATTCAGAATTTCGTATCGGAATTGAACAACTGCAAACACGAGGTAAGTTTCTAATTCGGTGCGATTGCGTGCTTACTTCTAAACGCCGCACCCTAGGTTGTCAACCACTTAAGTTTCGGCTGTGGGGAGAAGCTCGAAGAGGTTGCGCGCCTGAGCGACTTTGAATCATTGTGCCACCGGGAAGGTGAACTCTGGCTATTCTTATGAATTCTGAAACGTTTCGCCTCTGAAGTTCATAACCATTGAGAGCCGGCTTCGGCCAGACGACTCACGCGGTATTGGCCGTTGCAACCACCATCGATAGCGCGCTGAAGAAACACCAAGACTCACCCCACGCAAAACACCCCTCTCCGGAAACCTGGCGGGCGCAATCCAAGAGGGGCGCCCGCCTTCTCGCTCATAGAGGATTCCTGAGGTTGCCACGGGTCCCTTAAGACGTTCACTCCGCTCTGGGGAAATGCAATCGGTTATATGGGTGCACGCCAATGACCACGAACTGGTCTATTCTGCATGGCGAATATTTGTGACAACGACGAATAGATCACTCGAGCTGATATTTGACATATGAAACGGATTGTTTCAGCTAGTCATACTGTATAAAAGTCTCGCATGACATGGGATTTACCAACCGCCATCTACACTCCTCGCCCGATTGAGGGGACCCATTTTGGGCTGCGGTCATAAAGCAATTTGTTTGGTAACGCCACCGTGCCGTACATGCCGCTCGGGAATCCAAAGACTTCGTCCCACGCCGCCTGCCCCAAATGTAGATACCTGAGTCTTGAAATAGAGGGGCTCAAGAGAGACAATACGCCCGCTTCTTTACTTTTCCTTTTCTACGTAATTCTTCGGTTAGGCGTCCTAACCAAATCTCGAGTTTGAAGTAGACTCGCTTCTGCATGATCGGCACAACGGTTTCACACTACCGAATTATTGAACTGCTTGGTGAGGGTGGGATGGGCATCGTCTACCTCGCGGAGGACACAGTACTCGGCCGCAAGGTGGCAATCAAAACACTGACTGAAGCGAGTGGAACCGGCAACCAACAGTTTCGTACAAGATTCTTGCGAGAGGCACGAGCAGTCTCGGCACTTTCTCACCCGCACATAGCCACCATCCACGATTACGGGGAAACTCCGGACGGCCAGCCATACATCGTTATGGAGTTTATCCGCGGCGAAACTCTGGCAGATCTAATGCTCAAAGGAACGCTAACCATTCCGCGGGCCCTGGAAATTGTTACCGAAGTCGCCGAAGCTCTTGGCGAAGCTCACAGTCACGGCATAATTCATCGCGACATTAAGCCTTCAAACGTTGCTATCAACCATCGCGGGGAAGTAAAGGTTCTGGATTTTGGCTTGGCGAAACAGATCCTCCCGGGCTTTTCAGATTCCCTCAATCCTGAAGGACAGACATTGCTAAGTGCTCAAACGCGCGAGGGCGTGATTGTCGGAACGCCGATGTATCTTTCGCCCGAGCAAGCGTTGGGTAGCGAAGTGGATGCGCGTAGTGATCTGTTTTCGTTGGGAGGCGTGCTTTACGAGTGCCTGGCTGGAAAGCCGGCATTTTTCGGAGTCAGCCCGATGGAAATTTGCACAAAAGTCATTCGCGACGAGCCGACTCCTCCTTCGCAAGTCAATGCCGACGTTCCCGAGGAACTCGATCGCATAATATTGAAGTCTCTCGCAAAAAAACCGGACCATCGCTATCAGACCGCCGGTGAGTTGATTAGCGACCTCGAGGCAGCTCGAGCGCAGGCTAAAGATTTCAATCAAGCCATCACCCGCATGATTCCCGTGTCGCCGCATACGTATCCCACGGGCACCATGGCGACTCTCACCGACATCTTCAAACGCCCACGATTGCCGGTTGGCTACGCGGTGGCCGGGGTTGTCTTGTTGGCCATACTGGCATTCACTCTCTGGAAAATAACTCGCCCGAGCCTGCATGAGCCCTCTGAGCAAACTCGGCAGTTGTATGCACGCGGGGTAGATGCGATGCGCGAAGGCGCCTTCTTCAGGGCCAGCAAAATATTACAGCAGGCCACGCAGGATGATGATCGTTTTGCACTGGCCCACGCGCGCCTTGCCGAAGTCTGGACCGAACTGGATTCTTCGGATAAGGCGAAGGACGAACTAATCCGCGCGACAGAGTTAGTTCCGGACCGATCGGTTTTGCCACAAATTGATGGTCTGCGATTACAGGCCGTAATGAATACCGTCAAGCGTGACTTTGGAGGTGCGGTCGAAGACTACAAAGCATTAGCAGCGATTGTTCCTGCGACAGAAAAGGCTTTTGCGCTAGTGGACCTGGGGCGCGCTTACGATAAGCACGAGAAATCCGACAAGGCGATTGAGACGTACCAGGAAGCGACAAAGGTCGATTCACGTTATGCTGCTGCTTTTCTGCGACTTGGCATTGTCCTTGGTCGTCGTTCGCGCTACGACGATGCAAATGCTGCTTTTGATAAGGCTCATAATTTGTTTGACCTCAGCAGTGACATCGAAGGGTTAACGGAAGTTCTGCTGCAACGTGCAGTCTTGTTGGGACTTCAGGGAAAGGCTGTGGAGGCGCGGGCGCAACTACTGCAGGCACTGGACAAGTCAGCGGCACTGGAGAATAAGGACAAGCGCATCAGGGTCTTATTAAACCTGAGCAACACCGAGATAATGGCCGGTGATGCGGAAAAGGCACAGCTATATTCTTCTCAGGCTTTGGAATTAGCCAGGAGCAACGGCCTCGACAACCTGACGATGCAAGGATTAATTGACATCGGCAACTCGTATTTTATCAAGGGCAACTTCTCCGAAGCCGAAAAAAACTTTAACGAAGCTCTCAGACTGGCCCAGCTTTATAAGGGCAAGCGCAGCGAGGC